>ENA-OZEW01000320-OZEW01000320.1-human-gut-metagenome-genome-assembly--contig:-NODE-320-length-18693-cov-8.260758_pt1 | contig 18693 bp, 18 predicted proteins | sample MGYA00245072_ERZ653617 | MGnify/ENA primary metagenome ERZ653617 (study PRJEB26926, sample SAMN06165063) | human gut metagenome | biome: ENVO:00009003; feature: ENVO:2100002; material: ENVO:00002003...
CTACACTTCTAGCTTCGTCGGCAGCGTCAGATGTGTATAAGAGACAGCTATATATGATAAATCTTTCAAGGATTACTTGCCTTTCTATAAAATTTGTAATAATATTTTATTATATCTTTTTTAGGAGACAATAATGGAAGATTTAATGAAATTGAGAGAGTCTATCGATGAGATAGACAGTGAAATAGTTAGATTATATAAGGAAAGAATGGATATCTCAAAGCACGTTGCCGAGTATAAGATAACCACCGGCAAAAAGGTCTTTGACAAGGCGAGAGAGGATGAAAAGCTTGAGAAATTATCGTCTCTTGCAGATGATGAGTTTTTGAAGCACGGTATAGTTGAGCTTTTTGAACAGATTATGTCGACCAGTAGAAAGAAGCAGTATCAGCTTATGACTGAGCATGGCATAGTGGAGAAGGAAAACTTTACTGAGGTAGACAGCCTGGATTTTTCCAATGCACGGATTGTGTTTCAGGGAGTTGAGGGTGCATATTCACAGCTTGCCATGAAGACATACTTTGGCGAGAACTGTAATGGCTACAACGTGGATTCCTGGAAGGATGCCATGGAGGATATCAAATGCGGAAAGGCTGATTATGCAGTGCTTCCGATAGAGAATTCTTCAGCCGGTATTGTATCGGAAAACTATGATCTGCTTGTTGAATACGACAATTATATAGTTGGGGAGCAGATTATACGCATCGACCACAGTCTGATGGGACTTCCGGGTGCAAAGATTTCTGATATAAGGACTGTGTATTCACATCCGCAGGCGCTTATGCAGTGCTCAGATTTTTTTGATGAGCATAAGGATATTAACCAGGTGGCTGTCAGGAATACAGCTTTTTCTGCAAAGAAGGTAAAGGATGACGGAGATATCACACAGGCTGGCATAGCTAGCCATATCTCGGCTGATATATATGGGCTTCAGGTGCTTGAGAGCCGCATACAGAACAATAAAAACAATGCAACAAGGTTTATAATTGTGTCGGCTAAAAGGGTATGCCGCAGAGATGCAGACAGGATAAGCATATGCTTTGAGACACCTCATAAGAGTGGTGCACTGTATCATATGCTGGCACACTTTATATACAATGGAATCAATATGTTAAATATCCAGTCTCGTCCGATATCTGATAAGGCATGGGAGTACAGGTTCTTTGTTGATTTTGAAGGACGTTTTACGGATACAGCGGTGCAGAATGCGTTAAGAGGCATAAGGGAAGAGGCAATTGCCCTTAAGATTCTTGGTACATATTAGATTATAGAAATTTAGATAAAAGTGTTGACAACAGAAATTGTCTGTGCTATATTCTAGTAGTTGTATGAAAACAAAGTAGAGTATCCACTCTCACCTAAGCGCAATGGAGCGACTTAGCGTTAATATTTTCAAACATTTGTGTTGAAGATTGTATAGTGGATAGTCTGCCTATCCACTATTTTTTATGGAGGTACAAGACCATTAGCGAATTAATGATTAATGAACAGATCAGAGACAGAGAAGTTCGACTGATTGGAGCGGATGGAGAGCAGTTAGGAATTGTTTCTTCAAGAGAAGCTCAAAAGATTGCAGACGAGGCAGGACTTGATTTAGTAAAGATAGCACCAAATGCAAAGCCACCTGTATGTAAGGTGATTGATTATGGTAAGTATCGTTATGAGCAGGCCCGTAAGGAAAAGGATGCAAAGAAAAAGCAGAAGACCGTTGAATTGAAAGAGATTCGTCTCTCACCTAACATTGAGGCTAACGACTTGAATACCAAGATGAATGCTGCAAAGAAATTTCTTGCAAAAGGAAATAAGGTAAAGATCACACTCAGATTCAGAGGACGTGAGATGGCTCATATGAATGCAAGCAAACATATCCTTGATGATATAGCGGAGAATCTTTCAGATGTAGCGGTAGTGGAGAAAGCACCGAAGGTTGAAGGAAGAAGCATCGGTATGGTGCTGGCAGAAAAGAGATAACAATTTAAGGAGGAACACACAATGCCAAAAATGAAAACAAGCAGAGCAGCTGCAAAACGTTTCAAAGTTACAGGAACAGGAAAGTTAAAAAGAAATAAAGCCTACAAGAGACATATCTTAACTAAGAAAACAACAAAGACAAAGAGAAATCTCAGAAAAGCAACAATGACAGATGAGACAAATGTTAAGAATATGAAGAAGATTTTACCATACATGTAATCGGTAGTATTAGTTAAGGAGGAATCAACAAATGGCAAGAGTTAAAGGCGGTTTAGGCGCTAAGAAAAGACATAACAGAACATTAAAGTTAGCAAAGGGTTACAGAGGCGCTAGATCTAAGCAGTATAGAGTAGCAAAGCAGTCAGTTATGAGAGCACTTACAAGCTCATACGCTGGACGTAAAGAGAGAAAGAGACAGTTCCGTCAGTTATGGATTGCTCGTATCAACGCAGCAGCTCGTCTCAACGGACTTTCATACAGCCAGTTCATGCACGGCTTAAAGTTAGCAAACGTTGACCTTAACCGTAAGGTATTAGCTGATATGGCTGTTACAGATGCAGCAGGATTTGCTAAATTAGTAGAGGTTGCTAAATCTAAGCTTGCTTAGTTTAGCATAAAGAGATATATGAAAAAGCTGCCGGGCTTCATGTGAAGCCCGGCAGCTTTTTTTTATTCTTGAGCTTTTTTGTATTTACTGCGATACTCCTTAGGCGAAAGGCCTTTTATTTTATGAAAGGTCTTTGAAAAATAAAGGCTGTTATCAAACCCTATAGAGCCTGCAATTGCTGTGATGGACAATGAGGAGTGTTTAAGCAGATAGCATGCCTGTTTGATTCTGAAATCGGTCAGATATTCCTTTGGCGATACACCGAGGATGCTCTGGAAGGAACGGAACAGGTGACTTCGGCTTAAGCCTATATATGATGCAATATCCTCAACGGTGATAGGGTATGAATAGTTGGCGGAGATGTATTCGATGCCCTTTTGTACATAGGAGTTTGCACTGTTTTGCGGCGGCTTTGATGTGGCGGCACTGACAAAAAGAGCGAGGGTGGTGTAGAGTCGCCCGGTCATTTCGAGTGCATTTTCAAATTCTGTGCCTCTGGCGTCGTATATATGCATGAGCTGTCTTTTGATTTCGTTTCCGTTTGATACACTGTGTATGTATGGATGCGCTTTTGTGAAATCAGTGGCTCTTAAAATGGTTGCAGCATCGCTGCCGGTAAAGCCTACCCAGGTATATTCCCAAGGATCTTCTGCATCAGCCTGATAAATCACTTCGGTATTTGGATATACGAGAAACGCATCGCCGGGAGTTAATGTGTGAACACTGCCATTTACAGTGTAGCGGCCTTTACCGCTTATGATATAGTGAATCAGATAATGGTCTCTGATACCGGGACCCCACTGATACAGGCTATCACAGCTCTGGAAGCCTACGTTATATACGGACAGAGATACAAGCTCTTTTTCTTTTACGATATAGGAATTTTTGTATTTATTGTTCATATTGCCTACCTTTACAACATTTTTACATATTTCTTCTACATTTTATTCTATACAAAAATGAGCAAATGCGCTACAATAAATTTAACAAAAATGAAAAGGAGATATTTATTATGGCAATTTTAGTTACTGGTGGAGCCGGATATATCGGAAGCCACACATGTGTGGAGCTTCTTGATGCAGGCTACGATGTTGTAGTACTTGACAATCTTTCAAATTCTTCTGAGAAGTCACTTGACAGAGTTAAGGCTCTTACAGGCAAAGAAGTAAAGTTCTATAAGGGAGATATCCTTGACAGAGACATCTTAAATAAGATTTTTAAGGAAGAAAAGATAGATAGCTGTATTCACTTTGCAGGACTCAAAGCAGTAGGAGAGTCTGTGGCAAAGCCTTGGGAGTACTATAACAATAATATTGCAGGAACACTTACACTTGTTGATGTGATGAGACAGAATGGCTGCAAGAGCATCATTTTCTCTTCATCAGCTACAGTATACGGAGATCCTGCACAGATTCCTATCACAGAGGAGTGTCCAAAGGGACAGTGTACAAACCCATATGGCTGGACAAAGTCTATGCTTGAGCAGATACTTATGGACATCTATAAGGCAGATAATGAGTGGAACGTTATTCTTCTTCGTTACTTCAATCCAATCGGAGCTCATAAGAGTGGTACAATGGGTGAGAATCCAAACGGTATTCCAAACAACCTCATGCCTTACATCACACAGGTGGCAGTAGGCAAGCTCAAAGAGCTTGGAGTATTCGGAGATGACTATGATACTCCTGACGGAACAGGTGTGAGAGATTACATCCATGTAGTTGACCTTGCGGTTGGACATGTCAAAGCTTTAAAGAAAATTGAGGAGAATGCAGGTCTTTGCATCTACAATCTTGGAACAGGACATGGCTACAGCGTGCTTGATATCGTAAAGAATTTCGAGGCTGCAACAGGTGTTAAGATTCCTTATACAATAAAGCCTAGAAGACCTGGCGATATTGCTACATGCTACTGTGACCCATCAAAGGCCAAGAGAGAGCTCGGCTGGGAAGCGCAGTATGGTATTAAGGAGATGTGTGCCGACTCATGGAGATGGCAGAAGAACAATCCTAACGGATATGATGATTAATTATGACTAATTTTTAATTCAGGCTTATACTTAAATTATTTATGCCTTGGAGCATTCTGTAGTAAACAGAATACGCTCCAAGGCAATTTTACTTTAAGGCAGAAATATTTATCATAGCGTCCGGTGTCAACAACAATAAAAAAACATCGCATAAATGCGATGCTTTCGGGTTGGGCTGTATTTAATTAAATAAATATCAGTGAGCAGTCCGTACGGGAATCGAACCCGTGTTTCCGCCGTGAGAGGGCGGCGTCTTAACCGCTTGACCAACGAACCGTGTATTATACTATCATGGAGTTTCAAAAAAAGCAAGTACTTTTTTAAAAAAACTTGATTTTTTTTTCTGATAGTGCTATTATACCTATGATAACAACGTTGACTAGATTGAGAGAGGGCAAAAGTCCTCTCTCAATTCACGTTTATAAACATCAGGCAGCTATTCACAGCAATTGTGAATAGTTACAGCCATATAATCAAAAGAGAGGTGATAAAATGTCAAAGGCAAGTGTATATGAGGCAAAGACAGAGAGCTTTATACAACCAATTCTTGACAGCATGAATTTTGAGCTTGTTGATGTCGAGTATGTTAAGGAAGGCGGCATGAACTACCTGAGAGCATATATCGATAAGGAGGGTGGCATAACTGTTGATGACTGTGAAGTGGTTGCAAGGCAGATGAATGAGATTCTCGACAGAGAGGACTATATTCCTGATTCGTACACCTTCGAGGTCAGCTCGCCGGGGCTTGGAAGACCTCTCAAGAAGGAAAAGGACTATGTGCGCAATATGAATAAGGAGATAGAGATTCGCACATACAGGGCTATCAACAAATCAAAGGAATTTTATGGTCTGCTTAAAGCCTATGATAAAGATACAGTGACAATAACCGATGAAGACGGCAATGAGACTACATTTAATAAGAGTGACATTGCGCTTATACGTCAGGCATTGGATTTTTAATTAAAGCGCACGATAACACAAATAGGAGGAAAAAATAATGAGCAATGAGTTATTAGAAGCGTTAAATATATTAGAGCAGGAGAAAAACATCAGTAAAGAGACTTTACTTGAGGCAATTGAGAATTCTCTTGTGACTGCCTGCAAGAACCATTTTGGTAAATCAGACAATGTAAAGGTAGAAATAGATCCTGAGACATGTGCTTTCTCATGCTACCAGGAGAAGACGGTTGTAGATACGGTTGAGGATCCGGTTGAGGAGATTTCCTTAGCAGATGCGCACAAGGTAAACGGTAACTATCAGCTTGGAGATATCGTGAGAGTTGAGGTTAAGTCAAAGGAATTCGGACGTATTGCTACACAGAACGCAAAGAATGTTATCCTTCAGAAAATCCGCGAGGAGGAGAGAAAAGTAATATTTGACGAGTACAACAGCAAGGAAAAGGATGTTGTGACAGGTGTTGTTCAAAGATACATCGGAAAGAATGTCAGCATCAACTTAGGTAAGGCAGATGCACTTTTGACTGAGAGTGAGCAGATAAAGGGTGAGGTATTCAAGCCTACAGAGCGTATCAAGGTATATATCCTTGAGGTTAAGTCCACATCAAAGGGGCCAAAGATTCTTGTTTCAAGAACACACCCTGAGCTTGTGAAGAGACTTTTTGAGTCAGAGGTTACAGAGGTTAAAGAGGGCATAGTTGAGATAAAGGCTATTTCACGTGAGGCCGGAAGCAGAACAAAGATTGCAGTATGGTCAAATGATCCAAACGTAGACCCTGTAGGAGCATGTGTAGGTATGAATGGTGCCAGAGTAAATGCTATCGTAAATGAGCTTCGCGGTGAGAAAATCGATATCATCACATGGGATGAGAATCCGGCAATACTTATCCAGAACGCACTTAGCCCTGCAAAGGTTATCTCTGTTATCGCAGATGCAGATGAGAAATCAGCAAAGGTTGTTGTTCCGGATTATCAGCTTTCACTTGCAATCGGTAAGGAAGGACAGAATGCAAGACTTGCAGCAAGACTTACTGGCTTCAAGATTGATATCAAGAGCGAGACACAGGCCAGAGAGTCAGGGGACTTCATGGATTATGAGAATGACTATGAAGAGGATGATTATGATGACGATTATGATTATTCGGATGATGAGCTTGCTGAGAACGAGAGATTAGCTGATACAGAACAGGCAGATGTACAGACAGAGGCTTTAGATACAGAGGCTGACGAGAACGAAGCAGCAGGTACAGAAAATGATGCGGCAGCTTTAGAAGCAGATGCTTCTGATATCGATGAGACAGATGATGCGGCAGATAGTGGTGATGAGCAGTAATGGCAAATAAAAAGATTCCAATGCGCAAATGCGTAGGCTGTCAGGAGATGAAGGAAAAGAAGTCACTTATTCGCGTGGTAAAGACTGCGGAGGGCGACATAATTCTCGATGACACCGGCAAGAAAAACGGCAGGGGAGCTTATATATGTAAGAGCCTTGAATGCTTTAAAAAGGCTAAAAAGACAAAGGCACTTGAGCGTTCCCTTGGTGTTAGTGTATCAGAACAGGTATATGAGGAGCTTGAAAAGGAGATGAACCAAATTGACAGATAGAGTACTTTCTATGCTGGGATTAGCAGCAAAGTCAGGCAATGTGGTTAGCGGAGAGTTTTCTACAGAGAAAGCTGTAAAGACAGGAAAGGCATTTTTGGTGATAGTAGCAGATGATTCATCAGACAACACAAAGAAGCATTTTTCGGATATGACTGCTTTCTATGAGGTTCCGATTTATTTTTATAGTGACAAGGTGGGGTTAGGGAATGCAATAGGCAAAGAGTTTCGCGCTTCCCTTGCAGTAACGGATGAAAACCTTGCAAATGCAGTGATAAAAAAGCTGCAGCCGAATAAAACTGAATAATGGAGGAAAATAGATATATGGCAAAAATGAGAGTTCATGAACTTGCAAAAGAATTAAATATAAAGTCGCAGGACGTCATAGACACATTAAACGGCACACAGTTTGCTGTCAAAAATGTGCAGAGCGGTCTTGAGGATGAGGCACAGCAAATTGTACGAAAGAAGTACGCGAAAACAGAAGTAAAAAAAGATGCACCTAAGAAGGAAGAACCTAAAAAGGAAGAACCTAAAAAGGATGAGGCTAAGGCAGCCGACAGACCAAAGAAAAAGGCAAGCATCACAGCAGTTTTCAATGCCCAGTACAGTAAGCAGGGTAGGAAAACAAATGGTGGAAACGGCAGCGGAAATAATGGAAATAACAGTTCGCAGCGCAGGAATGGCAATGGCAGACGCGATAATCAGTCATCACGTCCTGAGCAGCACAGCATTATTAAGCCAAGACCTGTCGGAGAGAGAGCTATGCGCCCTATAAGTGAGCGTACAGCGGATCCGTATGCAGATATGAAGGTAACCAATTCGCGTCCGGCACGTCAGGCTGACGCTGATAGAAGAAGCGACAGACGTCAGGACAATGGCGAGAGAATCAACAACAGAAACACTGACAGAAATGTCGACAGAAGCAGAAATACGGACAGAAACAGCGATAGAAGAACAAACAATCGCGACAACAATAACCGAGATAACAGCAGAGACAATAATAGAGACAATAACAGAGGCTTCAGAAATGACTCCAGACGTCCTGCAGAGGGTGGCAGAAGCTTTGACAGAAATAATGATAGAAGCAGAAGCAATGACAGAAGCAGGAGCAATGATAGAAATAACGATAGAACAGGCAGCAGAGGTGATGACAGAAATCGTTTCAGAAAAGAAACAGTTGCAGCTCCTGATGATGTAAGAGGAAAGGAGAGCCGCGACAGAGGCAACGATAGAAAGAATAAGCATAATCACAATCAGAGCCAGAAGCAGGATAAGCTCGGAAAGAAGCAGGAGAATTACATCAATCTCGAGAAGCATGGCGGTAAGAAAAAGCCACAGCAGCCGAAGGCACAGCCAAAAGAGGATGAGAACGAGATTAAGACAATTTCTCTTCCGGAGAAGATTACAATAAGGGACTTAGCTGATAAGATGAAGGTTCAGCCTTCAGCCATCGTAAAGAAGCTTTTTATGAAGGGCGAGATGGTAACAGTTAACTCTGAGGTTGATTTTGCAGCTGCTGAGGAGATTGCTTTAGAGTTCAATTTCATATGTGAGGAAGAGGAGAAAGTCGATGTGATTGCAGAGCTTCTCAAGGAGGATGAAGAGGATGAGAGCAAGATGGTTCCTCGTCCACCTGTAGTCTGCGTAATGGGTCACGTAGATCATGGTAAGACATCACTGCTTGATGCCATCAGACAGACACGTGTTACAGACCGTGAGGCAGGTGGTATTACACAGCACATTGGTGCATCTGTTGTATCAATCAATGGCCAGAACATCACATTCCTTGATACACCGGGACATGAGGCATTTACAGCAATGCGTATGCGTGGTGCAAACTCTACTGATATCGCAATCCTTGTTGTTGCTGCAGATGATGGTGTAATGCCGCAGACTGTTGAGGCAATAAACCATGCAAAGGCAGCCGGTGTAGAGATTATCGTTGCTGTCAACAAGATAGATAAGCCAAGTGCCAATATCGACAAGGTTAAGCAGGAGCTCTCAGAGTATGAGCTTATCCCGGAGGATTGGGGCGGAAGCACAATATTCTGTCCTGTATCTGCACATACTAAGGAGGGTATCGACAATCTCCTTGAGATGATTCTTCTCACAGCAGAGGTGCTCGAGCTCAAGGCTAATCCTGATAGAAACGCAAGAGGTCTCGTAATTGAAGCACAGCTTGATAAAGGCCGTGGTGCGGTTGCCACAGTGCTTGTACAAAAAGGAACACTCCATGTCGGAGATCCAATCGCATGTGGAAGCAGCTATGGTAAGGTAAGAGCCATGATTGATGACAAGGGCCGCAGAGTAAAGGAGGCTAAGCCTTCTACACCTGTAGAGATACTTGGACTCAACAGTGTGCCTTCAGCAGGAGAGACATTTGTGGCATGCGATTCAGAGAAGGAGGCAAAGGCATTCTCTGACACATATATTTCAGAGGAGAAGAATAAGCTCATCGAGGATACAAAGGCAAAGATGTCACTTGATGATCTGTTCTCACAGATTCAGTCCGGCAACATGAAGGAGCTTGATATCATCGTAAAGGCAGATGTACAGGGTTCAGTTGAGGCTGTTAAGCAGAGTCTTGTCAAGCTTTCAAATGAGGAGGTTGTGGTCAAGGTCATCCATGGCGGCGTTGGTGCCATCAACGAGTCAGATGTTATCCTTGCATCAGCATCAAATGCAATCATCATTGGCTTTAACGTCAGACCGGATCCTGTTGCCAAGGCTACAGCAGACCGTGAGGGCGTAGATATCAGACTTTACAAGGTCATCTACAATGCAATCGAGGATGTATCTGCTGCCATGAAGGGTATGCTTGATCCTGTATTTGAGGAGAAGGTTATCGGACATGCGGAAATCAGACAGATTTTCAAGGCTTCAGGCGTTGGAAACATTGCAGGTTCATATGTGCTTGACGGATTTATGGAGAGAGGCTGCCGTGTCAGAATTAGCAGAGAGGGTGAGCAGATATTCGAGGGAGACCTTGCTTCACTCAAGAGATTCAAGGATGACGTCAAGGAGGTCAAGACAGGCTATGAGTGTGGTCTTGTATTTGACGGATTTAATGATATTCAGGAATTCGATATAGTTGAAGCTTACAAGATGGTAGAGGTTCCGAGATAATCATATATTGTTTATCTTGAATTAATGCAGCTATTCGGATAGTTACGGTTTAATATAAAAAGAAAGCGGGATTATATGAGAAAGAACAGCATAAAAAATATTCGTATCAACGAAGAGGTAATGCGTGAACTGTCAAATATCATACGCGGTGAGATAAAGGATCCGCGTATCAATCCCATGACAAGTGTTGTTGCTGTCGAGGTGGCACCTGATTTAAAGACAGCAAAGGCTTATATCAGTGTGCTTGGTGACAAGAAATCACAGGCTGATACACTTGCAGGACTTAAGTCAGCGGAGGGATATATACGCAGAACTCTCGCAAAGAACATCAATTTAAGAAATACACCTGCCATTACATTTATCATAGACCAGTCTATAGAGTATGGTGTTGAGATGTCTAAAAAGATTGATGAAGTAACAAAAAATCTCAAAGAGGATTAACAAAGAGGATTGATTATGACAGAGATTGATTCTATTTTAAAGGATGCACAATCAGTTGCCGTTTCCGGTCATGTGAGACCGGACGGCGACTGTGTCGGCTCAACACTTGCTGTATACAACTACATAAAGGATTATTATCCTGATATAAAGGCAAGGCTTTATTTAGAGCCAAGCCCGAACATCTTTAAGTTCATGCAAAGAGCAGATGAGATTGACAGCAGCTATGCGGATGATACAGTATACGATCTGTTCATAGCATGTGATTGCAGTGACACAGGCAGACTGGGAAGTGCAGCTAAGTATTTTGAGTCTGCAAAAAGGACACTTTGCATAGATCATCATGTTACAAACGGGGCCTTTGCAGACGCAAATTACATCTTTCCGGATGCGAGCTCAACCTGTGAGCTTGTGTTTGAACTTCTGCCGAAGGAGCGTATCACAATACAGATAGCAGAGTGTATTTACACAGGCATGGTGCATGATACAGGCGTGTTCCAGTATTCATGCACTTCAAAAAAGACTATGGATATAGCAGGCTCCCTGATGGAGATGGGCATTGATTATTCAAGGATAATCGATGATACATTTTATACAAAGACATTTGCTCAGAACAAGATTATGGGGCAGGCACTTTTGAATGCTGCTTTGTATCTGAATGGTGATGTTATATTGTCTGCAGTATCGCGTGCTGAGATGGAGAAGTACAACGTACTTCCAAAGCATCTCGACGGTATTGTGAATCAGCTGCGCGTGACAAAGGATATAAAGGTTGCTGTATTTCTCTACGAAAATGAGGATGGTACCTACAAGGGCAGCCTGCGCGTAAACGGTGATTACGATGTGGCAAAGGTTGCGTCGGTATTTGGCGGCGGTGGACATGTAAAGGCTGCAGGATTTACGATTGAAGGACCACTTGAGGTGGCAACAGACCGCATCCTTACGGCAATTAAGGATAATATTTAGGGAGAGATTCTTGGGCAGATGGTTAATGGAATAATCAATGTATACAAGGAAAAGGGCTATACAAGCTTTGACGTTGTGGCAAAGCTTCGAGGCATATTCCACCAGAAGAAGATTGGTCATACAGGTACACTTGATCCTGATGCGCAAGGCGTCCTTCCTGTCTGCCTTGGAAAGGCAACCAGAGTGTGTGACCTTTTGACAGATAAGGACAAGGTCTATAAAGCTGTGCTGCTTTTAGGACAGGAGACAGATACACAGGATATTTCAGGGCAGATCTTAAATCAGGCTAAGGTCAATGTGACTGAGCAGGCGGTGTATGATGCAATATCACAGTTTATTGGCAGACAAAAGCAGGTGCCGCCAATGTATTCGGCTCTAAAGGTCAATGGGAAAAAGCTCTATGAGCTTGCCAGGGAGGGCAAGGTTATAGAGAGAAAAGCCAGGGATATCGAGGTGTTTGATATCAAGGTTGAAAGCATTGATTTGCCTGAGGTTACGATGACGGTGCACTGTTCAAAGGGCACATATATCAGGACGCTGTGCAATGACATCGGAGAGAGGCTGGGCTGCCATGGCTGCATGAAGTCACTGCTTAGAGTAAGGGTAGCAGGCTTTGACTTAGAGCATGCACTTACACTTTCACAGATTCAGTCAAAGGTGGATGAAGGCTGCTTTGATATGGTGATGCCTGTTGACGGAGTATTCGAAAATCTGCCGGCAGTGCATACTGCTTCAGATGCTGATAAGCTTGTCAGAAATGGAAATAAAATTCCGGCAGTGCTTACGGATTATTTAAAACACGGTGCTGACTCTGATATAAGATACAGAGTATACAATCATGAGGGCATATTTGTCGGGGTGTATTCGTATCTTGATGAGACCGGTGAGTTTAAGCCGGTTAAGATTTTTATGGAATAGAATAGTATACAGATATTATGGAATATATAAGCAAAACTCTGGATTTTCATGTCAAGGAGCCTTCCGTCATCTCGTTTGGAAAGTTTGACGGGCTTCACAGAGGACATGAATTTCTGATGGAAAAGCAAATTGAACAGAGCAATCTGCATGGCTACAAGCGCATCATATTTACATTTGACATTCCTCCCAAATCGGAGGTACTTGGCGTTGAGTCAAAGGTTATAATCACAAACGATGAAAAAGAGTATGTGTTTGAAAAATCAGGTATTGACTATCTGATAGAGTGTCCGTTTGTGCCACAGGTGATGACGATGGAGGCGGATGCGTTTGTCAGATGGATAGTTAAAAGTCTTAATGTCAAGTGTATCATTGTCGGAGATGATTTCCGTTTCGGGCACAACAGGGCAGGAGACCATCGGATGCTTTCTGCGATGGCAGGAGAGCTTGGATACGAGCTTATTGTGGTGGACAAGATAAAGGATGGAGACAGGGATATAAGCAGTACATATATCCGCGAGGAGATTGCGGCAGGACATATTAAAAAGGCGAATGAACTGCTGGGATATCCCTTTTTCATAAAAGGAAGAGTAGTGCATGGCAGAGCACTAGGCAGGACTATTGGCATTCCGACAGTCAACCTTTCAGTGCCGCACGATAAGCTGCTTCCGCCAAAGGGAGTGTATATGTCAAGAGTTCTTGTCAGGGACAACTGGTACCTTGGTGTAACCAATATAGGATGCAAGCCTACTATAGAGGGCAAAAATCCAATCGGTGCAGAGACATATATCATAGATTTTGGGCAGGATGTTTACGGACAGGATATCATGGTAGAGCTTCATAAGTTCGTAAGACCTGAGATGAAGTTTGATTCAATAGAAGCGTTAAAGAGCCAGATGAGTGCAGATATCAATTATACAATCAATTATGCAGGCAGTCACACATTCTAGTGTGGCTGTTTTTTTGCAAAATTACCCAAAATAACGAAAAAATGACAAATATTACGGAAATATTACGGAGAAATATTGACATTTTAACAATTTGTGATATACTCGTAAACATGGGATTATGGATAGCATGAACTGGAGGCTATATGAAAAATAAATTAAAATTAGGACAGGCAGCAGGCGTTGTAGCGTTTGCTATTATTATAGGAGCGGTATCTATGAGCTCAAGCAGCACGGTGGATGCCAGGACAACAAAGGCAGAGGCAAATAAAAACAGATCAGTGAATGCGGGTGTTGCACTTAATCTGACAGATGCGGCAGATGCCACAGAGCTTCTCACAGCAGGGGTTACATCGGCTCTTACTTATTATGGAGCTGACGTATCGGTAGCGCAAAACGACAGCAATGTTGTTACTGCATCTGCTCAGGGTGCACAGGCTGGCGATACTGCACAGGAGACAGCTCAGACACCGACAGCCGCACAGACCTGTGGTTACACAAATCTTGGTATGTCAGTTATCAGCAGCGGAAACTTAAATATCAGACAGGAGGCTTCGACAGACAGTGAAGTGGTAGGTATCCTTACCAATCACAATGCCTGTGAGCTTCTTGAGGATGCCGGAGACTGGTACAAGGTTACATCAGGCAAAGTGACAGGATATGTAAGCAAGCAGTATCTTGTGACAGGAGATGAGGCAGAGTCTATTGCAGAACAGGAGATTAAAACTGTTGCCACTGTAAATACTGAAACACTGAATGTGCGTGCAGAGAAGTCAACAGAGGCTGCGGTGCTTTCACAGGTTGGAAATTCAGAGGCATTTACAGTCAATTCTGTCGCTGACGGCTGGGTTGAGATAAGTGTGGATGATTCGGTAGGATATATATCACAGGATTATGTGACACTGGCACAGGCACTTCCTACAGCAAAGACTATAGAGCAGGTGAAGTATGGTGACGGCGTATCAGATGTAAGGGCATCTGTTGTATCGTATGCGTTACAGTTTGTCGGAAACAGATATGTGTGGGGTGGTACAAGCCTTGAGAATGGAATTGACTGCTCAGGTTTTACAATGAGAATACTTGGAAAGTATGGAGTTTCGTTACCGCATTCATCAAAAGCACAGCCTTCATGTGGCACAAAAATCAGCGCATCTGATGCAAAGCCGGGAGATTTATTCTTCTACGGAAGTGGAAGCAGCATCTCACATGTTGCAATTTATATCGGAAACGGACAGATTGTACATGCCAGCAACAAGCGTGATGGAATCAAGGTTTCAAATGCATTTTACAGAAGTCCGATTTGTGTTGCAAGATATTTGCCGGATTAATAAAAAAACAGTTTACAACAAATGCTTACTATGCTATACTGCATAAGTATGGTTTTGCCCATGTTCGGTAGTTGGACACTCCGACCTATTGCTGAGCATCATACAGTTATCAGGGCGCATTAAATATAAGGAGGATCAACAATGATCGCAAAGGAAAAGAAACAGGCTATTATCGCAGAGTACGGTAGAACACCAAATGACACAGGTTCACCAGAGGTTCAGATCGCAATTCTTTCAGCAAGAATCGCAGAGTTAACTGAGCATTTCAAACAGAACCCAAAGGATCATCACTCAAGAAGAGGAATGTTAAAGATGATCGGTCAGAGACGTGGATTACTTGCATACCTTAAGGAGATTGATATCGAGAGATATCGTTCACTTATCGAGCGTTTAGGACTCAGAAAATAGTATTTTCTTTAGAGCGGAGTAATTATTATTCCGCTCTATTATTGTTTTTATTATTGTTTTTTGAAAAGCAGAAGTAAGCCGAGACCACTAAAGAGTGCATGAGTGTACATGTATTGTTTAGTAGTTTCGGAAGAGGAATACACTTCTGCAAAAGAATTTTAAGGAGAATTAATATGTACAAAAGTTATTCAATGGAACTTGCCGGCAGGACTCTTACTGTAGATATCGGAAGAGTAGCAGCTCAGGCAAACGGAGCTGTTTTTATCAAGTATGGTGATACAACAGTCCTTTCAACAGCTACAGCATCTGACAAGCCACGTGACGGTGTGGATTTCTTCCCACTCAGCGTTGAGTTCGAGGAGAAGATGTACTCTGTAGGAAAAATTCCGGGTGGTTTTAACAAGCGTGAGGGAAAGGCATCTGAGAACGCCATCCTTACAGATCGTGTAATTGACCGTCCTATGAGACCTCTTTTCCCAAAGGATTACAGAAATGATGTTACATTAAACAACCTTGTCATGTCAGTGGATCCTGAGTGCCGTCCTGAGATAGTTGCAATGATCGGTACAGCTCTTGCTGTTCATATATCAGATATTCCGTTTGACGGACCATGTGCCATGACACAGATGGGACTTGTTGATGGAGAGTTTATCGTAAACCCTTCACAGAAGCAGTGGGATGAGGGCGATTTACAGCTCACAGTTGCTTCTACAAAGGAAAAGGTCATCATGATTGAAGCAGGAGCCAATGAGATTCCTGAGGATCAGATGATTGAGGCAATCTACAAGTGCCACGATATCAACCAGACAGTTATCGCATTTATGGATCAGATCCGTGATGAGATTGGCAAGCCAAAGCATGAGTATGAGAGCTGTGCTATTCCTGAGCAGATGTTCGAGGATATCAAGAAAATTGTTACTCCTGAGCAGATGGAGGAGGCAGTATTCACAGATGAGAAGCAGAAGCGTGAGGAAAATATAAGAGCTATCACAGAGCAGTTAGAGGAAGCCTTCGCTGACAATGAGGAGTACCTTGCAGTACTTGGCGAGGCTATTTACCAGTATCAGAAGAAGACCGTCAGAAAGATGATTTTAAAGGATCATAAGCGTCCGGACGGCCGTGCAATCAACCAGATCAGACCACTCGCAGCAGAGGTTGATTTGATTCCTAGAGTTCACGGCTCTGCAATGTTTACCCGTGGACAGACACAGATTTGTGATGTTGTAACACTTGCTCCTTTATCAGAGATTCAGAAAATCGACGGACTTGATGCAAATATCACAACAAAGAGATATATGCATCACTATAACTTCCCTGCATACTCTGTAGGAGAGACAAAGGTATCACGTGGACCGGGACGTCGTGAGATTGGACACGGAGCACTTGCTGAGAAGGCACTTGTTCCTGTACTTCCAAGCATTGAGGAGTTCCCATATACTATCCGTGCCGTATCTGAGACATTTGAGTCAAACGGCTCTACATCAATGGCTTCAACATGTGCATCATGTATGTCACTTATGGCTGCAGGTGTTCCGATTAAGGCTATGGTTGCCGGAATCTCATGCGGACTTGTAACAGGCGATACAGATGATGATTTCCTTGTACTTACAGATATCCAGGGTCTTGAGGATTTCTTCGGAGATATGGATTTCAAGGTAACAGGTACACATAAGGGTATCACAGCTATCCAGATGGATATCAAGATTCACGGACTTACAAGACCTATCGTTGAGGAGGCAATCGCGAGAACACGTGAGGCACGTCTCTACATCATGGATGAGGTCATGAGCAAGGCAATCGCTGAGCCTAGAAAAGAAGTAAATGAGTGGGCTCCAAAGATTGAGCAGATTACAATCGATCCATCAAAGATTGGTGATGTTGTCGGACAGAAGGGTAAGACAATCAACGAGATTATCGACAGAACCGGTGTCAAGATCGATATCACAGATGATGGCGCTGTTTCAGTTTGCGGAACAGATAAAGAGATGATTGCAAAGGCAATCGACATGATTAAGATTATCACAACTGATTTTGAGCAGGGACAGATCCTTGAGGGAACAGTTGTAAGCATCAAGGAGTTTGGTGCTTTCATTGAATTTGCTCCTGGCAAAGAGGGAATGGTTCACATTTCAAAGATTGCAAAAGAGAGAATCAACAGAGTAGAGGATGTACTCACACTTGGAGACAAGGTAAAGGTTGTTTGCCTTGGCAAGGACAAGATGGGAAGAATCAGCTTCTCTATGAAGGATGTAAAAGAGGATTAATTAATATACGTTAAAGTATAACAATAATATCCAGGTAAAGGGCTGCACGCAGGTGCAGTCCTTTTAATATATGAAATTATAGTAATGAGGTTTGAGTTAGGACAGAACAGGTGCGTTTGTGTATGGGTTCACGTAGTGATTAATACTATGATATGAGGGTCAAAAGGTATTTTGCCCCTTTAATCATACTATGAGCGAAGCTGTGTCATATTGTGAAAACGAATCATATACTAAATTAAAAAATAAAATAATAATGAAAAATGCGAAATATAGTATAAATGCAAATCTGGTATATAAAAATGGATATAGTGGTAAAAATGTCAATATAGCAGTGCTTGATACGGGTGTGTTTAAACACAAACAGCTTGATGGGTGCATAAAGCACTTTATGGATTTTGTGGGTGGAAAGGAGACATGTTATGACGATAACGGGCATGGTACACATGTGTGCGGTATATTATCGGCTGCAGATATAGGCATGGCTCCGGGGGCAGGACTATATGTGTTTAAGGTGCTTGATTATCTTGGCATGGGGCAGACAGCGGATTCAATTCGTGCACTTAAGTATATAAAAGAAAACTGCGTCAGACTTAATATAAAAATACTCAACTTCTCTGTAGGATATCTGCCATGTTCTGATACAGCAGAGCGTGTTAAGATATTGAAGCTGATAGATGAATTGTGGGATATGGGAGTGGTAGTTGTTGCAGCAGCGGGCAACTACGGCCCGGCACCGTTTTCTGTAACTGTGCCGGGAATTTCAAGAAAAATAATAACAGTCGGAAGCTTTGATGATATAAGAAGTGGCAAAGGTCCTACCGACTGTTGTATTGTAAAGCCTGAGATTCTGGCTCCCGGGCATGATATCATAAGCCTTGGAACGAGGGATGGCACATATGTAAGAAAAACAGGTACTTCAATGGCTACACCGATTGTGTCAGGTGCCATAGCACTTTTATTGGAAAAAAATCCAAATATGAGACCGGAGGCGGTTAAGCTAGCTCTGTATAATACATGTGACAGGGCAGGGGATAGTCACAAAGGCTCGTGGGGGATTATAAATGTTGATAAATTGGTGGGAATATTATAATATGATTAAAGGGTCAAAAGGTATCATCGATGCATGCTTGCA
>ENA-OZEW01000323-OZEW01000323.1-human-gut-metagenome-genome-assembly--contig:-NODE-323-length-18605-cov-6.700000_pt1 | contig 18605 bp, 8 predicted proteins | sample MGYA00245072_ERZ653617 | MGnify/ENA primary metagenome ERZ653617 (study PRJEB26926, sample SAMN06165063) | human gut metagenome | biome: ENVO:00009003; feature: ENVO:2100002; material: ENVO:00002003...
GAGATGCAGCGTAGTCTCGTGGGCTCGGAGATGTGTATAAGAGACAGACTTTATCCGGGTGGCTTGCTTTTGCCTTTCTTTCCTTTATCGTGACGCCTCTTATATCAGTACCTTTAACTTGGTACGTTTGCCGGATGTTTGATCGGGCAACAATTAAGGATAAAGGATATTTTGATCCTTCGGATTTTACATTTAAGAGATAAAATACTTTCTTCTTAGTATAATAAGCCTGTAGAATGGTTCTACGGGCTTTTTTTATGTCCTTTTCCGCCACTTTACACCAGGATAATTTTGCCTTATAAAATTTACTCTTATGGCAAAATTAAAACCTGACTATATCGAATGGGTGTTAACCCTGAACGCCTCCGATGCGCAGAAGGAAATACATAATCTTTCGGAGAAGAACAAAGAACTTCGGGACAGCAATAAGGACCTTAAAAAGAAAATGACCGAACTTATTGCTACCGGTAAGGCTGGCGGTAAACAGTGGAAGAATCTTACGGATAGATTAAATGCCAATAATAAGGCTATATCCGAGAATAACAAGAAGATTGCCGAATGTGAGAAACGGCTGGATAAAACCACCATGAGTGCCAACCAGCTGGCAAGGAAGGCAAACGCCTTGCGGAAAGAACTTCGCGATACGGTGAAGTCTTTGCAGCCGGAAAAATATGCCGCCCTGGAGAAGGAACTGAAAGAAGTTGAGAAAGCATACGGGCAGGCCACGAAAAAGGCGGAAGGTTTCGGCGGCTCCCTTCTTTCCCTGAATAAGATAAAAACGGTTCTGGCTGGTGTGTTTGTCACTATCGGCGCAATGATAACCGGGCAGATTGTCGGCGGGCTAAGGGATGCGATCAGTACTATTATAGAGTTCGAGAAGAAAAACAGTACTTTGGCCGCTATCCTGGGAACTACGAAAAAGAGTATTAAAGATTTAACGGATGAAGCACGCCGGCTGGGTGCTACTACTTCTTATACGGCCGCACAGGTAACGGCACTTCAGATAGAGCTTGCCAAGCTGGGATTTTTCAAAGAGGATATTAAAGCGATGACGCCTTCCGTACTGAAATTCGCCAAGGCGGTGGACACGGATCTTGCCTCGGCTGCTACGCTTGCCGGTGCAACATTGCGTATTTTCAACCTTGATGCGGAAGATACGGAACGGGCACTTTCTACCATGGCAATAGGTACAACGTCTTCGGCCTTGAATTTTGAATATCTGAATAGTGCAATGTCTACCGTCGGCCCGGTTGCTAATTCTTTCGGATTCACAATCGAGGAAACGACCGCCCTTTTGGGAGCTTTGGCAAACAGCGGTTTCGATGCTTCATCGGCAGCGACGGCAACACGTAATATTTTGCTTAACCTGGCTGACAGTAGCGGCAAACTCGCGCTTGCTCTTGGCGGTCCGGTTAATAACCTGGATGATCTGATAAAGGGACTTAAAAAACTGAACAGTGAAGGAATAGACTTGAACAAGGCCCTTGAACTGACCGATAAACGTTCCGTTGCAGCGTTTAACACTTTCCTTAACGGTACCGATACCGTGCTGGCACTTTGCGACGCGGTGACAGGTGCAGAAGATGCCTTTAATGCTATGTCCGAAGAAATGGGTGATAACGTTCAAGGTGCATTAAACCGGCTAAGTTCAACTATCGAAGGGGTAGTTTTACGTTTCTATGAATCAAAGGGTATTCTCCGGGATTTAATAGACCTTGTTACGCTTATGGTGGAAGGTGTGGGAGGTATGATTGACATGTTTAATAAATGGGGTGTTGTCACTTATACCGTTACCGCTTATTTGGTTTCTTACTATGGAGGACTGAAAATCGCTACCATGTGGCACGCCCGTTTTAAAACGGCGACCCTTGCTTCGGTCGTTGCAGAGAAAGCGCACGCCGTACAGCTTTATATCAGCCGGGCGGCTACTCTGACTTATGCGGCAGCCCAGGCACTATTACACAAGAATACTACCAGATGTACCGCTGCACTCCGGTTAATGAGGATCGAACTTTTGAAGAATCCATATACGGCCCTGCTCGCGTTACTCGTGGCAGCCGGTGTTGCTATCTACCAGCTTGCAAAGAAGACGGAACAGGCTTCGGCGGCGATGAAGGCCCACCAGGAAGTCGTAAAGAAAGTGAATGAAGAATATGCCAGCCAGGAAGCAAAAATAAAAACTCTTGTAGCTGCTATTAATGACGAGAACCTTTCCAACTACACCCGTAAACAAAGGCTTGCGGAATTAAAAGAACTGATACCGGATTATAATGCGGAATTGAATGAAGAAGGCAGGCTCATAAACAACAACAAGGAGGCCATAGATCAATATTTAGTTTCCTTGGAAAAACAAATCAAGTTGAAAGCTTACCAGGAGGAACTGGAAGAATTGTACAAGAAAAAAAGGAATCTTGAAAGCCAGGAATCAGAGCAAAGCGACGCTTACTGGGACACCCGCCAGCAAAATACATTGTCAGGATATAACCGGAACAGTCTTACCGCTAAAATAAGCCGTTTATTTGGTACGGAAAAAGAGGCTAACCAGTTGAAAGCCCTACAGACAACACAGAAGGATTTGGCCGGTATAGAATCAGCAATCGCCCAGATCAATAATGATATCTTAAAAACAGAGGCGACGGCCACTTCATTAACCGGAACCAATAAAGAAAATATAAATACTGAAACATCCCTCATAAAGAAACTGGAGGCCGAAAAGAAAAAGGTTCAGGAACAGTGGGCGGAAGACAGCGAAGCGAATATCGCCAAGAAAAACAAGGAAATAGAACGTATCGACACCGAAATAAAACGTTTAAACGAACTGGGGAAGGTCAAAAAGAAGGCGGAAGCCGGGGAGTATAAAAATACGGAAACGGACGCCACGTTAAAACCTCTGGAGATCGAGCACGAAAAACGTATGCTTCTAATCAAACAGAACCGGGAGAAGGAAAATAAGACGGAAGCCCAGTATATTCTCGAAGGGACGGCGGAAAACCTTCGCTATTACCGGGAACGTATCGACGCACTCCAGAAGCTGGAAGCAAAAACGCCGGCTAATAAAAAGAAATTACTCGATGAAATCCACAAGCTCGAAACAGAAGCACAGACGGCCATTTTTACGGAAACCGGCAAGCAGGAGGACGCCCGTATAAAACTGGTACAGGAGAAACGGGACGAACGGTTAAAGATTGAAACCGCCTATTACAATGTCCAGAAGGACACCATGGAAAAAGCGGTATTAAACCAAAGTATCACGCAGGAAGCCGCCGACGCCTATATGCTGGAAGTTGAAGCGGAGCACGCCGCAGAACTTCTGGAGATAAACCGTACTTACCAGAATGATATTGCCGCTTTGGAAATTACCGGTAAACAGAAACGTATAGAAACAGCGACGGAAGCGGCCGACGCCGTGCGTGAGTCTGAAATGAAGTTATTGCGTGATCGGGCGGCCATTGCTCAAAAAGTACGTGAAATAACTTCCGTTCCGGTAGGAATAACCGGTATGCAGGAAGCACACCGGAAACAGGTTCAGGATGTAGAAACGACTTATAATGCCATAATTGAGATAGCGAGGCAGGCGGGAATTTCTACCGTTGGTTTGGAGAAACAGAAACAGCAGGAAATTAGCCAGCTTGAATTTGAGTACCAGAATAGTTTATACCAGATTCAATCCCAGATCGGCGTATCATGGGCACAGGAATACCAGAATGAACTGGCCCTGTTAAAGAATCTGCACGATCAGGAATTAATAGATGAAAAGACATACCAGCGTAAAAAGCTGCAAATGCAGATGAATAACGCTAAAAAATACTTTGACTACTATTCCGGTCTTTCCTCTTCCATGGTGGAAGCCATTCAACAAGCCGAAATCGACCAGGTGGAAGCAAAATACGATGTTCTCATACAGGAAGCCGAGAACAACGGTGAAGATACTGCCGCCCTGGAAGAAGAGAAGGAAAATAAGAAACTGGAGATTCAAAAGAAGTACGCGGATGTAAACTTTGCTATCAAGTGTTCCCAGATCATAGCAGATACGGCCGTTTCGATTATGAAGGCGTACGCGGACCTCGGGCCGATTGCCGGAACCGTTGCTGCAGTAATGCTTGCGGCTACCGGTGTGGCCCAGCTTGCATCGGCCAAGGCAGAACGGGACAGGATTAAAAACATGTCCTTGAAAAACACCACCGGCAGCAAGACCGCCACGGCTGAACGTGTTGTTTCCGGTTCTTCCGGTGGTGGGTATTATGAAGGTGGTTACACCGGTCCCGGCGGACGTTATGAAGTGGCCGGCGTGGTTCATAAGGGGGAATATGTGGTACCACAGCCGGAAATGAATAATCCTAAAGTGATCGACGCCGTTAGCACTATCGAAGCGATCAGGCGGCAGCGTACCAGTGCCAACCCGTTACCACAGAATCCGGGTGAATATTATGAAGGCGGTTACGTGACTTCCCCTGCAGGTGATTCTTCCTACCGGGAGTTCCTGGAAGCGGCAAAGGAGCTTCGCGCCTCCTGTGAGGCTATCAAATTGATAAAGGCCTATATCGTTTACCAGGATTTGGAGAAGGCCAAAGAAACTATAGATAACGCCCGCGACACCTTTACACGCGGAAAATAAGTAATCATTATGCTAAAGATTAAGACGAACAAAGGTTATCTGGACTTAGGGGGTGACTTTACCGTACAGATCGACGAGAAATCCCCCGTCATGAACGACCGGGGATCACAAACCGTACCGGTCACGGTTCCCGTCACTGCCAACAATGCAGGGATAACCGGTTTTGCCCACCGGCTCGACATGGGTGTAAAACCGATGAATGAAGATCAGACATGTACGGTATTGGACGGGGTGTATAAACGTACCGGAAAGATAAATATCGTTTCCGCCGGCAGGACGGAAGGAATTACTTTAAATATCGGTTTTGACAATTCGGAAGCCTACAGCGCCTGGAAAGCAAAGAAACTGAACTCGATCACGTTACCCAGCATAAGCGGCGGTACCGTTAGCGGTCTTATGTCCTCTATAAACTGGTTCTTCACGGATTCCCATGAAGATTTTGCCATATTTCAAATAGTAGTCAAAAATGATTCCAAGGACGGCACGTATTACCCGCAATACATAAACCGTATCACTTTGGATTCAAACGGTGAATATGCCTTATGCTATCAGGCAAGGACGGAAACACTACTGATAAATGATACCCCGACCGAAACGAGTTTACCGGAAGGGTACGGCGTGGCCCCCTTCTTATACGTGCACCGTGTCCTGGACTTTATATTTTCAGAATTTGGTTATACTATAACCGAAAATCCTTTTAAGACGGACAAGGAACTTTCCAGCCTGGTAATCCTGAACAATGCCGCCGACTGTTGCGTGACGGGTATCCTCAATTATGCCGATTTAATGCCGGATTGTACGATTGAGGACTTTTTAAACGCGCTGTATGTACGTTTCGGACTGGTTTATAATGTCTCTTCCGATACGAAAACGGCCACTTTAAGACTGATCCGGGATATAATGGAAGATGAACCTGCCGTTGATCTGTCCCGGAATCTGACGGCGGAACCCCTTATCAATTATGAAACGGCCCGTCAGATAAAGTTATCGGCCAAAACGTCTTTTACCGGTGCCGCGCCTTCGGTGGAACGGTACGAGGACTATATCAAGGGGAACGAAAAAATGGTTATCCGTGTAAGCCGTTTCGATCCTTCCCAGGCCTCCGTGTGGCTGAACTACGAGAAGACCACCGGCAACTGGTACAAATGGGATTCGGGCAACAAGAAGCATACGTTATCATCATCCAGTTTCTTTAACTGGGACCGGAAGACGGAAAACGTAGAGGACGAGGAGCTGGCGAGCGATGATGAATGCGTGTTTATGGATTTTGCCCCGAACGGCCTTCTTTCCCCGTATTACCTGGCCGGGTATGTGCACCGTTATACCTACCTGAAAACCTCTTCCGATGATGAAGAGGATTCGGAAAAGGAGGAGACGCCGCTTTCCTTCGCTTTCGCTTTTACAAAGGCCGTTACGGAAAGTACGGATTATTCCTTCGGTTCTATTTTACCATACGCTCCGGACGGCGGAGAAATTACGTTAAAAGACGGCAGCAAACATACGATATCGCTTTTATTCCAGTTTGAAGACGGTCTGTTTGCCAAGTTCTGGCAGAAGTATGACGCCGTATTAAGGCACTCTTTTAACCAGGTGGACACAAACACCCTTTTACCGGTTCACCAGCTTATGAAAATGGATGTCTTGACCCCGGTAGCCCTGCGGGGGCAGTACATGCTTCTGGACGGCCTTTCCTATTCGCTTCCTGCGGGTAAACTGGTACCGGTAAACATTACGTTGCGTTCCCTGCGTCTGATCGGTCCCTATAATCTGGATAATGAACAGGGCATTCCCGTGTGGGGCGGTGCTTCCTACGTGTGGGTCGTATATTCTTCCAATTTGCAGAGTGTACAGGCCGGAAGGGTGGAATATTGGGAAGATTATTACCGTTATCACTGGATGTATGCTGTGTACGGTTGCCGTGTATCGAATACGATATATGACGGGTATGTTACGCCGTCAACGGATGAGGATATATTAAAAAATCCGCCCACCGCACAGGATAACATCATAGAAAAAACTTACAAATGTAAGATAGAGGTTGAAATCGAGGTAAACGAGCGTTCCGGCGCGGCCAACTATTTTTGTTACGAAACGGAAGAAGTCGAATACCAGGTAAGGTTTGTCGCATCGAGGGTGCTTAGCTGATCCCGTCCTTTATTCTTCCTTTGATAAACCCAACTTTTGCAGCATGGAAAAGCAGAATAATATCATCCTTGCCCCGTCATCTTCACAGGTGACGGAGCTTTATAAGCTTTGGAGGGAAAACCATGCGGGGCGGCTCTCGGACTTTTACAAGTTCCTGACGTCTCCCACGGATCAGCGTGATCGTTTCCTTTCCGGACTTGAAAATAAGAGTGAGTTTAACGGAATATTCATCGTTAACACCTTTGAATTATGAGTTTGACAGCAAACATTGATCCGACGGAAAACGCCTTTACCGGAAACCCTGTTTATCTTTCGGTAGAAACTACTTCTATGGCGACTTACAATATAATGTATTTCGTGAACTTTGAATTTATGCGTTCCATATTTACCGGTAACGGTAATGGAAGTTTCAAGGTGAATATCGCGGAGGTCCTGGAAACGCTTTTTGTTGATATTCCCCCGTTAACGGACAGTTCCGAGATGTTGATAAGCCTTTCCGATAAACGGTATAACAAGGCGGTCGTCACGATCACCCTTCAAAATGAGGAGGAAGAAACGGCCACTTTGGTTGTTACTGCCTGGCGTGGCGGTATATCCAAACGGGCTTTTAAGAAATTGCATGAAGAAGGTAATAACATCTTTTCTTTGAAGTTCTTGAATGAATCCTGCAATTTCTTCTTTACCACCCGGAGCAATGACTGGCGTATAACGATGCGCGAGACGGAACTTTACCCGCTCTGTTTCATCTATCCGGAGCACGAGCTGAAAATAACGGAACTTCTTACCGGACAAAGCCTTGCAGTACCAGGCACGGCAGGGAATTTCTACGCCTTGAACCTGGAGGCCGTAAGACTTAAATTCTTTACCGATTACGGGGTACTGGCCAACCTTTTTGACGTGTATAGCGGTGAAACGTTCGCTCTCCGGATCGGGATCGAGCAAAGCCCGACGGTCCGCGAGCGTTACCGGCTCCGGTTCCTGAACAGTTACGGGGTTTACGAGGTGTTTTCCCTGGAAGGCGAGGCGAGCGTAACTCCCGGCATGGATGAAGACGAAGACGCTGTTTTCCGGCGTTACGATGAAATTACCGATGATTATTATTCGGATCGCATACGTACGGAGATACAGGAAGCCGTAACGGTTAAGACGGGATTCAAACGCCCGCAGGAAATACGCTTTCTTCTTGACCTGCTTTCCTCCGATGATGTCTACCTGGCAGGTTACGGCCGGGAAGAGATCAAGGTAATTCCTTCGGCGGAAGAGTTTTCTTACCGTGTCCGTCCGGACGCGCCGCAGAACGTGACGTTAAAGCTCACGTTTGCCGAGAAGGAGTCCAACTGGACGGGAGAAATCACGGAAAGCGGCTACCGGAAACCGCGGGTTCATTCCAAAGAGTTCAGTAAACAATTTAATTAATGTATCTATATGGCAACACAGGAGTATATCGATGATCTTATTATAGTCATTGAAACCGCGGAGGACGCGGAAAGCGTTACCAACCAAATGGTGGCGGCGGTTCTTGGCTTCTTGAACGAACACCTGAAACTGGTTTCCCAGGGTAAGGAAATCGAGGCGGAGGAAGCCGCCCGCATTGCCGCCGATGCAGCCTTGCAGAAGGCTATCGACGCCGTTTCTCTACGTATCGACCGGCTTGTCGGCAACAACGCTTCGCAGGCAATCGACAACTTTAACGAAATTCTTGCTTTTCTGGACGGGCTTAAAGACAGTGATTCGCTGGCCGCATTGCTGGCCGATATCAACGCCCGTATCGGCAGCGAAGACGGTTCACAGAGTGAAGACGGTTCCCTTTGGGGAAAGCTGAAAAGTCTGTCCCAGGATATTAGCAGTTGTTCCGAGGACATAAGCACGTTGCAGGCAGACCGTGACGAAATGAAACAGGAGTTGCAGGAAACTGCCGGGCGTCTGTCTTCCACCTTTACCAATGTAAACAACCTCTTGAACGCCGGCAGCGTTTATAGTGATCTGTCGGGGGTGTTTGCAGCATTGAAAACGGCGGGAAAGATTAACAATGTCCGGAAAAACGGTGTAATCCTTTCTTTCCTTACTGCCGACGGCTGGGTGACGAAACAATTTAGAGGCAATCCGGACACAGATTTTGAGAATGCCGAAAAGTGGGAGGATTTCGGCAGCGGCGGTTCGGCCGGCGGAAATACCTATAACGTAACCGGTAACATGCCACTAACGGAAGGTTTCTATACTCTTGCTTCCGCCATTGCCGCGGTACCGGAGAAGTGGCGTGGCCGGGGGCGTGTTATCACCTTTGAAACATCACTCGGCAAATGGGAGACGTGGCAATTTACCGGAACCGACCCGGCTGTCTGGGATCAGGAGGCGAGCTGGGAAGAGTTCGGCGGCAAAGGAACGGTAAAGAGTGTAACGGTAAACGGAGAGAAACAGACGCCGGACGCGACCGGTAATGTGAATGTAAACGTGGATATCCTGGAAGTGGATGAAACTTTGTCTTTAGATTCCACCAATCCGGTAGAAAACAAGGTTGTAACCGCCCGTTTTAACGAGGTGGACGCTTCCACGTTGTTTAATGTAAATGCGGAGGTAAGCGAGGATGAAACATCCGTCCATCTGTCTTTCCAGAATAAAAGCGGTGCGGAAATTACCGCTGTGGATATCCCGGCCGGTTCTGGTGGAGGTTCCGGCGAAACGGTGGCTACTAAAATTGTATTAAATGCGGCTGTAGATAATGCGATCATCAAGGAAGGCGGAAACGCCCGTCTTACTTATACGTACGATCACCAGTACACCACGGGGGACGAAAAAGGGGAATCCACCGGGCAAAAGGCAGATATAACCGTTACGATCAGGCGCGGAACGACTACCATGTATTCCCAAACAGTCAGCGATGTTTCTAAAGGTAGTTACGAATTGGACCTTTCAAGTTACTTGCTTGTGGGAAACACGGATATTTACGTAGTGGCAACCACTACTGATCCGACTACCGGCAAGAAACAAACCCGGCAGGCGTTTACATCCGTGAAGGTTGTCAGCCTTTCCCTTACCAGCTCTTACAATCTGGCCGGGGCCATAGCCGCCGGCGGTTATACGCTGGCCGATACGATTAATATTCCTTATGCCGTGAGCGGTTCCGGAACAAAGGTCGTCACGCTGTATCTGAACGGCCAGCAACAGAACGCGCACACTATTACAAGATCAGGAACGACAAACGGTAGTTTCAGTTTGTCCCCCTCTTCGCTTGTGACCGGCCGGAATACCGTTCAAATGGTTGCCGAAATGGAGGCTTCCGCCGATCTCGTGTTAAAGTCTGAAAGTATCTACATTGATATCCTGAAATCCGGAGGATCGGCACCGTTCATCGGCACGATGATAAGTTTTCCGGACGGCCGTATTTTTACGGAGGATCATCTTGTTCCGCGCCTGGAAGCGGGGCAGTACGAACAGGTGAAATTTAACTTTGTGGCTTATGATCCCGCCGCGACGCCGGCCAAAGTGGACGTTTACCGGGACGGGGTGAAAACGCAGTCTGTCAGTGTGGCCCGTACTACGCAGACATATACCAACCGTTTTACGGAACAGGGTGAAATCAATATGAAATTTAAGACGGGAGCCACGGAATACCCGTTTTATATCGACGTGACGGAAAGCGGCATCGACTTGCAAGAAACTACTGCCGGGCTTGTACTGAAACTTTCGGCAGCCGGGCGGAGTAACAGTGAATCCGATCCGGGAGCCTGGGATTATGGCGACATACATACAACGTTTGCGGGTTTCGACTGGAACAGCAACGGCTGGACGGGTGACGCCCTGAAACTTACAGGAGGCGCGAAGATTGAAATCGGGTACCAGCCGTTCTCCACAGATGCAACCACTACCGGGGCTACCTATGAAATGGAGATTCTTTGTTCGTCGGTAACGGACCGGCAGGGGGTAATACTGGACTGTATGGCCGGCGATATCGGTTTCCAAATGACAACGGAGCAGGCCCTTATGCGTGTTTCTGGCGGTACGGAAGTAAGTACAAAGTTTGCAAGTGATATGAACCTGAAAATAGCCTTTATTGTCGGGTCCAAGGCTGGCAAACGGTTGCTGGAACTTTATGTAAACGGAATCCGTTGCGGGGCTGTACAGTATGGGGCTACCGAAGGACTACTGCAGGCGGAACCGGTGAACATCCGTTTATTCAGTGATACGGCGGATGTGGAGATCAGGAATTTCCGTATTTATAACCGTGCGCTTACGGATGATGAAGAACTGAACAATTACATGGTAGACCGGACCACGTCGGACGAAATGGTCCTGTTATTTGAAAAGAACGATGTTACGGGGGACAACGGTACGGATATCGACATAGACAAGCTACGCGCCCAAGGAAAGGCGGTTATGCGAATTGTCGGCGATGTGAACCTTGTCAACGCCACCAATAACAAGAAATTCGAGGTCCCGGTCGATATCTATTTTTATAGCCCGTACGGTAAGGAGTATGACTTTGTAGCAAGGAATGTCGGTCTAAGAATACAAGGTACATCATCCACCACTTATCCGCGTAAGAATTACCGTCTTTATTTCTTGCGCTTGGAGAAATACGGTACCACGCTGGAAGTTAACGGTGTGGATGTGCCGTCTCTTGAATACAGTTTCAAACCGGGAGCACGGCCGATCAGTATATTCTGTTTGAAAGCGGACTTTTCCGATTCTTCCGGTACACATAATACCGGTGCGGTGCGTATTGTGAATGACATTTGGAAGAAGTGCGGGTGGTTGACGCCGCCGCAGGCTGCATATAAGGGGGAATATGACGTACGTATAGGTGTAGACGGTTTCCCTATGGACCTGTTTTATGATAACGACGGCACCGGTACGAATACTTATCTGGGAAAATACAATTTCAATAATGAGAAGTCGGAAAGTGCGATCATTTACGGTTTTGAAGGAATTGAAGGATTCAACGACGAAGCGTCCCTGAACGGGCAGCGTAACAAATGTATCTGTCTGGAGTTCCTGAATAACTCCGAGGCCCTTTGTTTGTTCGGGACTACCGACATGTCTTCTTTTGATGATGCGCTGGAATTTCGTTTCAAAGCAGATACTACCTGGGCGGATGCACACGAGGACGACAAGGCGGCAGTTATAAGACTTTGGAACTGGGTAGATTCATGTAAAGGTAATCCCGCCAAATTCCTGGCGGAATATAACCAGTATTTCGGTAATGACAGCCCGTTTGCATGGTATCTGATTACCGATTACTTTATGGCCGTGGATAACCGGGCAAAAAATATGATGCTGGCGACCTGGGACGGCCTGATCTGGTATTTCCTTCCTTACGATATGGACACGTTGTTCGGTGTGCGTAATGATTCGGTACTGAAATACGAATATACCATTACCCACGCAAGTTTTGACGATAGTATCGGTAGTTATGCTTTTGCCGGCCATGATTCCGTTTTATGGGAACTGGTACGATCTTGTCCGGACAAATTGCGTGAAGTGGCAGAAACCTTGCGTAGTAATATGAGCCTTGAATATGTCCTGCAAGTATTTAACGAGGAGCAAATGGGTAACTGGTGCGAGCGGATTTATAACAAGGATTCGGAGTATAAATATATCCTTCCGCTTACCGAAGGGGTGACAACCAGCAGCGGAACCAGTTATTATAATTATCTGTATGCCTTGCAGGGCAGCCGTTACGCGCACCGTACTTATACCATTCAGAACCGTTTCGCCCTTTTGGATAGTCAGTACGTGGCCGGTACTTATCGTCGTGACAGCTTCGCGGCTTATTTCGGGTATAAGTTCGGAAACGATAACCGGAAAGTTCGGATTACAGCCTCCGAACGGTATTATTACGGGTACGGGTACACGTCCGGAACACCGCACCAAAGCGCGGTACTTGCAGAAACGGCCGGTAGTGTGGTGGAACTGACAATGGACACGGATTTGATTGTAAACGATCCGCAATATTTCTACGGTGCAAGCCGTATTCGCGGGCTTGATCTGACGGATGTAAGCCACGCCATTGTCGGCACATTGAACCTGAATAACTGTACGGCCTTGCGTGATCTGAATATTAGTTGTGAGGCCGGACAAACGACACTTAACGCCCTTCTGGTGGGTAATTGCCGTAATCTTCGAAAACTCGACATATCCGGGCTTAAATCCTCTTCCTTTACCGGTATGGACCTTTCAAGCAATGCTAAACTTGAGACCTTCCTGGCCGGTGATACATCCCTTACCGGTGTGACATTCGCCGGCGGTGCGCCTCTGGCCGTTTGCGTCCTTCCCGCAACTTTGCAGACGCTGGAACTCCGGTACCTGAACAAACTAACCAATGCTGGGCTGCAGCTGGAAGGCACGGCAAATATCACGCGCCTTGTGATTGATAACTGTAGCCTGATCGACTGGAACACGTTGTTACAGCAATGCAGCGCGACCAGCTATCTACGAATTACCGGTATAGATATGGACGGGAACGGTAATTTGCTTCGCAGGCTTATGACAATGGGTGGCGTTGATGAAGACGGGGGAAACGTGCAGACGTGCCGCCTGGTAGGTACGTACCGGCTCACCCAGTCCATGTCGGATGAAGAGTACGCCGCCACCTGTGCACATTTCCCGGAACTGAATATCATTCAGCCGCAGTTTGTCGGTATAAAAATAGATCAGACGGTAGGAGACGGGGAAAAGATTACGAATCTGGATAACTCAACCGGATATGACTATAATACGGAATTTACCCCGTCTTCCCATATCCTGGAAGTGTTGGCGAAAAGGCCTTGCGTTCTGGCCAAAAAGACGGCGGAGGGTGAAATGACCTGTTATCCGCTTCATGATGAGAACCGGAACAAATACGCCGATAGTGAGAATGTGGAGAACGCCACGGATGCAGTATTAACCGGATCGGAAGGCGAAGTTTACGTATATGAACCTCATTACTGGTACAAGGGAGTAACGGACGTGCTGAATCAATGTCTTTACGGTTTTATTTCAAGTAATGAGGATGCGCCGGCAGCGGCAGGGTACACCAGTGTAAAATTTACCCGTGAAGAGCTGGACGTAACGGAAGGGATCGGGATTCGTAAGAATACGGATTACACGACCATTGAAGAGGCAAAGAACGAATACGAATCCGGATCGTTCGCCCTGGTGGATGTTCGGGATTACAAGCAGGTTCGTTTTCCCGGTCTGGCTTCCACTCTTTACGGGGCTGTATTTATAGATGATACGGGCAAAATAGTAAGTCGGGTCAGCGTTTCAAACGCGAACGGTTTTATCAATGGTATGTACTTGTTTTGTGCCGTTCCTGTAGGGGCAACGAAACTGGCCTTTACCTTCCTTAATTCGGCGACATTCGATTTCGTTTTACTCACAACGTCGGAAAGTGTAGAAGCGATCGAGCCGGACTGGGTAGAGCATACGGAATGCCTGGGCGGTGCTTATGAAGCCTACTTGATTGATGATGTGTTGCGTTCTGTCAGTGGTGTTTCAAGTGTAGGAACCATTTCACAAGCCCAGGCAATCAAATACGCCCAGAACCGAGGCAAAGGTTTCCAGCTGTTTGACTGGGAAATGCACAAGGACGTGGGTAATCTGCATTTCTTTAAATACGGTAATACCGATTCGCAGGGAGTTTGCGGATATGGAACAAACAATTACCAGAAAGTGACGGGCCTTACAAATGCGTTGGGAATACGTGATACGGTTTCTTATTATAAAGAAAAGGGCGGTTCCAATCCACAGGCGGAAGGTGCTTACCGGGACGGTGTAAATTATCAGTCCGTCAATGTACTGGGATATGAAAATTTCCAGGGAAACAAGGCGGAATGGTTGCAGTATGTCACAGTAAACAAGACGGCGGCGGACGGAAGGTGGTTTATTACCATGCCGGACGGAACGGAACGCATTGTACAGGGAATTACTGTTTATAACGCGGATATTTATCCTACCCACATGGTTTGGGGCCGGTATATGGATTTGATTGCAGCTAAAGAAGGCGGTTCCACTTCCTCACATTGGTTCGATAGGTTCTATGTGGGTACCGGTCTTTCTCGTGTGGTGTATCGGTCGAGCAGCTACGCGTACGCGTTGGGCGGTGTTTCGTCTGCGTACGCGTATGGCGGTTCATCGAGCCCGGTTGCGAGCATCGGTGTTCGGCTTGCCTTCAGGGGCATAATACGCTGGGCGGGCAGCGTCGCGGCCTTTAAAGCCATAAATCAGGCAGATTAAGAGAAAAAACAGCAACGTAAAACGTTGTGCGGGTAGCGCGGGCGTCCGGAAAGTAAGACGGGCGCCGGTACTTCCGAAAAGTACAAAGGCGGATTTCCTCATATACACTCGTGTGGTGTATCGGTCGAACAACAACGCGAACGCGTTGGGCGGTGTTTCGTATGCGAACGCGAATAACGATTCATCGAACACGAATGCGAACATCGGTGTTCGGCTTGCAAACAATTAGAATAAAGAAAAAGCGCATAAGCCTTAAAAATTGGCGTACAACAGTGGGAACGTGTTCCCGGCGTGGAGCCAAGAGGAATGAGCCTCGCCAACAGCAGCCGTTTACGGTTGGAAAGGGGAAAAATAAAGCGCAGGGCAATGGGGTTTGGTAGGAAGTTTTTTCGAAGAAGCCCGGCCCGGGGAATTGAAGGCTGATTTAATTATCATGTGGAGAGAAGATAATATTATAGAAGAGATTGTCGAGGACGCCAATATAGAGGACGCCATAAAAACGGTATTGCGCAAAAGAAGACGAAAGCGCAGCTTTGCCGGGCGTCGAATACTGGCGGATGTCCCGAAGGCGGTAGAGAGGATCAGGCAGCGGATCAGGAGCGGGCGGTTCAAGCTCGGAGGATATCGGGAAATGACCGTAGACGACGGGCCGAAAGTAAGGATCGTACAATCGGTTTCCCTGGAGGACAGGATCGTTCTTAACGCTGTTATGAATGTGGTGGACCGGCATTTGAAAGTACGTTTTATCCGGACTACTTCCGCATCCATTAAAAACAGGGGAACGCATGACCTTTTACAGTATATCGTTAAAGATATAAAGGATGATCCCGAAGGAACCCTGTTCGGGTACCAGTTCGATATAACGAAATTCTATGAGAGCGTAGACCAGGACGTTTTGCTGGATGCAGTGAAAAGGATGTTCAAGGATAAAATATTGATCGGAATCCTGGAAGAGTGCATCCGCATGATGCCTAAAGGCGTAAGTATCGGGCTAAGATCATCACAGGGGCTTTGTAATTTGCTTCTATCCATTTACCTGGATCACCGGTTAAAGGATCAGGAGGCGGTAGCATATTATTACCGGTATTGTGACGATGGTCTGGTGCTTTCCGGTAGTAAGAAATACCTTTGGAAGGTTAGGGATATCATTCATGAACAGACCCGGAAAGCCCGCCTGGAGATTAAAAGCAATGATACCGTTTTCCCGATCACCGAAGGTATCGACTTTCTGGGATATGTAACCCGCCCGGATCATGTACGGTTAAGGAAGCGTAACAAACAGAAGTTCGCCCGCAAGATGCACAAGATTAAAAGCAAGAAACGCAGGCAGGAGTTAACCGCCTCATTTTACGGGCTTACAAAACATGCCGATTGCAAGAACTTATTTTATAAACTAACAGGAAAGAAAATGAAAAAATTAAAAGATCTGGGCTACAAGTACAAGCCTAAAGACGGACGGAAACGATTTACCGGGGCAAGGATCAAGTCGCCCGAACTGATGAACAAGGATGTGATCGTACTTGATTATGAAAAGGACGTTCCGACGAAAAACGGAAACCGGACTGTTATAAAGCTGGAACTCGACGGCAAGGAGAGAAAGTATTTTACCAGCCTGGAGGAAACCCTTTTCATTTGTGAATCAGCGGCAAGAGACGGAGAACTGCCTTTTGAAGCACATTGCGAAGGTGAAGTAAGTGAAAAAGGATTGATAATTATACATTTTACTTGAAATGATACGGATTTATGCAGACAGCAAGGCGGAACCGGTAAGATGCACCAACCGCCGCCGGGGAATCTGGCGTATTACGTGGGATTACCAGGAAACAGAGACACCCGAAGGAGTGCAACGTAGTTACATGGAAGAGACGTTCGATCATCTACCCGCACTGGCAGAAATCAAGGCGGTTATTAATGAATGGTATAACCGGAAGATAACCGACACGATCGAAAGCGGGTACGTATGGAACGGCCTGAAAGTCTGGCTTTCCATGGAGAACCAGATGAATTATAAGACGGCGTACGATCTTGCCTTGCAGACAGGCGGGGAAAACCTTCCTGTTACTTTCAAGCTCGGGGAAGAAGACAACCCGACGTTTTACGAGTTTGCAAGTATGCAGCAACTACAAGAGTTTTACACCGGTGCCGTGAAACATATACAGGAGACACAAAAGGAAGGCTGGGCACTTAAAAAGGCGATAGACTGGAGCGTTTATACGTTGGAGTAGAAAAGCGAAGGGGGAAGCGGGAAACACGTTTCCCCTTCACTCTTTTAGTTATAACATATCATCAAAGGCGTGTATTCCCGCTTCGCGTTCATCTTCCAGAGCATGTGCGTAAACCATTGTCATAGTTATAGAACTATGTCCCAAAAGGTGGGATAGCGTTACGATATCATGTGTTTTCTTATAATACAAGGTAGCGAATGTATGCCGCCCGGTCTTTGAACTGATATCCTTTGTTATTCCTACTTTACCGGCTATTGTTTTCAATACCCGGTTTATATCCTGATCCGTGGGAAGGTTCATAAACAAGTTACCTTTTGTACGTCCGGCCCGGTAATATTCATAAATATAACGTGCCGGGTCCGATAAGGGTACAGTTACCGGTATTTTGGTCTTACCTCGTGTGTAGTGTAGTTCATTCCCTATGAACTGGTTTATCTGCAATGCTTTTGCATCGCCTATATGCAAAGAAGTAAAACAAAGAAACAGAAAAAAACGGAGTACGTTCTGGGTACATTCTTCCAGGCGGCCGGACCGGTACAAGGCGGTCAGACGGAGGAGTTCTTCTTCCGTCAGGTATATAACTTCACTTTTGGGGCGACGTATCTTTATGGCCGCGAACGGGTCCTGGTCCATATAACCGCCGCGTATGGCGGCACCTACATATATTTTGATAGTAGCCATGTTACGCCATGCCGTAGAATCCATGTTACCTATTTTGCGAAGATATGCAAAGAAAGACAGGAGAAATTCATGGGTAATCTCTGAAAATACAAGGCCGGGGGCGAATGTTTCCAGTTTCTTGATGATAGAAACGTGATGTTTCCAGGTACCGAAAGAAATTGTTTTGCTAATTTGTTTGAGGTAAACCCGTGCAAAATCAAAGAAAGTACCAAAATCCGAAGGATTGTTGTACTGGCGGAAGAAACTTTCTTTTGTCAGCGTCTCATTTTTAAGACGGGCACGAACAAATATGTCGCTTACACGTGACCGGATGTTTGAGATGATTAAATTTTTGTCTTTACTCTCTTTGTCCCGGCCTTTTATCACTTCGTTTTGCTCGTCCCATTCTTTGGACGTGACACTTAACCTTACCGCGATCCTTATTTTCTCGCGGTTGATATAAAATTCCACATACAGGGGGAGCCGGTCGGTTTTGCCTTTTTTGCCTTGTCTTACAACTCTTATTGCCGTCATTTTTATATGCCTATTTTATGCCTGTAGAGGGGATATGCCTACAAATATGCCTACACAGGCAAGTTATTAAAAGTTAAACGGGGCGAAAGTAAAACGTTTAATATCAGCTATTTAAAAGAAAAATCCGATAACATTTAACTGTTACCGGATGTTAATAGTGATTCCGTTGCGATTCGAACGCAAGACCCACGCCTTAGAAGGGCGTTGCTCTA
>ENA-OZEW01000327-OZEW01000327.1-human-gut-metagenome-genome-assembly--contig:-NODE-327-length-18411-cov-4.775060_pt1 | contig 18411 bp, 10 predicted proteins | sample MGYA00245072_ERZ653617 | MGnify/ENA primary metagenome ERZ653617 (study PRJEB26926, sample SAMN06165063) | human gut metagenome | biome: ENVO:00009003; feature: ENVO:2100002; material: ENVO:00002003...
GAGATGCAGCGTAGTCTCGTGGGCTCGGAGATGTGTATAAGAGACAGATTTAAAGGGAAGGGAGAGGAAAGTATGAGAAAAAAATTTAAGAAACGGTTGCTCGGAATCATCCTTACCATCTTGATGGTGGTTAGCGTGATACCTGTGCAACAAGCACAGCCCGTAAAAGCGGCAGCAGGAGATACGATTCAAGCGGGAACAACTATTTATTTACGCCCTAATGCTGCAACAACTTGGATTAAAGATAATGCAGTTATGGCATTTAAGACTAGTGCGGACAATAAGCAATCGGAAATTGTTGTTATGACAAAGATGGATGATGGTCTTACATGGAGTGGAGAGACAACTGCAGAGGCGACCAATATTGATTTTCTTCGCTTAGATCCCAATGACAAGCATGTATGGAATGAAGCGGGTACATGGCCGGGCTTAGAAAGAGGAAAAAACTTATATACGTTTGCATTACACACAGGAGTAACTCCAACAGGAATGTGGACTACATATTCAAGCACAGGAAGTGAGACTACATCCTATTTTAATGTAAATGCTACATTAGTTGATTATTTCAATGATAATCGTGTGGATATGGCACAATCAGAAGATAAGCGACATAACAATCAGGGTAATGAAATAGGACCGGATAAAGCTCCGTATTCGAAATTGAACCAATGGCTTTCAGGTTTAAAGGGTTACGCGTTGGATGTAAGTTCAGATCCGAAAGATCCTAATGCGCCAGTGCCTCTTTACTTTGGTGATTTATTACATAAATCTCAGGCAGGTGGAAATGGTACGCTTACCTGGTACTGGCAAGGCGCAAATGTTGCATTTGGCTCAGGTGATTTGTATTACACTAAAGACGTAGCGCAGGGTATAGTAGGAAAGAATTTAGACGATGATGGAAATCTGATTACTTCATACAAGTACAATGATAACTCGGTAAAGGTGCCTTTCTTTAATGAAGATGAAGATGCTTACCCTAATCAGAGCAAATATATGCAATTTTATAACAATTTACAGTTCCCATTTACAAAGACAACAAATGATAAGAGAGTATCTACATATTCGTTTAATTCAGAAAAAAATAACGTTTATTATGATTACGCTAGTAAGAAAATTGTAAGAAAAGATGATTTAGTAATTAATAATGCAAAAGGCGATAATAGAGGATATTTTCCATTCAATAGTTCTAATCCATCAAATAAGAACGAATTGAACTATGGATTTGGTACACAGTTTACGATTCCATTTACTGTAACAGAAAATGGTCAAAATGTGGATGATACACCTATGACATTCAAATTTACCGGTGATGATGATGTATGGGTATACATTGATGGTGCATTGGTATTAGATATGGGTGGTGCTCATTGTAAAGCTGAAGGAGAAATTAACTTTGCAACACAGATGGCTATCATTACAACAGGTACATCTGATGCAAAGCTGGGTAATCAACCTACAGCTGGCGGAAGAGTAGCAGCTAAAGATAATGGAAATCGCACAGTAGACTTCAAAAACATTACAGTAACGAAATCAGATGGCAAGACCATTTCGTTAGCTGATTATATGAAAGAGTCTGGAAAAGTACACGAATTAAAGATGTACTATATGGAACGTGGTATGTGGGACTCCAATATGTCCATTTCATACAGTTTCGTCCCGTTGCCATCAGGTCTCACTCTTAGTAAGACACTTGACACAACAGACGTAAATGCAGGATTAAAGAATGCAGTACAGGGTCTTGATAACTTTGATTTCAAGATTCAGAAAAAGAATCTGAAGACAGATGAAGCAAATTATAGTGATGTAGAGAATTTGGGATATACATTGTACGATTACGATGACCGTACATTTCCAGGACAAGAGGCTAAAGATAGTACGGCTACATTTAGCTCATCATATTTTGCAAGTGACTTTATTAATACTAAAGATAAAAATAACAGTAGTGCATTCTACGCAGGAACAGGATTCCAGATTACAGAATCTATTCCACAAGGTACAAAATTACAGTATGACACATCCAAGACGAGATGGGGAGTTTATGACAGTATTACATCAAGAGCAGCAATAGAAGGAGGAAAAGGTGCGGTTGCTACTTTTAATATGGGTGATGATACTTCGTCTGAGATGGATGTTGTGAACAGATATGTTAACTTTGTTAATACACCAAAGGTTGGTAGCTTATCAGTAGCAAAGAAATATGAAGGATATGCACCAGAAAATGAAACCTTTGGATTTACAGTATTGGTAGATTTGACAGGCCACGATTACTATGATTCATATAAACTGGAATATACTGGTACTCAAAATGGAACAACAGATGAGAATGGACACTTCACATTAAAAGTTGGTGACACAGTTACATTTGCAGGTATTCCAGCAGGTGCTACTTATAAGGTTGTTGAAGATGCGCCAGGAGCAGACGATACATGGGTACAGGATACATCAAAGTGTACGGGTCTGACAGGAAAGATTGTAGCCGAAGTTCCATCTGCAGCAGTTGTAACAAATAAGACAAAAACAACTGAAGAAAATCATGTAATCTACGCAGAAGCTGGAAAGCCAGTCACTTATGCACCTAAGGGTGTAACTATTACAAAACTGACTAAACCAACTACAGGTGATCAAGATATCGATACTGCTGTAAATACTGCAGATGGAAAGGGTGTATTTACACCAGAATCTGCAAATAAAAAGTATGATGTAAATTACGAGGGAACCACTGATAAGGGTAATTTTACAGGTAAAATTACTGTACTTACATATGAGGCAACTAATAAGGTTTATGTATTCGATTACGGTTTAGAGTCAAACATTGCAGATACAACAACAGGAGACGGATTATTCCAGGGTGGTATATTCTACAATGAAAAGGCTACAGGTACTATGGCTACAACAGCTAAGTTAGGAGAAATCACTCCAGCACAAGAAAATTCACAAACTACAATTAGCGGCTCTAATATTGAAATTGATAAAGATGGAAAAGCAGCAAGCGCAGTAACATTCAAGCCTATTGCATTCATGGATAAGGCTGAGAATTACAAATATACAGCAAATATTGCTAAGGTGAGTACAGAATTGGATGATACTAACCCAGAAACTGGTACAACAGTACATGGTACAATTAAGACAATGCCGGCAAACGTTGTTTACTATGAAGATAACTTCAATGCATCCAATAATACAGATGACAGCAGTGTAAAGATTGTATACACAAACTCAAAGCCAACAAATGACCCAACATATTCACAGAGTAATGACCAGAGTGAAAATTACGGACATGACAAGGCTTACAATGGTGACTTGGAAGAAAGTGGAAATAGTGCTACGGAAATGAATAATGGAGATGGAGCATATTTCACTTTCACAGGAGACGGATTTGACATTGTATCCAGAACAAATGAGAATACAGCAGGTCTTATCGCATATGTATACAATGGAAAGAAAGATGCAGAATACTTCAGAAATCCTGAAGTATTTAAAGCAGGAACCAAAGATTTGGTAAAATCAATTCCTGTTGATACGTTCTATAGTAATGGTGACCTGTATCAGGTACCGGTTATCAGCACTACATTACAACAAAGAGGAACCTATACAGTATATCTGAAAGCACTGAAAACTTACACAGGACAGTCGGTCATCTATATTGATGGTGTACGAATCTATAATCCACTGGCAGACAAGAGTGCTTATCTTGAGACAGAGAAGAATACAAAAGTGCAGGAACTGAGAGGAATGTTATTAGGAAGTAGTCCGTCAATCAATCTTGTAACGCCAGATGGAAATAATGGATTCCTGATTGACGGTGGTTCAACAGCAGTAGAGCAGTATCTTCCAGAGAAGCCAGAGATTGGTGCATATTTAGGTGCAGAAACATTAGCAGATGTCATGAAAGCAGGACCAAATAATGAACTGTATCTGCCAATTGATAATGGTGTGGCATTTAAGGTTTCTACACCTGTAGGCGATGCAGACTGGACACTTCAGGTTGGAGCAAAATCAGTATCAGCAGATACAAGTAGAGAATCAGATGCAGTTGTAGCAGACAAGGCATTTACGGTTTATGTAAAACCGGATGATGTAAAAGAGACAAAATATCAGGAAGTAAAAAATTATACTATCAACACATCAACAGATATGTATTATGATATTAATCTGAAAGAAGTAATTAAAGCACAAGGATGGACAGCAGACAGCTACGATGTAATTGTGTTGAATACAACGGTATATTATAACAATTATGATATTATATCTCTGACAAATATCAAGTGTGCAGCAGATATGACACTGAGCAAACCAAGCCAGCTGACAAGGATGGGATATAATCTGGCAGGAAGAAATGTTCTGACAGGAAATGATGAGGCAGTCTTGAGCGCTAAATTCGGAGTTACAAATGTAACAAGAGGAAAATATGCAAGTATGACAGTTGTCACCAAAAAAGAGGCAACAGATGTACAGGTTACAGATCCTACAGGAGCAGTTGTAACATCCTTTACGAAAAAGACAAGTTCTATTGATGCAGATGGAAACAAAGAGTGGAAATTAACATTTAAAGTTATTAAGCAAAGAGGTGAGGCAAAATACAGTGTGGATGCTGTAGTGAACGGCTCATTGACCAATATGCCATATTCAACATCTATCATGGTTAGATAGAAAAGTAGTTGAATATGAATAATTTGGAAAGGAGATAGGAAATGAAAAAACAATACAGAAAACCTGAAATTGCTATAGAAGATTTTGTGCTTAACCAGTTTATTGCTGGTTCATGTACAGTGAAAACAAATCTAAGAGACACTTGTTATTCAGCTAATTATGATGAATGGAGTAAAGAACTTAATCCATTTACATTAGCTGCGATTGAAGCAGGACAGTTTATAGAGAAGCTTTCGTGTACAGTGAACGCAGATGATGATAATGACACAATATGCTATCATACACAGGGTAGTCCTTTGTTCCAGTCATAGCAAATAAAGATAAAACGGAGTTATGTATAAATGCATAGCTCCTTTTTTGATGAAAGGATAAGAATGTATCGTTATTATTTTAAATTGGCAAATTTGGTTATTCAGATAAATGCTCCGTTTGTTATCGAAAAATTCTATGAAATGGAAATTTATCGTATTGAATATGCAGAGAAAATCAATGCTCAGTATACAATAGAAATGTTTCCAGAAAATTGGAAAATAGAAGGAAAGTTATTGTTCGATGATAGAAAGTCTAAAATATACGAGACGAAGGAAACGATTCAAAGATATTTTTTTTGGAGCGTACATACAGAAAAAAAATATGTGATGCTTTCTTATAGTAAAAAGGATTTTTCACTTTTTAAGATATATTTACAAAAAGAGTACAAGGATGAATTGTTAAGAGAATTCCATATTTCAGGAATGTTGGCAATGGAGCTTGTTTTCATAATAAATCAGGGATTTCAACTTCATGCATCTGTGATAAATTGGAAAGACAAAGGAATATTATTTTCTGCACCATCGGGAACTGGAAAATCTACGCAAGCCGATTTGTGGAAAAAATATGAAGGAGCAAAAGTAATAAACGGCGACAGGGCCTTAATTAGAAAAGAAAAAGGAGAGTTTACGGTTTATGGTTCTCCATATGCTGGTACATCGAAAATATATACAAATTTCTCAGCTCCAATCAAAGCGATTGTTATCTTGGATCAAGGTAAAGAGAATAAAATTAAAAGGTTGGGAGTAAAAGATGCATTTGTGAGATTGTATAGCGAGTCAACAGTAAATGCATGGAATCAGGAATACGTCATTCGATTTCTGGATTTATTACAGGATTTGATTGAAAATGTGCCCGTTTACCATCTCTCCTGTCGCCCGGATCAGGACGCAGTAAATACGGTGAAAAACGAAATTTTAAAAGAGTTATAAGATAACAATAAAACAAAGAATGCAGATTAGTGAGGGTGGAGTGCACTCTCACTATTCTAGGTTTAAGGAGATTTTGAGGGATAGGTTGTAATTTATTGGAAGATAGTTTATAGTAAAAGATAAAAAGATGAGAAAATGGAGGGCACTATGAAACAGAAAAAGAAATTAGGGATTATAATTGCTGTTGCAGTAGCTATAATAGTGGTGGGAGTTGTAATACTTTTTGCATTAAAGGCAAATAAGAGTTCTTCACAGAAAGAAACAAAAGAAACCAACGAATATGAAATTGTAAAACCTGGAAAGGATACTTTGGATGTTAGTAAGATTCAAGGTTATTCAGCTAAAGTAGGAGACTCTGACAAAAACGATAATTCTAAGGAAACTGAAAAAGCAGAGCAAATCGTTCTTTCCGATTCGAACCTCACGGTTGAGTCCATCGGTGCTTATTCCGGTTCTTTTATAGAAGATGGAAGTGACGAGGCGACAAAGAACGTAACAGCGATGCTGATTACGAACAATTCTGACCAGATGCTTCAGGTTGCACTGATTGATTTTCAGGTAAATAGCAATGAGACGGCTAGTTTTAAGGTGACGAATCTTCCGGCAGGAACTTCTACGCTGGTACTTGAGAGCAATAAGCGGGAGTTTTCAGATAAAGATACTTATACATATGGCAATGCGGCTACGGGATATATGGATCAGCCGACACTAGAAGAGGATAAAGTAGAGTTAAAGACAGAGAATGGAAAGATTACGCTGAAGAATAAGACGGATAAAGAGCTTAAGAGAGTTTATGTTTATTATAAGTACGTACAGATTGGCGGCGCTTATTTTGGCGGAATTACTTACCGTACACCATTTGAAAATGTGGGCGCAGGCAAGGAAGCAGAGGCAGTTGCGGTACATTTTAATCCGGACAGCAGTCAGATTATGGGAGTACAGATACTTGATAATTAAAAGAGATTGGGGAATAAGTTCATGAAGAAACAACAAGCACCAGTGCAGGCGCAGCTTAGAAAATATCTGTATCAGAAGGCGGCACACAATAAAGTGCCGCTTTCCGGTACATTTGAACTGACACCGAGATGCAATATGAATTGCAGGATGTGTTACATTCGAATGAGTGAAGCAGAGATGCGGGCGAGGGGAAGAGAGTATACAGCAGAAGAATGGATTGAGATGGGAAAAGCCTGTGCAAAAGAGGGAATGCTCTTCTTGCTGCTGACTGGCGGGGAACCATTTCTTAGAAAAGATTTTAGACAGATTTATACAGAGTTAAAGAAGCTTGGGTTACTCATCTCAATTAATACGAATGCGACATTGATTGATGAGGAGACCGTGGAGTGGTTAAAGAAGGATCCGCCGATGAAGGTGAATGTGACACTTTATGGTGGTGGAAATGAGACTTATAAAAAGCTGTGTGGACATCCGACCGGATATGATGCAGCTACGAAGGCGATTGATCTGATGCACGATGCGGGCATTTTTGTGAATATCAATGCGAGCTTTACGAAGTACAATCTGGATGATATGGAGGATATCTTTGCATTTGGTAAGAGCAGGGAGATTCAGGTGAATGCGGCTACTTATATGTTCCCGCCGGTACGTAGTGCGAAGAACGGCGTGACGGATGATGAGGTGCGTTTTACAGCAGAAGAGGCTGGAAAGGCGAGGGCGAAGGCGGATATGTACCGCCTGTCTAAGGAGGAGTTTGCGATTCGGTTAAAGGCACTCCATGAAGGAAGAGATGACTTTATGGGCGGTGAGGAAGAGTGTGAGCGTACTCCGGATGAGAAGATGGGATGTATGGCGGGACGGTCGTCGTTCTGGATGACATGGGACGGACGAATGACGCCTTGCGGCATGATGAATGAGCCGGTAGCCAGACCATTTGAGATTGGCTTTTCGGATGCATGGAAGTCAATCTATCAGGCGACGGATGAGATTTTGCTGCCATCGGAATGCAAGAACTGCAAGAAGCGTTTTGCGTGTATGATGTGCGGGGCGCTTACGATTGCGGAAGGTGGCGGATGCAGTTATAAGAAGCCGGAGTATTTGTGCCGGCAGACAGAGGTGTTCCTAGAAGAGATGGAGAAAGAATACCAGAAACAGGAAACAGGGGTATGATGACGAATACACAAAAAGAGCTGTTACAGGCACTTCGGTGCTTTATGCAGGGGGATGAGGAATACCATCTTCCGGAAAGGTTTTCACAGCTAAAGGAGCTGTGTGACCTTGCTGCGATGCATAAGATTTTAGCAATTATATATGAGATGATCCGGAGGGATCCGGTGCTTCTTTTAGAGGAGAATGCGCCACTTGCTGCGAGGTGGAAGAAGAGTGCGATTGCGGAAGTGATGCTGCAGGTGCAAAGGACGGCTGGTTTTCTGGAGCTGTATCAGAAGCTTCAGAAGGAAGGGGTATATCCGCTTGTTGTGAAGGGGCTGATTTGCCGGTCTTTTTATGAAAAGCCGGACTTTCGGATATCAGCGGATGAAGATCTGCTGCTTAGGAAGGAAGAGTTTGAGACATTTGACCGCATTTTGTTAGAGGAAGGATATAAGAGGCAGGAGCTGGATCCTAAGGATCTGCCGTATGAGATTCCATATCGGAATCCGAGGAATCAGGTATACATAGAGCTTCACTTTTCGTTGTTTGCAGAAGGCGAGGGTGCATATGGTCATCTGAACCAGGAGTTTGCAGGGGCGTTTGACCGATGCATTTGTGAGCAGATTGAGGGAGTGGATATTAAGACACTTTCGCCGACGGACCATATGTTTTATCTGATCTGCCATAGCTTTAAGCATTTTTTACATAGTGGATTTGGGATCAGACAGGTCTGTGATATGGTGATGATGGCAAAGCATTACACGACGCGGATTGACTGGAGAGAGATTCAGGATAAGCTTGCACAGCTTCGGATGGATACATTTTTCAGTGCTCTGGCAAAGATTGGCAGAGAGTATCTGGGATGCTCCTGGGAGAAAACCGGATATGTGGATTATACGCAGGAACGTGTAGACTGTATGCCGCTTCTTGTGGATCTGCTGGAAGGCGGTGTGTATGGCGGGAGCACGATGGCGAGAAGGCACAGCGCGAATATGACGCTGGAAGCTGCTAGGAGAGGCAAAAAGGCGACGGCGTCGTCGGTTTGGTCATCGTTGTTTCCGGGTGTTTCTTATATGAAGGGGCATTATGTGTGGCTCTGTAAGTATCCGTGGCTGCTTCCGGCAGCATGGGTGATGCGGCTGTTTGGATATGCGGCAGACAGGAAGCATACAGAGGATCAGAGTAGTTTAGAGATTGGAAATAAACGTGTGGAACTTCTTCGGAAGTATCATGTGATAGATTAGGGGACAGATATATGAAGGTGATAGATACAAGAGAATATGTGTCGGTTCTGAAGCAATTGACGGACGATGGACGGGAAGTCAGCATGCGGATTGCGGGAAATAGTATGGCGCCATTTCTGATTCATGAGCGTGATACGATCTTCTTTCGGAAGCCGGAGGCAAAACTGAAGAAGGGCGATATGGTGTTCTTTAAAAGAAGAAATGGGCAGTATATCATGCACAGGATTCACCATGTGAAGCCGGATGGGTATTATATCGTGGGAGATGCGCAGTGTATGATCGAGGGACCGGTTGCTAAGGAACAGATATTTGCGGTTGTGACGAAAGTCATAAGAAAGGGAAAGACGATACAGCCGGGGGACTTCTGGTGGGAGTTCTTTCGTCATGTGTGGCTGCATATGATTCCGCTTCGAAGACCGGTGATGGCTCTTTATACGAAGCTTCTTTTTAGAGGAGGCAGATCATGAGAGAGAAAAAGACGCAGTTTGAATCGGTCAGAATATTAAAGAAACGATGGAAAGATGGTACATTTTCGGAGATTTTAGAGGACTGGAGATGGATTCTTGGGTATAGCGCAAGGTATAAGGGAGCGATTCTGTTTTATGTTGTGTTGGGAATCTTAAGTACGTCGTTTGGACTTGCGAGCAGTGTGGCGGGTAAGTATCTGATTGATATCATTACGGGTTATCAGACGAGTAAGCTTGCAGTGCTGTTTCTTGTGATGGTTGGCGGACAGGTGTTCAGTCTGTTGTTTGAGAGCCTGATTAACCGGGTTTCCACGAAGCTTAGTATTGATATTAACAATGATATTCAGGCGGATATTTTTGATAAGATTATTGATGCGGACTGGATGGAGATCAGTAAGTATAGCAATGGAGACATTCTGAATCGTTTTAATGGCGATATTCGTACGATCAGCAGCAATGCCATCAGCTGGCTTCCGACTATTATCATCGCACTTTATAAGCTGGTGGCGACATTTATGGTCATCCTGCATTATGACTGGGTGATGGCTCTGATTGCGCTTGGCAGTGCGCCGTTTCTTCTTCTGCTGTCACGAACGGTGCTGAAGAAGCAGAGGGACTTTAGCCAGAAGGTGCTCGAGACGAGCAGTAAGCTGATGGGATTTGAGGTCGAGACGTTTTATAACTTTGATACGATCAAATCTTTTGGTATTGCGCCGCATTATAGTAAGAAGATGAGATGGTGGCAGAAGCGGTTTCGGGATGACAGCCTGAAGTATAATTATTTTACGATTAAGACGAATGTAGTTCTGCAGGGAATTGGAATGGTCGTGCAGTTTATTGCATTTGGATATTGTCTGTTCCGGTTGTGGACGCATGATATTACATATGGTACGATGACATTGTTTCTGCAGCAGAGAAGCAATCTGTCGGCGGCATTTAATAATCTGGTGACGATTGTTCCGACATTTTTAAACAGTTCAGTATCGGCGCACCGTATTCGTGAGCTTGTGGAGCTTCCAAAGGAAGTACATATTACAGAGAGTTCGGTGCTTGATGCGTATGCGGCAGATGGATTTTCCATTTCTTTGCGGGATGTGGATTTTTCTTATGTGAAGGAAGAGCGTGTGATCACAGATTCTTCGTTTGAGGCAAAGCCGGGTGAGATTGTTGCACTGGTGGGTCCTTCCGGAGAGGGTAAGACAACATTAATCCGTATGTTTCTGGGGCTGATTCATCCGCAGAGCGGGCAGGCAGTGATGTCTGCGGCAGGCGGCATGGAAGTGGTACTAAATGCAGAGACGAGACACCTGTTTGCATATGTTCCGCAGGGCAATACGATTCTGTCGGGAACCATCGCAGAGAATCTGCGGATGGTAAAGGAAGATGCGACAGAGGAAGAGATGATAGAAGCATTGGAGATTGCGTGTGCGTGGGACTTTGTGAAGAAGCGTCCGGACACGATAAATAGCAATGTGGGCGAGCGTGGCCGTGGACTGTCGGAAGGGCAGGCACAGAGGCTGTCGATTGCAAGGGCACTCTTAAGAGATGCGCCGGTGCTGCTGTTGGATGAGGCTACTTCCGCACTGGATGTGGAGACGGAGCGCAGGGTGCTTCGCAATATTATGACACAGAAACCAAACAAAACATGTATTGTTACAACGCACAGACCAAGTGTGTTAAATATGTGCAGACGGGTATACCGTGTGATGGATACCAGGGTGACAGAGCTTTCGGAAGAGGAAGCTGCAAAAATGGCAATGGATTTTTAAGGTAGAGAGTGGTAAAATGATTGATATACATACGCATATCCTGCCGGGGATGGATGATGGAGCAGTAGATATTTTAGATACGATAGAGATGGCAAGGCTGGCTGCTATGAGCGGAGTAACAGAAATTGTGGCAACACCGCATTTTAATATTCCGGGACTGTATGATAATGCATTTGGAGAGCATTATGTGAATACGTTTAATCAGGCCGCAAGGGCGATTAAGGAAGAGAAGATTCCAATCAGGCTTTTTCCGGGGATGGAGGCATTTTCTACAGAGGATCTGCCACGGCAGATGGCAGATGGAAAGGTAATGACGATCAATCAGAGCCATTATATTCTGATGGAGTTTGCATTTGATGAGGATCCGGACTTTGCAACGAGGCTTCTTGGTAAGGTAAGGGAAGTTGGTGCAAAGCCTGTGATTGCGCATGCGGAGCGTTATTATTTTGTGCAGGATGATCCGCAGATTGTATATCAGTGGAGGAAGAAGGGATATGCCATTCAGGTCAATAAGGGAAGTTTTCTTGGACGGTTTGGTGAGTCGGCAAGGGAGACGTCATACCGCCTGCTTCGTCACCATCTGGTATCGGTTGTGGCAAGTGATGCACACAGCGCGGTGGAGCGGACGCCTTTTTTGATGGATGCGTATGAAGCACTTAGTGAATGTTGTTCAAAGCGGCATCTGGATGTGCTGTTTCGAGACAATCCCGGCAGAATCTGTCAGGATAAGCCGGTACTTGAATTGGAGCCGCTTCCATTTTTACCATATTATTATGATTAAAGGAGTAAACATGATTAGATTGAGAAGAGCCATATGTCTGATATTTGTGTTGGCATGTGCGGTATTCGTTGTATTTTTTATAAAGGTGAAGATGGTGGAAGACCATGTGCCTCCGGTGATTACCTGTAGTGAGGATGAGCTTGTACTCAGTGTCAATGATGATCAGGAAGAGGCACTGATGAAGGGAATTAAGGCTATGGATAACAGGGATGGTGATTTGACGAAGGAAGTTCGTATTTCTTCCATCTCTCATTTTATTTCAGGTAATGAACGCACCGTCACTTATGTCGTTTTTGATAAATCGAACCAGATGGGAACGTTAAAAAGAACGGTGAAATATAGTGATTATACGCCACCACGGATTAAGATGCTTCATGCACCAAGATGTAGCGCGGCAGAAGCGGCGAATACAGACTTTGTATCTTATCTGAGTGCAACAGACTGTCTCGATGGAGACCTGACCAGTCAGGTGAAGCTTTCAATGAATGACAGCCTGTATAATCCGCAGCCGGGAGATTATCCGGTTACGGCACAGGTAAGCAACAGTGCGGGAGATGTCTGTTCGGTATCGTTTGAGATTACGATTACGGATAATGAGGACGAAAGTATAAAGCAATATCCGGCATTATCGGAGTATATTGTTTATACAACTGTTGGAAATATGATAGATCCGATGGGTTATGTGGTCGGACTGGAACAGAATGGGATGATTACACAGTATAATGAAGATCCCAGTGTTATGGAGTCGATTAGTGTGAATTCGAAGGTGGATTACAATGAGCCTGGAGTATATCCGGTAGAATTTTCGTATACCGGAGATGGAATTCCGACGGCTGTGACAAAGATGTTTGTAGTTGTGGAGGGAAATGAAGATGGAAAATAATCGGGAGAATGCATCCGCACAGACGGAGACAGAATTTGAACCGATTTCATTGGTTTGTGATATTTTAAAAAACTGGTGGGTCATCCTGTTTGGAGCGCTGGCCGGTGCAATGCTTTTTTATGTGGCAAGCAGCATGATATATGTTCCGAATTATCGTACACAGGCAACATTTGTTATCACATCCAGAGCGAATGCCAATGCATACAATAATCTTTCTTCTGCCAATTCGATGGCAGAAACATTCCAGAAGATTCTGGAAAGTACGATTATGAAGAAGACAATCTGTGAAAAATTGGATATGGATAAGCTTGATGCGGATATCAGTGCCAATGTTGTAAATGGAACGAATATACTGACCCTTTCTGTTACTGCACATTCGCCAAAGGATTCGATTGATATTATCAAAACGGTGATGGACAACTACACCAGCATTTCTTATTATACAGTTGGAACGACAGTGCTTGATGTTTTGGAAGATCCGAAGATTCCGTATGCACCGGTCAATCCACCACAGAACGGTGAGATGGCAAAGAAGGGATTCTTCCTGGGAATGGCTGTCTGCATGCTGTTATTTGCCATCTGGTCTTATATGCATAATACGGTGAAGCAGGAAAGAGAAGTAGAGAAAAAGCTCGATGCCAGAAGTCTTGGAGCGATTAGTTATGAATGGAAGTATAAGACGATAAAGGAATGGATCAAGCACCGGAAGAAGGCAGTTCTGGTGGATAATCCTCTGGCAAGCTTCCGGTTCGTGGAAAGCTTTAAGATGCTTGCGGCCAGGGTGGAATACCATATGTCAAAGATCAACGGTAAGATCCTGGTAGTTACGAGTGTCTGTGAGAATGAAGGAAAGTCATCCGTGGCAGGGAATCTTGCAATCACACTTGCGAAAAAAGGCAAGAGAGTCATTTTGATTGATGGCGATATCAGATGCCCTGCACAGTATCTGTTATTGGGAATGAGTCCGAAAAAAGAAAATGAGCTTGGAGAGTTCTTAAATGGCAGAACAGGTGCCAATAACATTTTGTTAAATACGGAGCGTAAGCGGCTTGGATTTATAGGTGGAAAGGTGTCCTATTCTGCTTCTACAGAGATGCTTGGAAACAGACAGCTTCCGGTTCTTATAGAAGCCTGCAGTAAGATTGTGGATTACGTCATTATCGATACCCCACCATCTGGAATGATCGGAGATGCACAGATTTTTGCACAGCATGCAGATGCCGTAATGGTCGTTGCCAGACAGAACGTTACACTTGCAGAAGATATCAACGAGATGATGGATGATTTCCGTGACAATCATACCAAGGTACTTGGAGTTGTTTTAAATGGTGTCATGACGTTTCAGAGTATCGCGGACAGCCCGGTGGGAGATCATTACAGCAGATATGGGCGATATGGACGTTATGGGAAATATACGAATAATAAAGAGGTATAGCAGACATGGATGAGATGAGAGAAAAATCTGGGAAGGAGCAACAGGGTGAAATCGAGAAGATTGATCTGATTGAATTCCTTCGCAGTTTCCAATATGGAATCAAGAAAATGTGGTGGCTGGTTTTGGTTCTCGCATTGATTTTTGGACTGAATAGTTATATCAAAGCAAGAAAGAATTATACCCCTGTCTATACGGCATCAGCGACGGTGGCAGTAACGACAATTGATGGAAGTCCGGCTTACCAGAACAATGCGTCTGCACAGCAGATGGCGGATGTTTTCCCATACATACTGACAAGTGGTGTGCTAAAAGATGTGGTAGCTAAGGATATGAAGCTGGACTCTGTTCCGGGATCCATTTCTGTTAAGGCGGAAGAGGGAACGAATATGCTTACGATATCTGTTTCCGGTACGAATGCAGAACTTTCCTATAAGACATTAAAGTCAGTCATTAAAAATTATCCGGAAGTGGCACAGTTCGTACTTGGAAATACGACTCTGAAGATCCTGGATGAAACAGGTGTTCCGGATGATACGACAAAGCAGGGAGTCATTTCTTCTTCCTGGAAGAGAGGGGCACTTAAGGGTGCCATTATTGGTCTTGTGATTCTGTCTCTTTATGTACTTACCAGACGTACCGTGAAGACAGGTAAGGAGATTAAGACCCATTTGAATCTGGTTGATCTTGGAACATTGCCGGAAGTACATGTAAAGAAGAGAAATAAAGAAAGTTTTTATAATTCAGTCAATGTATTAAATAAAAGAATTCCGCAGGGATATCTGGAAGCGTTCAGAAAGGTCGGAATTAAGGTAATGAAACAGATGGAGGAAGAGGAGTTTAAGACGCTTTTGGTCACCAGCTCTGTGCCGGAAGAAGGAAAGACGGCATTTTCTGTGAATCTGGCAATCATAGAGGCAAAACTAGGGAAAAATGTCATACTTGTAGATTGTGATATGAGAAGACCATCTGTTGCAAAAGCCATGAATCAGGAAGGAGAATTTCCCGGACTTCAGGCGGTGCTTCAAGGTAAGGTGAAGATCAGTGAAGCAATGACAACGATAGAACTTGAGAAGTGCCCGGGATCTTTGCAGATTCTGTATGGCAAAACGACAGAAGGAAGTTCTTCCGACCTGCTTGAGAGTAAGCAGATGGAGAGACTCATTTCCATTTTAAAGAAGAAAGCAGACCTTGTAATATTTGATACGGCTCCTTCTGAGATGCTTGCAGATGCGCCGGTACTTGCAAGATATCTGGATGCTGCAGTCTATGTGATCCGCTATGATTATGCAAAGATGCGCCAGATTCGTATGGGTGTGGAGAACATTTCGATGAGTGGAATCCATATGCTGGGTTATGTATTAAACCGCGACCGCTCTACGGGTGGTGGATATGGATATGGTTATGGATACTATGGACGCTATCGTTATGGAAGATATGGTCGTTATGGCGGATATAGACATTACAGCCGCTATGAAAAACAGTTTGATGAACCGGAAGAAGAGACAGGTGCGGTAAATCAAAAAGAGGTATTTACAGAGACGAAAGAGAACTGATTGCAAAATCTTTCAAGCTGCATATCATATAGAGAAAATTGCCAGATCATGTAAATTGTGATAAAATATGAAACTAGAGTGAAAAACTATAGAATTTGAGATGACGAAAAGAAACGAGTTGAGTATGAGGAGAAATACTAATTGTATTTTCTCAGGTTATAGTAAAGGGATAGAGACATATGAAAAATTATTTAAAAACTAAGAGCATGGTAGATATGATCCTTGGCTCAGTGGGAATGGTTGTGCTGTCGCCGGTATTTCTGGCGATAGCGGTAGCTATTAAGTTAGAAGATGGCTTACGGGCACCGGTATTCTTTTCACAAAAGAGAGTCGGTGTTCATAAGTCATATTTCCAGTTATATAAGTTTCGTTCCATGCGGCTTGACACTCCGCATGACATACCGACGCATCTTTTGGATAACCCGGAGCAGTATATCACAAAGGTGGGTCGTTTCTTGCGTAAATCTTCTTTAGATGAACTGCCTCAGCTCTACAACATTGCAAGAGGCGATATGGCAGTCGTCGGACCAAGACCGGCACTGTGGAATCAGACAGACTTAATTGCAGAGAGAGACAAATATGGTGCAAATGATGTAAAGCCGGGCCTTACCGGCTGGGCGCAGATCAATGGACGTGACGAACTCGAGATAGACGTAAAAGCAAAGCTTGACGGAGAGTACGTAAGAAAAGCAGGACTTGCGATGGACATCCGGTGCGTCTTTGGCACCATTTTTTCTGTACTCCGTGGAAGCGGCATTGTAGAAGGTGGAACAGGAACAATGGAGCGAGAAAAGAAAAATAAAAAAGTAATGATTATCACGAATCATTCTTATATGCTGTGGCAGTTCCGAAGAGAACTCATACAGATGCTGATGGAAGATGCAGAGGTCTATATCAGCACTCCATTTGTCGGCCACGAGAAAGACTTTGCCGATATGGGATGCCATATGATCGAGACTCCGGTTGACCGCCGCGGCATCAATCCGATGACAGATCTGCGTTTATATAAGCAGTACCGTGCCATGTTAAAGAAAGAAAAGCCGGACATGGTCATCACTTATTCGATTAAGCCAAATGTTTATGCCGGTTATGCGTGCAGACGCCTGCACATTCCATATTGCGTAAATGTACAGGGACTTGGCACCGCATTTGAAAAGCCGGGACTTTCCCAGGTCGTAACCATGATGTACCGCACTGCTTTAAAGGGCGCAAAGACCGTATTCTTTGAAAATGAGCGAAATGCAGCACTCTTCCAGGAAAAGAAGATCACTCCGGCAAAGCAGCAGACGATCCTTTCCGGAGCCGGCATCACTCTCGACTTCTATCAGTACGAAGCCTATCCGGAAAATGAAGCATTTCACTTCCTGTATCTGGGCCGAATCATGAAGGAAAAGGGTATGGACGAGCTCTTCTACGCCATTCGCAAGTTACACAAGGAATATGGCAAGAAAGTCGTTCTTGACATTGTCGGATTCTTCGAAGACGAATATAAGGGTGAAGTAGAGAAGTTAGTAGAAGACGGCATCGCAGTCTTTCATGGATTCAAAGAAGACCCGAGACCGTATTATAAAGCAGCAGACTGCATCGTCCTTCCAAGTTATCATGAGGGCATGTCAAATGTCCTGCTAGAAGCAGCATCCACCGGCAGACCGGTTGTTACAAGCAAAATTCCAGGCTGTATGGAAAGCGTGGAAGACGGCACAACCGGATACCTCTGTCAGGTGAAAAATGCACATTCTCTGTACCAGAAGATGAATGAAATCTATCATAAGAGCCGTGCCGACCGAGAAGAAATGGGCAAATGCGCAAGAGATAAGATGGCAAGAGAGTTTGCGAAGGATGAAGTGGTGAAGATGACGGTGGCGAAAGTGAAGGAGTAGAGATGCAGCCAATCAGAGTATTACATATCGTAACCTATATGGGACGAGGTGGTTTGGAAACGATGCTTATGAACTACTATCGTCATATTGACCGCACAAAGGTACAGTTTGATTTCCTTGTACACAGAGACTTCGAGGCGGATTATGATGCAGAAATCTTATCGCTTGGTGGAAAAATTCATCATGTATCCAGACTGGTACCGTGGAGTAAATCGTATCAGAACGAGCTGCGTACTTTTTTTAAGGCACACCCAGAATATCGAATCGTGCATGTACACCAGGACTGTTTGAGTTCAGTCGCCTTAAAAGTGGCGAAGGAGTGTGGAGTACCGGTACGGATTGCGCACAGCCATAGTACTGTCTCTTATACACATCTGACGCTGCCGACGAAGCTAGAAG
>ENA-OZEW01000361-OZEW01000361.1-human-gut-metagenome-genome-assembly--contig:-NODE-361-length-16864-cov-6.924743_pt1 | contig 16864 bp, 8 predicted proteins | sample MGYA00245072_ERZ653617 | MGnify/ENA primary metagenome ERZ653617 (study PRJEB26926, sample SAMN06165063) | human gut metagenome | biome: ENVO:00009003; feature: ENVO:2100002; material: ENVO:00002003...
GCCGTATGACCGGTGGTTTCGTGGGATATGTTGAGGGCGCAACCCGATACGATGCAGTCTCCGGCATCGTAGGAGCGCTCACCAATGTACTCTCGAAGATTCTGAACGTCATCCCGTTCCTCGGGCTGGGCGATTTGGTGGACTGGTTGCTGTCCGGCACGCTCGGGCTGAATGCCTTGATTCCGGTTGGCTACTACAACCCGGTTATCTCGAATAGTTCGGTGAACGGGTTCAAAAAGAACGTGGTGATCGGCAACAAGGACAACCCGCAGGCCGGCGGCTTTGTCGGTGCGCAGATTGGTGCAATCATTGAGAACTCTTCGGTGACGAGCACGAATGGTTTCACCGTGCGGGCAACGCAATATGCCGGTGGTTTTGCCGGAGTAAGTCGCAACGGCAACGTAGGCGGTCTGATTAACTCGCTTGGCGTCGACTTGCTGTCTGCGCTGCGTCCGCAGAGCCTCATCGAAAACAGTGGCCTGACGATAAACGGTGACGATAAGATCACCGTGCAGGCCGAAGACTACGCCGGCGGCTTCAACGGTGCCATGGCCAATGCCTATGCGGTCAATAATTCGATTACGGCTTCGGTCGCCGTGACTGCCGACGGATCCCACGCCGGAGGATTCACCGGATTCGCCTCCGTGGGATGGGGCCTGGAACTCGGTACGGACGATACCACGAAGGCATCGCTGTTGAAACAGCTCACCAAGGCTGTGACTAAATTGCTGAGCGGCAGCAATAACGGTGCAGGAGAACTGCTGTCCATCGTCGGTGTGAATCCCTCCGTGATTCTCGGCACGCAGATGAAGGGCTCCCTCACCGTTAAGGCTGGTGGCGATTACGCGGGCGGTCTCGTGGGCGAAGGATCGGGTACGGTGATCGGTGATTCCTCGCAGAACCGCCTTCAAAAACTCACATTCTGGAAGTACAACAATCATCGTGACTTCCCTCAGCAGCGCTCCACCACCATAGAAGGCCTTGAATCGGTCACGGCCACGGGCTCCTACGCGGGTGGCATCGCCGGCAATCTGCAACCGACAACGGTAGCTGGGTTGCTCAACAGTGTGGTGAAAATTGGCGATATTGCCACGCTCAAGAAGTTCGACCAGTTTGCCGCGTTCACCGTGGAGAACATGTCTGTCACCGCTCCGGCATCCGGCCTGACAGTGACGGCTGGTTCATATTATGCAGGCGGTGCCATCGGATGCGCCACCGGCGGCGACGTGACCCACACGAACCTTACCAATCTGGCCACGGTCTCGGCCAGGGGAGAAGCCGGCGGTTTTATTGGCTTCTCTGGACCAGGCGACGCCATCGGCGCTGGCGGTCTCAATGTGCTTGGGCTTATCAAGCTTTCCGGTCTGCTATCGGTTGCCCAATATTCTTCGGTTGCAGTCACTGCATCGAACGTGAACGGCATCTCTGGCGGATTCACGGTTGCGGCAACCGGCAAGAACAAGAACAACGAAACAACCGATTACGCTGCAGGCGGTTTCTATGGTCAGGCCAACAGCACCAAAACCCGGGAAAGCCATGTGACAAACCTCAAATCGGTCACAGCCGATACCAGCACGTCCGATGGTGTGGCAGGCGGTTTCGTGGGCTTCTCCACCACCGGCGGCCTCGCCGACGCGCTCAGCAACGCAGAAGATTCCAGCGTATTGGATGGCCTGATCAAAGGCGGCCTGCTGTCCGTGAACGACCTGCTCGGTGCCGTACCGTATCTGATTCCAAGTTATACGGATACCACCGTGACATACGTCAACGGCGGTTATGTCGAAGGCGATATCGCGGGCGGCTATGCGGGAAACTTCCAAAGCGGCAAGGTCAACCAGTTCTCCGAAACCGATCTCAAGAACGACTCAACGCTGGCCGGTGTACAGTCCCGCGTGCAAACCAACCCCGTGGCCGTTGTCAACCTTGACCATGTGACCGGCGGCGCATACGCAGGTGGTTTCGGCGGCAAGGTCGTTTCCGGCGCGCTCGCTTCGGCTGGCAACGGCGGCCTGAGTTTGCTCGGCAAATTCGGTACGGTGGATCTCGCCAACCTGTTGCAGGTGGTGCAGGGCTATGTGCCATTCATCTCCTACGCGGGTGTGCATTCCGATGCCACCACCGTGGAGGCAACTAGCGGTAACAAGATTTCCGACCCGGATGATCCCGGCTTCACCGTTTCCGCCACCCGATTTGATCAGTCCGATACGCAATCCGGTTCCGCCGGCGGCTACATCGGATACGGTTCCGGTGTGCAGGTGTCCCATTCCAGTGTGACCCAACTGCGCCGTACTGATGTCAAGGCACCGAAGAATCTGGAAACCGCCGGATCCATCGACGACACCTATCTGAGCAAAGACAGCTCGTATGCAGTCACCGCCGCTCGGTATGCCGGCGGCTACATCGGCAAAATGGACATCGGCTCGGCGGCGGCCGTGGGCGGTGGCCTGAGGCTGCTCGGCCAGAACGTCAATCTCAACGATGTACTCAGTGTGCTGGATGTCGTCGTCTCGACGATTGAACACTCCGATGTGACTGGCGGCATCGGCGGATACTCCGTTCTGGCCAGCGCCGCAGATCATAGGAATGCCAACAATGAGCCCGATCCACTGGGTATGGCTGGTGGTTTCGCCGGAGACATCGAAGGCGGCCATATTCAGGACTCGAGCTCTCATGAGTTCGTATACATCATCGGCCAGGTTTCGGCCGGCGGTTACGTGGGTGCCATGCAGCCGGGAGCCGTGGCGAACGTGCTTGGTGACGGCAGCGTGCTCAAGAAGCTTGTCAACCTCGACAACCTGCTCTCGCTCGTGCAGGACTTCACACCGACGATTCGCAACAGCTCGACCGATGCCGCAGTGTGCGGCGGCGCGGTGCGTGCCCAGGCGGCATCGGATACGACCACACGCCGCGGCATGGCCGGCGGCTATGCGGGACGTAATCGTGGCGGTCATATCTGGGGCAACAACACAGCAGCATGGAAGCAGGAGAACACCGACGGCAAATACAACGGGCCGCGGCGCGTAGCCTACGCCGCGCGCATCCGCAGCGTATACGGTGCCGAAATCGCCGGCGGTTACACCGGCTTCATGGAAGCGGCCGATACCGCTGAAGGCGGTTCGCTCTCCTTGCTTGGCGGTCTCATCAAGGCCGGCAACCTCGCCGGCGTGCTGTCCGTGGTCTACCCGACCGAGGAGCACACGAAGGTCACCGGTCCGCTGCGCAATATGAGCTACGACCAGTGGAAGACGTGGGTCGACAACATCGGCAAGTACGGTGCGTATGGCAAGGAATTCACCGATGTAGCTACGGGCGATGGTGCGGGCTCTGTTACTGATCAGAATTCCCTGGACAAGTTCCTCGAATCCTACATCTTCGGATTCAACGTCGTCGCAGGACGTGCGGAGTATCGGACCGGCGCGAACCTGCATGATTCCGGCGTCGCCGGCGGACACGTCGGCCTGATGCGCACCGGCACGATCACCGATGGCCAGTCGATGGACGTCAAGACCGTCTCCGCCATGCGTGCGGCAGGTGGCTACGCGGGCACGATGGAATCCGGCTCGGCATCCTCGTTCGGCTCCATCCAACTATTCGGCGACAAAGGCATCAAACTTGATCTGGGTCAGATGCTCGACGTGGCACAGGTATTCGTGCCAGTCATCAAATCCTCGAGCGTGGCCGGCTACCGCAAGGGTATGAAGGTCGTGGCCACCGGCGAAGACATCACGCACGGTACCGGTAATGCCGGAGGCTATGTCGGTCTCGCGGTCGGCGCCCAGATCTGGGGCGATCTCGGCCAGAACGGCCAGAAGCTTGTCAAGGGTGTCACCGCTGCCGGTGCCAACGTTTCCAACCTGCGCAAGGTGGAAGGGCGCAACAATGTCGGCGGATTCATCGGCGTGGCCACTGCCGGCGCGGTCGCGGATGTGGACACCAACGCATCCGAGGGATTCCTGCAAGGAATCCTCGACTCGCTGGTCTCGACCCCGGCAAGTCTGGTCAGCGTATTGCAGGCCACGGTTACGACGATTCGCGGTGCGCATGTGAGCTCGGATGACCCGGCATGGGGATACACGGTCGACGGCGCATATGAGACCAAGGACGATAAGGGTAACACCACAACCAAGTATGCCCTGAACGCCGGCGGTTTCGCCGGCTCGCTGCAGGCCTCGATCCTCGGTGACAAGGATTCCGCCAAAGGCACCGGCAGTGAAGCGGATCCGAACAATGACCCAGCCGCACTTACAGTCACCGGGCTGCGCGCCGTTGAAGGCGGGCAATACGCGGGCGGCTTCTTCGGCCTTGCCGATGTGTCCAGCGTCGCTTCCGTCGGCGGCGGCGAGGCCGGCGATAAGCAGAATACCAACCTGCTGCTCAAACTGCTCAAGGTCGGCAACGTGGGCGTGCTCGAAGCATTCCGCACCTTCATCTATGACGGTCAGGTCAACGGCGTGAACGACGGCATCCAAGTCGTCGCCCATGATTCCACCACGAAGGGCATGCTTGACTCGAAGCGTTACACCGGTGCGGCCGGTGGCTTCGGCGGTGGACTGATCAATGGCTCCGTCAAGCAGTCTGCGGTCACCAACCTCAACAGTGTGACCGGCGTGAACTACGTGGGCGGCTTCATCGGGCATCTTGGCAAATCCGGCACGGTCGCCGCCGACAATGCACAACTCGGCACAGATGCGCTCAATCTGCTTGGTGCCACGGCCGGCGTACTTGACATCTGGGGCTCGCACGTTGGCGATTCGCGCGTCATCGGCATCCCGGACGGTTATACCGTCACCGCCACACACCATGGCGACAATTACGGCAAAGCCACCGACAAGGCTACCGGACGCGAGGTCGCAGGCGGTTTTGTTGGATACGCGGATCTGGCCAGGGTGAAGGGCTGCGCGTCTGACAATCTCAAGAAGGTCACTAGCGGTGAGATTGCCGGCGGATTCGTCGGTGAAACCAGCCGTGCCTATTTGGTTGACGCGAAGGTCAACTCTGTACTTGTGGAACTGCTGCTGCATGTGGTGAACGCGCTGGTCAAGCTCCTGTACCTCGACAAGGCGGAACAGGTCGGCGTCATCGATTTAGGCAAGTGGTTCCCGGCCATCTTCGGCAAGGTATTCGATCTCAAGGTGCTTTCGGAAGGCAACGTGCTGTACGTGAACCTGTTCGGACTGAAGGTGAGCGTTGCTCTGTCCAAGGCTGATGATGAAAACCAGCAGCAGACCGACGTGGCGATTGTCACCATCGGCGATAGTGTCATCAAACTGCCTTGCAGCAAAGACGGCATTGATATGAATGGGTCGAGCAGCAACCTGACCGTCCAGCTCATCAAGGGCAACCGTACTCGCGTGGAACAGTCCACCGTAACGGGCATCGCCAGTGGCTATGACGTGTTCGGCGGAGGGGCAACTCAGGATACCGACGGTGTGAAGGATCTTTCCACGGGCTACACGGGCGGCTTCGCCGGACTGAACGACGAGGGCGTGCTGGCAGACGACCACATGGTCTACGCCGACACGATCCGCGGTGCCAGCGGACTGGTCGACCCGTTCTCGAACACCAAACTCAAGTCCGTATGGGACTTCAACACCATGAGCGACATCCTCGGACCGGTCGATGCCGGCAAGGGCGGCAAGGCATACAACACCTATCGCATTTACCGCAAGGCGGCCGCGAACGCTAGTGAGGCCCGTACCTCCGCACAGGACGGCAACAAGATCTTCTCGCAGAAGAACACGGCGGACGATGCGCTGAACACCGGACTCGATCGTTGGGAAGTGAAGCTGTTCGACGTGGTCAACACATACGACAGCAGCGCTGTGCACAGCTCCGCATCCGGCGACGCCGGCACCACTTGGGTCGGCATTAAGGACGCCGTGACTGTGGCTGGTGGCAGCAGCACAAAGCTCGATGCCTACCAGTCCCCAGCCAAGGCAGTGCTCATGCTCGACGCGACCGTGACCGACAACAACGGCGGACTCACCCCCGAACCGGACGACGGCCAGGACCCGTGCGGCAAGGACGGTTGCCGAACCATTGACCTGACCGTCCAGAAGGTATGGAAGGACGGCAACCTCGAACGGCCGCAGTCGGTCGAACTGAAGATCGCCGCGCACTATACCGATGGCAGTGGCAATACGGTGACGCCGCCGACGATTCAATGCTTCGGCGCGGATTGCACAACCGTGACGCAGAAGAATCCATGGACGGTGACGTTGGACTCCTCCGATGCCTCTTCCTGGAGCAACACCTGGCGCAAGGTGATTCAAGGACTGCCGGTCGCATTCGTGGATGGACAGGATGCCAACGGCAAGGACATCGTGCGTTACTACACGTACACCGTGGAAGAAACCGCCGTGACCTATAAGGACGGCGATACCACCAAGACCATCAAGCCCGCGGAGGCCGGATACCAAGTATCGGTCTCCTACAACACCAAGGAACGCGTGGCCATTGTTACTAATGCGGCGTTGCTTCCGGATACGGGAGGCGCGGGCACGATGTGGTTCCTGATGTTCGGCTTGCTGCTTATGGGAGCTGGCGTGGCCTGGTACATGCGTAATCAACGCGTTCAATCCGGCACAGTCCGCTCGGGCTCCAGCCGTATACGAAAGCGAGGCGCCCATGCCGCGTGACGACCACATAGACAAACCGTACCTGCCAAACAGAAAAGATTTCCATCTAGAGAAAGGAACAGTAATGAAATCACTGATGAAAAAGGTTTTCGCTGCCGCCGCGGCGATTGCCACCGTATTTGGATTGGCTGCGACGACAGTCGCCACGGCCAACGCAGCGGGTGGTAATGCCACGCTGACGGTCAGCACTAAAGACGCGAAGTTCGCCGGTAAGACCGTGAACGCCTACAAGATGTTCTCCGCCACCGTGAGCAGTGACGGCGGGGCTGTCTCCCACACGTTGAATGACGTGTGGAAGCCGTTCTTCAAGAACTCCGTCGGACTAACTGATGTTACCGACGCGAACGTCAACGATAAAGCAAACGACTACGTATCCAAGCTGAAAGATAGTGCCTTGACTGCTTTCGCTGCCAAGGCATCGAACTGGGCGCAGACCAAGACCAACAACATCACGGCTGACGCGACCGCTACGGTATCTAAGAATGCTGCCACGGACGGTAAGTACACTGCGACGTTCACTGGTCTCGACTACGGCTACTACGTGGTCGCTGTGCCGGGTGCTACCGTGGCCGACACCAACAGTCAATACGCCGCGCTAGTTCGCGTTCATAGCACCACGGTGGGTGTCGATATTAAGGGCGACCTGCCTACCGTCGACAAGAAGGTACAGGTAAACGGCACTGGTCAGAACGCCACCGACGCGAAGATCGGTGATACCCTGACCTTCACCCTGACTTCCACCATTCCGGACATGTCCGCCTATAGCACCTACACCTTCAACTTCAAGGATACGTTGTCTAAGGGCCTCACCTTTGAACAAGTCAAATCTGTTAAGGTCGAAGATAAGACACTGTCCGTGAACACTGACTACACCGTCACCCCTCCTACGGCCCCCAACAATACGCTTACTGTCGCCATGAATGACTTCAAGGCCAAGCAGCAGGCCAATGCCGGCAAGAAGATCACCGTCACCTACACGGCCACGCTGAACAAGGATGCTGTTGTGGGCGGTGCTGGTAACGTCAACTCCGCAACGATTCAGTACTCCAACAACCCGAGCACCAATGGCACCGGTGATTCTGAACCCAGCAAGGTTCGTGTCTTCACTTATGGCTTCACCGTCGATAAGTACACTGGTGACCAATATACTGATGCCGCTACTCGACTTGCTGGTGCTAAATTCACACTCGCACCTAAGAACGGCTCCGCTATTAGCTTCGTGCAAGTCTCTGCCGGTAGTGCTACCGCGAACGCTGTGTACCGTGTAGCTAATGCTGGTGAGACAGGTGCTACTACGACTATCACCACTCCTGCAAACGGTAAGGTTGTCTTCGAGGGACTGAAGAACGGCGAGTACACGCTCACCGAGACCGAAGCGCCGGCCGGCTACAACAAGCTCGCCAGCGCCATCGGCGTGAAGGTTAATGGCCAGAACGACGGCACTGACACCACGAATGCCACCGTCACCATCACCTACAACAACGACAATGGCAGCAGCTACAACCAGACCGCATCGAACGGTGTCATCCCGGTCCGGAACAAGTCCGGTGCTATCCTGCCTAGCACTGGTGGCATGGGTACCATCGCCTTCACGGTGATTGGTGTGCTGGTCATCGCGCTCGGCGTTGCCTGGACTCTCAAGCGCAAGAACGCCTGACGAGCATGGCCGTGTTTTGGGCGTGAAGGGCACACACCCGCTACGCCCACAACACGGTTTCCTCGCGAAAAGAACGCTCGATGAAACGACTGCGCAACATCCTGCCCTTACTGGTCATTCTCGGTGGAATGCTCATTCTGTTCTATCCGACGATCAGCAACTTCCTCATTATGCGCAACGCCAGCCGCGCCGTAAATAACTACGACGCCAGCGCTGATGCATTGAGCCAGGAACAGTACCAGAAGGTGCTGGATGCTGCGCACGCCTATAACGAAAAGCTCGCCCAGAACGATGCAGGAGAGACCGACGCTCTTGCCAGTGCCGTCAATTCCGCATCCACGGACGAGGAATACAACAGTCTGCTCAATATTGACGGTGACGGCATGATGGGATACATCACTGTGCCTAAGCTCGAGGAGACCTTGCCGATTTATCACGGCACTTCCGAGAAAGTGTTGCAATCCGGCATCGGACATCTCGAACAGACCTCACTGCCAGTTGGTGGCGCGTCCACTCATGCGGCGCTGTCTGGCCACCGGGGCTTGCCCACGGCAAAACTGTTCACGGACTTGAACCTTATGAAAAAAGGCGACAAGTTCTACATCACAATACTTAAAGACACGTATGCGTATCAGGTCGATAAGATCACTACCGTTCTGCCGACCGATACCAAACAGCTGGCAATTGAGCCCGGCGAGGATTTGGTCACGCTCATCACTTGTACGCCGTATGCGGTCAATACGCATCGGCTGCTGGTGCGTGGCCATCGCATCCCATACACGCCGCAGCAGCAGGATGACGCCAAATCCACGTTCCACGTGGACATTCCGCTGCAGTACTTGTTGCCGTCTCTTGCACTGATTGCCTTGCTCATCGCATGGCATTTATGGCAGCGTCATGAGCGGCGACGCCGGCAGAGTGGGAGCGCCAAGGTCGCATCTGGTGATTCTGACTCTGCGGATATCGAGCCGGACGGTGACTTGCCTCCTCAGCCAGACAGTACAAATAACCAATCACATTCATCACGGCGGAAAGGACCGGGCAGACATGTTAGACCTGCATAGTGGAAGCGAGTATGGTGCGGCGCGCATTGCTGCCATGATTGCCGCCGCCGTTACTATCGTCCTCACTGTTCTTGCAGCCCTCGGCTCTATGGTGCCGTATGCGCAAGCTGATTCTTTCGGCGCTCTCACCATCAATGCCGTATGGGGCCGAGACACGGCTTCGCCCAAATTGCTTGCCGGCGATACCTATTCCATCGTGCGCGTCGCCACCGTCACAACGAACAATGATGGTAGCGTCTCCTCATATAAAACCGTCGGCGATTTTTCCGGCCTCACTGCCGATTGGGAACGCCTGACATCAAGTGAATATCACGATGCTGCCAAGAAGCTCGCTACGCACGCGGCGAAAAACAAGCTGTACCAGCATTCCGGCACTACTAACGTAGCTGGTCAGCTCACTTTCCAGAATCTGCCGCTCGGCCTATATCTGGTCTCCCGCACGAGCTCGGCGAAAGCCAACAAAGCATACGACTGTGATCCGTTCCTCATCTCGATTCCTGGCAGTGGAGACACATCCGCTGATCTCAACATCACAGTAGAGCCGAAATTTAGCACTGGAACTCCTGTTGTCCCGCCCGAAAATAACCCGAGCGAGGAGCCGGGCAATCCTGGCCTTATCGGTCGTACGGGTGCCGCCGTAGGCAGCATTGCCGCGGCAGCGGGGCTCATGTTACTTGTTGCGTTCATTTTGTTCAGATTGCGCATGAGGCGCCGCATACGGGACGTCAATTCGGCCGGCAAATCCCATACAGATGATTTATTCGTATGCGAGAATAACGCGCCGAAGTCGCCGCTCCTCGCTGCACTTCCCAAGCACCACGTAAAATCGAACACATGGAGTTGAACGATTTGCCCCAGATGGATCCGCGCGCGCTGAAGGCCACGTCCGTCAAAGCCGAAGACGAACATGCCAGTTCAGCTGAGCCGCAAGCATTGAAGATCACCGCCGCCAGCTCGAACCCGAAGATGTTCACGCTGCCCTGGCATAAGCCCCTGGCCACCTGGCCCGAGGACCTGCTGGCCAACCTGCCGCGAGGCATCTCCCGCCACGTGGTGCGGTTTGTGCACGTGGGCGACGAGGTGTACGCCATGAAAGAGATCACCCGTCAGGTGGCCGAGCGCGAGTATGAGATTTTGCGCCGACTGCAGAAGCTTGAGTTGCCGACCGTCACCCCGATTGCCGTGGTCACCGGTCGTCATGACCGCAACGGTGAACCGCTGGAAGCGATTCTGGTCACCCGTCACCTGAAGTTCTCACTGCCGTACCGCGCGCTGTTCGCCCGCAATCTCCAGCCGGATACTGCCGAGCGTTTGATCGACGCCCTTGCCGTGCTGCTGGTTCGCCTGCACTTGGCCGGCTTCTACTGGGGCGATGTGTCGCTGTCGAACGTCCTGTTCCTGCGTGATGCCGACGCGTTTTCCGCCTTCCTGGTGGACGCCGAAACCGGTGATTTGCAGGTGCAGCTTACCGATGGCCAGCGTGAATACGATATCGACTTGGCTCGCACCAACATCATCGGTGAATTGATGGATTTGGCTTCTGGCCGTCTGCTGCCGAGCGACGTGGACGAGATCGAGGTGGGCAACCGTCTGGTCGACCGCTACCACTCGTTGTGGAGCACGCTGACCGACACCGACAAGTTCGGCCCGGATGAGATGTGGAAGATCGAGCAGCGCGTCAACAAGCTCAACGACCTGGGCTTCGACGTGGACGAGCTGGAGATGAAGACCGCCGAGGACGGCAAGCGCGTGCTGGTCCGCCCGCGCGTGGTCGATGCCGGCTATGCGTCGCGCAAGCTTCTGCGACTGACCGGTTTAGATGTGCAGGAGAATCAGGCGCGGCGTCTGCTCAACGATCTGGATGCGTACCGTGCCTCCACGTGGCGTGAAGGCGAGGAGTTGGAGATCGTCGCCACCGATTGGATGCGTGAGGTGTATGAGCCGACCGTGCGTATGATTCCACGTGAATATCGTTCGCAGATCGAGCCGGCACAGTTCTTCCATGAGGTGCTGGATCACCGCTGGTTCCTTGCCGAGAAGGCCGGCCACGACGTGCCGATGGGCGAGGCTGTGGAAAGCTACATCCAATCCGTGCTGCCGAACTACAAGTTGGATGACAAAGCCGTGAACGAGCTCAACGCTGAAGCGGATTCCGGCGTGGTCGACGATGAGGCGAATTACGAAAAGCCCATCGACGATGATGATTACAATCCCGACGACGATCCTGATGCCGCGGTGTGGAGCCACTGATATGTGGAGCTGCTGAGCGAAACCGGACGGGGTGGTGCGCCGATTGCGGCGGCCACCCCGATTTTCGTTCCGCTCGATGACCCCGCCGGCAGCAGGGGGGGAGATATGGGTATTACTTCGTGGCGGCTGCCGCTGCTTCGCGGCGGGCGCGGGCGACCGCGTACAGGCTGATACCGGCTGCGACCGAGGCGTTCAGAGACTCCACCATGGACGTGATCGGAATGCCGGCGATCGCGTCGCACGACTCGCGCACGAGTCGGCTCAGTCCCTTGCCTTCTGAACCGAGCACGACGATCAGCGGATCGGTCTCGAAACCGGTTTCGCCGACCAGCTTATCGCCGCCGCCGTCTAGGCCGACCGTGTAATATCCACGTTCACGCATGCTTTCGATGGCCTTGGTGAGGTTCACCACGCGAGCCACCGGGATATGCGCCGCGGCACCGGCCGATACCTTCCACGCGGCAGCGGTGACCGAAGCAGAACGACGCTCCGGCAGAATCACGCCGTTGGCACCGAAGGCGGCGGCCGAACGAATCACCGCACCCAGGTTCTGCGGGTCGGTCACGCCGTCGAGCGCGATGAACAGTGGGCGTGCGTTGATGCGCGCACTCGGCGAATTCACCACGTCCATGGCCTTGGCCTTGCGCTCGGCGATATCCGCCAGCTCGACGAGAGACGAATACTGGTACGGCTGCACTTTGAGCACGACGCCCTGATGGTTCGACGACCGGGCGATGCGATCCATTTCCAGACGGTCGGCCTCCAGCAGGTGCAGGCTTTGTGCGCCGGCGAGCTTGATGATCTCGCGTGTACGGTCATCATGCTCGATACGTGTCGCGATATACAGCTGCATGCTGGGGACGCCAACGCGCAGCGCCTCCAGCACGGCATTGCGTCCGATGACCAGATCGTCCGAATCGGACGTGAACTTCGCGGCGCGACGGCGGGCTGCCAGTCGCGGATCTGCCATCTTGCGACGGTTCGTCGCCTGCTTGGCCTTGTATGCCTTGTGATACACGCGATCCTCGGCTTTGGGCGTCGGCCCCTTGCCGCGTAGCGCATTGCGGTGTTTTCCTCCCGACCCCTTGGTCGGACCTTTCTTGATTGCCATACGTGCCATTGTCCCAGACCCCCACGCCAAACAGCCATTCGCGGCGCGCGAATCGCCCCAATCTCCTGAGAGACTCGGTTTGCGTTCCTAAGTGCGCGCCGGAACGCCGAGTGCGCGAACATAGGAACGCAGATCGCATAGTTTGCGTTCCTAAGTGCGCAGAGTTGTCGTTTCGGCGCGCACTTAGGAACGGAACGAAGCTCGTCCGGTTCCGAAGCCGCCGGATTCCTTGCCTTGGCACGTATGATGAATGCAGGATCGGGCGGCGTCATTCACACCCGGAGAGCCAGAAGGTCTTGCGATGGTCGATGTGAGCAGGGAGTGCTGCGAGCGGTATTTCGGCATGGACGACGAACTGTTCGATTACACCATGGCGACGCTCCGCTGGCTGCTCGCGCTGTGTGAGCGTGTCGCCTGAAATCGTTCGCGGAATGCGGATATTTGGACAACACGTAAAGGGCTGTTTCGCCAAGCGATGACGGGTTTGTGGAATAATGGCAACAGTATGCATCGGCAGCAGTTGCGCCGGTGCCCATAACCGCGCAGCTTTATCGAGATGACCGGGGGAGGGGACGATCCCGGTGATCGTGAGGGCTGACTACTCCGCGGCTATATCAAGGAGACCATTATGGTTGATCACACAAATGATCAATCCACAGGCGTGCAGTCGCAGGAAGGCCTGCTTCACGACGTCGATCCCAGCTTGACCGAGGCGAACGAAGTCGCCAAGGCGCTGGATGTGGATACCAATACCGGCCTGAGTTCCGCCGAGGCGCAGCGCCGGTTGGAGAAATTCGGCCCGAACCAGTTGGCCAGCGCGCCGCCCGTACCCAAGTGGAAGAAGTTCCTGGCGCAGTTCCAGGATCCGCTGGTGTACCTGTTGCTTGCCGCCACTGTCATCTCACTGATCGCATGGTTCATCGAGCGCTCGCACGGAACGGCCGGCGAAGTGCTGCCGTTTGACGCCATCGTCATCATCCTGATCCTGATCGTCAACGCGGTGCTGGGCTATATTCAGGAGGCCCGTGCCGAGCAGGCGGTGGAGGCGCTCGCCCAAATGACGGCACCGCAGACCTCCGTGCTGCGTGACGGCAAAATCGTGCACATCAACACCGCCGACGTGGTTCCCGGCGACATCGTGGTGCTTGGCGAAGGCGATACCGTCTCCGCCGACGGGCGTCTGTTCGCCGCCGCGTCGCTGCGCATCGCCGAGGCGAGCCTGACCGGCGAATCCGTGCCGGTGGGCAAGAAGCCCGACACGCTCGACTCCGCCAAGGCGCTGGGCGACCGCACCAATATGATTTTCAACGGCACGTCCGTCACTCAGGGCACCGGCCGCGCGATCGTGACCGGAACCGGCATGAACACGCAGGTCGGCAAGATCGCCGACATGCTGTCGCAGACCGATGACGAGGATACCCCGCTGCAGAAGGAGATGACCCACGTCTCCAAGATCCTGGGCATTGCCGTGTGCATCATCGCGGCCGTCGTGCTCGTCGCGCTGTTCATCACGCAGGGCTTCCACAAGATGCCCGACGATCTCATCGACTCGCTGCTGCTGGCCGTTTCGCTGGCCGTCGCCGCAGTGCCGGAAGGTCTTGCGACGATTCTGACGGTTGTTCTCGCGCTCGGCGTGCAGCGCATGGCCAAGCACAACGCCATCGTCAAGAAGCTGAGCTCCGTGGAGACGCTGGGATCCGCTTCGGTGATCTGCTCCGACAAGACCGGTACGCTCACGCGTAACGAGATGACCGTCGAGCGCATCGTCACCCCGAGCGGTGAAGTGCAGCTCACCGGCACCGGTTACGAGCCCAAGGGCAAGATGCTGGGCATGGGTGGCGACGCCATCGAGGAGAGCGCCCCGGTCAACGCCGAAGCCCTGCGCACCATCGCCGTCGGAGCGTTTGCCAACGACGGTGACTTGCGTCAGAACGATGCCGGCCAGTGGGAGATCGTCGGCGACCCGACCGAGGTGTCGCTCGTCGTCGCCTCCCGCAAGATCAAGGCCGACCGCGCCCTCGGCAAGCTCGACCGTGTGGCCGAGGTTCCGTTCACGTCCGAGCGCAAGCGTATGGCCGTGATCGGCAAGGACAGCAGCGACAACGGCAACCTGAGCGTATATGCAAAGGGCGCGCCCGATGTGCTGCTCGGCTACTGCACGCGCATCGCGGTTGGCGACGCCGTCCGCCCAATGACCGAAGGCGACCGCCAGGAGATTCTCGCGACCGTCGAGCGTCTGTCCGGTGAGGCATACCGCACGCTGGGTGAGGCGTACCGCCCGCTCGGCACCACATCCCTGGCTGATATCCCCGGCATCAAGACCAATGCAGCCGGCCAGGTGACCGACATCTCCGAGCAGAGCGACGTCATCGAGCGTGACCTGATCTGGGCCGGCATGGTCGGCATCATCGACCCGCCGCGCACCGAAGTGCGTGATTCTGTGGCCGAAGCGCATCGCGCCGGCATCCGCACGGTGATGATCACCGGCGACCACCCGCTCACCGCGGCCCGCATCGCTTCCGATCTGGGCATCATCGAAAAGGGCGGCAAGGCCCTCACCGGCGATCAGCTCGACGCGATGCCCGACGAGGCGGCGTTCGACAAGGCGACTTCTGAGGTCTCCGTGTACGCCCGCGTGGCCCCCGAGCACAAGCTCAAGATCGTCGAATCCTTGCAGCGCCAAGGCAACATCGTGGCCATGACCGGCGACGGTGTGAACGATGCCCCGGCAGTCAAGTCCGCGGACATCGGCGTGGCCATGGGCATCACCGGCACCGAAGTGACCAAGCAGAGCGCCAAGATGATTCTGGCGGACGACAACTTCTCCACCATTGTGGCCGCCGTACGCGAGGGTCGCGTGATCTTCGACAACATCCGCAAGTTCCTGCGCTACCTGCTGAGTTCCAATGTGGGTGAGGTGTTCACCGTGTTCCTCGGTGTGGTGTTTGCTGGCTTCCTCGGCATCCGCCAGCCGGAAACCGTGGGCGTCACCGTGCCGCTGCTCGCCACACAGTTGCTGTGGATCAACCTGCTGACCGATGCCGCGCCGGCGTTGGCTATGGGCGTGGACCCGCAGACCGACGATGTGATGGGTCGTAAACCGCGTAAGGTGACGGACCGCGTGATTGACGCCTCCATGTGGGGCGACATCATCTACATCGGCGTCATCATGGCCATCGTCACGCTGATTGGTATGGACATGCACCTGTCCGGCGGCTTGTTCACCGACCGCTCGGTGGATGCCATTGGCCATGAAGCGCAGATGACCGAGGCCCGTACGATGGGCTTCACGATTCTGGTGTTTGCCCAGCTGTTCAACGCGCTGTCCTCCCGTTCGCATCTGCAGTCCGCATTCGTGGGTCTGTTCTCCAACAAGTGGCTATGGGGTGCGATTGGTTTGTCCGTGGCGCTGCAGCTCGTGGTGATTTACGTGCCGTTCCTCAACGGTCCGTTCGGCACCGTGGCATTGAGCCCGATGGCTTGGGTGGAATGCATCTGCCTGGCCGCAATCGTGCTGATTGCCTCCGAACTGCGCAAGATTGTGCTACGCGCGATGGCCAAGCGTTAAGCCATCGCAACAGCCCTGATTGTGGGCATATAGCAGCGGGCCGGGCTCTGGTATTCAGAGCCCGGCCCACTGCTATATCCAAACGGCTCCTCATGGGGCGGTAACTATCCCATGGGGCGGTCGCTGAAAACGGCATTATTCCGCGAAAAAGGGAAATGTGCTAACCGCCACATGAGGAAGTTACCGCCCATGAGAAACAGGAGAACGCTGCAGACCTCAGTTGTGGCTGCCGTCGGTGCCGTCAGTAGAGGTGGAGTTGTCGCCGCCGTTATTGTTGTCGCTATTGTTGGACTCGTCTTGAGACTTCTGCTGTGCCTCTTGGTCGGCCTTCTGCTGAGCCTCTTCCTGAGCTTGCTTGGCGGCATCTGCCTGCTGCTTGGCCTGCATCGAGGCGGTGACGTCGGACTCGGCCTTCTGCAGTTTAGAAATCGCATTATTGACGTCGGATTCGGACGGACTGGTCCCGTTCATCACCGTATTGGCCTCGGTGATGGCGTTTTGCAGCGCGGTGCGGGTGTTTTCATCGGCCACACTGCCCGCGGAATTATCCAGCGCTGTCTCTTATACACATCTCCG
>ENA-OZEW01000367-OZEW01000367.1-human-gut-metagenome-genome-assembly--contig:-NODE-367-length-16634-cov-7.684601_pt1 | contig 16634 bp, 14 predicted proteins | sample MGYA00245072_ERZ653617 | MGnify/ENA primary metagenome ERZ653617 (study PRJEB26926, sample SAMN06165063) | human gut metagenome | biome: ENVO:00009003; feature: ENVO:2100002; material: ENVO:00002003...
TACGAGATGCAGCGTAGTCTCGTGGGCTCGGAGATGTGTATAAGAGACAGAGTGCATTGACAAATGAAACATACCAGACGTTGGAACAGTTTATGAAGTGTCTGGAAAAAAGGGAAGCCAGTGCAGAAGAGATTTGGCAGGAGTATTTGAAAAATCTGGCAATTTTGATATCAAATTTACGAATGGCGTATGATATGGATATTATTCTTGGAGGTGAAGTTGGAGGATATCTTACAGAGTATATGATTCCATTAGGAGAAAAAGTAATGGAATATAATGGTTTCGACCATGATGTGAGATATCTGAAAATGTGTTCTTACAAGAGAGAGGCATCTGCAGTGGGGGCGGCAAAGCATTTCCTGCAGGAATTTATAAAAAATATGTAATTATGATGTCAGCATCATAAATTTAAAATCCAGAGAGAAAACACAGAAAAGAGTGTTTTCTTTCTGGATTTTTGTTTTGCTGAAAATTACTTCTTAATATTGTAGTAAAAATGCATAAAATCAACGGAACAAACTTGTGCAATAGGCAGAAGTGAATAAAAGGATATTGAAAAATACTGGCAAGTGAATAATAATGTAATTACTTTAATAAAACAATTTATAAAACATAAAATAAAACAACATAAAAAGGAGGAAACAATTATGTTACAGCAGGTAATGACAAATCCGGGAGAAATTATTTTCAGAGAGGTTCCGGTTCCGGAGGTAAAGGAAAATCAGGTTTTGGTAAAGATTATGAATATTGGTATTTGTGGATCAGATATTCATGTTTATCATGGAAAACATCCGTTTACAAAATATCCGGTAACACAAGGACATGAGGTTTCAGGTGAGATTACAGAACTTGGAAAAAATGTCACAGAGTTTCATGTGGGACAGAAGGTGACGATAGAGCCTCAGGTATATTGTGGACATTGCTATCCATGTCGTCATGGAAAGTATAATCTCTGTGAGGAATTAAAAGTAATGGGATTTCAGACGACAGGAACAGCATCTGAGTATTTTGCAGTGGATGCATCTAAAGTAACACCTATTCCAGAAGATATGTCCTATGAAGAAGGAGCTATGATCGAACCTCTTGCTGTGGCAGTCCATGGTGTAAAACAGATGGGCGATGTGGCTGGAATGAATATTGCAGTCCTTGGAGCAGGACCGATTGGAAATCTCGTGGCACAGACAGCAATTGGAATGGGTGCAGCGAAAGTAATGATCACAGATATTAGTGATCTTAGACTGGCAAAGGCAAAAGAATGTGGAATTGATGTGTGTGTGAATACCAAAAATAAAGACTTCGGTGAGGCAATGATCGAAGCATTTGGACCGGATAAGGCAGATGTGATCTACGACTGTGCCGGAAACAATATCACAATGGGACAGGCAATTAAATATGCAAGAAAAGGAAGCACGATCGTACTGGTGGCTGTTTTTGCAGGAATGGCAGAAGTAGATCTTGCAGTGGCAAATGATCACGAACTTGACATTAAAAGCACGATGATGTACCGCCATGATGATTACATAGATGGAATCAGACTGGTAAATGAGGGAAAAGTTCATTTGAAACCGCTTATCTCAAAGACATTTGCTTTTAAAGATTATCTGAAGGCATACCAGTATATTGATGATAACCGCGAGACAACGATGAAAGTAATTATCAACGTCAATGAAAAGTAAGGAGTTCGTATGGAAAATAAATATGGAATTGTCGGAGTAGCCCATGTCGGGCTCCCGACAAACGATTTACAGAAAACAGTTGAGTTTTATAAGAGTCTTGGATTTGAAGAAATTATGCAGACATATAATGAAAAAGCAGGGGAAAAAGTGGCATTTTTACAGATAAAAAATTACTGTATAGAAACTTTTGAAAATGGGCAGGCGGCAATGTCAGACGGTGCATACCAACATGTAGCACTTGATGTGGAAGACATTGAAAGTATGTATCAGAAAATCTGCAATGAAAAATACACAGTTATTACAGATGGAATCGAAGAACTGCCATTTTGGGAAAAGGGTGTGAAGTTTTTTATGATTAAGGGACCAAATGAGGAAAGAATAGAGTTCTGTCAGAAACTCTGATAAAAATAGGAGGGACATATGGGAAGCGAAAACAAAAATGGAAAAGTACCGCTGATCAGTAAGATTGCATATGGGTTTGGCGATGTTGGATGTAATTTCAGCTGGATGTTCGTCAGTAATTTTCTGATGATATTTTATACAGACGTGTTCGGAATCAGTATGGCGGCTGTGTCAGCACTTATGCTTTTTTCAAGATTCTGGGATGCAATCAATGATCCAATTGTCGGGGGACTTACGGATAAAACAAAATCGAAATGGGGACGGTACCGTCCATGGCTGTTAGTAGCGGCACCAATTACAGCAATCCTTCTTGTTATGACATTCTGGGCAAGGCCCGACTGGCCACAGAATGGAAAAATCATTTATATGGTAATTACGTATTGTCTGCTGGTTTTGGGGTATACCTGTGTGAATATTCCATATGGAACCTTGTGTGGTGCTATGACACAGGATATTGATGAACGTGCAAAAATAAATACATCCCGTTCGGTTGCAGCTATGATTGCAATTGGTGTGTTAAATATTATCACAGTTCCACTGCTCAGCAAATTCGGCAGTCACAGTGCAAAGACAGGATATCTGACGGTTGCGGTCATATATGGATGTATTTTTACAGCCTGTCATTTCTTCTGCTTTGCGAAGACGAAAGAGGCAGTGATTATTCCGGAAAAAGAAAAAATTTCTGTAAAGATACAGTTGAAAGCAGTCATGCAGAACAGACCATATCTTCTTGCATTGGCAGGACAGATATTATTTGGATTTACATTATATGGTAGAAACGCAGATATTCTGTATTATTTTACATATGTGGAAGGAAATGCCTCCTACTACACAACTTATTCGATGTGCATCATTATTCCTTCTATCATAGGGGCAGCCTGTTTTCAACCATTATTCCGCAAGTTGAATAACAAAGGAAGAACAGCATCTATCTTTGCTTTATTTACAGGAATTTCCATGTTGTCTATGTTTTTCTTCAATGCTAAAGAGTCACCGGCTATTTTTTATGCATTATCCGGTCTCACACAGTTTTTTTTCTCTGGATTTAATACCGCAATCTATGCAATTATTCCAGACTGTGTGGAATATGGGGAGTGGAAAACCGGACTTAGAAATGACGGTTTTCAGTATGCATTTATTTCACTTGGAAATAAAATCGGAATGGCAGTTGGAACAGCACTTTTAGCAGGATTACTTGGAAAATGTGGTTATATTGCAAATCAGACACAAAATGCAACTGTACTTTCAATTATGAAACATGCATTTACGACGATTCCAGGTGCACTTTGGATTGTGACTGCGGTTGTATTATTTTTCTACCGGTTAAATAAAAAACGTTATAACGAGATTGTGGAGGAACTGAAAAATGGAAGAAAAAGTTGATATTGTGGCATTGGGGGAATTACTGATTGATTTTACGGAAGCAGGACACAGTCAGGGTGGGAGAAAACTGTTTGAACAGAATCCCGGCGGTGCTCCGGCAAATCTTCTGACAGTTGCAAGTCATTTTGGGTATCGCACCTCTTTTATTGGAAAAGTTGGAAACGATATGCATGGTAAATTTTTAAAGAAGACACTGCAAACGGAAGGAATCAATACAGATGCTATCGTCGAAGATCCGGATTATTTTACAACACTGGCATTTGTGGAAATCGGTGAAAATGGAGAAAGAAATTTTTCTTTTGCAAGAAAACCGGGTGCAGATACACAGTTAAAAAAAGAAGAACTGGATCAGACATTAATTTCCGGATGCAGAATTTTTCATTTTGGATCATTATCGCTGACAGACGAGCCGGCAGAAAGCGCAACGATCGAAGCAGTAAAAATGGCAAAAGCAGCGGGGGTACTTATTTCATATGATCCAAATTACCGCCCGTCTCTTTGGAAGAGCAAAGAGTATGCAGTGAAAAAAATGAAGTCTGTTGTAGAACTGGTAGATGTCATGAAAGTATCGGATGAAGAGAGTATTCTCCTGACAGGGGCTAAAAGTTATGAGCAGGCTGCAGAAGAAATTCTTGCTATGGGACCAAAGATGGTTGCCATTACATTGGGAGAACATGGCGTTCTTATGGCAACAAAAAACAGAAAAGAAATCATAAAAGCATTTCAGACACATGCGGTCGACACGACCGGAGCGGGGGATTCTTTCTGGGGAGGCGTATTATGCAGTATTCTTTCTATAAATAAGCCCGTAGAAAAGATGGAATGGGAAGAAATCAGAAAGTGTGCTGTTTTGGGAAATGCAGTTGCAGGATTGTGTGTGCAAAAGCGAGGTGGAATACCTGCGATTCCGACGAAAGAGGCAGTGTTTGAATTTATGCAGAAATAATGAGTGTATGTTGCAATACTGGTTTCTACAGCAGTTTGTGATGTGCTGTCATACCTTGTGAAGTAGTATCTGGAAAATTGATGATTCCGGCTTGACTTAATTTAACATCTCAAATATAATAATTGCATACATCAGAAAACGTTCACTCTTCACCGGATGAGTGGTTAAAGCGTCTGGGAGCAAATCGTAGGTGCAGTAATTTACACTGTAAGATTTGTTTCCGGGCGCTTATTTATTTTGGAGGATAGATGCAATATGAATAAGAAAAAAGAATTATTGGTACAGATTATGTGGGAGCTTGCGGGAAGCATCTTTTATGCAATAGGTATATATAACTTCGCCCTGCAGGCAGAGTTTCCTATGACAGGGTTTTCGGGTATTTCGATTATTTTATACCGGCTGTTTAATATTTCCATTGGTTTATCAACGGTCCTGCTTAATATTCCGGTTGCGATACTATGCTGCAAATTATTGGGCAGAAAATTTTTTGTCAGCTCAATACGATGCATGCTTTTGTCTTCTTTTATTGTTGACTATGTTGCGCCGTTATTTCCGGTGTATCAGGGAGACAGACTGCTTGCGGCATTGTGCACAGGTGTATTTTGCGGAATAGGCTATGCCATGATTTATACAAGAAATTCTTCAACAGGAGGAGCTGATTTTATCATCATGGCTGTAAAAGCATTGCGGCCTCATTTATCGATGGGCAACATCTCTTTTCTTACTGATGTCGGAATTATTCTGGTTGGAGGACTTTTGTTTCGGGATATTGACGGAATGATTTACGGCATGATAGTGAATATACTGTCTGCGGTTGTTATTGATAAAATGATATATGGCATGAATTCAGGCAAAGTAGCCTTTATCGTTACAAAAAATGGAAAGAGAATATGCGATGTAATTGATGAATGCAGTCAGCGCGGAAGCACTATTCTTAAGGCGCAGGGAGGATATAAGCAGGACGATATTCAGGTGGTAATGTGTGCATGCAACAGTAAGGAAATGTACCAGGTGCGTAAATCCGTAAAAGATACAGATCCGGACTCTTTTATTGTGGTTGTTGAGTCTCATGAGGTGCACGGAGAGGGCTTTAAAATGACAAATATTGGAGAAGCAGAGAACTGAAACATACCTGAAACAAATATAGTGTGAAGATTGTATTTTAGCCTGAAAAAAGCTATACTAATATAGTGATGTAGCGGTTTTATGGCTGAAATTATATATTTGGGAGGTAATTACATGTTAGAAAACTGGATTAAACCACAAATTCCGGAGGAGGAAGAGCTGGATGAGCGCCTGCATGCAGCACGCTCTAAGCTGTCTGTGCTTCAGATGCAGATTAAGGAGCATGGACTGCCTGTACTTGTGCTGTTTGAGGGCTGGGGTACTGCAGGAAAGGGCAGTGTGCTCGGTAAGGTAATAAAGAATATTGATCCGCGATTTTTCAAGGTCGCAACCATGGACGAGCCGACAGAGGAGGAAAGACGCAAGCCTTTTTTATATAGGTATTTTGTAAAGATTCCGGCAAAGGGGAAGCTTGAGTTTCTTGATTCGGGCTGGATGGATGAGGTAGTAAAGGACGTACTGCACGACAAGATAGGAGAGAAGGAGTACAAGAAGAAAATTGAAAGCGTGAAGCGCTTCGAGCGGCAGCTGACTGACAATGGTTATCTTGTTATGAAATTTTTCTTCCAAATCAGCCGGAAGGAACAAAAAAAGCGTATTGAGGTATTAAAGGAGAATAAGGATACCAGATGGCGTGTCAGTGGAGATGAAGACTGGCAGAATAAGCATTATGACAAGTGTATGCATGTGTTTGACAGATATCTGAATGATACAAATTCGCCTGCAGATCCTTGGTATATAGTTGATGCAAAGAATAGAAAATGGGCTGAGCTTCAGGTGCTGGAGACGCTGGTTAGTGGAATAGAGACAGCACTTAAAAACAGTAATCTTGCTGTGCCGCTGTTACAGAATGTGTTCCCGCTTGAGAAGATTCCAAAGCTTTCTGAGATATCACTTGATAAGGAACTATCTGAGGAAGAATACAAAAAGGAGCTCAAAAATCTGCAGTCTAAGCTTAGCGAGCTGCATAACAAGCTATACAGGCGAAAGATTCCTGTTGTCATAGCATATGAGGGCTGGGATGCAGCAGGAAAGGGTGGAAATATAAAGAGAATCACAGGGGCGCTGGATCCGAGAGGCTTTGAGGTGCATCCGATTGCAAGTCCGCTGCCAAACGAGAAAGCCAGACACTATCTGTGGAGATTTTGGAATCGTCTTCCTAAGACCGGGCATATAGCTATTTTTGACAGGACATGGTATGGCAGGGTTATGGTAGAAAGACTGGAGGGTTTTTGCAGCGAGAATGAATGGCAGCGTGCTTACAATGAGATTAATGAATTTGAAAAGGAGCTGTCAGACTGGGGTGCTGTCATCATAAAGTTCTGGGTGCAGATTGATAAGGATACACAGCTGGCTCGATTTGAGGAACGCCGGAATACTCCGGAAAAGCAATGGAAGATTACCGATGAGGACTGGAGAAACAGAGAAAAATGGAATCTGTATGAGACTGCTGTAAATGAGATGCTAAAGAAAACCAATACCACTTACGCACCATGGCATGTGCTTGAGTCAAACGACAAGAAATATGCGAGAATCAAGGCTCTTAAGATTGTGATTGATGCGATTGAAGCTGCTTTGGATAATAAAACAAATAAAAAGTAAAAACAGATGTATATAAACAGAGATATGTAAAAAAGAAGCCGGAATAAATCCGGCTTCTTTTAAAGTGTTGGTAAATTAATTTGGGTACAAAAAATGCGCCTCCAGGGGCTCGAACCCTGCACACCCTGATTAAGAGTCAGGTGCTCTACCAAATGAGCTAGAAGCGCAAACATCTGTGTGAATATCTGTGTCACACGGACAAATGATATTATACACAGGGTTTTACAAAAATGCAAGTACTTTTTTAAAAAAATTTAAAAAATTATAAAAAAGACTTTAAAACACTAAGTACTCCGTTTTCCCAGTAAGGCGCACAGGTGTGTTTTGCGGCTGCGATAACTTCCTGGCGGGCATTTGACACGGCGTAGCTTATACCGGCATTTTGAAGCATCTCAATATCATTCAGATTGTCACCGAAACAGCATACTTCGTCCGGAAGAAGGTCGAATCTGTCTATTAGGTATGAGAGTGCAGTCCATTTGCTGACACCCTTTGCGTTGCAGTCTACCCATTCCTTGCCGGCGGCTGCCAGGTGAGCTTTTTTATTCCATGCCGGAATGAAAACCGGTGTACACAGCTCTTCGCATTTGTCGGGATGAAAGACAGTGAATTTGATGATGTCATTTCTGTCAAGCCTTGTGATGTCATCAACCTCACGCATCTCAAAGCCGTATGAATCACGAAGCAGGTGAAAGACTGGGCTGCCACCATCCTCTGCAAAGCAGAAATCAGGAGTAGCAGCAAAGTAATCGCATGCAGGCAGCTCATCGCGTACCATCCGGCACATGCCCTTCCATATATCCTCGTCCATAGGATAGGTTTTCAGGATTTCCTTTGGAGTGCGCACGACTGTTCCTCCGTCTGTTATATACAAAAGCTTGTGCTTTATCGGAGCAAACAGCTTAAATTCGCTTGAAAACTGTCTGCCGGAACAGACTACAAATAGTATTCCTTTGTCTATGAGCCTGTCGATGACAGACATGTACTCAGGATCTATGAGCAGTGAGCCGTCCTTTAAAAGTGTTCCGTCTATATCTGTTGCTATTAGTTTTATCATTATTTATCTCCCCGGGCGTATATCTTTTGAATATTCAACTATATCATTATAAGAAATTATAATCTCATATGCAAGGGACTTACAGTGTATTTATTACTGTTTGTGAAAGAAAAAACCAGAATATATTGAAAGTTTCCTGCTCATATTGTATAGTAGTAATACTGGCTTCATCTTCAATGCGTTGAAGCAATGAAAACTAAGGGGACGATATTTACTATGATAGTAGCACTTATTGAAAAAGTTTATTCTTTCTTGTGGGGAGATCTGATACACATTCCACTGCCCGGCGGTGGGAGCGTGGGAATCTCACTGCTCATAATTCTTTTGATTCCGACAGGAATTTATTTCACTGTAAGGACAAGACTTTTACCAATCAGAATGTTTCCGGACATGATAAAGGCGCTGACAGGTAAAAAGAAAAATAAAGACAGCCTGTCCACGTTCCAGACACTCATTGTCTCTACGGCGACGAGAGTGGGCATGGGTAATCTGGTTGGTGTTGTAGCTGCCATATCAGTGGGAGGCGCAGGTGCGGTTTTCTGGATGTGGATAACAGCCATTATAGGTTCATCCACGGCTTTTGTGGAGGCTACACTGGCACAGCTTCACAAGGAGCCGGATCCATTGTACTCAGGCTATCGTGGAGGTCCGGCGTATTACATACACCATTACTTTGAGGATAAATCAGGCAAAAAGAAAAAACATGTTATTATAGCTGTTTTGTTTGCTATATCCGGACTAATCTGCTGGTGTGGCATAAGTCAGGTGATCAGCAATTCAGTTACATCGTCATTTGAAAATGCATTTGGCATACCACCTATTTACACTACCATAATTTTAGTTGCAGTGGCCGCTGTCATTGTGCTTAGGAAAAATGCTACGGTAAAGGTGCTTGACATAGTTGTTCCTATCATGGCGGTGTGCTATTTTGCCATAACCATTTTTATCATAATTAAAAATATAGGCATGATGCCATCGGTTTTTTCAAGGATATTTGAGGAAGCCTTCGGTATCAGGCAGGTGGCTGCGGGAGGCTTTGGAGCGGTGCTCATGAATGGTGTAAAGAGAGGTCTTTTTTCAAATGAGGCAGGCTCAGGCTCAGCTCCATGCGCTGCAGCGGCGGCAGAGTGCGATACTCCTGTAAAGGCAGGACTGACGCAGGCGCTCGGTGTATTTATAGATACGATAGTGATTTGCAGCTGTACGGCAATGATCATGCTCACTGCACCGGAGAATATAGTGGCAGGGAAAGAGGGCATGGATTTATTACAGTCAGCTATGAGGTATCATCTTGGAGATTTTGGAGTTATTTTTATAGCAGTCACATTGTTTTTATTCAGCTTTTCCACCTTCCTTGGTATACTTTTTTATGCAAGGAGTAATGTTGCGTACCTGTTTGGGGATAACTGGATTTCACAGACCATGTACAAGGTGCTGGCTCTTGTTATGCTGTTTGTAGGCGGTATCGCGGCATACACATTTGTCTGGGATCTCGGAGATGTAGGAATCGGCCTTATGACTATATTCAATACAGGTATTCTCTATCTGATGGGTGGACAGGCAATAAAGGAGCTGCGAGTCTTTGAGGAGAGTAATAAAGCACAAAGCAATAGTCAATGCTCACAGCAGGGTGATAACGTAACGCAATAACAATAGGAGATATATAAATATGAAAAGAGAATCATTTAAATCACGTCTGGGATTTATACTGGTAAGTGCAGGATGCGCTATAGGCATAGGCAATGTATGGCGTTTTCCGTATGTGACAGGTCAAAACGGTGGCGGTATTTTTGTACTGTTTTACCTTATATTTCTGGTATGCATGGGGCTTCCGGTGCTTACGATGGAGCTTGCTGTAGGCCGAGCCAGCAGAAAAAGTGCTGTGATGAGCTACAAGGCTCTTGAGAAAGAGGGCAGTAAATGGCATATTCACGGATGGATAGCCATGCTTGGCTGCTACATGCTCATGATGTATTACACAACAGTCTCAGGCTGGATGGTTGCGTATTTCTTTAAATTCCTAAAGGGAGATTTTACATCAGGCATGAATACTGATGACACGGCAGCTGCATTTGGAAACATGCTTGCAGACCCCAAGCAGATGGCTTTCTGGATGATAGTTACGGTTGTGCTTGGCTTTTTGGTGTGCAGCCGTGGTCTGCAGAATGGGCTTGAGAAAATCAGTAAATTTATGATGAGTGCTCTGCTCTTGCTTATCATTGTCCTTGCGGTGCACAGTATCACACTTTCAGGGGCTTTGGAAGGAGTGAAATTCTATCTTGTTCCAAATCTGGATGCGGTCTCTGAAATTGGAATAAAGAATGTAATAACAGCAGCCATGAATCAGGCGTTTTTTACGCTGAGTCTGGGTGTGGCCGCAATGGAGATATTCGGCAGCTATATGGGAAAGGATTGCACTCTTGCAGGTGAGGGTGCCAAAATATGTGCTCTTGATACATTTGTAGCTATAATGTCAGGCCTTATCATTTTCCCGGCTTGCTTCAGCTATGGGGTGGAGGTAGACGCAGGACCAAGCCTTATCTTTATCACTTTGCCAAATGTATTTGTAAATATGCAGGGAGGCCGCATATGGGGCTGTCTTTTCTTCTTGTTTATGACCTTTGCCAGCTTTTCAACCGTTATTGCGGTATTTGAGAATATCATGTCGTTTGCCATTGATATGTTTGGCTGGTCCAGAAACAAGGCTGCGCTAATAAATGGTGTGATAATACTTATTGCAAGTATGCCGTGTGTACTTGGATACAATGTGTGGAGCAATCTGCACCTCATAGGAGGCAGGGATGTGCTTGACAGCGAGGACTTTATGGTAAGCAATCTGCTTCTCCCGATTGGCTCACTGGTTTATCTGCTTTTTTGTGTGACAAAGTGGGGCTGGGGCTTTGATAAGTATATAGATGAGGCAAATACAGGATCAGGACTTAAGATTTCAAGGAAGCTTAAGCCGTATTTTCAGTTCATACTGCCGCTTTTAATTTTGTTTATTTTTATACAGGGATTGATATAGTTACGTATTTTTTGGAAATCAGACAGGAGAGTGTAAAATATGTTAGATCAGAATACCTTTATAGAGACAGTGCAGAGCGTGGCCGAGATTATCAGGACATCAGCGGAGCCTATTGGCAGAGATGAAATCATGTCTTATTTTAAGGATATGGAGCTTAATAAGGCGCAGGAGGATATGGTATTTGAATTTCTCATCACACCACATGAGCAGGAGAATGAGAGTGCAGGTGATTATGAGGATGAACCACAGGACGAATTACATGGGGATGAATCGTCTGAAAATGCTGCATTGAACAATGTAATTTACTCAGAAGGCGATTCGATGGATGCCATAGCAGGTGGAAAGAATAATAAGGCCAAGCAGGATAATGAAGCTGAGCCTGATATAGACGAGGACAGCCTTATCCCGGATTCACCTATGTTTAGGATGTATCTTGAGGAGCTTGAAGAGATACCTGATTACACAAAGGCCGAGCAGGATGATATGTACAAAAAGCTGCTCGCAGGTGATGAGAGTGTGATACACACTATATCAAATTTCTGGCTCAAAAGTGTGCTTGCCATGGCAAAGAAGCTTGCCGTTACATCAGAGGGCTTTGAGGATGTAGTACAGGAGGGAAACATGGGACTTTTCATGTGCCTTACTGAGCTCTGCGGCTGCGGGGATGAGATAGATGTGGAAAAAGAGCTTTTGGATGCTATAGAGGAGTCTATGAAAGAGTGTATCAGGGAGCAGACCGGTGAGGATGAGAGCGAGAATACTGTTGTAGGAAAAGTTTCATTAGTAAACCGTGCAGTGGAGAAACTAAAATCCGATAAGGGTTTTGAGCCGAGCCTTAGTGAGCTTTCAGGCTACACCGGCGTGGATGAGGAGGAGCTTGAAAAGCTTCTGGAGCTTATCAAAAAGGCTGATGTGGAGAAAAATAAACAGGACAGTAAATAATCTGTGGCATTTGTAGATTTGTGTCATATATTAAACCATACCTGAATATATGAAAGGATGGAAAATATATGGCACGATTTACTAATCAGGCACAGCTTCGTTATGGCAACAATGTAGCCAATTCAAATATAGCAGTCGGAGAAATACTGGAGGTGCTTTCTGCTACGAAAACAGCAGTCAAAAACACCTACAATCAAAACGATACAATAACCTATGTGGTGAGTATCGTAAACTCCGGAAATACCGCGATAAACGGTCTGACACTTTCTGACAATCTAGGTGCTTATACCTTTAACACCAACACTCTTGTACCATTAACCTATGTGAATAACACCGCAAAATACTATACAAACGGCACACTCCAGGCAGCGCCTGCAGTAACCCAGGGACCGCCTCTTAGCATCACAGGCATAAGTGTACCGGCAGGTGGCAATGCAACTGTCATCTATGAGGCAGCGTTAAATGAGTATGCTCCTCTTGGCATAGAGGCTGCAGTCACAAACACTGCTACAGTTAGTGGCACCGGAATCACTCCGGTCACAGCAGCAGAGACAGTAAATGCCGAGGCTGCACCAAATCTTGCAATTACTAAGTCAGTAAGCCCAGTTCCTGTGACGGAAAACGGTACACTGACCTATACCTTCAGGATTCAAAACTACGGAAGCGTTGCGGCAACCAATACCACAGGCGTGGTTATAACAGACACATTTGCTCCGGTTTTGAACAATCTTACAGCCGCATTAAACGGCACAGCCTGGACTGCAGCTACAGATTACACTTACAATGAGACGACAGGCACATTTTCGAGCACGGCAGGTGCAATCACTGTTCCGGCTGCAACCTATACACAGGATAGCACAACAGGAGCGTGGGTTGTCACACCGGGTGAGAGCACACTTGTCATCACCGGAACAGTGTAGTAGCAGAGGCGATTAATACGGTTTAAGAATTGTTTAATTTAAGGGATAAAAGTTGAAATATTGATACTAAATATGTAAAATATATATAGCTATTTATGAATAAGATGATGAAGATGATCATCGGCAGTTTAAAATGATTAACCGGGGGATAAGACAAATGAATAATGCACAGTTAGTGATAGACGAAGTAAAAAAGGCAGTAAAGGGCAAGGATGATTGTATCATCAAGGCATTTGCTGCCTTTTTGGCAGGTGGACATATACTGCTTGAGGATGTGCCGGGAGTGGGAAAGACTACGCTTGCAGTAGCTTTTTCAAGGGCGATGGCGCTTGTGAATCACAGGGTACAGTTCACTCCGGATGTGCTGCCTGCTGATATACTTGGCTTTTCTATGTATCAGAAGCAGACCGGAGAGTTTGTGTACCACGAGGGTGCCGTGATGTGTAATCTGTTTCTGGCAGATGAGATTAACAGAACAAGTCCCAAAACACAGTCTGCGCTCTTGGAGGTTATGGAGGAAGGAAATGTCACTGTGGATGGAATAAGCAGGAAGGTCCCGGAGCCGTTTATAGTGATGGCCACTCAAAATCCAAAGGGCAGCGCCGGTACACAGCTGTTGCCGGAGTCACAGCTTGACAGGTTTATGATATGTATGAGCATGGGATATCCTTCACATGATGCAGAGGTGGATATCGCAAAGGGCAAAAGTGTGAAGGCTGATGAGTATACGATAAAGCCTGTTATGAATGCACAGGGACTTGTTGAGATGCAGGGAGAGGTTGAGCAGGTGTTTATACATGACAGTATTTATTCGTACATTGTGGATCTGGTTGATGCGACAAGGACAAGTCCGTACATTGAGCTGGGAGTGAGTCCGAGAGGTACGATTGCGTGTGTTAGGATGGCAAAGGCGTATGCGTATCTGAGTGGACGAAGCTATGTCATACCATCTGATGTGGTTTCTGTATTTGCGGATGTGACAAAGCACAGAATTGTGCTAAATACCAAGGCGAGAGTATCACATGTATCAGAGCTTTCAGTGATAGATGAGATACTAAAGGCTGTTAAACAGCCGACAACTTATGTGAAAAAGGCAGGTAATCGTGATTAGTTTTTTGATAGGAATAATTACTGCGGCAATAGTTTTTTATATGTCGATGATATATGGTAATGCTGCGCTGGCACTGCTTGGCTGCTTTATGTGTGTGTTTATGGTGCTGACATTTATAGCATTGCTTGTAAAGGCGCACCGGGCAGTGGCAGCTATAAACATTCCGATAGCTATCGCTACACAGGGCGAGAGCATCAGGGTGAGTCTTTCCTGCCGGCTGAAGGAGGCTGGCTTCGATGGTGTAAAATACCGTGTAACGGTGAAAAATAATTTATCCGGCGAAAAAAGTACAAAATGGCTGTCAGGAGGCAGTGATTTTTTGTACAGCGTAAACCTATGCGGCAATTATGAATTTGAGCTTGTAAGGATAAAGCTATATGATTTTTCGAGGCTTTTTTATGTCACGAAAAGAGTTAAAAAATATGCAAATGTTGAGGTGATGCCGCAGATTGATGAGATTCCTGTGAGGATAACGGACAGAGTAAGAAATTTCTTTGGGGATTCTGATATCTATGATGATATAAGACCCGGATATGATCCGTCTGAGATGTTTGATGTCAGGGAGTTTCAAAACGGTGACAGGCTGCAGAGTGTGCACTGGAAGCTTTCTGCAAGGACTGATGAGCTGATGGTAAAGGAAAACAGCCTGCCAAAGGCATGTGCGGTGGCCATAGTAGCAGATTTAAGGGGGATAAAGAAAGGCAGACAGGCGGATGCTTTTATGAAGCTTCTTGTCTCACTTTCCTTTTCGCTTATGGATCAAAAATGCTCTCATTATGTGGCGTGGTATGATACCGCCATAAACGATATTATGAGAGCCAGAGTGGATGACGAGGAGGGCTTTTACATATTTTTGAACAGTTTTCTTAAAATAAAGCCGGATACAAAGAATGATGTACTTTTTTTGTATGAGGAAAAGTACCGGGCAGAAAAGCTTGTGTGTCTGCTTAGCGTGGACGGAAGACTTCAGATAAAAAGGGGAGAGGAGATAGTTGGCAGAGCGGATGAAAAAAACGAGATTGTCATTTAGGAAAAGCAGATGGCAGAGATCTGATACAAATGAGATAAAGCCTGATTATAATAATGTATTTACAGTGCTTGGTGTCCTGCTTACTGAACTTGCCAATGCAGCTGCAGCAGTACTTCTTACGGTGTGTGCAGTGTCTGTTGTGAATACGACCGTTTCACATGTGAGATGCCCATATTATGTGTACGTGTGGCTGTTTATTTTTTCGGTGATAAGCGGCTTTATAAACAGGCTTACATTGCTTGACACAAGAAAATGGGTGCGCCATGCGATAAATACGGGTCTGCTGCTTGTATTTCTGCTTGGAGTGTTTATTGCAAACTGGCAGGCTGCAGGGCATATAAAAGCTGGCTTTTTATATGTAAAGGGCAGATATCTTGAGCTGATAAATGTGTACTATGGCACTTCGTTTGCCTGCCCAAAGGGAGATAAGGCCTTTGCGGGGACATTTGTTGGCTTTGTATCGTTTATAGTTATGCTTTTGCTGGTGACACTGGCGGTTCAAATTAAAAGAAGACGCATACTCACATTATTTCCAACGCTTATGCTTGTGGTACAGCTGTGCATAGGCAAAAGCCCAAGTGTCAGCGAGGTCGTTATGCTCACACTGTGTACACTCTGGTGTCTTATCGCAGATGGCAACGCACGCACAGTGGCAGGATATGATGCAAATGGCAGTGAACATGGCAATGATGTTTTTAGGATAGCACAGGCGTTTTTATATATGGCGGCAGTGTCAGCAATACTTTTTATATGTGTATTTTCGTTTAAACCTCTTGCTGATACACTTGCCGATAAAAAGCCGCAGATGCTTGCCTTTCAAAAAGATTTGGAGGGCAGCGTAAAATCATTCTTCAGCGTGGGAATTGATTTACAGGATGGCATGGTTAGTAATCACTATCCTAGCTACAGTGAAAAAACAGTGATGACGATAGAAGCAAAGGCAGGAGTACCTTCTAATATTTATCTGAGAAGCTTCTACGGTGATACATATGAAAATGGCAGATGGATTAAAAAGTCTGATTTTTCCGGGATGGAAAAAGAGTATCATGATGCTTCAAGGATGACAGCCTGGCAGACTACAATCGGATTAGCCACGCTGCTTGATGGCTATTATGATGATGAGACCAATCCGGCCACCGAAAAGTATACAATCACGATGGAGAAGCTTTCCACCAAATACACCTATTTGCCGTACTGTATCGACCCATACAGTATAGATGCCAAGGGTGATATAGATTTTGACGAAGACTTTTTTATCACAAAGGATAAAGGGACAAAGACTATCGAGGTGTCGGCGTGTCCCGGTTTTTTCGATGGTAGTCTGGAAATGTCTATCCTTGAGCCGGAGCAGCCTCTTGAGGTCAACAATGATTTCTATGTGGCATACAATGATTATGTAATGGAAAACTATACTG
>ENA-OZEW01000369-OZEW01000369.1-human-gut-metagenome-genome-assembly--contig:-NODE-369-length-16613-cov-4.175384_pt1 | contig 16613 bp, 8 predicted proteins | sample MGYA00245072_ERZ653617 | MGnify/ENA primary metagenome ERZ653617 (study PRJEB26926, sample SAMN06165063) | human gut metagenome | biome: ENVO:00009003; feature: ENVO:2100002; material: ENVO:00002003...
TTGCGGCCTCTTACGTGACATGATGTTCTCCTTATAAATCTTGATATTGATTGCTGCTGGCAGCGGGGAGGCAAGTACTGATCAGAACTCCGGGTCGGAATCGTCGCCGCCGAAATCGGAGGAAGCGCCGAACGTGGAGAAGCTACCGGCATCAGATGCACCGGCATTACTCCACGGGTCGACCGCAGGAGCGGACGGGTTGGCGGGAGCGGCAGACTGCTGGGAGTATCCAGCGCCACCACCCTGATAGCCACCGTTGTAACCGCCCTGGCCACCGGCATAACCACCTTGGCCACCCTGGTTGCCATAGCCCTGATTGGACTGCTGACCACCCTGGAAACCACCGGAACGACCCTGGAAGCCGCCCTGACCGGACGACTGGCGAGTCACCTGTGCGGTGGCGTAGCGCAGGGAGGGCCCGATCTCATCGAGCTGCATCTCCACGACGGTTCGCTGGGAACCATCCTGTGCCTGATAGGAACGCTGCTGGAGGCGACCGGTGGCAATCACGCGCATGCCCTTCTTCAGGGACTGGGCGCAGTGGTCGGCCAGATCACGCCAAGCGGAGCACCTCATGAACAGCGCCTGACCATCCTCGAACTGGTTGGTCTGACGATTCCAGGTTCGCGGGGTGGAAGCAATCGTGAAGCTCGCCACGGTCGCACCGCTGCCAATAGTGCGCAGCTCGGGGTCCGCAGTGAGGTTGCCCACGATGGTGATGACGGTTTCGCCTGCCATAACGGTCCTTCTTACTTACCTTGAATACCAGCTGTTCAGCTGACTAAACGCTTGATTCAGCCCTTACGAAGAATCTTCGTACGGATCACGGATTCGTTGAGGTTCAGAACACGGTCAAGCTCATCGCTGGTAGCGGGCTCGGCGGTGTACTTCACCACGACGTAGTTGCCTTCGGTCTTACCGGCAATCTCATAGGCGAGCTTGCGACGGCCCCAGTAATCGGGCTCATCGAAAGAGCCGCCTTCCTTGGTGACGAGTTCCAGATACTGCTCGGTCAGCTTCTTCAGACCGCGCTCATCCAGCTCAGGATCGGCGATGAACATCAGTTCGTACTTGTGCGCAGACATCACCCACCTCCTTCGGACTATTCGGCCACGGACGTTCCGTGGCAGGAGTGTGTATGCGTGTTAGCCCATGACGCAGCACCAAACCGGCACCGCCTCTTCGGGCAACTTGGACAGTCTATATATGAGGCGGGACAGGGTATGCCCATATTCTTGCCGGTTTCGCGATGCCCACCGTTTTGGCCAAGCCCACGCAGCCCGCGGCTCCCATCACTCCCGGAGCGGCACCGGTAGCCGCACCTGACGCGACCTCCACCACCATGAATGAGCAACAGAAGAAAATCTTCATCATCGTTGGTGCCGTGGCCGGCTTCCTCGTGCTGTTCGGTATCGTGTATGGCGTGCTGTCTTCCGCCGTGTTCAGCGCGAAGAGCGTTGCGAACAGCTATGTGGCCGCCATCTCCTCCGGCAACTACGACAAGGCCAACACCATCGCCGATCCTCACGTGGATACGAACCAGCGCGCACTGCTGACCGGCAAGGCATCCTCGGGCGAGAACACGCGCATCACCAACGCGCGCATCTCGCAGACCTCCAATAATGCCGATGACACCGTGAGCGCCCAGCTGACGTACACGCTTGAAGGCAAGGAGGTCAACGGCAACTTCACCATCAAAGACAATAAGGTCAGTGTCGAGTTCTCCGAGTAATTTCGGCAATCTCAACACTCTTACGAAATAGGCACCCCGCCGTGGCGTTCGCTGCGGCGGGGTGCTTGTACACTGGTTAAGGCGTAAATCACACAGCGACTCAAACAAAGGATGCGAACGCATGTCGGCGATTCTTGAAGGCACTCCGGATAAACGACTCGTATTGGTCACGGGCCGCGCCTACCCCGAGCTAGCTGAGAAGGTGGCCGAATGCTTGGGAACCGAAATCCTCGAAACCACGTCCTATGACTTTGCCAATGGCGAGATGTACGTGCGTTTCACCGAACCGGTGCGTGGTGCGGACGTGTTCGTGCTGCAGTGTCATTCGGGCGATATCAACAAGTGGATCATGGAACAGCTCATCATGATCGACGCTTTGAAGCGCGCCTCCGCCAAGTCGATTACCGTGGTGGCGCCCTTCCTCGGCTACTCGCGCCAGGATAAGAAGCACCGCGGTCGTGAGCCCATCACCGCCCGTCTGATTTTCGATCTGTTCCACGCCGCCGGTGCCGACCGCATTATGACGGTCGATCTGCACGCCGCTCAGGAGCAGGGTTTCTTCGATGGTCCGGTCGATCATCTAACCGCCATGCCGGTGCTGCTCGATTACGTGCGTTCCGCCCTTGATCTGGGCAACACCACCATCGTGTCCCCGGATGCCGGCCGTATCAAGGTGTCCGAACAGTGGGCCGCCAAGCTAGGCAATCTGCCGCTGGCGTTCATCCACAAGCAGCGTGATATTACTCGTCCGAACCATGCCGAGGCACATGGCATTATCGGCGATGTCGACGGCCGCGACTGCGTGGTCATCGACGACATGGTCGATACCGCCGGTACTATCTGCGAAGCCGTGCGCACCCTGAACGAATCCGGCGCCAAGTCGGTGACCTTGGTCGCCACTCATGGCTTGCTTTCCGGCCCGGCCGTGGAGCGACTGGCCAACTGTGGCGCGCATGAAATCGTGTTTATGGACACCGTGCCGATTCCTGAAGAGAAGCGCCTGCCGAATATGACCGTACTGTCTTGCGCACCGCTGCTGGCCGCGGGTATTCGCTCCGTGTTCGAGGAAGGTTCTGTGGCGATTCTGCTCGACGGCCTGCCCGAGGACATGCGTCCGCGCAATATCTATGCGTGATTGATACGCCGAAAATCCTTACGAAAAAACGCCGCTTGGCTATTGATCAAGCGGTGTTTTTTCGTATAGCTCCAATCAGATGAAGGCGCGTTCGCCGAAGATGGCGGTGCCGACGCGCACGATGGTGGAGCCCTCTTCAATGGCGTAGGTCATGTCGTGGGTCATGCCCATGGACAGTTCGGTGCAGTCGGCCGTGCCTTCGGCACCGGAGGCAAGAATCTGGTCACGAGTGCGGCGCAGATGCGCGAAGCCCGCACGAATCGTGCGCTCATCATCCACATGGGCACCAATAGTCATCAATCCCTGCAAGCGCAGTCCGCCCATAGCGCCGATGCGTTGGGCCAGATCGATGGCATGACTGGGCGCACAACCTGACTTGGATTCCTCGCCGGATTCATTGACTTCCAGCAGCACGCCAACCGTGATGCCGCGCATGGTGGCACGACGAGCGATCTTCTCCGCCAATTCAATGGAATCCACGGATTCGATAGTGTCCACTACCGGCAGCACTTTACTGATTTTGTTAGCCTGCAATTGGCCGATGAGATGGAAAGGAATATGCGTTGCAGCTGCGGCATTGGCCGTGTCAGCCTCAGCGGCATCAATCACGCCTAGCGAATAACCACGCTCCCCCAGTCGTTTTGCCAGACCGTCAGCCTTGACAGTAATCTCCTGTGGACGATTCTCACCAATCACGCGAATACCAGCATCGATAGCCGCCAGAATCTCGCCGACATCGCGCGTCTTGGTGGCAGCCAGCAATTGGACCGAACCGGCAGCACGCCCGGCTGCGGACTCCGCTGAGGCAATCCGGTCAAGCACGCGATGCACACCATCAGTAATCTCTTGTGCGCGCGCCTGATCGATAACTTCGTTGGCGAGATCCTTATGGTCCATGTATGCCGTCATTGCTGCCCCTGTTCGTAGATTCCCCACCATCGTAGTCTCATACGCGCACATAATGCTTGTTATTGAACAAAAGTGAAGCCCCCGCTGTTCATGCGCGGGGGCTTGGTGATGCTAGGCCGAGCGAGTGGGACTAGCAGGTACCGGACTTGCGGCGCTTGAGGATGATTACACCCGCAACAGCAAGTACCACGGCGAGGATGCCAACACCAAGCACGGCTGCACCGGTGTCAGGTATCTTCTTGTGCTTGCCGGAGTCGGCATCACCCTTGTTCTGGTTGGAATCGTTGCCTTGGTTGGGCTTGTCCATGCCGGAACCGGGCTTATCGCCACCCTGGCCAGGCTTCGTGGTGCTCTTCTCAACCAGACCCGCAATGGCATCGCTGATTGCCTCAGTCGCGGCCTTCACATCAGACTGCGTGGCCCGATCGTCACCAATCAGCGCATTCGCCGTAGCGATTGCGGAATCCAGCACGGCCAGTGATTCATCGGTCCACTTCGTCCGATCCACGGCAGCAGCGGCACCGAGCTGAGCGCTCAGCGCGGCACGATCTTGCACCGTAGCTACAAGCACCAGCTTCTTCGCTGCCTGCTTCAGCTGGGTTGCGGCATCCACCACCGCAGCTTCGGTGGCATCCTCAGCCTTATACACCTGCTGCGCCGAATCCAATACCGCCGCGTACTCCGCCCATGAAGTCTCGGTGTACTTGGAGGCATCGTCAGCCTTAGGCGAGTCAGCGAGCGCCTGCTTGAGCTCGGTCTTGTCGATCGGTGTGGGCTCAGGCGTACTGTCGTCAATGGCATGAACCTGCCATTCGGCAACAGCCGGAGAAGCCGAGCCGGACGTGATAACCATACGCAACTTGGTAGTCTTGACCGGAGTGTTCCACGTGCCATCAGACCACCCCTTGGCATCGCCGGCGGCCCAGCCCGCAGACGGTGAATTGGCGGTCACAGTGTAGGTGGCATCGGGAATATCCACGAAGTTGCCGGCACCGTTGTTCGCCAAGGCATCCCAGTACTGCAATTCCCACGATGCCGGAATACCCAATCCGCCATCATCCGAGGTGAATTGCACGCGGCTAGAGTCGATAGTCACTTCACGGTCCCACTCGTAGTCGAGGCGCATCTCACCGGTGTTGGGCCAAGTGCCCCAGACATCCTCGTTGGCAATGGTGATATCGGGAATGATCTTGCCGTCGTTCAACGCGGCGGCACCCTTGACCCAGCCGGATGCCTTGCCGTCCACATCGGTGGCGGTGGCATCGCCCTCAATGTAGCCGGTCAGCGGCACGGAAGTGTCGGATGGAATGTCGGTTTTCGCCGAAGCGGACACGTTGCCGGCCTTATCGGTGGCGCGGTAGTACACGGTGGCGCGCGACGCGCTCGGTGCAGCAATCGGCTTGCTGTACGTGGCCCATTGACCGTCTGTGCCAATGCGGTATTCAATTGATGCGACACCGGAACCGGTGCCGTCATCAGCGGTCAAGGTCAGCGTGCGCTCCTCCCTGTCGACAGTGACCTTCACGGTCGGCGCGGCGGAATCCACCTTGCCACTGGCCTTGGCGATGTCGGAAACGTTACCGGTCTGATCGGTGGCACGAGCCCACACGTCAACATCACCCTGCTGGGAAAGCGCGGCAATAGTTGCGTTGGCATTCGCCGCGATGGTGATCCAGGTTTTACCTTGGTCGGTGGAGATCTCCAGCTTGGCAATCGGCGTGGTATCGTCCGTGGCCTGCACGGTGGCGAACGGAGCGGCAGTGAGCCATTCGCTATTGCCTGCGTTAGCAGTAACGGCAACGGTTACAGTCGGCTTCGTGGTATCAGCGGCAGGCTGGTAGCCGTCCTGCACGGTGACATTTACCGACACATTGCCCTGCTCGCTTGCCTCACCGGGCACGCCGGCGACCACGCCGTAGGCCGTAAACGAACCGACCTTGGCATACGAGGAAGCATCAACTGGACGCCAAATTACTGGGGAGGCAACGGTTGGGTTCCCGTACTTCACATCCACTGTGGCCGGCAGAGTAGGCGCAGTACCGGTGGCGGTGGTCACGCTCTTCGGCGCAGTGATTGCCGGCGATTCGCTGGAGTCGGAGCCGACTTCCCATTCAGCAACGGCCACGGAGGCGTAGCCTCCATCCACAGCTTGGCCAGTCATGTCGAGCTTTAGAGCAGTGGTGGTCACTGCATCGAACGTGACAGTGTTGGGGTTGGCCTTGCCGGTGGTTGTTGTATAACCGCTCGGACTGGTGACATCTTTCCATGTACCGTCCGCGTCCAAGTACTGAATCTTCCACGAAGCGGGCGCGCGCAGCGCGTTGGAATCCACATCGAACCAAACCTTGGACGAGTTGGCGCGCACAGTGCCATCCCATTGGTAGACCAGCGAGTCGCCGGATTGTGGCTGCGGAATGGAGCGGTAGTTGGTCCAGTGGTTCGGTGGCACCACAATGGTTTGCAGTACACGCCCATCGTTCACCGATCCCTTGTATGCCGGCGTCTCGGTGAACGTTGCGCTCACCTTTGCGTACGGAGCCACGTTGGTGGAGGGCTGCGTTTTCTCCGCTTTGGTCGGATGTGCGGTGGAAGTCATCTGGCCGTCAGCGGTCCAGTCGACTTCATCGATGCACACGGCACGGCGGAAATCGGTGCCGCCTTCCTTATCGCCGGTGTGGTAGGTCACATACCATTTGTCGCCGAACTGGAGCACTGAGGGGTGCATGGTGGTAGCGGAACCGGAAGGCACGATCACGCCCTGATACTTCCACGGTCCGAGCGGACTGTCAGAAGTGGAGTACTGGATGCAAGCTTGGTAGTTCGATTCCACGCAGGTGGCTGTACCTGAGCCCGGCTTACCACCGTCGTACACGTTGTAATAGGTGTCACCCTTACGGAACACCCATGCCGCCTCAAAGAAGCCCTTCGGACCATTCGCGTTATTGTCCGCGTCCTTCATGGTGTGGAGGTTCGGCGTGGTGCCATCAGCCTTGGTTTCGGTCTCAGTGTACGAGGTGCGGCCGGTTGTGGCGTCCTTCTTCATCTTGATTGCGAGCTGGGTGCCAAAAGTACCAAAGTGCAAATATCCGGTGCCATCCTCGTCCACAAAGAATGCCGGATCGATGGTTTCAATCTGGGTTTGCGATGTGGTGAGCAGCGGCTTACCGATGGCATCCTTCCACGGGCCGAGCGGACTCTTCGACTTAGCCACGCCGATGGCGAACGGGTCCTGTCCGGCCGCCTCAGAAGCCTTGTCCTTCACCGGTACGTAGTAGTAGAACCAATCATCGGAGGTGTCGTTCGGAGTGCCGTTATCGTCGGTCACAACTTGGCCAGCGTATGCGCCATCACCGGTAGCCCAGCTGAATAGGTCGGCCTTGGCGATGGTCTTGTAATGTGTCCATTTGCCTTGATTCAGGCCGTCTTCATCGGTGACGTATACGCCCCAGTCCTTCATGTTGAAGGAGCCGTAGTCAGGCGAAGCCTCATCGTGACCAGTGAAAACGAAGAGTTTGCCGTCATAGCTCAGCGCGGACGCATCCGCAGAGTAGTAGTTCTGCGAAAGATCGTTCGGGGTGTCAATACCCTCGTTCTGCCCGATGGGGTTGCGCATGTAGCTGGGCAGTGCGCTATTGTCGATTTGGGTGACGGTGACATCAGGATTGTTATACGGCAGTTCGTTATACGCGTGACCGGCAACGCTGGGCGCGTTGTCAGCGGTGGCTGAATCGGCGGCCATTGCGGTCGGCGCAAGGGCAAGGCCTGACAGCAATGTCGCTGCGGCGACGAGTCCACCGGCCACCGCGCGAACCGATTGCGCGGATACATGGAAACTCATAGTGCTCCTCATTGAGTGAGTGAAAAGAGTAATGATGGGTAGAAGGAAAAGGCTAGAGCCCCCTCTGTGAGGGGGCTCACTCGGCAGAATGACTCCGTTGCGGGTCAGGCCGAGTGGCGAGCCGAACCGTGGTCGCCGGACTGGCGACGCTTCAGGATGGTCACGCCTGCGGCGGTGAGCAGCACGGCAGCCGCAGCAACTACGGAAACCGCGGCACCAGTCGGAGGCACACGATCACCCTTGTTGTCCTTATCATCCTTATCAGTGTCGGTCACACCAGGCTGCTGGGAGCCGGGCTTCTGCTCAACCTTGGTGGCCCAAAATGCCTTGTCAAGAGCATCCTGTGCGGCATCGACGTCGGCCTGCTTGGCGTCCTTGTCGTCGTACACCTTCTGAGCGGCGGCAATCTGGCTCTGCAGAGCCTGCCATGCCTTCTCGGTGTACTTCGACTTGTCAGCCTTCTTGGCCTGCTCGATGGAAGCCTTGAGAGACTCCTTCTTCACCGTTTCGGCGGCGGGCTTCTCTTCCAAGGCCTTGACGGCCTTGTTCAGCGAAGCGGACGCTTCCTGGACGGCGGCCTGAGTGACCTCACCGGCCTCATCGCCCTTGAGCACACCTTCCGCAGCCTCAATGGCCTTGTTCAAGGCCTCGACACTCTTATCCGTGTACTTGCCGGAAGCGGCCTCGGCCTTGGCCGTGTCGATGGCCGCCTGCAACGTGGACTTCTCCACGTCGGTGGCGAGCGCAACGAGCACCTTCTGGCCGTCCTCGAGCTTGGTCACCTGCTCGGCGACCTGTTCTTCGGTGGCATTGACATCGTCGTACACAGCCTGGGCAGCGTCAATGATTTGCTGGAACTCAGCCCATGAAGCGGCGGTGTAGCGGCGTGCATCGAGGCCGTTGGCTGTGTCAAGAGCCGACTTGAGCGCGGTCTTGTCGACCGGGGTAGGTTCAGGCTCGGTGCCGTCAATACCATGCACGCCCCACTCGGCCACGGCGGCCCCGAAGGTGCTGCTGCCGGTGTACGGAGTGAGCACGAGTCGCAGCGACTTGGTGGTGACCGGCTTGAAGGTCACAGCGCTCCAACCCTTGGCATCGGTATCCGTACGAGAAGCCGGCGAATTACGCACGACGGTGTAATCCTCGGTGGGCTCGACGTCCTTCCAAGAACCATCCTCGGCGAGGTACTGAATCTTCCAAGCGTCCGGGACTTCCAGACCACCCTTCGAATCGTCAGTCTCAGCGAAGTTGGCCCAGAACTGGGCGCGGCTCTGGTCAATGGTCACGGACTGACCGAAGTCGTACTGGGCGTACATGCCGTCCTTTGCCTTGCCCCAAGAACCCCAGACCTTGTCGTTGACGTTCTGATCATCCGTGGTCGGCCAAGTATCATCGACGACTACGCCGTCGTTGAGCTTGCCTTCGGCCGGTGACCAGGTCGCCTCGGAATCAGGCGAAATGGTGGTCCTGGTCGCCTTGCCTTCAATCCAACCGACCAACGGCTCAGGCTCAGGCTCCGGAGTGGAGGAACCGTTCGGGTCGGCAACCACGTGGACAGTGAGCTTGGCAGCTGCGGAAGATGAACCGTCGTCGACGGTACCAGCCACCTCGTAGTCACCAACCTTGGTCAGGTCGATGGCCTTGATGTCGGCATCCTTCCACGTGACCTTGCGGTCGTCGTTGTATCCGTTCGGGAACTTCACCGGAACCGTGGCGGGCAGGTCGATGGACTTGGCGTTCTGGTAGACGGTCTGCTCAACCGGCTGCGCATTACCCACGGTCTGCGATGCGGTATCGGAACGAGCCGCGATGTGTGCAACCGTACCGTTCAGCGCACCGGCGACGGTACCCTTGACATCGAATACGGCATCGGCGGCCAGCTGAGCGTCGGTCACCTTACCCCACGTGACGGCGAGGTCACGGCGAGAACCGTCGGTGTATACGGCGCTCACGGTGGAGGGCAGCTTCAGATCATCAGCCTTGGAACCGGTCTGCACCAGTCGGTTGACTTCGTCCACGCTCACCGGCTCGATGGCGTACGCCTCGAACTCGGAAGCACCCACGATGGCGCCCTTCGGGAAGACCACGCGCAGCTTGTCGGTTTCGACGGCGTCGGCGAACTTCACTTCGTTGCCTTCGTTCCGGTTGACCGTGTAGGACTGGCCGTCAGCCAGTTTCACATCCTGCCAGTTACCGTCAGCGTCAGCGTACTGAAGCTTCCAAGATGAGACCATCGGCACGCCACCGCCATCGGTCCAGAAGAAGACCTTGGCCTTCTTCAGCGGCACCTTGCCGGCCCACTTCAGTTGCAGCCACGGCTCCACACCGGTGTTGTCGCCCCAGTTGTTCCAGGTCTCGTTCGGCGTGTTGGCGTATACCACCTGACCGTCGATGACCTTCTTGGCGTTGTCCTTCGGCTGGTAGCCGTTGGTGTAGCTGGCAGAGGCGCTCGACTGCGGGGCTACGTTCACGGTACCGTCAGAGGGGATGCCGTGAACGGTGATTTCCTTGGAGCCTTCCTTCTCGCCATCGGAAGCGGTGAGCTTCAGGACGTAGTCACCCTCCTTGTTGAAGGTGACGGTGGTGCTGGCAGCGGAGGCGTCCACGAACTTCGCAGCACCGCCTTCCGGACCGGAGACCTGGGACCATGTGGTGGTGACGTCGCCTTCTGCGGGCAGACCGTCATCCTTCACCGTACCGACGAGCTTGGCACCAGATGAGGTGCTGGAAGACACGTAAGCATCCACCTGCGGAGTCTGGTTCTCGGAAGTGCCGTCAGCCTTGATACCGGTGTTGTAGGCTTCGATCTCCTTGACACCGACGGCCATGCCGGCCTGCGGCGTGAAGGTGACGCGGATGGTCGTGGTCTCCACCGGAGTGAACTGGATACGGTTGTAGTTCGCGCCCGCGTAGTTCGGGGTGCGCACCTGATCCGCAATCGGGGCCCATGTGCCGTCATCCTTCTGGTACTCCAACTTGTAGTTGGCGGGCTCGGCATAGCCGGAGATGGTCTGGCTGGACGAGCTCTGGTAGAAGTACAAGCGGATGTCGTCGATCTTCTGCTTGCCGTCCTTGAACTTGATATTGAGCGTGTCGGTCTTGTTCTCAGAGCCCTTGGTACCCCAGAACGATTCCATCACGGTCTTGCCGTCCACCGCGTTCTTGGCCGGGTAGTTGGTGTCCTTCTCGGCGTAGGTGGTACCGGTCACGTCCGCGTCCTTGGCCACGTTCGTGGTGGACTTGGAGGCGGAGTCGACGTTGGTGCCGGACTTGGCGAACAGGTCGGTCACGCGCTGATCGGCATTGAAGGTAACCTGATTGGCGGCCTTCACGTTCTTGACGGCTTCGGCGCCGACGGTAACCTGGGCACTGGAATCGTCCTTGACCTCGACCGTTCCCGCAGCCGGGTCATAGATGAGGTGCGCCAGCTTGTCGGAGGTGAAGGCGAGCTTGCCGCCCACGTACAGGCTGTAGCCAGCAGGACCACCGTAGTGGCTGCCGTCCTTGTCCCATACGATGGAGACATCCTGATCGTGGTAGCGCAGGTTGTTTACCGTGAAGTAGTTCCAACCGGGGATTTCGATCGGGTTTAGCTCAATCTTGTTGTCCTCGCGCGGCACCATACCGGCTACGTCCTCGACCATCGTCCAGTTCGTGGTGCCGAGCTGGGTGTGGTGGATCCAGGAGCGGTAGGTGATCTTGCCGCCGTTCTGTGCGGCGTCAAGGTTCTTGTCGAGGTTGTTGATCACGCCGTCACCGTTCACATCGCCGACGTTGTTGTTGTCCTCGTTCCAGAACTCGTTCTGATCAGGGTAGTTGTTATCGCCGCCCTGGTAGTGCGCGAACGCCACCCAGTACAGCAGCTTCTTGAACTGCTCATTGGTGATGTAGCCATTCTTGGCTGCATCGTAGTTGCGAATACCGGCCGAGTAGACCTGCAGCAGCGGCTGCGCATTAATGATGGAGAAGTTGTTGGAACCGGGGAAGTTCAACGCGGCCTTGTCCGCTTGGTTGGCGGTGAAGAACGGGAAGATCGGGAACTCGTTGGAATCCTCGAACAGGCGCAGAGCCTTGTTGTAATCTTCGTTGCCGGTAGGCATCAGGCCTTCGGAGTACGGGTAGTAGTTATTGATCTCCTTGTACTTGGCGAAAGCACCGTCGTTCAGCCACCTGTGCTTGAGCAGGTTGTCGGACTTGTCCCACAGTTCAGTGGTGACTTCTTTCTGGATCTTGTCGGCGATGGCCTGCATCTTCTCGGCGTTGGCGGTATCGCCAGCAGCCTTATATGCCTGAGCAGCCGCGTTAGCGTTGGCCCACATATTGGCGGAACCATCGGCGCGATCCATGCGCTGGCCGGAGCGACCCGGCTCAGAGAAGGAAACGGCGTCGGCATCGTTACCGGTCATCGACCACCAGGACCAGTCAATCAAGCTGTTGTCATTGTTGTTCTGGTTGTCGTTGTTGTCCGGCTCGCTCTTGGAAGCGAGTAGACCTTGCACGTCCTCGGCACCCTGGTCGGCCAGCTTCTCGGCCACGGTGGACGGACCGCCGTGCACCTTGTAGGAGTCCCAGCCGGCGCGCGTGATGTACTGCGTGTAGCTATGGTTCCAGTTGGCCGGGTCGCCCGGATTGTCGTGGTAGTAGTAATAGCCCGCCTTGCTCTTCTTGGCGGTATCGCCGGCGGAAAGCCAGGTGCCGTAGGAGTACTCGGGGTTGCGGAACCACTTGGTGTCCATCATGAACATGCCGGAGGTGAGCACGATCTGGTTGTTGTAGCCGAGCACACCCTCGATGGAGGTCGGGTACTGGAAGGTGTTGCCAGGTATGTTGGCGTCGAGCATGTTGAAACGACTCAGCCACCAGCGGTAGACCACGGTCTTATCGATGTTGTCTTCCGGAGTGTCCACATAGGGAGCGTTATCGACCCACCACTTGTTGTAGGTGGTCACGGAATCCTTGTAGGAGGCGGCAGCATCCTTAAAGTCGCCGGTGTAACGGGCCTCATATTCCTTGGTGGAGTCAGGCAGTTCGTTGGCGATCAGGCCGAGCTGAATCTTGACGGTCTGCGGTTCGTTGGCCTTGAGGCTCAACGTGCTGGTGAGTTTGCCACCGCTGACGATCCAGTTGGAACCGTCCTGGTTGTTGGCGGAGAAGCGCGGATAGATGGTCGTCAGGTTGTTCTTGACGTTCACGCGGCCAGTAAGTTCGGTGGCACCATCAGCACCCTCGGCGGCGAACGGCGAGGCCGTGGTCAGTGTGACATCGCGGTCCTGCGTGCTTTCCACGGTGAGGTTCGCAACCATCACGTTGTTGTAGGTGATGTACTTAACTTCCTTGATCTTGAGGCTCTTGCCACCGGTCTGGAACAGGGAGGTGAAGTAGCTCGGTGTCTGCTTGCGCTGGGAGGCGTCTTCGTTAAGGGTCTGGTTTGCACCGTCAGCGTTTACGGTAACGGTAAAGCCATCCCTGTTGGTCTCATCCCAGTAGGCGGTGTTACCCACAAAACCGAGCCGATTAGGCGTGTGCGTGTACATGTAGGCGGCGCGACCACGGGTGAACAGGTAGTTGTTGCCGTCGGAGCCTTCATACGAGTAAGAACCCTTGTCGTTCGTGCCTTTACCAGTTGGCTGTGCACCAGTACGGGTGAGAATCTTATCGATCCAGAAGTCATGGTCGGTGTCGGTGCCGGCCAGGTTCTTCACGTCGTTATCGAATGTCTCCTGCAGATAGCTGGCGGCAGGGTTATATGTGGTGTTGTTCGCCGCCGTCTTCATCGGATCATCAGATCCCTTGAACGACGGATATGCCACATCCGCATTCTTGATGACGGGCGTATCGGCTGCCTGCGCGGTGACTGCACCGCCGGTGGCCAGTGTGGCGACCGCTGCAACCGCGCCGATTGACGCAAGCCACCGCTTTCGTGTTGATTGATGCATTCCTGCTTGGACCTCTCCGCCCCGGTCTTTCGCGTCTTCGCTCAGGCTACGTCGCGTCTATGCGACCAGGACTTCTTCTGTGGATGCTGGGCCGCAGAGCCCGTTCTCCATCAGTTTCCTTTATTGGTTATTGGGTTCACCGGAATGAGTGTCTTCAGTAAATCTGGTGTGATATCCGCCATGGACATCCCGGTTGGAGCAATTCACCGAAGCTGATTCCACATCATAACCGAGCGAATACGGTTTCACAACTTTCCCTCAGTGATATCAACCATCTTATACAACAAAAACCCGGTAATTTCTCAGCTTTCGCATTTATTTTCGCATTAGAGCATTGCTGCGTTTCGCCGTGTCGCAGTACCTACGGCGCAACGATTCAGCCTCGCTGAATCAGGAACCAACAGGCTCCCGCTGGCGGGAGCTGGCTCGCAAAGCGAGACTGAGGGTGGCTTACACGGTACCGCTTATGACCGCCCTCAGTCGACTCCGCCGACAGCTCTCACAGCAGGAGCATATAATTAAAAAATAATCTCCTGCACGGGTATTACCCCGCACAGGAGACCTCATTCCCCGGATGTGTTTTCGGCTCCAATCGATACTGACATCCGGCCTATGCCGTCATCGACTTATTACAGACGATGGCGGCATAAGTATTTTTTTGCCGGCCAGTTGCGCGCAGGCCGGCATATCGCCGATATTTATCGACGCTGGAAGACACGCATCTCGCCTATCTCGCGGTTGGCCCACGAGTAGTACGGCACCAAGCGCAGCGTCGCGGGTTCGCCCGCACGCGGTTCGTCGGCATCCACGTACAGCGGCGCGTCATCCTCGTCGGCGTGCTCGCGCACTGCCGGCAAATCAACGGTATCGACGCCACCCAGCAAGTCGGCCTGGAAAGCCACAGCGGCATCCGCACCGGTGACGCCATCGGCCAGACGATAGTTCCACAGATCACCGGGGTTATCGACCTGTTCGGCGCAGTAGACCAGCGGACCGCGCATAACGGCCACCTGGCCGGCGTCGGAGCGCACGCGGGAGTTGGCGCGCACGAACTTGACGGACATGTCGAGCTCGAGCGCAATCTCCAACGTATCGCCGGCGTTGACCACAAGGTATACGAAGCCGTCTTCCAGCGAACCCACTGCGGGCTTGCCGTTCACGGTCAGCGTGTAGGAGCCCAAGGACCAGCCGGGGATGCGCAGTCCAAATCGGACCGAGCTGTCCGCAGCGCTGGCGGGCAGGCTCACCGTGTATTCCACGTGACTGTCCCACGGGAAGTCCGAACGCTGTTCGACCGTAAGGCCGGAAGCAAAATCGGCCTTGTTGGCGATGAACTGGTGGCTCAGCACGGTCTTGCCGCCGTCGCGCTCGGTGTAGATGTAACGGTCCACTGAAGCGATGAGTCGGGCGATGTTGGCCGGGCAGCATGCGCAGCCGAACCAGTCGACACGGTGGAAGAGCACGTGGTGACGATCCGGGTTGTCCAGTCCGTCGGGAGTAGTCTCCAGTGCGTTGACGTAGTAGTACTGCTTGCCGTCAAGCGAGATGCCGGCGATGGAGCCATTGAACAGTTCCTTCTCCAGCACATCGGCGTATTCGCCCTTGGGCTCGAGGTCGAGCATCTGCTGGGCGAACATGCTCATAGCCACGGAAGCACAGGTCTCACCGTACATCGTGTCGTTCGGCAGATCATAGTCGTAGGTGAACGACTCGCCCACGTGGGTGGAACCAATCGCGCCGGTGACATACATACGACGGGTGACGATGTTCTTCCAGAAACGCTTGGCGGTGTCGATCAGTCCCCGATCGCCGAGCAGTCGGCCCACATGGGCCACACCAGTGCACAGGTAGCCGACGCGCACGGCGTGGCCATCCGCGGTCTGCTGGTCGCGCACAGGTTCGGCGGCCTGGAAGTAGGTGGGCTTGTAGAAGCCGAGATCATGGAAGATGTTGTCGCCGTTCATCGCCTTGAGCTGCTTGGCGTAGAACTGCGGATCCTGACCGCGCACGTCGATGAGATACTGGGAAAGCGTCAGATAACGCTTCTCACCGGTCTCTTCATACAGCTTGGCGAGGGCGAGCTCGATCTCAGGATGACCATCGGCGCCGTGGATCTTGCCTTCTTCGGGGCCGAAGTTGGCATCCAGGCAGTCGGCCATCTTTTTGGCGACTTCAAGGGCCTGCTCGTTGCCGGTCACCTGATGGTAGGCGACGGCGGCCTCGATGTAGTGACCCATCACGTACATCTCGTGGCTCTGCTGAATCAGGCTGAAGCGCGGGCGGTCGGCCCATACGCCGGACTTGATCTGGTACGGGGTGTCCAAATAGCCGTCCGACTGCTGGGCGCGGGCGATGAGATCGACCGTGCGGTCGCACAGCGCCTTGAGCTCGGGATCCGGGTGGTATGCCAATGCGTAGGCGGCTTCCTCAAGCCACTTGTAGACGTCGGAGTCTTGGAAGACCATGCCATGGAACTCGTCGTCCAATTCGCCGGCGGCAACCTTCAGGTTGGCAACCGCATGGCTCTTGTTGTCAGCCAGCTGGTTGCCGGCTGGGTCGTCGGGCACCGTGGTGTCGATCTCGTCGTTCATCACGCCCCACTGGTAGGGGATGACGGATTCGACGATCTGGTCGCGACGCCGCTTCCAGAACGGGGAAGTGATTGTAACGTTCATGATTGTCCTTTTTTTTAAGGCCCTTGACCACACCGCCTCCGGCCCTGCAATTAAGGACCGGTTTCAGCCGGGCTCAGTATTGGCTTCGACGCTGTCGCGTCTCAGCACGGAGCTTGCTGGGAGCCCACCGGGCTCCCAGCCAAGGGCCGGCGGCACGAGCCGTCAGCCCTTGACAGCTCCGGCCATAAAGCCCTTGACGTAGTACTTCTGGAGTGCGAGGAACAGGATGGCGCAGGGAATCAGCAGGATCACGACGCCGGCCTCGGTGGCACCGTAATCGATGACGCCCATGGTCTGCTGACGCATGTTCACCATCGCCAGCGGAAGGGTGGACTTGGACCTGTCTCTTATACACATCTGACGCTGCCGACGAAGCTAGAAGTGTAGA
>ENA-OZEW01000378-OZEW01000378.1-human-gut-metagenome-genome-assembly--contig:-NODE-378-length-16313-cov-5.390208_pt1 | contig 16313 bp, 12 predicted proteins | sample MGYA00245072_ERZ653617 | MGnify/ENA primary metagenome ERZ653617 (study PRJEB26926, sample SAMN06165063) | human gut metagenome | biome: ENVO:00009003; feature: ENVO:2100002; material: ENVO:00002003...
TCGCCGGTGAGGTCCTCGAAGGCGGACTTGCAAGGTCTTCGAGGGATCTCGCCGTGCGAATCGAACTTGCCGTGAGATGAACATGAACTTCCGGTCAATACCGTGCATATCACGGAAAGTGAGTGTACGCTGAGGATTAGCCGATCAGGTGCATACAGCGTTGCATGTGGCCGGTTGCGGTAACAATGATTTGACCCGGTCGACGGGGCTCTCTGCAAAAGGGGGACATATGAGCAACACGTATCCAGATGGAGCGCCGCAGACTCCGTATGGTGATCCGAACAATGCTGCGGGCGCGGAAGGCGCGCCCGAACCGCAGCCAACGCAGGCTTTCCCGCCGGTGCCGGTCGTTCCTCTGCCCGGGCAGGGGGCGGGCGCGCCGACGGGAGCCCCAGCCGCCCCGTACGGGCAGGGCGGGGCCCCTTATGGTGGTGCGCCGACTGCCGCGTACGGCGAGTCGCTCGCCGGGCCGCAGGGCGGCGTCGAGCCGTATGGATACCAGGCGGCGCCGTATGGGCGGGAGCCGGGAGCGTACGGACAGTCGGGCGCTGGCTCCGCATACAACCAGGGTGGGGCTCCTTATGGTCAGCAGCCTGAACCCGGTCCGAACCCCTTCAGCCAGCCCGATGGCGGAACTCCGTATGGTGGCGAGGCGCCTACCGCCGCGTATGGTGAGCCGCTTGCAGGGCCGCAGGGCGGCAACGGCAATGCGCCTGCCGCGCCCTATGGTCAGCAGCCCGAGCCGGAGTATGGTGCCGGCGCGCCTACCGCTGCATACGGTGAGCCGCTTGCCGACGGGGCTCCGGGAGGGTACGGTCAGCCGGCCGCACCGTACGGCGGCGAGCAGCCGACCGCCGCGTACGGACAGCCATACGGCGCCAACCAGTACGGTGGCCCACAATACGGGAACCAGCCGCCCGCAATCGCGCCGCAAGGCTACGGCGATCCGTACCAGCAGGAACCGCCGAAGAAGAAGAGCCGCGGCCCGCTCATCGCCGGCATCACCGCCGGTGTCGTTGCCGTCATCGCCATCATCGTCGTAGTCGTGCTGTTCGCCATTGGTGTCATCGGCGGCAAGAAGGACAGCAGCGCCGACGCGAAACCCAACACGTCCACCAGCCAGACACAGGGCGACAGCAACTCCAATGGCGGCAGCTCCAGCAACGGCAACTCCGCCGGATCCGGCAGCAACGATCTGAACAACCTTGACGACGCGTTGCAGAACGGGGCCGACGACACCAACAACGATCTCAACAACGACAGCTTCAACGGATCCTCCAGCTCCGGCAAGCCGTCACTGGAAGAGTTCGTCAACTCCAGCGAAATCCAGTCGCAGCTCGACAGCATGACCTCGTCGTACCAGGGCATGGGCATCAGCATCAAGGCGTACGCGGAAGGCAACACGCTCGTGTACGACTACACGCTGTCTGACACGTACAGCAGCATGGGCGACATGATGACGTCGAGCCTTGACGGGATGGACAGCACGTTCAAGTCGGTGGCGCAGACGCTCAACGAAACCTGCGACACCGGCGGCAACGCCAAGGTGCGCGTGTACCTGCATACCGAAAGCGGCAAGACGCTGTTCGACAAGAGCTACACGGAGTAAGCGGGTCCAGCTCGCGAGAATCCGACAAGGCGGGACGGTCATGATTGGCCGCCCCGCTTTTCGTATGCGCGTTCTTCGTAAGGATTGCACTCGCACTGGTTTACACTGGTGAGTATGAGAATCGCACGTTTTTCACTCAACGACAAGCCGCGCTATGCCTTCGTCCAGCAGGACCCGGCCGACGGCAAGGACTACCTGATCGAACTGGACGGATACCCGTTCGGAACCGCGCCCGTCAAGCCCACAGGGGAGCGGTACGCGCTCGACGCCGATGGGCTGAGGCTGCTCGCGCCGGTGATTCCCTCCAAGGTGTACGGTCTCGCCAAGAACTACGAGGCGCACGCGCAGTTCATGCACGAGAGCGGGCACTCCGAGATTGCTCACGCGCCGGAAGACATGGTGATCTTCTCGAAGCCTTCCACGTCGGTGATCGGGCCGGACGATCCGATCGTCATCCCGTCGTATTCGAACGATATGAACTTCGAGCCCGAAGTGGCGGTGATTATGGGGCGTATCGCCAAGAACGTGCCGGTCGAGAAGGCCATGGACTACGTGCTGGGCTTCACGTGCGTCAACGACGTGACGCTGCGTGACCTGCAGGGGCTGGATCCGATGTGGACGCGGGCGAAGGGCTTCGACACGTCCTGCCCTATCGGCCCGTGGATTCAGACCGAGCTGGACTGGAAGGACGCGAAGATCTCCTTCACGCTCAACGGCGAGGACGTGCCGATGGCAAGCGGCACCACTGCGAACCTGATTCACGGCATCCCCGAGCAGATCGCCGCGATTTCCTCGTTCTCGACCCTGCTGCCCGGTGACGTCATCATGACCGGCACCCCGAACGCCTCCGGTCGCCTCGATCCCGGCGACGAGCCCATCGTCCACGTAGCCGGCATCGGTTCCCTCCGCAACGTGGTCGTGCGCGGCTAGGCGACAGCACAGTGTGCTGTCGCGGCGCACGAGCCGAGCGACAGCGAGGCCAGATTGGGTCGGCCGCAGGCCGTCCGAAATTACGGGACCGTGCGCGGCATTGCCCGTCGCCTCGACCGGGACGTTGATGATTGGCTCGGGGAATCCATACCGTTTGAGCAGCAGGCGCAAGTGGGTCTCGGCCGGGGAGTCGGTGTTCTCGCGAATCTGGGTGAGTGCCCTGATGCATTGTTTTTGCCCTTGGAACGAGTCGCATGAGTGGATGAATTCTCTGAGTTCGGCCAGAGTGGTCCGTCTGCGTGCGGGGTCGCGGCATACCAGCGAGTTGCCGAATTCTATGAGGTCTTCGAGGGACAGCTCTTGGCCATTTGGGCGAACAGCGCCTAGGGGGAGGTGCATAGGAGCCCATGCACCTCGATGGTTGCGCCCGAGGCGTCCGTATTGGGCCATACGCGGGGAATGATGTCTTTCGCGCGCGTCCGCCGCGTGGTTTTGAACGTGACAGTCGCTGCGGGGCGGTTCTTCGTTGATCTCAAACATGACCGCTTTCAGAACTCGCAGATACGAGAACTGTTTTGGTGGAAAATGGCGGTTTCGGGTTTCGTATCTGCGAGTTTTGAGAGCGTGTCGCACGGATTTGAGTTATCCACATTGCGTTTTGGCGCTTCAAAATCAGTGCAAAACTTGAGTCGCGTGCGCTCAACTTTCGGGAATAGAATGGGTGCCGAATCGGTTGTGCGTATCAGACACAGACGGAAAGCGCTGTGCGGGGCGGTTCGGATGTCGTGGGCCGCGGCCGCCAAGGCGCATGAGACATACGGAGGTTGATATGGAACAGAAGTTCACCACCATGGCCCAGGAAGTCATCGGTGATGCGATTCAGAGCGCGTCTGCCGCGGGCAACGCGCAGGTCGAGACACTGCACGTGATGGATGCGCTGCTGCGTCAGGAAAACGGCGTGATTCAGGGGCTGATTCAGGCGGCGGGCGGCAACCCGCAGGCGATTGGCGCCGCGGTGCGCAATGCTCTGGTCAAGATGCCGGCGGCGAGCGGGTCCACCACATCGCAGCCGCAGGCGAGCCGCCAGCTGACGGCGGCGCTGGCACAGGCCGAGAAGGAGATGCAGCAGATGGGCGACGAGTACGTCTCCACCGAGCACCTGCTCATCGGCATCGCCGCATCCGCACCGAACCAGAGCGCGGACATCCTCAAGGCGAACGGCGTGACGGCCGCGGCGCTGCGCAAGGCCGTCCCCGGCGTGCGCGGCGGCGCCAAGGTCACCAGCCCGGACGCTGAGGGCAGCTACAAGGCGTTGGAGAAGTACTCCACCGATCTGACCGCCCGCGCCAAGGAGGGTAAGCTCGACCCGGTGATCGGGCGTGATCAGGAGATCCGCCGTGTGATCCAGATCCTGAGCCGCCGCACCAAGAACAACCCGGTGCTGATCGGCGAGCCCGGCGTCGGCAAGACCGCCGTCGTGGAGGGCCTCGCCCAGCGTATCGTGGCCGGCGATGTGCCGACCACGCTGCAGAACAAGAAGCTCATCAGCCTCGATTTGGGGTCGATGGTTGCCGGCTCGAAGTACCGTGGCGAGTTCGAGGAGCGCCTCAAGAGCGTGCTCAACGAAATCAAGAACGCCGACGGCCAGATCATCACGTTCATCGACGAGATTCATACGATCGTCGGCGCTGGCGCGGCCGAAGGCTCGATGGATGCCGGCAACATGCTCAAGCCCATGCTGGCGCGCGGCGAGCTTCGCCTGATCGGCGCGACCACGCTGGACGAGTACCGTGAGAACATCGAGAAGGACCCGGCGCTTGAGCGTCGTTTCCAGCAGGTGTTCGTGGGCGAGCCGAGCGTGGAGGACACGATCGCGATTCTGCGTGGCCTGAAGCAGCGTTACGAGGCGCACCACAAGGTGACGATCGGCGACGACGCGCTGGTCGCCGCCGCGACGCTCTCGAACCGCTATATTTCCGGCCGTCAGCTGCCCGACAAGGCCATCGATCTGGTCGATGAGGCGGCCGCGCACCTGCGCATGGAGCTCGACTCCTCCCCGGAGGAGATCGACGAACTGCAGCGCAAGGTCACGCGCTACGAGATGGAGGAGATGCAGCTCAAGAAGGCCGAGGATCCGGCCAGCAAGGAGCGCTTGGAGAAGCTGCAGAACGAGCTCGCGAACACTCGCGAGAAGCTGAGCGGCCTCAAGGCCCGCTGGGATGCGGAGAAGGCCGGCCACAACAAGGTCGGCGACCTGCGCGCCCAGCTGGACGCCAAGCGCGTCGAGGCTGACAAGTTCACCCGTGAGGGCAACCTGGCCGAGGCGTCGAAGATCCTGTACGGCGAGATTCCGGCGATTCAGAAGCAGCTGGACGCGGCCGAGAAGGCCGATGCGGAAGACGGCGCGACGGGCGAGACCAAGCCCGAGCCGATGGTGCCCGACCATGTGGACGCCGATTCGGTGGCCGGCATCGTCTCCGAGTGGACCGGCATCCCCGTCGGTCGCCTGATGCAGGGCGAGAACGAGAAGCTGCTGAGCATGGAGGACTACCTCGGCAAGCGCGTGATCGGCCAGAAGGAAGCGATCGCGGCGGTGAGCGACGCGGTGCGTCGTTCACGCGCCGGCATCAGCGACCCGAACCGTCCGACCGGATCGTTCCTGTTCCTCGGCCCCACCGGCGTGGGCAAGACCGAGCTCGCCAAGGCGCTCGCCGACTTCCTGTTCGACGACGAGAAGGCCATGGTCCGCATCGATATGTCGGAGTACATGGAGAAGGCGTCTGTGAGCCGTCTGATCGGCGCCGCGCCCGGCTACATCGGCTATGAGGAAGGCGGCCAGCTGACCGAGGCCGTGCGTCGTCGTCCGTACTCGGTGGTGCTGTTCGACGAAGTCGAGAAAGCTAACCCCGAAGTCTTCGACGTGCTGCTGCAGGTGCTGGACGACGGGCGTCTGACCGACGGCCAAGGCCGGACTGTGGACTTCAAGAACACGATCCTGATCATGACCTCGAACCTCGGCTCGCAGTTCCTGGTGAACCAGGACATGGACGCGGACGCCAAGAAGAAGGCCGTGATGGACGCGGTGCACATGAACTTCAAGCCGGAGTTCCTGAACCGTCTGGACGAGATCGTGATGTTCCATCCGCTGACCCGTGAGGAGCTGGGCGGCATCGTCAACATCCAGGTCGCTCAGGTGGCCTCGCGTCTGACGGATCGCCGCATCAAGCTCGACATCACCGACGCGGCTCGCGAATGGCTCGCCAACACCGGCTATGACCCGGCGTACGGCGCTCGTCCGCTGCGCCGTCTGGTGCAGACCGAGGTCGGCGACCAGCTGGCGCGCATGCTGCTCGCCGGCAAGGTACACGACGGCGACACCGTGCTCGTCGACCAGACCGGTGGCGAGCATCTGGAACTCGGTACCATGCCCGAGGATCCGGATGCCGGCTCCGATACCGACGTCACGGTCGAAGACGTCACCGAAGACAAATGATGGCCGGGTGATGGCCGCATAATGACCGAGCCGCGATGAGGGGAGGCCGGGCTCAATACCCGATCTCCCCTCAATGCGTCATAAGTGCGTCACGCTGTGCGGGTCGCGTCACGCGGCGAGCGCTCGCACAGCGTGACGGTTCGTGAGAAGCCTTATTTTTCAACGTTTTTGGAGTATGCGTCACTCTGTGCGTTCGCTCTGCGTGACGTGACCCGCACAGCGTGACGCTGCATGGTGCGTGTGTAGGCGCTGTGGTGCCCGGATTCGCGCGTAAGTCCGAACGCGCCGCGACCCCTATTCGCCGACCGCGGCGCGCTGCTCCACGAACTCGCATCCAGCTATCGCGCGGGCCATGGCGTCGCGCATGGTGGACAGGAACACGCCGTCGCGCGTGAACGCCAGCGCCTGCACTTCGATGCCGTACGGCGAAAAACCGGTGAGCTTGACGAGTGGTTCACTGCCGGGTTGCGCGAATTCGACGGTGGCCGTGGCCACCGCGCGCTTCACCGCCTCCGTCACGTGCGCCGGGTCGCTGCCGGCCTTCGCGGTGAACGTCATCGTCACGCATCCTTCATTGGACGGCGTGAGCTTCTCCAGCGACGCGGTGTTGAGCACGGAATTGGGTATGACCATCTCGTTGCCGTTGCGCTCGCGCACCACCGTCTGCCGCCACGTGATGTCCTTGACCACGCCGGCCGTCCCCGCGACCGACACCAGATCGCCCGGCTGTATCACCTTGCCGAGCATCAGCCCGAAGCCCGAGATCACGTTCGCCACGGTGTCTTTCAGACCCAGCGACACGGCGATGCCGCCGACGCCGAGCGCGGTCATCAGTGTTGTCGGGCTGATGCCGAACACCGGCTGCAGCACGATGGACGCGGCCAGTATCCACACCAGCACGCGCATGATGTTGATGAATATCGACGCGCTCGGCATGTCCGTCCGATCCAGCACCTTGCGCATCACTCGTGCCAGTCCCTTGGTGATCAACAGCGCGGCGACGATCGCCACCAGCAGGAAGATGATTTTCCCGGCGTTCGCCTCGAACCATTGCAGTATCTGATCCATGTCGCCTCCAGGGTCGCGTCCGCGTCGCGCACCCCGCGGCGGCGACTGCTCTGCAAGCCACTTTAGTGGGCGGTTTTGAAATCTCCTGGAATGTCGCCTTTGAAAATGCGGCTCCAGTAGGCCAGCATGTTCTCCTTCGACATCGACAGGTACACTCCCATGGCGAGTACGGCGACATCCTCGTTGAGCAGGTCGTCGACCGAGAGTTTCTTGCTCAGCTCCGGCCACCGCCGCAGCACCGCGAGGATACCGCCGACGGTGAAGTCGAGCATCAGGTCGGTTTTCAGATCCAGGTTGTCGGCGTCGAGCTGGAGGTCGTTGATGATCATCAGACGGCCGAAGTCCTTCAGCGACTCGATGAGCTCGGGCGAGCTATGGCTGCCGGCGAGCAGTGCCAGACGGTCGAGCCGCTGCCGCTGAACTGGGTCATTCATCACCAGGGAGCATTGGCGCCTCCATTCGATGTCGGGATTGAGGTCGGCGCGTGGCGCCTGCACGGTCGAGTGCTCCACGGCGTGCATGATCGCCGAATCGGCCAGCTCCGGCAGGCTGGCGTAATGGTAGTAGAACGAGTTGCGGTTGACATGCGCCTCGCGTACGACTTCGGTGACGGTGATCTTGCGGTATTCGTGGTCTGCGAGCAGCTCCCAGAACGCGTTTTCGAGGCGTTCGGTCGCGGAGAGTATCTCGGAATCCTTGCGTGGGCGCGGCATGATGGTTCCCTTCCTGCGTGACGTGCGGCTATCGTTTATTGGGCACTATGTCTATATGTGTGATATGGATTATTGTAGGGCGGATCGTGAGGCGGATGATCGGAAAATAGGCGAACTGTCCATTTTTCTCGGTTGGCGAAACAGGGTTCGGGCACGAGACGGCTACCGCGAGGAACGGGACCGGACCGCGGCCATGAGCAGCCCCATCGCCTCGATCAGATGACGGCGATCCGCCTCCGACAGACCCACGAACGTGTTGATCATCGTGGGAACGGCCTTCAGGCCGGCCGCCATGAGATCGGAAATGCTGTCGGCATGGCTCGACCGCAGCACGGAGAACAGGGCGTCCACCGCGCGCTCGCGGTCCTCGGTGCTCAGCGATTCCAGCCAGCCGTTCAACGACCGGTTGAACAGCTGGGAACTCGGCGACACCTGCGGCAGATATTCGAAATCATTGCCCGAGACCTGCCAGGAGAACGTCAGATGCTGCATCACGCCCTTCTGGTCGGAGCGTACAACCCGCATCGGCTCGGGCGTCTCCAGAATCATGCCGACAATCGAGGAGTCCGGTACGATCTTCACGATGAGGGGCATGACGCTCCGATACGGATCGCTGCCGACGATCTGCGACGGGAACCCCGGCCCGTCCAGCGAATACACCGCCGTGACACGCCGCTGCACCGGCTCGGGCGCGTTCATCGCCGCATACACGGCCAGATTGCCGCCCTTGGAATGCCCCAGCAGCACCATCGGGCCGCGCCACAGGCGCGCCACGGCGCACACATACTCACATGCCGCATGCTGTGCGGGCACCGGGTAGCGAAACGCCATGTTGAAATCCTCTTTCCAACCCACGAGCGAGTCGTCCGTGCCGCGGAACGCCACCGCCAGCGTGCCGCCCGGCAGCAGCATGGTCACGGCAGCGAACTGCATCTGCTGTTCCTCGCTGAAATGCTCATCGGATGCGTCCACGCGAACGCAGGCAAAGCGCGGATTGACTCCGATGGCGGCGTACAGCTCCTGCGTCAGGCGCGGGTCGGCGAGGCCGTTATGGCCGCTCTCCACATGAAAATCATCGGGGGTCAGCGCCTCCGACACCGAAGCCAGCGTTGCGTCGCCGAACTCCGGGGCGGCCAAATGGCGAATCGAGCGCACCGGATGGCGCACGTCGATGCTGCTCAGACGTCTGCGGAATGTGCCGGATCGTGCCTCGACATCGGCCAGAGTCCGCACGCATGCCGGCATGTCCTGATAGACAAGCGACGCCAGCACCAGCGCGTCGACGGCGTTGAACGGTGCGTCGACGCCGAACGGGCGGGTCTCGGAACGTGCATAATCGATGATGTTGGGCGTCGTGCGCCTCCTTTCCGCCGCGGCGGGGCTATGCTTGTCGTCCGGAGCCGCTAAGGGCCGGGCGGGTGACCGGTTACCCGTCAATATACCCGGTTCCCAACCCGCGCGAACCCAGCAACAACCGGCGACATGCCCTGTTGTGCGTGGTCGGTGGTAAAAACGAAACCAGAGTCCAACGGGGAGGTTGTGCCATGATCAACGAAACATACAAAGCCATGCTCGGCGGCAAATCGGTCATTCGAACCCTGAGTGAATACGCGACCGCAAGGGGCACCGAAATCGGATACGACAACGTGTTCGACTATTCGCTGGGCAACCCGAGCGTGCCGTGCCCGTCCAGCTTCACCAAGGCGATGATCGACATGTACGAGACCGCCGATCCGGTCGCGCTCCACGGATACAGCCCGTCGCTGGGCAACCCGGAGGCGTGCCGCACCATCGCCGAAAGCCTCAACCGGCGTTTCGGCATGGATTACACGGCCGGCCACATCTTCCCGACGACGGGTGCCGCCGGTGCGCTCGCCCACGCGCTGCGGGCCGTCACCAAGCCCGGCGACGAAGTGCTCACGTTCGCGCCATACTTCCCCGAATACCATCCGTATGTCGAAGGCGCGGGCGCGCGGCTGACTGTCGTGCCCGCCGACATCGAGAGCTTCCAGATCAACTTCGCGGCGTTCGAGGCGGCGCTGAACCCCGAGGTGACGGTCGTGCTCATCAACACGCCGAACAATCCCTCCGGCGCGGTGTATTCGGCCGAAACGCTCGACCGGCTCGCGGGTATCCTGCGGGCGAAGCAGGCCGAATACGGTCACGACATCTTCCTGATCAGCGACGAGCCCTACCGCGAGATCGTGTTTGACGGCGGCACGCAGCCGTACCCGGCCAAGTTCTACGACAACACGCTGACCTGCTACTCCTGGTCGAAGTCGCTGAGCCTGCCGGGCGAGCGCATCGGCTACGTGGCAGTCAACCCGCGGGCGACCGACGCCGAACTCATCGTGCCGATGTGCGGGCAGATCTCACGCGGCACCGGCCACAACTGCCCGAGCTCCAGCATGCAGCTCGCCGTGGCGAAGATCATCGACGAGACCAGCGACCTGAGCGTGTACGAGACGAACATGAACCTGCTGTACGATGCGCTGACCTCGATCGGCTTCGACGTGGTGCGCCCGGGCGGAACGTTCTACATCTTCCCGAAGGCGCTGGAAGCCGACGCGAACGCCTTCTGCATGAAGGCCAAGGAATACGACCTGATCCTGGTGCCGTCCGACAGCTTCGGCGTGTCCGGGTACTTCCGCATGGCCTACTGCATCGACACCGACAAGGTGAAGCGGTCGATTCCGGTGCTGGAGCGCTTCGTGCGCGAGGAATACGGATTGTAGGCGAAACCGCGCTCTCAAAACTCGCAGATACAGCACCAAAATGTCGATTCTGGGGCTGTATCTGCGAGTTTTGAGAGCGCGTTCCGTCTAAGAGCATCCAGAAAGCATCCAGAAAACATTCGAAAACCGTTCCGCAAGGTTGCAGGACGGTTCAACGTCAGGCGTAGGGGCCGCTAGGAAAGCCGTCGTTCAATGGAGTCAATCCAAGGAAAGGACGACGACCATGAAACCCCATGACATGCAACCCCATGTGAGCCCCGGCGGCTCGCGGCGGCGTCGACCGCCGGTAATCGCGACGAGGCGGATGGTCGCCCTCACGGGTGGCCTGTGCGCGGGTGCCGGCGGCATGGGGTTGATTCGGCACCTCTCAGCCGGTTCCGCTGGCTCCGCCTCAATCATGCAGCCGCCGAGCGGCAACTTCGGTGGCGGCGCCAACACCATGCAATACGACTATTCCGGCACCAACTCGGTGTCGCTCACCGTCGGCGAAGACTCCACCACCGTCATCGACGGTACCGACATCACCGCCTCCAGCTCCGGGTCGAACGGCGTCTTCGCCACCGATTCCGGAACGGCGCTCGTCAACGACACATCGATTGAGACCATGGCCGACAATTCACGCGGGCTGGACGCGACCTACGGCGGCACGATATTGGCGAACAAGATCACCGCGGACACGCAGGGCGGCCACAGCGCCATCGTCGCCACCGATCGAGGCGGCGGATCGATCTCTCTCGCCGATGTGACGCTGAGCACCGCCGGCTCCGGCTCCCCGCTGCTGTATTCCACCGGCGACATTCAGGTGAACAACGTCTCCGGAACCTCATCCGGCAGCCAGATCGCCGGCATGGAAGGCCTCAATACGATCCTGATCAAGGATTCGACGTTGGAAAGCACGGTCACCGGCAAAACCGCATCCGACCCGATCGCCAATGGCACCATCATCTACCAGTCCACCTCGGGCGATGCGGAAGCCAGCACCGGCGAGCACGCCACGTTCCAGTCGGTCGATTCCACACTCAGCTCCGCCATCGGATCAGGGTCGATGTTCTACTTCACCAACACGACCGCCGATGTGGTGCTGCAGAACACTGAGCTTGATTTCGACACCGACGCGGCGACGCTCACGGACAACGCGGCGGCCGGCTCCGGCACGGGCACGGCGAGCGACGCCCCCATCACTGTGAATGTCGACGGCACGTCCACGTGGGTGGTGACGAAGGATACGACCATTTCCGCGCTCAACGTCGCTTCCGGCGGCGACGGCAACACCGTCACCATCGTGGCGAACGGCAAGACCGTGGTCTCCGGCAGCGGCGACGTGACCGTCACGGTGACCGGCTCGTATTCGACCTCGGTCTCGGCCGGGAGCGACACGGAGCTGTCGAGCGACACCATCGACCGCAGCGAGTTCGACAGCCGGTTCGGCACATCGACAGCGTGGACGATGGCATAACCATGGCGGCGTGCCAGACATCAACATCAGCAATCACTTCATCAGTCAGTTTTCAAAGGAGTCATCATGACCAGCAACAACAGCAACAATGTCAACAATGCGAATGGCGGCGAGAGCGGCAACGGCGCGGATGGTGCCATCGAGGGCGTCGCTATCGAGGCGGCGGCGAACTTCACCGGTTCGGAGCAGCGTCAAGCGGCTGTGAATGACGCCGCTGTGGCTAACGGTTCGGCGGGCGGCTGGGGCGTGGAGCCCGGTTCCGCGGCTGGTCGGGCCGATGGTGGCCGGGCTGCGGCAGACAACGGCGGTACAGACGAGTATGCGGGGAATCGTGCGGCTGGTCTGGGAGGCGCCGAATGGGCTGCCGGGGCCGGGGCTGCTGGATGCGGAACCGCCGGATACGGCTCGGCTGGGTATAGGCTCGCGGCAGCTCCGGGCAGTTCCGGCTATGCGCCGAACGGTCCGATGCCGGGGAGCTACGGCGAGGGATCGCGTGCGGCGTGGTACGCGCAGAATGCGCCGACGCAGGCAATGAATCCGCAGCCGGAGAATATGCAAGCGGTGAGTGGCCAGAACATGAACGCGCAGGACGCGAATATGCAGGGCGCGAATACACCAGATGCGAACGCGCAGGGCGGCCGGATGCCGTTGTGTGCGGATTGGAACGGCCGGGGCCGATGCCTGGAGCAATGGGCGGTCAGGTCCCGACACCGAAAGGCTCGAAGGGCGGCGAACACGCGTTGAGCGGTAAGACGTGGGCATTGCTCGCCGTGGTGTCTCTGGTCTGCGGCCTCGTGGGCGGCGTCGGTGGAGCGCTCGCGGTGAACGCGCTGACCGACGACGAAGATGGCACAGGCAGCAGCCAGCAGATGCAGATGCTCGGAGGCATGGGGCAGCCGCCCAGCGGCGGCCAATTCGGCAATAGGCAGTTTCAGCAGTATGGCGGCTCAGGGAAGTCGGACAGCCAGCTCGGCAGTGGTTCCAGTGGCTCCGGCAGCAGCTCCAGCGGTTCCGGTTCCTCGTACAGCTCCGACGGCAGTGATGCGACCACAATGTAAGCCATGAGCCGGGCAAGGCTCAGCGCGAAGTGAAAGCGTCCAACCGCAATCGCTGCCCCCTATCTGCCCCCATCATCCTCGTCAAATTACGGGTTGAAATAGCCGTTCTGGGCAATTCCCCGTGCGAAATCGCCGTTTTGAGCTCGAAAAACGGCGATTTCGCACGGGGAATTGTGGATCTCGGCTATTTCAACCCGTATTTTCGCGTTCTGTTCGCCCTCCACAGCCCGTAAATGGCCCAGCCGGTCGGGCTTTACGGCTCATCCGGCCAGCGCATCGCTGACGAATCGGTCGACCGTCGACCAATGCGGCCCTTGCCTCCTCGGCTGCATCACGGCGCGCGCCCTCCAGCTTGGCGCCGGGAACCTTACCGGCCCTGACCAGTTTCATCATCGAAAGCGGCGCCTGCGTGTCAAGGACGAATCGGAACATGAACGCCGACGTGGCCAGCGTCAACGCGCCTGCGGACGCCGCGGCGATGCCGGTAATTCGGCATCCGCGCCGTACCCGGCCGGCGCGTCGCGAGCGAAATGAGTCATGCCGATGCGTGAAAGCAGCCGGCGCAAACGCAGCGCAGCTTCCCCTGCGGATACCCTGTGCCGACTGGATTCCAAGCCGGCTGCACGGCCCAAGCGCGGCCGGCATGCCCGGGAAGAGCGCGAAAGGCGAAAAATCCTCACGACCTCTAGCGAACCGCGCGAACGGTTGTTAGTGTTGATGCACAGACGATTTCGGTTGCCGCGGCAGGCGTGCCGTCGGCTGATTGACGCGGCGCGCCGAACGCCGCATATACCGCTTGGTGCGCACCAGACGTAGAGCGGCGGTCTCCAAAACCGCAGGTCGTTGGTTCGCAGCCAACCGCGTATGCCAGTCACTTGTTTTTTCGGGGTCTGCCTCCGCCGACGCCCCGACCGGGACGCTTCGCGTTCCATCCGTCTATCGTCTCCGGGAGCCAGCCGCGCGTGCGGCCTATCATGGCGTCGGGTTCGGGGAGCTTGAGGTTGAGCAGGCCGCCACTGGTTATGCCGAGGCGTTCGGTGACCTGCTTGACGCCGAGAGATATGCAACCCGAGAACACGCGACACGCAGCGAATCTTAACGACCGCAGGACTAGACAAACAACAAATGGCACTACGCAGATGCTCATACACCCGCTGCCGCCTGCCCGTCACCCGCGGCCAAGCATGGGACCTCGGACATAACGACCGGCGCGACGGATACAACGGACCCGAACACGCGAGCTGCAACCGCAAAGCGGGAGCAGCCAACAGCAACCGCATGCGCGAACACTGGAACAAGCAAACAGGAAACAACGTGGCGACTGCAGGCCGGGTGAGCCTACTTCTTCTTCGGCACGTAGATCACAGTGTCGATCAGTTCTCGGTAGTGCGCGACGATCTGCGCGCGGCGGGTCTTCAGGCTGGCCGTCAGCATGCCGTTGTCTTGTGTGAACTCGTCGGGCAGAATCTCGAACTTGCGGATCGACTCGGCGCGAGACACGCCCTCATTGGCCTGATTCACCGCACGCTCGACTTCGGTGTGCACGATCGGATTGCGGGCCAGCGACGCCAGGTCGGACTCCTCCTGAGCGCCCTGTGATTTCAGCCACGCGTTCGCATCGGCGAGATCCAACGTGACCAGCGCGGCCACGAACGGCTTCCGGTCGCCGATGACCAGGCACTGGTTCACAACCGGCGATGTCATCACGGCGGCCTCCAACAGGCCGGGGGAGACGTTCTTGCCGCCGGCGGTGATGATCAGATCCTTCTTGCGGCCGGTGATCGAAATGAAGCCGTCCTCGTCGATGTCGCCCAGATCGCCGGTGTGCAGCCAGCCGTCGACGATCTGCTCGGCGGTCACATCGGGATGGTTGTGGTATCCGCGGCAGACCAGATGGCCGCGTACGCACAGTTCGCCGTCGTCCGCGATACCCGCGGTGACGCCGCTCATCGGCATGCCGATCGTGCCGATCCGATTGTTCTCCGGCAGGCTCACGCACACCGGCCCGCAGGTCTCCGTCATGCCGTAGCCCTCAAGCAGCGGCATGCCGATGCCGTTGAAGAAGTGCGAAAGGTTGGCGTCCATCGGGGCGCTGCCGGTGATGGCGAAGTCGGCGTTCGGGCCGAAAATCGTGCGGATCTTCTTGTACACCACCAACTCGTAGAACCCGTGGGCGAGGCGCCCCCGCCACGGCAGTTTCTCGCCGGCCTGCTCGGCCTTCGACCAATCCCGCGCCACGTCCGCCGCACGCAGGAACATCTTGCCGGCGATGCCCTTGCCGGCGCGCTGCGACGCTGCGTTATACACCTTCTCGAACACGCGAGGCACCGCCAGCAGCAGCGTCGGGCCGAACGACTCGAAATCCTTGACGATCGTCTTCATATCGGAACTCAGTCCCAACGTCAGCGTGCCGCAGAAGCTCAGCAGCTCCATGAACCGCGCGAACACGTGGCTCAGCGGCAGGAACAGCAGCAGACGGCGGTCGGGCCACGCGCAGGCGCGGGGCATGTACTGCATGGCCGACAGGCACAGGAACGCCAGATTGCGGTGCGACAGCTCCACGCCCTTGGGGGTGCCGGTGGAGCCGGACGTGTAGACGATCGTCGCGAGGTCGTCGCCGTGGGCGTCGTTCTTGCGCGCCCAGAACTCCTCGTCGCTCACTTCCTTGCCATACGCCTGCAAGGCTTCGAGCGCGCCGGCATCGATCACGAACACCTTGCGCAGCGACTGCACCTCATCGTGGATGGATTCGATCTTGTCGCGCTGCCCGTCGTCCTCGGCGAACGCGATCGTGGCCTGCGAATCGTTGAAGATCCAGCTTACCTGAGCGTCGGAATTCGTCTCGTAAACCGGGACGGTGAGCGCCCCGACCGCCATGATGGCCATGTCGAGCGCGGTCCATTCCCAGCGCGTACGCGACACGATTGACACGGCGTCGCCCTTCTTCACACCCAAGCCGATCAGACCCTTGCCCAAGGCGATCACCAGGTCGCGGAACTGCGTCGCGGAGAACGACTTCCAGCCGCCGTCCGCCTTGTATTCGACGGTCGAGCCGTCCGGGTCGCGCTGGGCGCGGCGGTCAAGGAAATCAAACAGGTTGATATCGTCGTCGATCGGTTCCTTCAGCGGATTGGTGAACTCTTTGACCATGGTCGAGGAATTTACTGTCATACTCTCTTGAATACTCTCAGCGCGGTACAAAAACCGCGCGACAGGCGGCATTCGGGGGGGGGGCTGTCTCTTATACACAT
>ENA-OZEW01000387-OZEW01000387.1-human-gut-metagenome-genome-assembly--contig:-NODE-387-length-15991-cov-3.885856_pt1 | contig 15991 bp, 19 predicted proteins | sample MGYA00245072_ERZ653617 | MGnify/ENA primary metagenome ERZ653617 (study PRJEB26926, sample SAMN06165063) | human gut metagenome | biome: ENVO:00009003; feature: ENVO:2100002; material: ENVO:00002003...
ATCTACACTTCTAGCTTCGTCGGCAGCGTCAGATGTGTATAAGAGACAGTGCGTACAGCGGTCAGCGTATTGTATTCCTCCGCGGTGATGGGACGACCGCCTGCAAACATTTTGATAAACAAATCCGGCACAGTAACTTTCTCACTGGTGATGTAACTGCGCAGCTTTTTCCCGACCGCCAACAGCTCCTCACCGGGCGAGGTTTTGAAGTACCATTCCTGGCCATGTTCCGTCACATGGTAGGCGGCATAAGTTCGGGCTGCTTCTTCCTCCGCACGCTGTGCGGCTGCTTCCGACTGGATTGCACGGCTGATACGCTCATACTCCCGTTCCGGAAGCCGATTGCAAAGTTCGTCCAGTACATTCTCCAGATGCTCCTGCAGGGTTTCATCCTTGAGATGCTTCTCGATAGCATTTTTCCAACGCTGGTCGATCCACAGAACGATTTCTTCCTGTTGTGCCATATCAGTTGCCCTCCTTTACCACGGCTGCCGCGGGCTTCGGTTCACTATTCGGCGTTTTCGGAGCAGCGGATTTGGCCGTGCGCTTGGGCTTGGGAGCAGGGACAGCCTTGCTGTCCAGATACTCCCGCACAGCTTCCGGCACCGTCTGCTCATAGAGCTGCTTGAGTGCGTCGTCCATGCGGGCCTGCACGGAAGAGTGTTCCTTGCGGAGCGAGAACTCCAGTGCGTCCAGCTTGTCATCGTCAAAGGTGAGAGTGATATTTACTTTTTTCATGTTGTACCTCCTCAGTCATAATTGATATACGGAATCTTCAACCAGTGCGTCCAACCTCGGCCAGCCAATTCTGTTTTGACGACACCGTACTTGGTACCCATAGCTTCAACGACCTGACCGCCGCCAATGTAGACGCCAATATGCCCGTCATGCCAAACGGCAAGACCGGGAATGTCCGGCATGGTATCGATGGGACCGGACTCCGTGGCGCTGTAGTACATCTGATTGGCACCGATGTCCGGCATGCCGTGAGTTCCATAGTCAATGGTCATTGTTTCCGGGGACAACCAGCCGTACCCCTTGATGAGTCCCACGCAGTCGGTGGTCCTGCCGCCCAGCCAGTTGGCACGGATAAAATCTTCGTAGCTGCCGACACCGTCAGGATACTGATCCAGTTTGTAGGCAAAGAGCGATTCGGTCAGCACATCGCCATAGGTTCCCCAGACATAGCCCCAACCGGATTCCCATGCGTGGATGGCGTAGGTTACAAGGTCAGCGGCGTTTTTACTGTTGGGATCGGTGAAAGCCGAGATGTCCAAGTCAATACTGCTTCCATCTCCGCGAAGGAACTCACCGTTGTAATTCCCGCCGCCCGCAGCGCCGGCGATCATGGAATAGATGTGGTTGATATTGCTCTTGTCATCCTCTGTGATCGTCCGGCCCAGCTCTGCTTCCAGATTGGCATACGCTTGATACAGTGAGACCGGAACAGCGACGGTGTATTCTTCTACCGTGCTGGTAACCGTGCCATCGTCGTTCTCGATATCTACCGTGCGGGTACGGGTTTCCCAAGTGTAGAAGCATTCTACGAAGCGGCTTGCCGCCCGTGCGGACGGCGCATCCTCGCCAAAGCAGAGGGCATAAAAAACGGCCTTGATCCGAATCGGGTCAAGGCCGTTTCCGCTTTCCGTTTGCCCATTGACGGAAGCCACTGCCGAATCCAGAAGAGAAAAAGCGGTACGCATCTCCTCAATATGATACCGGAATTCTGCGGGTACTTCTGTTGAGTAACTCACGCCATAGAAGACTGCAGCTACCGCCTGGTTGTTGTGATCCGCACCTCCGGAGCCAATAGAACACAGAAGTGCGATGAGTACAATGACTGGCGAGAGAATTGCGACCAGCGTCCATCCCACGCCTTTGCGCAGCTTTTCGTTAGAGAGCACCGTCGCCGCGGCTTTTGCGATCATGCCTGCAGATACTGCCATCAGCGACCACCCGCCGTTCCAAACAGCTTTTCCTTATATGTCGGAGCATGTACCTCCAACAGGTAGCGCTCATTTCCGCACTTGTACAGGCAGACACCGCGCTGGGGGAACTTGATGAGGTTATACTCCGCCTCATCCAGCTGGAGCATCTCCATGTAGCTGCGCTTGTCGATGGAGCCTGCGTTGAACAGGAACTGGTGGGGCGGGATGCTGAACAGCGGCTTGGTCATCTCACGCACCTGTTCCTGATCAAAGTCCTCCAGATTCTGCGATGCCAGCAGCATGGCGGATTCCTTTTTGCGCACACGCTTGAGGCAGTTACGGATGTACTCAATGGCCGTGGGATTGGACAGCCAAATATACAGCTCGTCCAGTGCTGCTACGGTATTGCCGACCGTCAAAAGCTTATCCGACATGAAGGACAGCACATTGAACAGCATAGCGTTACGGACATTTTTAGCGGCACTCAGCATTCCCTTGACGCCGAAAACGAGGAAGCGGCTGGAGGTAATATTGGTATGTCCATTGAAGAACTGTGCATCAGCGCCCTTGCACATGGAATGCAGTCCCAACAGCACTTCCTGCAGGAGCTTTTCCGTATAGAGCAGATGAGCGTTTGGATCGTAGCTTTTGAATTCTTCTTCGATCAGGTCATAGAGGTCAGAGAGGATCGGATAGTCTTCCGGTCGCATGCGGCGGAAGTTGCTTCGCTCCGTGATTCCCCATTTCGCATAGAGCTTGGACACCATAATCTCAATGGTGTCGATGTGGGCATCGCTGAAATCCTTATAGGCTCGGAAGAAGTCCTTGAGAAAGGAAACATGCTGTGCCAGCAAAGTGCTTTTGCGGAAGGCTTCCGGCGCTGCCGTATCGTCCGGGTCACCGCCATCATCCCAGCATTTCGGCTCCAGTACATTGATGATGTACTTTCCCGCCATGAGGTCGGCAAAGCAGCCGCCCACGGCCTCGCACATTTCCTGCTGCTCATGCTCGGCATCCAGCGTGATAACGGACTTTCCGGACTCCAGCAGATTGAGGATTAGGAGCTTCATCAGATAAGATTTGCCCTGGCCGGAGTTGCCGAGAATGAGGATGTTGGCGGAGGTCTTGTCCTCATCGCGCTGGTCGAAGTCCACGAGGATGTTGCTGCCGTACTTGTCCCGCCCGACATAGAAGCCCTTTGCGTCCGTTTTGCCGGAATAGTTGAAGGGATACAAATTCGCCACACTGGATGCCGGGAGGACACGCTCGAACTGCTGACCGAAGGCGTTGTATCCCACAGGGCTTGCGCAGCAGAAGCCCTGCTGCTGACGGAGCAGAAGCCTGTCCACATTGAGTTTGCTCCGCACCAGTTCCGTCAGCACATCGGTCTGGAGCAGCTTGAGTGTGTTATAGTCCGAAGCGGTCAGCTCGATATAGACAGCGCAGTGGAGCAGCGGCTCTCGGTTGCGGTGCATGGAAGCTACCAATGATGCTACGTCCTGCAGATTGCTTTCCGCCGTAATCGTCTGCTGCAGGTCGTTGGTGTTGGAGCTGCCCATGCGGTTTTTGTTGGCAGCATTCTGGATGATGCGCTTTTCCTCGGCAGGTGTTACCTGGCGGGTGTAGATGCGCAGCGTGATCCCATCCTTTTCACCCAGATGTCGGAGAATAGCCTGCTCATCGGTCTGCGTGGGATACTCCCGCAGCGCCCACACGCAGCGAAAGGTGTTGCCGCAGATGAAGTGATCGGGTTCGAACTTGACCACGGAAGGTGCAATCATATCCAGGAAGGATTTGATACCTGCAGTCTCCCGGCTCTGCGGCGCTGCTTTTTTCGTTTTCTTTGCCAAATGAATCCCTCCTTTACTCACCGACAATGACCCAGCGGTCACCATCGAAGTCCTCAAACTTTTCCGTCGTCACGTTCTGTTCGAAATAAACCCCCAGCATCTTTTTGAGATCCTGCTCGGTGGTCCGGCGGGTCGTGAAGCCGTTGTCGTTGATATTCTGCTCGATGCGGGAAAGGTAGGAGAACACATCGGACTCCTGTTCGCCGCGCAGCCGGATGATAATATAAAACTCACGGCTGGACGCCATGAGCACCTGAATGCGGTCCAGGTGCTTGCTGTCCTGCTCCAGCAGTCTGCGGACTGCTGGCAGTTCCTCCTGGCTCAGACGCTCCCGGTAAAAGTCCTTATTGCGCTCGAAGGATTCCTTGGAATTGAGGGCCAGCATCTCGATCTCCGCCTGTCCCTTTACGACATTCAGCAGCGCATAGATGCGGGCGCTGATGCTGGAATCCGGCAGGACGGAGATGTTAGTGGGCTTGATGATGAAGAACACGAGATTGCCCATACGGGTGGCAATGCAGTAGTCCTTGATCTCCTCAATGCCCATGAGCTGCCGTGTGGAGCAGGCGGCTTTGTCCTTTTTCTGCTTTTTACTCACGACTCCAACCTCCAATCATAGAATTGCTGCTTTGTGATCAGGAACGCGGCGGCATATTTGAGGAAATCCAATATGCTGGTTCCGTCAAATCGAATGCTGAGGAAAGCGTAAACAGCCATCAGCACCAGCGGCAGGGCGATGCCTGTCTGGGTCAGCGCCAGAACAGAGATAAGAAGCCCCACGCCGATGATGCCGATGTCCCGCAGCTCCCAAAGCCACAGCATGGCTTTTGCGGTCAAATTATCAGGGTAAATATAAATTGCTCTCACCTCCGGAGAATAGAGATGGCCGCAGGTTTCCCTGCGGCCATCCAGTGGGTTGATTATTCTTCTGCGTTATCCAGCGCCTGCTGGATCAGCTGTGTGATGAAGTCCTTCTGCTTCAGGTGATTCTTTTCCAGATACTCTTTCAGTCGGTCGAAGAGTTCTGCGGAGATTTTCACCGCAAGGGTGCGTTCTGTCTGCATATCGTTTCCTCCTTCAAAGTGTTCTGTGAAGATGCGCTCCACATATTCCGCCAGTGTACTCAGTTTCATTTCTTCTTTCTCTGCCATGATCCTTGCGTGAAGCTCTGCCGGGATCATGGCACAGAGGTTCTTTTTGCCCGCCATCGTTCTGCTCCTTTCCTTGATTTTGCAAGCAAAGCATACCGGAAGAAGTCATGGAAAGCTATTCACCAAACTCAACGAAGAAGCTATGCGAAACGGAAGCAAAACCACCAAGGCAGCTATACCTCCCGAAGAGCTGCGGTGATCCGACCCATGATGAACTCCACACAGGGGATCGCCACACTGTTGCCCAGCGCTTTATATCGGGCAGAGTCCGATGCACCGGGGATATCTGTCCATCCATCCGGAAAGCCCTGCAGGCGCTCACACTCCAACGGTGTCAGGCGTCGGATGAGATAGGCATAGGCTTCCGCCTGTTGGCAAACGAGATCGGTGGCGTCCTTATGCTGGCGGGCGCTTTGTGTGCTGACTACGCCGTTCTCACGGAAATCATCCACACGCTGGCGGCTGTAGACTGCATGATGATCTAATCCCGAGGATTGAGTTATCCCGAGGAAGTCAGATGGGCCATCGGCTTTTTGTTGCGAGATAGTGTTTTTGCTGCTGTAATTCATGTTAAAACCTCCGGATAATAAATTTGCGGCGACCAGCTATGATCTGGTCGCCGCATTGTGAACACGATTAAAATGTGGTAAAATCAAGCCAAACCATAAAGGCGCTTTATCAACTCCTCATCGTTTGCCCATATTGGTTCAATAGTATCTCCCTCTGTGACCTTGGATACCTTTTGAATTGCCTGCCGCTTCATCTCAGTATCGGCCCATGCATAGATCCGGGTTGTGTTGACGTCGGCATGCCCAAGGAACTCCGCGAGGAGGACAAGCGGCATCCCGGCACGATACAGATGCATGGCACGGGAATGCCTAAGTTGGTGTGGATGTACTCGTTCTGGCACTTCAGGACAAGCCCGCCTTGCCATTTCACCATATTTTTTCATAAAGAGATTAACGGCATCGGTGGACATTCTGCTTTTGCGACCATGATGCGTTGTAAAGAAAAGATAGTCATCACTCTGCCTTTGCTCGGTCGGATGTGCTTTATCCAGATAAGTTTTGAGCAATTCAACCACAGAGGGGGAGATTGGAACTATTCGCAGTTTATTTCCCTTTCCAGTAAGGCAGATTGTTGCATGAGTCTTTCGAATGCTCAAATCATGAATTTTTGCATCCACCAGTTCCTGGCAACGTGCTGCGGTGTCGTACATCAACCGCATAAAGCAGAAGTCACGGTATCCATTCGTCTTGAAGCGGTTGGGCTGCTCAAAAAGAGTTTCCAATGCAGGAGCCGTCAGAAACTCCACGACTTTTCCCGGAGTTTTCCGAACAGAAATATTGCCGACTTCGACCTGCATATAGATTTTGCCGGAATCTAATATCCCTGCATATTTTGTGAAAGAACGAATTGCCATCAAACGCAGATTTACCGTTGCTGGAGAACATCCTCTGGATTTTGAGAGCCATTCGAGAAAACCGGTTATATTTGAGTAAGTGATGTCCTCGAATCCAACATTGGCATATTCAAGCCCACGCTCCATCTTGAAATAGAGGAGAAGGAGATTTATTGCCTCTCGATACGATTTTTGAGTATTTAAGCTATAGCCTCTATGCTTGATCAAGTAGATGTCAAGGAAGTCCCTTACCGTTTTATAGAATTTCTCGTCTTTCAGTCGCATAAATCTGCCTCCATTTCAAGGGAACTATCAAGACGCAGTTCTGGCAAGTCGGTATAAAGCGTTGGAAGAAGATGAATATAATATGCCGTGCTCTCGAGATTTGAATGGCCCATATACTCGCTCAAATACGCAAGGCAGGCATTTATATCTTTTCCTTCCTTTACCCACTGGTACAGCCGATGTGTTGCAAATGTATGCCGCAGGTCATAAAGTCTGGGCCGGATCTCACCGTATCCGGATATGCCTGCCGTCTGAAGGAACCTTCTGAATGTCGGAATAATCCACTCCATTGAGTACATTCCGTCACCTCGGACACTTGGACTCTGGAAGAAATATTTGCGGTGAGGGTATATCTTCTCTACGCGCAGGTCATAATTCCTGCACAGTTCAAGCATATCTTCGGACAAGACAACGATTCTGTCTTTATGTCCTTTCGATTCAAGGATATTCACCGTCCCATCAAACAGGTTGACATCCTCTCTTCGGAGCCGTCTGGCTTCTACGGGTCTGAGACCGCAACAGTAGATCAAGCGAAATATTACAGATACCACCAGATGCTTTGTGGGTGCTCTAAGGCTGGGCTGCAGAGAATCTATTTCCTTGAACAACTTGGACAAATCTTCCTTTGAATAAATGTAGGGGATATGGCGTCCGCTTTTCTTCGTGAGTTGAAGTGGTAAAAGATAAGCCTGTTCTCCTACACTATTCATGTATTTAGCGAGCTCCCGAATCACAGATACCCTATTCAATCTGGACAGATTTTTCTCGGTCTTGAACTGTTCAGCCCATTTCATGGCTAACTCCGCAGTCAAGCAGGTCTCGTTCGGAAATTGCTCACGGCAGAATTCATCAAAAGTTCGAAGAATGCACGCACTTCCGTGGTAGTCATAGCCGAGGGCTTGTTTCTTTTCAATCAAGCCGCAAATATAGGGTGCAAATGCCCCGGTGAATGCAGATCTCATAACAAAGCCTCCTGGACAACCTCAATACCGTCAAGTCCGAGTGCACACATTGCGAGCTTGTCCCGGCTGATCCGCATATATGCTTTCATGGAGCCAATCTGCGTATGCCCTAAGATTTCTTTCACTGTATCGATTGGTACTTCTTGGTTTATCATGGAACTGGCAACATACCTTCTGAAACTGTGAAAGCCTTTTCCATCGCCCGGAGTATACTCAACATCTGAGAGTTTCATATATTTTCTGAGCCGGTCTCCCGCAGCAGTCGAAGTCATGAAGTCAAAAGGAATACGGGAACGCACAAAGAGAGCTGGGGACTGCGTTTTGGGCCGCTCGTGAAGAATATAGTTCGCAATGGCGTTTCCTACCGATGCTTCGAGAGGAAGGTGCAGTTCCACTCCGGTTTTGTTCTGTACGAAGCGTATTTCATGATGAATCCAGTCAATGTCCGAGAGCGTTAAGCGAACAATGTCCCCAGCTCTCAGTCCCAAACTGGCGGCAACAGCAAACATCGCAGTATCGCGGAGCGATAAGGACGGATTTTTTGCCGCTGCATCCACGACGGTGTGAACCTCTTTTGCGGAAAAGGCAGGCCGCAGTTTCTTTCGGGGCGCGGGACGAGTAGTCAATGCGGCGCTGAAATCGCAGCAGTTTTGTATGGACACCAAGTATGCGCTCAGATGTTTCAATGTGTTGCACACTCTGTCCATGCTCGATTTTCGGTGAGATGCGATGAACAGCAGAAAAGCGTTGACATTTACTAAATTAATATCTTGGCAAGTATGGCAACCGCTGGCATCGAGGTATGCAAAGAATTTGCGGCAGACATTCTCCTCGTCCCGTAAGCTCTCAAATCCAATGGCCCGCGTATTCGCTTCATGTTGACAGAATCTACGCAGGAGTTCGTGATAGTACGGAGCTAAGGAAATTTTCGGATCAGGTCTAACACGTTTCCAGACTATTTTTCCGGTTTGAACATACTCCTCGAAGAGAATGGATGCCTTTCTGACTTTTGCCCAGATCCGGTCGGCTACCAAACCATTTTCATGATCCAAGTGAAAACGATTCACAATTTCATTTGTAAATGCAGCACTATAAAATATCACCCCCTCGGAACGGTAGACCTTTATGATTGGCCACATCCCTTCGTAGTAGTAGTTTCGTATGCTGAACTTACCAAGCCCCAGAGCCCGTAATGCATCCAGCACTTTTGCGCATAGAACATCAAACACAATTTCAGCGGACATAAAAACACCTCTGAATGCAGTTAGTCGACTTTCGCCGCCAACTACATTATAGAGGTGTTTTTATATTTTTTCTTATCTGGAGGTTATTTATGAACAACACACAAAAAGTATTGAAAAACCAGCACATTTGCGAACAGGCCACGCCCAATCTCGGGATAACTCAATCCTCGGGATTAGATCACTTATCTGGATATCCAGATAAGTGATCAGTGGCCGTCAGCGTATATGCGATGTCCCGCTGATATCCGATCCCGTTGCCGCCGTTCTGTGGCTGCCGGTCAATGGCGTTTCCGGTAATGCAGAAGGTTTCTTCCTGTTCTACGAGCGGCACGTTGTTTCCGCCGGTTCCATATCTTGCGGACATGGTAGGCGCCACCTGATGAGGACCGGTGTACCGGGCATCAATGCCGTGATTTTCATAGACCAGCGGCTGGTGTCCATGCTCCTGCGCCCGCAGAGTACCGGACACATTCTCAGAGCACTCCATCACGCTTCCGCCCTGGTCATTCAGGCACAGGACGGACGGCATACAGTTTCCGCTGGCAGAGCCTTTCAGCGTAGGAGCCAGTTCCTCGCCATACCCAATGCTCCCAGCAGAGGCGCCGGCTCCTGCCGAGAATGCGGCCGCCACGAAGGTCTGCTGTTTCATTCCCAGCTGTGCATTCAATGCGCCCGCAATATCATGTAAGTCACGGACCTCGTCCCTTTGGTTGGCAGCAAAGGCCATGACACCGTTTCTGCCGGTGGACATCCCGCAGTTCACGCCGAGCGTGGCCGCAACATCGCCGGTCAGGTCACCATTGTAGCCGTCAAATCCCTCGACGGTGTCATCCGGCTGCGTCACGAAGGTCTGCATCTGCATATTGGTGGTCGCCATCAAGGCACCGGATACGCCGTGCAGGTCAATGCCCTCATCCCGCTGGTTGATATGGAATGCGTTCAGATCCGTAGGCTGTCCGTCCGGGCGCATCAATCCGGCTTGGATCTTCAACGCCCGTTCCAGCTTCGGCGGCAGAGCTTTTCCGCGTTCAGAAGCTCGGCGCAGGATCCCCAAACATGCCTTCGGGGATAAATAGTATTTTATCGGCGGTGCGTCCTGCAAAATCTGCGACAAGGAAGATCCTCTTGCGTCGTTGGGCGACACCCCAGTATTGAGCATCCAGGCACCGCCAAGCCAGGGAGAAATCAGTTCCCAGTAGGATTCGCCCAGCAGATTGCCATGGCCAGGGGTAAGGTCCAGGGACATAAACGGAACCGCACTTAACTCGGACGATCTCTTCGAGGACGATACGGAAGTCCTCGCCTTTGGGAGTTCCGCTGGAGAAGGCTCCTGGAACATTTTCCCACAGCATATACCGAGGTCGGACAGCGTGACCTGCTCGGCCTCTTTGTTCGTCTGCATTTCTCATCTCCTTTACCAGTCGAACCTGCTCCATAAACAAACCGGAGCGGGCGCCGGATAATCCGGCTCTTGCTCCAGCCACGGATAAATCCTGGCACGGGCTGCCGCCGCAGATGATATCTACGGGCGGCAGTTCTGCACCGTTGAGCTTTGTGATGTCACCCACATGGATCATGCTTGGGAAGCGCTGCTTCGTGACCTCAATGGGAAAGGCTTCAATCTCCGACGCCCACACTGGCGTAATGCCGCTGCGAAGGGCAGCCAGAGGAAAACCACCGATGCCGTCAAACAGGCTTCCCATAGTGAGCCCGCTCATTTTGACACCGCCTGCACGATCGTGCGCGTGGTGTTTACAGCGGCCTGCGCCGTATATACCGCGCTCATAATGTTGGCTCTTGTTGTCGTATCCAGGCCAAACGCTCCGGCAATGCGGGGGATCTCGCCAGCCGAAAGCATCAAACCAAGACCCAACAGTGCGTGGTCCTTAAACACCATGAGCCCGGCGATGAGGATCGTCGCCTGCAAAAATGCGGTCAGGCACAATCCAATGATCTGTTTGCACCACTGGATGAAGCCGTCCGTATAGCCACGGGGAACAGAAAACATGTACAGACTTCCCACAGTAATTTGGATCAGCAGGATACCGCCGCGCTTGAGATTGGCAAAGAAGACCTTGATGATCGCATACGCCATAAGGATGATGCAGAACAGGATCATGAATCCGCTGGTGATACTGCCAAAGCCGAGGAACGGGCCGGATGTCAAATCGGTCAGCGATTCCACGGCGCTGAACTCCTGCATGATATCACTTGCAACATCTCCGATGGATGCACCGTAGCCGGTGATCCCTGCGGTGAGTTGCCCCTGCAGCGTTACCGAAAGCTCATAGAGCCGAACCGGAACGACAGTAAACAGGCTCACGGCCATAAAGCCCTTGATGGCATTGAGCGCGGTTTCGCGGATGTTGCCCCGCCCGCTGGAATACTCGATGCCGCATTCAAAGCAGGCCACGACCAGCCCGGTTCCGTACAACGCCCAAGCGAGATAGGAGAAGAACAGTACGATGCTCTGCACCCAGGACATTTCGAAGAGTTCGACACCCATGTTTCCCATCTCTGCGAAGAAGTTGCCGAGAAAGCCCACGACCTGACCGTAGAACCAATCCACGATCTGGCCGAGGATCTTATCGGCAACAAAATCCCAAATAAACATTGATCGGTTTCACCTCCTCCGGGTGAGGCCGTACCAACTGCTTGGGATATGGCAAAGGCCGTACAGTTGGCACGGCCTTCAAATCATGCTCGGTTTACATTGTCTGCGCCCACTGCTGATCGGTAGACTGGCTCATGTCTTGGAACACCTCCAGATAGTCCGATACTGCGTTGGAGAGCTTCTCGTAGTCCTGCCGGGTGGGGTGATACACATACCAGTCTACTTTTCCATAGTCATCCCAAATGTGCGGGTCAACACCATTGCGGAAGTTGGGGTTGGAAGTTACCTTCGTCCCCAGCAGATCCGAAAAGCGAAGGCGCAGGGTATCCACCTGTCCTTCACTGCGGTTCAGAATTGTCATCTGCAGGGCGTTGTACTGATTGGAGACGATTCCAGTGACAAATTGAATCTTTGCCCGGTTCATATCGCTCAGACGCACATAGCAGGCTCTGCCCACATAGGTGGCGTCGGGGTACCGTTCTCCGACGATCTTCCGAAGCTCCTGTTCGTAAAAAGTCATTGCCTATACCTCAAATTCCGATGATCTGCCAGATGTACAGCGGCGCCGTCAGCGTGAACACCAGGCACGCGAACAGGATGGCGGGAGCCGTCCACTCGAACTGGCCGCTCTTTCGGTAGTCAAAATAAGCTGTGCCGAGTTTGGCGAAGAAAAACACCGCAAGGATCAGGTCAATGGCGGTAAACGCCTCGTTGTTGACGACGGTCTTGATCTGCGTGGATGCCGTGGCCCAGGTGCTTTCCACCGCTCCAGCCACATCGCCGGTGCCGGCAGCAAAGGCCGTGGTTCCCATCATGCAGACCAACAGCAGGGACAGGGTCAGCATCACACAAAGGCGCTTGCATTTCATTTTGCTCATAGATACCTCCAATTCTTGTTGTTATTTTGAGGGTGCGATATGCCATTCTTCCCACAGGTCACCGGCGATGCGCACGGAATCCGCCAGGTTCATACTTAGCATTCCCGTGGGTGTCCAGCAGTCCAGGAGCCAGGTATACGGCGTGTAGCTGCCGTCCGGATACCAGATAGGTGTGAAGTGGGTCGGGCGGTCATAGGTGCTGTAGGGATTGTTTTTGAAAGCGAAGGTGGTACTCTTGCCGCTGACGCTGCGGTTCAGCAGTCTCCAGAAGCCTTCGTACCCGAATTCAGGGAAATAGGTCACAGCATTCTGCGCCGCCGTGATAGCCGCGCTCTGCGTGGTCGTTACTCTGGCCGTCACTTTCTCCTGAATTCCGTACCCGCTTTTCATGGTAGCTGCAGTCGCTGTGGGTGACAGGCTGTCCGGCGTGATGCGCATGGATGCAGTCAGGCTTGCAGAGTAGCCGTTGTAGTCAAACTCCCACCATCCATGATCCTCCCACCAGCCGTTATCTACCCAGTGATACCAGCGGTCACGGTGAACCACATTGTTATCATCCACCCAGCGATCCGTGTGCCAGCACTTCTCCCAGTTCTCTACCCATTCCCAATTTTCCTGCCACCAGGGTGACCAAATGCCCCAGGAAGCAGATGTTACCTGTTCTTTCTCTGGAATAGAAGCCAGACGGAAACGGTCGTTGCTGTCATCCGCCACCGGGTTGGGCGGATCGTTGCCGTCCAGATCCACGATGTTGCAGGTGATCGTGCTCTGCGCCGTGCCGCCGCCAGACACGCTGACGGCAATCGTAATGACGCATGGCTCTGACGGCGTGTGCCATTTTACCCATACCAATTGACTGTCGCCGTCCGGATAGTAGACATTGCTGACGGTGTAAGTTCTGCCTTGAATCACAAAGCGAACAGTCACAGGATTATCCGGGTCGGACTGCCCGCCGCTCACCTCCACCGAGGAGATCACATCGGTATCGACTCGGTATTCATAGTCGAAGTCGTTTACATCGGGCGGCTCCAACTCACCGTTGAAGCGGACGACTCCGATGCCGAGGGACGAGATGATCTGATCGTTGCTGACCTTGCTGTTGGTGCTGCCAGACCATGCGGGATAGCCCAGATCTGCTTCTTCAAGGAAGATGGCCAGCGGCAGATTCTTATGGGTGAGCGATCCCATCTTGCTTCGAAGATTTCCGTTTACCTTTTGGTCATAGAGCGCCGCTTCCGTGGCCGTCATGGCATAGTAGGCTCCACCGTAGACGAAGTAGGCGATAGGCTCGACAACGATTTTGTAATCGCCGGCAATAAGCGTATCAAAGTCTATTCCCACATATCCGGCAATCGCCCGAATGACTTGCTCGTCTGTAAAGTAGCTTCGAATCGCCGCAATGCTGGCGGGATAGTCGCCGGTCGAAATGATGCGAGGCAGACTCTGCGCCGGACGGACGCAGACATAGCCGCCCGCGGCAGGTGACAACGCCCGCCCACTGTTATAAGAGAGCTTGGATACCTTTCCAAAGTGGATCATGTTGGTGCTCGGATTCTGATTGCTCCAGTCAATGGTGTTCCCCACGACAGCGTGGCTGTCCACATTCACCACGGAAATGCGGACACCGTCCATACCCGGATTCCAGTAGTTGGTGGATGTGCCGCTGCCCATGCCGCCGCCACCGCCGTCGAAGTTGCCGTCACCGGTGGCATAAGCTGGAACAGCCGCACACAGCATGAGCACAAGGGAAAGAAAAAGTGCGAGAAGTCGCTTCATGGATTCCTCCTTTCAAAGCTTCGAAAAAAGAAAAGGCGCAGCCATTTCTGACTGCGCCATGCTGATTGGGAGTACTGTTAGTTCCCGCCGCCCATTTCACCGATTTTATTTCCGTTTTCGTAGATGTCCTGTCCGTCGATGACCGTGTTATCACCGCTGCTGTCTACATAGCCGAAGCCCGGCACATATACCTGACCGGAGGAGTTCGTGCTTCCTGCGGCAGGCTGGGATTCCGCAGGCTTGGAGGTGGGCTGCTCCGGATATGTGGGGTGCGGTTCATCCTCCGTCTTGCGTTCCGAGGTCGGCACATCCTCCGCTTTGTGGTCATCCGGAAGTGTCGCCGTGCCGCTGGGCGATTCCGGCTTTTCCGGAGCGTCCGGTTTAACAGGGTCCGCCTGGATGGTCTGCTCCGTGCCGTTGGAGTTTGCACCCTGGCCGGGGTCGCTCTGCTCCGGCGTCAGCGAGGGGACATTCACATCTCCCTGGCCATTGTTGATGTTCACATTGGGATCGTTTCTGTCCGGCTGACTGCCGGATACCGTTCCGGAAGGCATCACCGTATTTCCGCCGAAGCGTCCGGCGATCCCGATGACGGCCACACCGCAGAGCAGGCAGCAGGCGGTGATGAGGATGATCCGTTTCGTCTTGTCGTTCATTGATTTTCCTCCTTTTTCTGATTTATCTCTTGATTGGACAATACCACACCTTTCAGCGTAAGTCTATTGGGAAAGCGAAACTTTTTCAGAATACCGGCACATATTTGGCTTCCGTGTGTAGCATCATTTCAGCTGCGGGCAAAAGGTTCCCAAGGAATCGCACCGGTACCTCCAAGCGGATCTCCACTGCGGCGGTATAGCCCTTGCTTTGGCCGGAACTGAGGGCGTTGTTACTCAGCTCCACGCTCAGGCCAGAGATGGTATATTCCACATTCCCATTTGAGATTTTCTGATATCCACTGCCAGTGTTCTCCAGCCCAAGCGTTGATGCCAGCTGACCGTACACATCGCCGGTATCCACGCTCTCATCCCATCGGCCTGTGCCGTCCGGATACCAGCCTGCGGCATAGCCCTCCCGCACAGCGTGGTACACATCATCATAGTTGTCGTTGATGGTGGAGATGACCGCCTGTTGGGCAGCCTCCTTGACACCCTGGGCGATGATCCACACCCGGCTGAACTCCGCGACCGTGCAAAAAAGTATCAGCAGGACCAGCACGATGGCGAGGATCATTGGGGTGCCCTCGCCGGGGTGGCGGCGAAGGAAACAGTGCTTGCTCATTTCCAATACACCTCCGACTTTCCGGTGGCCTCCGACCGCAGCGTGATGGGAAATGAGCCGAAGCCACCGAACAGGCCGATGTCCATGTCCAATGTCAGCGTTACGGTGACTTCCTCATTGAGCTGAATGCGTCCCGTTTTCGACCAGCGGATATTGGGATCCAGTCCGGTGCTGTCGGTGAGTGCTGCGGCACGGCGGTTGGTTTCCGTTCCGACTCTGCCGGAGATCTCCGCTTCCCGTACCAGCTCCACCGCATAGGTGTCAAGCTGCTGCTTGGCGACGAATACCGGCAGGATCCGCACCGCCAGTGCCAGCACCAGCATGGCACAGACCACCAACACGCACACTTCGATATAGCCCTCGCCGGAGTGCCGTTTTCGTAATTTCTTCATAGGCCTTCCTCCTTAAAACAGCGAACCCAGCGAGTTGATGATCTGGTAGACGATAATGACGATGTACGTCAGCATGAAGCACATGAGCATGAGGAAGCTGAACACCCGGATCTTTGGCGGGATCTTCGCCGCCTTGGCTTTCAGGCGCTGCAGCTCCAGCGCTTTCAAGTCGTGGGAGAGCATTTGGAAGTACATCCGCCCATCATCGCCCCGCAAGATGCCGACGAGACC
>ENA-OZEW01000403-OZEW01000403.1-human-gut-metagenome-genome-assembly--contig:-NODE-403-length-15591-cov-4.882273_pt1 | contig 15591 bp, 13 predicted proteins | sample MGYA00245072_ERZ653617 | MGnify/ENA primary metagenome ERZ653617 (study PRJEB26926, sample SAMN06165063) | human gut metagenome | biome: ENVO:00009003; feature: ENVO:2100002; material: ENVO:00002003...
ATTCCGAGAGAGACAGCCCGCACCGTTTAGCCATCAGCGTCATTTTTCGTTTCTCGGTGACGCTGACGCGGACATTGATCCCGACACTGCGTTCTCTCATGCGCTCGCAGCCTCACAGGGGTTCGGGGCTGTCCCCGTAGGGTTTTCGGCGGGTTGCCCTGTGGCAACACTTCGCCCATGCTTGCTTCCCTCAAGCGCTCCGAGTGACGATGGTGACGATGGTGACGGTCTTTCTGGGATACCCCACCCCGATAATTGAGTTATGTCAATATCATCGTCACCACCGTCACCATCGTCACCGTAGAAGTTCAAGAGGCGTACCTTGTTCTTCCGATGAGTTTTATAGTGAATTCCTTTCGGCTCGAACACTTTATCGAAATACTTCGCCATGTTGTAGGTGAACTGGTTCGGCTTAGCATTTTCAATACCTGCCGCTGCAAGCAACTCGGAGGCCGTTCCCTGCCAGTTTCCTACACTTTCGATATACTCCGCTGCTTTCCACAAGTAATCCGGCACAGCCTTAATTTCACGTTCCTCTGCGGTTTCTTCATCTTCCAAAGTCCAGACGCAATTTTCTTCCCGCAAATGCAGCGTTCTATCGTCCATATCGCGTCCAGTAAGCAAAATGTCAGCAGTTTGGCTCATTCGCTTGCGTTGCATAACCCAGCTGGTATCTGCCACACCCATAAGACCTGTAGAGCCTGAAATCTGGTCAAACGGATCAGCCGCACTCTGCTTACGCAAGTGGTGAATCGGCAAAATGCAGATGCCATACTTGTCAGCAAGCTTTTTCAATACACCTGCCTCCTTATAGTCATTCGCATACATCCCGCCGTTTCCATCGCTTACACGCACTTTTTGAAGTGTATCAATGACAATCAAGCCAACATCGCGGTATGTATGAATCAAAGATTCCATCTGTTCCTCTAACCCCTGCCCGATGCTCGGACATTCGGTTTGAAGAATCAATCGCTCCGGGGCATCGCCGCCGTCAATTAGCTGGAAAATGCGGTTTTGCAAACGGTTAAATGTATCTTCCAACGAGAAATAAACCACGGTGCGTGGCTCTATTTCTCGATTCCAGACAGGATTACCCTGCGCAATCTGCAAACATAGCCACAAGGTCAGCCAACTTTTGCCTGCCTTGCTGGGACCTGCAAACAGCGCCAATCCGGCTGGGAGCAGACCGGGAATGATCCACTTAACCGGCGGTAGCGGCGTGGAGAGAAGTTCTTCTGCGGAGATTGCCTTTGGAAGTTTTGTAAAAGTCATTTGCATCATCCTTTCTTGTTTGGTATATATCTATTATCTCATACTATCGTCGTTTTGTGTGTAGTAAGTTTTACTTTCCAGTAGTAAGTTGTACGGCTCACGCCGCCCCACAGCCCCACAAACGCGCCAAACGGCGGGTGTTCTGGCTGTTTCGTATCCGTGTGCTGCGTGTGGCATCTGCCCCGCACCGGGCGGATTTGGGCGGTTACTGCGAGTGAATCAGAACTAATTCACTTTTATGCCCTTGTCCTCTGAATAGTGAATCAAATCTGATTCACTTCCAATAAATTTCCCGAAAGTATACGGTTCTGATTCCCTACTTTTATTAGACTGGAAAACGTGAATCGGTTCCGCATATTTTCGGGATAACTTTTCGACTTACAGCTGCATTTGTCCACCTTGCCCCAGCTGCGGGGACGACTCGCAAGGCTGCCGTTCGGCTGCAACGGCATCATGGGTATTTTTACCCCAGCCAGGTTCTCTGCCTGCCGCCCTCATTGTGTGAACTATGACTGGACGGAAGTATCTTTACGACCACATCTGTCATTGCGCTCCACTCCGCCACGGGGTGTTTATCAGAGACTGAATCGCTCGTGCCCGGCGGCAGTCATGGCGCGTACTCTGTCTGCGCTGCCGTACTCGTAAGTTGACGGCAATGTGGTGAATGTACCTTGCTTGTCGGATATGCAGTTTTCAAGGTGCCGAATCTAGCCGAATCTATTTGAGACGGGGAGGTGCTCTTGCCAGAATCAAGGCAGCTCCTACGCGCTCACGCGCTTCTGACCGCACGGACTTTTCAGAACGTAATTGATCACATTGATTTTGGGGATTTTGTAAGCGTTTGCCAGCCGGATGCAGCTGATTTCGCCCTCCCCCAGCAGGTCATAGGCCGCGTGGCGGCTGATGCCCAGCATGGCTTGCAGATCCTTGACCGTTACAATGTCCGGGTACTCCGCAAACATGAGCTTGTACATTTCTCTGATTTCTTTACAATCCATTCGATCACCATCCTTATATCAGTATTTCTCCTTCGCCTGCAAGCGAAGTATACATATAAGATACTTCGCCCACGAGCGAATGTCAATAGAAGTCACAAAAAATTCATTTTTCGATTTTTTACTTGCGCTTTCATGTTATAGTGTGTTACAATAGAGAAAATTTATGGGAGGACTTTTTTATGGAAGTAGGTCAAAAAATCAAACTAGTACGACTTCATAGAGGTCTGACGCAAAAACAACTGGGTGACCTTCTCAATCTTGGGGACGGCGGCGCAAATCGAATCGCACAATATGAAATAGGATACCGTGTTCCCAAGCCATCTCTACTAAAAGAAATCGCAAAAGTTTTGGATGTCAAAGAAGAAACATTTTTCGTGAGCGACAAGTTTCTTCCGGATATTCTGCGGACAATTATGTGGTATGATTTTGAACATAGAAGATCTTTCAAACTGGCTGAAACCACGCTTGATGCTTCGATTGCGCCGATAGAAAGTAAAACAATCGAACTGCGCGGCAACGCCTGCACCACATGGGGCGACTCAATCGCACCCGCAACCGTACTGTGGGTGAATGTACCACTCTTTAATGACCTCATGAAGGAGTGGCTTACCCGAAAGCAGGAACTTGCCTCCGGCACTATCACAAAATCCGAGTATCTCGAATGGTTGCTCCAATGGCCCGCTTCCTCCGATATGGCTGGAAAACGTGAGCCCAAAAGACCGTGGAGAAAAGTAAAATAAGCGTTTTGCAGTAAATCAAAATCCCACGCCTTTGTCGGTGCGGGATTTTGCAATTTTATGGTATGCCTACAATAGTATCCTACCCTTTCTAAGTGTGGTATAAATGTCCGTGGTCGTAGTAGTATACTGAAAATTAACTATCGTACTACAGAGAAAATCCGGAAACCACAACCGTCAGGCAAAAATAAAGCTGGAGCCAAAATCGGCTCCAGCAAACCTCAAATTTTCTTCTTGCAAATGTCAGGCAGCTTGTCCGACTACGGCAGCAGATCATTTAAGAACGCGCGGTCATTCGGATCATGCTCCCGGCCATAAAGATGTTCTGCAATCTCGTCCAGTAAAAAGCGGAAATACTCATACGGCTTCAAATTGTTGGCCTTGCCGTTTCTGCAATGCTGTAGAGAATCGCACTGGATTGTGCTCCTCTGGGCGTGTTGAGCATAATCCAGTTTTGCCCGACTGTAAAGGGACGATTTATTGCGATTGGTTTCGTATCATGCATGTCAAATAAAATCCTCTGCTTGCAGTTAAGGATGCACGGAACTTGTATCCGGATGAGGAATAAAAGAAATCTTTTTACTTGTCAATCTGCTGTAAATTATCGACTGAATTTGTGCAAAGCGAACAAAGTAAAAAAGAGAGCCGTTCTCGCCTTGACACTCCACAAAGAATGTGATATTGTAGTCTTGCACAGAATAAATCATTATTCAAGTGCCTGATTTGTTTGTGCCTTACAAAAAAGAAAAATGTACGTGAGCAGCGTCGTTGGATTGTTACCGTTTGGCGGGCTAGACCAACTCTGCATAGCACAAGCCGAAAGCGTGTTTCAGCCTTCGGTATGTTTGCTGTGTCAAGGGTGGTCTTTTTTTATTGCCTTTTTCAACCCGAGGAGGAGAAACAATGCAATATACCGTCAAAAAGCCAATCAACAACAACATTTTGCGCGTGGTGGACCCCACGGGTTGTGAGTTAATCGTCACCGGGCGTGGTCTGGGCTTTGGTGTAAAGCCGGGCTATAAAATCGAGGCTGAAACCGCGGAGTGCAGCTACCGCATGACCAGCCCTGCCGTACAGCAAAAGTTGGTGGAACTTCTGGAACGGATCCCGTATGAGCATCTGCTGCTCACCGATGAGCTGGTAGAAACCATCCGGCAGCGGCTGAAATACCCCCTGAATGAAAGCCTGCTCATCACGCTGGCCGACCACATCAGCTTTGCCATCCAGCGCAGCGAACAGGGTATTCGCTTTTCTAACCCGTTGATGACTTCCATTCGGGAATTCTACCCGGAAGAGTATCACCTTGGTATGGAGTGCCTTGCCACCATCCGCCAGCGCTTCCATGCAGACCTTTCGGACGACGAGGGCGGTTTCATTGCGCTGCACATCGTCAACGCAGAGCTCAACACCACCATGAGCGTGGTGAACGATGTCATCCGCTTTGTGGATGGCTGCGTGCAGGTAGTGGAATGCTTTTACAACTTCCATTTTGACCGGGATGCACTGGATTTCAGCCGCTTTACAGTGCATTTGCGCTTTTTTGCACAGCGCGTATTTCAAGGAAAACAGGAGCAGGAAAACGATACCCATGACGAAGTGTTCCGCGCCCTGATTGCCCGCAATTGCAGCGAACACTACAAATGCGCCTGCTGCATTGCGGAGTATGTGCGCAATACCTGGCACAAGGAGCTTTCGGACGAGGAACTGGTGTTCCTTACCATCCATCTGAAACGGATTTGGATGGGAAAATAAGCTTTTTGTTTCACCTTTGATTCTCCACAGGTATTTCCTGTGTAGATATATGCTGGATACGAACTTGAGAAAAGGAGAACTGAAGATGAAAGACAAGATCTTTGGCGTGCTGCAGCGCGTGGGACGCAGCTTTATGCTGCCCATTGCACTGCTGCCTGTAGCGGGCCTGCTGCTGGGTATCGGCAGCTCGTTCACCAACGAAACCATGCTGGCGGCCTATGGCCTGAACAGCGTCATCCATCCGGGCACCCTCATCTATACCATTCTGGACGTGATGAGCCAGACCGGCAATGCGGTGTTCAACAATCTGGCGCTGCTGTTCGCCATGGGCGTAGCCATCGGCATGGCTCGCAAGGAAAAAGAGGTCGCGGCACTGTCCGGTGCAGTGGCCTATATCATTATGAATACGGCCATTCAGGCCATGATCAATGCGGCTGGCGGCGTAGAAGCTATGCCTGCCAACTCCACCACCACCATGCTGGGCATCACAACGCTGCAAATGGGTGTGTTCGGCGGCATCGTGGTCGGTCTGGGCGTGGCGGCGCTGCACAACAAGTTCTATAAGATCGAGCTGCCGCAGGTGCTGGCCTTCTTTGGCGGTACACGCTTTGTGCCCATCGTCAGTTCTATTGTGTATCTGGTGGTCGGCATTGCCATGTTCTATATCTGGCCGGTGGTGCAGAGCGGTATTGCCGCGCTGGGTGCACTGGTGCTGGCTTCCGGCTACGCAGGCACCTTTATTTACGGCCTGCTGGAGCGTGCGCTGATTCCTTTTGGACTGCATCATGTGTTCTATATGCCGTTCTGGCAGACCGCTGTGGGTGGCACCGCTATCATCGACGGCGTGACCGTGACCGGCGCACAGAACATCTTCTTTGCCGAACTGGCTTCCAAGTCCACCACTGTGTTCTCGGTCAGCGCTACACGCTTCATGGCCGGTAAGTTCCCCTTTATGATGTTCGGTCTGCCCGGCGCGGCGCTGGCTATGTACCAGTGCGCCAAGCCTGAAAAGAAAAAGGCGGCAGGTGGCCTGCTGCTGTCTGCTGCATTGACGGCTTTCCTCACCGGCATTACCGAGCCGCTGGAATTTACCTTTATCTTTGTGGCACTACCCATGTACGCGGTGCACTGCGTACTGGCCGGTCTGTCCTTCATGCTGATGCACATCCTGAATGTGGGCGTAGGCATGACCTTCTCCGGCGGTCTCATCGATCTGGTGCTGTTCGGTGTGATGCAGGGCAACGCCAAGACCCACTGGGTGTGGGTGGTCGTGGTCGGTGCGGTGTACTTTGTGCTGTACTACATCATTTTCCGCTTTATGATCTCCAAGTTTGACTACAAGACTCCGGGCCGTGATGATGCCGAGGAAGTCAAGCTGTACACCCGTGCGGACGTGAACGCCCGGAATGCTGCTTCCGGCAGCGTACCTGCCGGGAATGACCCGGTCAGTGCACTGATTGTGGAAGGTCTGGGAGGTGCCGCTAATCTGACCGATGTGGATTGCTGTGCAACCCGTCTGCGCTGCACGGTCAATGACGCGGCATTGGTCAAACAGGATGTGCTCAAAGCCTCTGGCGCCTCTGGCGTAATCTGCAAGGGCAACGGCGTACAGGTGGTGTACGGCCCCAAGGTGGCCGTCATCAAGGCAAAGCTGGAAGATTATCTGGAAAGTACACCCAAAGACCCGGTTGTCGCTCCCTCGCCGGCAGCCGCATCCGCAGCAAAGGATACCGTGCTGTCTGCCTGCCTGAACGGTACTGTAGTGCCGCTGGCCGATGTGAAGGATGAAGCCTTTGCCAGCGGTGTACTGGGGGATGGCATTGCCATTGAGCCCTCCGACGGTGAACTGGTGGCACCTGCTGACGGTGAGATCTCCTCCACCTTTGAGACCCACCATGCCGTAGGTATGACCACGGCTGACGGTGCCGAACTGCTGATGCACATCGGCATCGATACGGTCAAGCTGGGCGGCAAGCACTTTACCTACCTCGTCAACGAGGGCGACAAGGTGAAGAAGGGCCAGCCGTTGATCCGCTTTGAGCTGGAAGCCATTAAGGCCGAAGGCTATCCCGTGACCACGCCGGTCATTGTCTGCAATACCGATGACTATGCCGCTGTCGAGGCTAAAGCCGGTGGCACCGTAAAGCAGGGTGATGCGTTGCTGGAACTGAAGCGCTAAGCGTTTCTCCCTAACTGTAAGGCGGGGTTGCTATAAAGGAAAAAGCTATTCCGATAAAGGCAATGTCACTTAGTTAAATAGGCAATCCCTCTACACCAACGCAGAAATTGGTATAGAGGGATTTTTTTCTTCTAAATACTTGACAATAAGCTCAGAATGTGCGGCCGCATTGCTTACCGAAGTAAGCAATGCGGCCCTTGTAGTTAGGAAACGTCCACTGTGACAGCTAACAGCAAGGAGTGAAGTGTATGACCGCAGAGAATGTCAAGCAAACGTTGCTTATCTGCATATAAGAATAAGCCAGTGAGCGAGCTATCCGCCCCTTTACAGTTGGGCGCAAGAATTGGATGGTGCTCAACACTCCCAGAGGAGCACAATCCAGTGCGATTCTCTACAGCATTGCAGAAACAGCCCAGACCAACAATTTGAAGCCGTATGAGTATTTCCGGTTTTTACTGGACGAGATTGCAGAGCATCTTTATGGCCGGGAGCATGATCCAAATGACCACGCGTTCTTAAATGATCTGCTGCCGTAGTCGGACAAACTGCCTGACATTTGCAAAAAAGAAAATTTGAAGTTTGCTGGAGCCGGGTTTGGCTCCAGTTTTATTTTTGCTTGACGGCTGTGGTTGATCGGTTACCAAAGAAATAAGCAAAGCCCCCAGGCCGGATTTTGTATCCAGCCTGGGGGCTTTGCTATATTTTCAAATTGATGCAGTTCAAATCTTGGAGCTCAAATACTCCACAAGTTCCCAAACTGTTGTCAGAGGGTTGCTCTGTCGCGAAATCGGCTCGATGCCTTGGCTCTGGATTTGGCTGGCACGAGTTTTCGCTCTCTGAATTGCAGTTGCCTGCAAAGGCTTCAAAGTATCAAAGTAATCCTTGTTCTTTTCATAGTCGGGGATTCTGTTCGGCTGTTTCAGCAGGCGAATCAATGCCTGGCAATCTTCGACCTCTGCCTGCTGATTTATAAAGTGTAACAAGAGCCATAGTTCGAAGGATGGATTGGAGTAGGCCAGATGGTAGCCCTCCTTTTGGGCGGATTGTTTGGCGCGTAGAAGAACCTCGTTGGAATTATCGTCACGGTCAAATACGCACCAGATGGAATCGCCATCTTCCGGATAATACGGATTATTGCCCATCGTTGCCTTGGCCTTCTGCACAAGCCTGTCAGCGGACTTATACTGCGAAGAAATCGGGATAATGTCAATATTGCATCCTCGGCTACGGAAACGCTTGAAATAGCGAATTTCGGTTTCGCTGCCCTCGCAGATGAGATACACCACCGGATTGCGCTTTCTGGTGTGAGCAGGCTTGCGGCTGATCTCTTTTATTCTGCCCATGCTGCATTCCCTCCAATGAACGGAATCGCGCCATAGCGGCCTTGCAGATACCCCTTGGAGATGTTCTCCCCCTTCCGGGGAGAAAATTCGGTCAGAGCGTAAATATCGGTCTGCATGGTCTTTTCATCTTTCTCTGCAAACCAGATCTGATCACGCCGAAGCAAAGTCAAGTCGAGAAGCCCAGTATCGTGTGTCGTGAAGATGAGCTGTGTATGGTTCGTATTGATGGCGGCATCCTGCATCATTTCGATCAAGTGCCGGGTCAGGAGTGGGTGCATACTGGATTCAATCTCGTCTACCACCAGAACAGCCCCAGATTCCAGAGCAGCGAGCCACATACCGATGCGAGAAAAGAATCGCTGTGTTCCAACGGATTCCTGCCCCAACGGAAGCCAGAAGCCTTTGGATGTGCCATCTTCAGTGTCGAGAGTGTGCAGTGCAGAAATGATAGGTTCTTCCTTGGAACCAGTGATGCGGATGTCTTTGATGCCTAGATCGGCATACAGCATTTCATGCAGGATACGGCTCTTTTCAGCGCCGCCCTGCCGGATGGCAGACAGAGCGGCATCCAGCCGCATTTCTGTTCCCATGAAACCTGTCAGCTTTTCAAAGAACCACAGATACGCTTTTTCGGTTTGCGGACAGTTCCACTCGTTCGAGGTGGACAGATACAGACGATTTTCGGCAGTTCGTCCAGCAAGCGTGAACTGCTCTTGAATGTTCTCGCGGAACTGATAGTCATTGTTTTCTCTGGAAAAAATCAGTGCTTCCCGGCCATTAGGCCAGTGATAGAGATATTCGGTCAAGATTCTGGACTTGTCAAACGAGAACCCATAGGCATACTTGATGCCGCCATAGAAATAGATAGCTTCAAAACTGGTCGGCTGTGTAGGTTGGTCTGTAAAAGCAAACGGTTCCTGCGGAAGCGGTTCGCCCTTCAGCAGCTTGGCATATCGGCCACAGACCATTTCCCGCATGAGCAGGAGTGCATGGAGGACATTGCTTTTTCCTGCTGCATTTGCGCCGTACAGTGCCAGCACTGGAACAAGCTGTTTCTTCTCGTCCGGTGAAATCAGGCAGTCGACCAGACTTTTATCTGTGGATGCTTTTAAGCTGATGATGGCTGTATCCTTGATGGAACGGTGGTTGGTGACTGAAAATTGCAGCAGCATCGTAATTCCTCCCAGATGATTTTCTGAATCCAGTGTACTCTATTCTAGGCGGAAAGTCAAATTTTAATTTCGGAATTTGCAGATATTTTTCAAAATCCAAGAATAATATTTAAGATATTGGCTTTTTATACCGCTCTAATACTATTAGAGTTTATTCTGCATACACAATCTCTCTCACCACCACTTCCTCCGCCCATTCCAGTTTAAGAACATTCTTGAATTCCGTCCGACAAAAACACATTTTCTAGTTCGGAAGACGGTTATTTACTATTTTGACATTCGATAATGGTCGTTCATCAAATGGTATCGTGGTCGGACCTGAATTTTCAAGGATGATGGCGGAGATTCTTCTTCAACATATTGATAACGAAATCCTATTAGAGCTTGAAAAAGATGGTATTTTCTATAAAGTCGATTATGCTGCTTTCAGATATGTGGATGACATTTTCCTCTTTTCTAATCAACCTCAAGTTCTTGAACAGATATTATCAAAATATACGTAGGTTGAATATTTTGAGCGTAGGATTATATAGCCGGAACGATAATCTACACATGGGAAAATCGAACATCTATAAATCCAAAGTTTACATCACACCAATATCGAAACATAAAACTTACGCTGATGAAGGGTGATAAGGTGGTCGAGCTGCTGAAAAAAAGAGCCAATTTGCTGCTGTTCGGCATAATCCTTCGGCATCGTTAGGTTTGTTTCGAAGAAGTCCGCTGGCGCAACATTCAATAAGCCGTGGTTCCGCGCACCTTCGGCTGCAATGGCCTGAATACCCTTGTGCCACAAGTCGGTGTTATAATAGGTGACTATATAATCAGAACTGGTCTTTCTCTCATCCGAAATTTTGAAAACAATGTAAAGCGTTGATAATACGCCACTTTCGTAACGGTCAAGACGCTTAATTGCACCCCAAGGAGCATCGGAAGATGTACTTTTATTGTAAGCAAATTCACCATTCCTAACAAGAAAATAACCGCTTACATCCTTGCTTGCTATGCGCTTATCGAAGAACTCATTCTGGTTAATTAGACCATACTGCGCGGAGATTGTCAGTGGCAAAGTTGATTCGAGATTTTCGTTTTTGCGTGTGATGCGTTCGACAACTTCCCCCAACTTCCGCTGTTCCCAAGCGTATGTATTTTACGGCATAAGCCACAAATTTTTGTGGAAACCTTAACGATCTGTGTTATAATAGAAATAACTACTTACGCTTTTCCCAAGAAAGGGTATTTTCTAAAACAAAAGGAGCTTAACCGATGAACAAACAACAGCTTGCGCAGAAGATTTGGGCTTCTGCTAACCAGATGCGCTCCAAAATCGAGGCCAGTGAGTACAAAGACTTTATCCTTGGTTTTATTTTTTATAAATATCTGTCCGATAAAGAAATCGAATTTCTGAAAGACAACGATTATGACGATGATCTGTTGAAAACCGTAACCGAGGACGACCCCGAAACCGTCAAATGGGTACAGGAAAACATCGGCTATTTTATCTCCTACAAAGATTTCTTCTCCACCTGGCTTGGCATGGGCAAGGATTTTGATGTTTCCAATGTGCGTGATGCGCTGTCGGCGTTCAGCCGGCTGATCTCCCCCACGCACAAGCGTGTGTTTGAGAAAATCTTCAACACACTGGAAACCGGTCTTTCCAAACTGGGCGACAGCTCCGGTACGCAGACCAAAGCCATCAGCGGCTTGCTGAATCTGATTAAGGATATTCCGATGGACGGCAAGCAGGGCTATGATGTGCTGGGCTTCATCTATGAATATCTTATCAGTATGTTTGCCGCCAATGCCGGCAAAAAGGCGGGCGAGTTCTACACGCCCCACGAGGTTTCGCTGCTGATGTCTGAAATCGTGGCAAGCCACCTGCAGGGCAAGAACGAAATCAAAATCTATGACCCGACCAGCGGTTCCGGCTCGCTGCTGATCAACATCGGCAAAAGCGTTTCCAAGTATATGGCTGACGCAAACAATGTAAAATACTACGCGCAGGAGCTGAAAGAGAACACTTACAACCTGACCCGTATGAATCTGGTAATGCGCGGCATCAAGCCGGACAACATCGTTACCCGCAACGGCGATACGCTGGAGGAGGACTGGCCCTACTTTGATGATGCCGACCCCATCAACTCCTATGACCCGCTGTATGTAGATGCCGTAGTATCGAACCCGCCCTATTCGCAGGCATGGGATCCCACCAACAAGGAAGGCGACGCCCGCTATGCGCGCTTTGGTCTGGCACCCAAGGGTAAGGCGGACTATGCCTTTTTGCTGCACGACCTTTACCATATCAAGCCAGACGGCATTATGACCATCGTTTTGCCCCACGGTGTTCTGTTCCGCGGTGGTGAGGAAGGCACGATCCGCAAAAATCTGATTGAGAACAACCACATTGACGCCATCATGGGTCTGCCCGCCAACATTTTCTTTGGCACGGGCATTCCCACCATCATTATGGTGTTGCGCCAAAAGCGCGAGCGCGAGGATGTACTTATCATTGACGCCTCCAAGGGGTACACCAAGGAAGGCAAAAACAATAAGCTCCGCGCCTCCGACATCAAGCGCATTGCCGATACCTTTGTAAAGCGTGAGAGCATCCCCAAATTTTCCCGCACGGTCAGCCGTGAGGAAATCCGCGCCAACGACTACAACTTAAACATTCCCCGCTATGTGGACTCCTCTGAGGCGGCGGAGCATTGGGATGTATACGCCTCAATGTTCGGCGGTATCCCCGCAGCAGAGTTGGACGAGCTTTCCGCGTACTGGGCGGCGTTCCCTGCGCTGCGCGGTGAATTGTTTGCTGAAAACGGAACGCCCTATGCAGCTGTGGCGGTGGATGACATCAAGGCCGCCATCCAAAATAGCCGCGATGTGGTAGCGTTTAAAATTAAATATGGTTCTGCCTTTGGCGATTTTCCACCGTATTTGAAGTCGGTTTTGTTGGACGGCATGGACAAAATCGAAATTGCCAAAACGGAAACCATCCTCAGTGAAGATATTTTTGCGCGCCTTGCCGATATTCCGCTTATCGACAAATACGAGGCCTACCAGATGCTGGACGACAGCTGGAATACCATCGCGGTTGACCTTGAAATGATCCAGACCGAGGGTTTTGAAGCGACCAAGAAAGTGGACCCGCACCTTGTCACCAAAAAGAAAGGCAACGAAGAACAGGAAGTGCAAGACGGCTGGGTAGGGCATATCCTGCCTTTTGACCTGTTGCAGCGGACAATTTTAAAGCCCGAAGCGGATGCACTCCATGAACTGGAAAACCAGCTTGCCGAGTTCCCCGCCGAATATGAAGCTCTGTTGGACGAGTTCACCGAGGACGACAAGGAAACCTACAAAGAGTGCTTTAGCGACGAAGGCGATGCCTTTGTACCTAAAGAGATTGCGAAGAAGCTCAAAGAACTGCGCCGCGACCGCAGCCCCGAAGCACAAAAGGCGTACCACATTTTCAGCCGTGTGGATGATATGACGAAGCAGGAAAAGGCGCTGAAAGCCGAAATCAAATCCGCCGCAGCCGAATTGGATGCCCTGACAAAAACGACCATTGAGGGGCTGACCGATGCGCAGGTGTTGGAGTTGCTGGAGCAAAAGTGGATTATGCCCCTTTTTGCCGAACTTGCCAAGCTGCCCAATACGATGGTAGAGGGGCTTGTCAGCAAGATTCAGACCCTGCAAAATAAATATAGCACAACCTTCTTTGATGTGGAAAGCGAAATCCGCGCCACCGAAAAGCAGCTGGCCGCGATGATGGACGACCTTACCGGCAGTGAGTACGACTTGAAAGGCCTGAGCGAATTCAAGACGCTCTTGTTGGGTGACTGATATGGCAAAACAGAACAAACCTGCCATCCGATTCAAGGAATTTACTGACGCTTGGGAACAGCGGAAGTTGGGGGACTGCTTTACCGAACGCTGTGAAAGTATGCCCGATGGTGAGTTGATTTCAGTTACTATAAATGACGGTATCAAGAAGTTTTCGGAACTCGGACGGCACGATAATTCCAATGATGATAAGTCAAAATATAAGAAAGTCTGCGCTGGCGATATTGCGTACAACTCAATGCGTATGTGGCAAGGAGCAAGTGGATGTTCACCGTATGAGGGAATTGTCAGCCCCGCTTATACCGTACTTACGCCAAATTCAGGTATAAACTCCAAGTGTATGGCTTACCAGTTCAAATTACCTGCGACTATCCACACTTTCAAAATCAATTCACAGGGTATAACATCTGATAACTGGAATTTGAAATTTCCCGCATTAAGCAAAATCGAGATTTATGTATCCCCTTACGAACAGGAACAAGCAAAAATAGCAGCTTATTTCGCGAATCTCGACAACCTTATCACCCTTCATCAGCGTAAGTATGACAAGCTGCAAGTTTTGAAGAAAGCCATGCTTGAAAAAATGTTTCCGAAAAACGGCAGCAGCGTTCCCGAAATTCGATTCAAGGGATTTACTGACGCTTGGGAACAGCGGAAGGCAAAAGAGCTTTGCAATATAGGTACAGGAAAAAGCAATACACAAGACCAAGTCGAAGATGGAATATACCCATTTTACATAAGGTCTGATATTCCTGTTAAGAGCAATAAATACCTCTATGATTGCGAAGCGGTTATAACAATCGGTGACGGTAATATAGGCAGAGTATTTCATTATGTAAACGGTAAGTTTGATTTGCACCAAAGATGCTATAAAATGACGGATTTTCAGGACATTTGGGGCAAATATTTTTACTACTTTTTTTCAACACGATTTTATGACCGTGCAATGAAAATGACTGCAAAAGCTACAGTTGATTCCGTTCGACTTGAAATGATTTCCGAAATGGATATTTGGAAACCAACGGCGATTGACGAACAAAAGAAAATAGCAGAATTTTTCGCCAACCTTGACCACCTTATCACCCTTCATCAGCGTGAGTTAGAAAAGCTGCAAAATATCAAAAAATCCATGCTCGAAAAGATGTTTGTCTAAGGAGAATCGTGAAAAAATGGGAAAAATTATTTTATATCACGGCACTCCCGACAAAATCGTTGTGCCGAAATTTGGCGGCGGGGATGATAAACACGACTATGGCAGGGGCTTTTACCTTACCGAGAACATCGAACTTGCCAAAGAATGGGCGGTCTGCCGCCCGAACGACACAAACGGCTGGGTTCACAAGTACGAGCTGGAAACCGCCGGGCTGAAAATTCTGGATTTTCAGCAGCACAGTGTTCTTGCGTGGCTGGCAGAGCTGATGAAGCACCGGGACGCCGCCGACTCTAAGCGATACCGTATGCTGGCAAAAAAGTTTATCGAAAAATACGGCATGGATACCCGCGATTATGATGTGATTTGCGGCTGGCGCGCAAACGCCTCCTACTTTTACATTGCCAAAGAGTTTGTGCGCGATAATATTGATGTGGATATTCTGGAAGATCTGCTGTCGCTGGGCGGTTTGGGCATCCAGTATTGCATCAAGTCCGAGGCCGCGTATGCAAATCTGAAAGAAATAACCGACGAGCTGCTTGCCGTGGACTACACTGAATTTAACGACAGGTACAATCAGCGCGACATAACGGCAAGAAAACGGATGCGCGAACTGGTGGATTCCGACGCGAACACGGTCACAAAGGTGTTCAGCACACTGTTTGAGAGGTGAGGGACAATGCGCGCGTATGCAAAGGAATATGTAAGCGATGTGGTCGAAAATCAGGGCAAGCTCTTTGACCTTGTGGCGCAGAAATACCCTGACAAGGATACTGTGGCTTTTATCAATTCCTATATGGCAAGCAAAACCAGAAAAAGCATTGACGAAGCCAAAGCCTATGTAAACACGATGAGCGCCCCCGAATTGTGGGATTACTTTTGCAAAACCGAGGACTTTACACTGAAGGACGGCAAAGCCATCGAGGGGTTTATGCCGGACTGGATCGGCGAATTTTATGCGTATTATCAATGGTATTATAATCTGCCCAGCAGTGAGATCGTAAAAAAAGTGCCGGTTGCTTTTCTGGAAAAAGCATACGGCGGGCTGCATGATCTGGAACTGGATTTGGCGGTACAAAAAGTCGGTGAAGTATAATGACTGTCTCTTATACACATCTCCGAGCCCACGAGACTACGCTGCATCT
>ENA-OZEW01000406-OZEW01000406.1-human-gut-metagenome-genome-assembly--contig:-NODE-406-length-15382-cov-8.213414_pt1 | contig 15382 bp, 17 predicted proteins | sample MGYA00245072_ERZ653617 | MGnify/ENA primary metagenome ERZ653617 (study PRJEB26926, sample SAMN06165063) | human gut metagenome | biome: ENVO:00009003; feature: ENVO:2100002; material: ENVO:00002003...
AGGCGGCGGGAACAATTATCGAATATCTAACCGGAGGTGGCACACATGACTAAAAAGCAAACAGAGCTTTCCGAAGAGTTGCGGGAAGCCGTATTTGAAGCCGCGCGCGCAGGGGCGGCGGAAGCATACACACAGAACACGGGGTACGTAAATTACTTCAAGGCAATGGAAACGTTGCTGTATAACTACAAGAAGCTGGCGGCGCTTGTAGCCGATGAAGAAGCGTATTGCGAAGTTGAGTATCACGCGGGACGAAAGACGTTTTCAACGACACCACAGGCGAAGGGCTTTATTCAGCGCAAGACGGAAGCGGAGATCGTCGAGGAAATGCGAGAGGAAAAACAAAAGCAGTTCAAAGAAACGAAATCCGGCTTTGACAGCTTGACGCGCGCTATTTCTCTTTTCAAGGGGCATAAAGAATTCGTTGTGATCCGGCTTTACTATTTCGGCGAGGACATCAACGGCAATCCGCGAGAGGGCGGAACGGCGACGTGGGAAGAGATCGCGGAAGAGCTTTCCGACGCGGGCGTTCTCAAAGAGATAAAGACGGCGCGCCGCTGGCGGAACAAGATCGTCAATGATATGGCGGTATGCGTATTCGGCATTCCGGCGGCGGTATCAGCGGCGACATACCGGAAAGCCGTTGACAAATGACCAAAACGCGACCAAACAATGCACCTTGTCCGCGACGCTTACGCGTGATATAATAATTACGCTGAATTATTGCGAATTGAATAGCGCGGGATAAAGCCTTTTGTGTGAATGCACGGAAGGCTTTTTCTTTTACTCTTTTGCACAGACTTTTCCACAGGAAGGAGGATAACCGCATGAAGCCGTGGGCGGAAAGGTTTTACAATTCGGACGCTTGGCGTTCATGCCGTGACAGCTTCTTGAAGTCGAAGGGCTACTTGTGCGAACGTTGTTCAACGCCGGACGATCCAGTAACCGCAAAGATCGCACATCACAAAACATACTTGACGAAGCAGAATATCAACGATCCGTACATAGCGCTTTCGTGGGACAATCTCGAAGCGCTTTGTCAAGATTGCCACAACAAAGAACACCACCGGAACGACAAGAAAAAACGGTACGCATTCGACGAAGCGGGAAACCTCATATCCCCCCCTATTCGCTCAAAATTTAGGGAGGGTTCGACACCGAGGGCGGGAGATTAAAAATACTCCGCAGGCGCGCGCATAACGGGTGTACGCGTTTAAGGGGGTGTGGGTTGACCGGAAAAGGGGGTGATATTTATGGCGACAAAGAAGGACTTGACGAAAGAAGAAAAGATCAAGCGGGAGTTTTCCCGATTGAAACGCATTTTCAAAGACTTGGATAAAAACAAGTTGCAGACCGTCGAAAGCCTTATCAAGAACGCGGCGTTCATGGCGGTATCCCTTGAAGAATTGCAAGAGATCATCAACGAAGAGGGCTACACCGTCGAATACCAAAACGGCGCAAATCAGAGCGGGACGAAGCAAAGCGACGCGGTGAAAACACATATCGCCATGACAAAAAATCACGCCGCAATTATCAAACAGCTTTGCGATCTTGTACCGCCGGAGAAGAAAAAGGAAAGCCGTTTACAGGCGTTACGGGACGAATAAAAATGCCCTTTTCAAATTACATTTACGAGTATTACGACGGCATTTCTTCCGGAAATATAACCGTCGGCAAGTGGGTTCGCCTTCTGTATGAATACATCGTGAAGGGGCTTCAAGAAGGGCTTTTCACCTTCAACGCGAAGAAGGCAAACAAGGCAATTCGGTTCATCGAAAACTTTTGCCATCATTGCGAAGGGCGCACAGACCTTTTGAAGCTGGAGTTGTGGCAGAAAGCCGCCGTTTCCGTTATGTTCGGGATCGTCGAAGAGGACGGAACGCGCGTCTTTCGTGAAGTGTTTATTGTGATCGGGCGCAAGAACGGCAAAACGCTTTTTGCGTCCGCCGTCATTGCTTATATGGCGTATCTTGACGGCGAATACGGCGCGAAAATATATTGCCTTGCACCGAAGCTGGAGCAAGCAAACATCGTTTACGATAACTTCTATCAGATGATTAAAAAAGAACCGGAGCTTTCCGACCTATCGAAGAAGCGCCGTTCCGATATTTACATCGAAGAAAGCAATACCGCGATCAAGCCGCTTGCGTTCAACGCGAAGAAATCCGACGGCTTCAATCCGCATTTAGTCGTGAACGATGAAGTCGCGTCGTGGCGCGGCGACGGTGGCTTGAAGCAGTACGAAGTTATGAAATCCGCGCTTGGCGCGCGCCGCCAGCCGATGATCCTTTCGATCTCAACGGCGGGTTACGAAAACGACGGTATCTTCGACGAATTGATGAAGAGATCGACCGCGTTTTTGAAGGGAGGAAGCAAGGAACGCCGCCTTCTTCCCCTGCTTTACATGATCGACGACGTGGAGAAATGGAACGACCTTGAAGAGCTTAAAAAAGCAAATCCGAATATGGGCGTTTCCGTTTCGCCGGACTTCTTCAAAGAGGAAATCGCCGTCGCCGAAATGAGTATGTCGAAGCGGGCTGAATTCCTTACGAAGTATTGCAATATCAAGCAGAATTCTTCCGTCGCGTGGCTTGATTACGTCGTCGTTGACGGCGCAGGAATTCACGCGAAGCTGGAGGATTTCAAGGACAGCTACGCCGTGGGCGGCATAGACCTTTCGCAAACAACAGACTTGACCGCCGCTTCCGTTGTGATCGAGCGGGACGGCGTTCTATATGCCTTCGCACAATTCTTTATGCCCGCGAACCGCCTTGAAACGGCGCAAGCGATCGACGGCGTACCGTATGACATCTTCGTAAAGCAAGGGATCGTCAAGCTATCCGGCGAAAACCACGTCGATTATCGCGACGTTTACGAATGGTTTTCTATGCTTCGGGATCAGTACGGAATATATATCTTGAAGATCGGGTACGACCGCTATTCCGCGCAATATCTGATCGACGACTTGAAGAACGCGGGCTGGCAGACGGACGACGTATGGCAGGGTGAAAACCTTGCGCCCGTGATCCGCGAGTTTGAAGGCGTTATCAAGGACGGCAATTTCAAAATTGCCGACAATAACTTGTTGAAGGCGCACTTCCTCAACGTCGCATTGAAGCACAACATGGAAACGCGGAAGTTCCGTCCCGTGAAGATCGAACAGCGGGCGAGAATTGACGGCTTTGTTTCCGTGATCGACGCGCTGACCGTGCGGCAGAAATATTATAACGAAATCGGCGAAATGCTCAAAAATGCGGGGTGATAAAAACATGGGAGTTTTTGAAACTATCTTCCGGAAGCCGAAAGCCGACTTGAAGGCGGAAGGCTATTTCAAAATGCTAAACGGGTACACGCCCGTTTTCAGCAACGCGCCGGAAAGTATTTACGAAATGGAGCTTACGCGCGCGGCGATACATTCGTTCGCGTCCTTCGCTTCAAAGCTGAAACCGGAGATCAGCGGCACGGCGCAAAAGAACCTTGAACGGACGTTGCAGTTCAAGCCTAATCCGTTCATGGATACATCGAAGTTCATTTACAGGATCGCGACGATCCTTTCGGTGAATAATACTTGCTTCATTGTTCCGATCGAAGATGAATTCGGCGGACTGATCGGGTATTATCCCCTGCTTCCTCAACGGTGCGAAGTTGTCGAGTACAACGGCGCGCCGTTTTTGCGTTATACGTTCGGGAGCGGGCAGAAAGCCGCGATCGAGTTTGAACGCGTCGGCGTAATGACGCAGTTTCAATATACCGACGATTTCTTCGGCGAGAGTAACGCCGCGCTTCGTCCTACAATGCAGTTGATCCATACACAAAATCAAGGAATTATCAACGGCGTTAAAAATTCGGCTTCTATTCGCTTCTTGGCGAAGGTTGCAAATATGTTGAAGCCGGAGGACATCACGAAGGAGCGCAAGCGCTTCACGGCGGATAACCTTTCGGCGGAAAATCAGTCGGGAATGGTGATCTACGACGCGAAGTTTGCTGACGTGAAGCCGATCGAAAGCAAGCCGTTCACGGTCAACGCCGCGCAGATGGCGCAGATCAACGAAAACGTGTTTAACTACTTCGGCACGAATGCGGGCATTCTGCAAAACAAATACACGGAGGACGAATGGAACGCGTATTACGAAGGCAAGATCGAGCCTTTCGCGATCCAGCTTTCGCTTGTTATGTCGAATATGACGTACACGGCGCGGGAATTGTCCTTCGGGAACGCGATCACGTTTACCGCGAACCGCTTACAATACGCAAGCAATCAAACGAAGCTGAATATCAGCACACAGTTATTTGACCGCGGCTTGCTGAACCGCAACGGCGTTATGGACGTTTGGAACATGGCACACGTTGAGGGCGGCGAGAAATATTATATCCGCAAGGAATACGCGGAAGTTTCAGAATTGGGAAAGGAGGTTACACCAAATGCCAAAAAAGACGGATCGGGAGTACCGAACAATGATCCAGCCGCTATTGATCCCGACGGCGGCGGAGAAGCGAATTGATACGGATTTCTACGTGGAGGGCTACGCAACAACGTTCGACAAGCCCTATTTGCTGTATGAGTGGGACGGGAACAAATATTACGAGCGGATCGACCGGAACGCCCTTGCGGGTGCGGATATGTCCGACGTAATCATGCAGTATAACCACGAAGGAAAGGTGCTTGCCCGCCTTTCCAACGGGACGCTGGGCGTTGAAGCTAACGATAACGGGCTTTTCACGTTCGCGGACTTGTCGAAATCGCGCGCGGCACAAGATATGTTCGAGGAAATCAAGAACGGACTTGTTACGAAAATGTCGTGGGCTTTCCGCGTATCGGAAGATAGCTACGACCGCGACACACGCACACGCACGATCTTGAAAATTGCGAAGGTTTACGACGTTTCGGCGGTATCCATTCCGGCGAACGCCGATACCGATATTTCGGCACGATCCTATTTCGACGGAGTGATCGAAAGGGAACAGCAGGAGCGGCTGGAACGCCGGAAGAAACTTTTGAAAATCAAACTAATGACGGAGGTTTAACACAATGAGAATTAAAGAAATCGAAGCCCGCCTTGCGGCTATCAAGCAGGAGATCGAACAGCGCGGCGACGCTATGACCGCCGCAGAGATTGACGCGCTGGAGCAGGAAACCACACAGCTTACCGAAGAGCGCGCCGGACTGATTGCCGCCGCCGAGAAGCGCAACGGCATTCTTGACAATATCGCGAAGGGCGCGGGCATTGTTTCCCGTTCCTTCCAGCAGAACAACGGCGACGACAACGCCGCGCCCGATGATCCCTTCGGTACGCCCGAATATCGTTCCGCGTGGCTGAAAAACATTCGCCGCCTTCCGCTGAACGACGCAGAGAAGCGCGCATTCAGCAACGCCAGCGGCGCGGGTGCGGAGGTTATCCCGACGCAGACCGCGAACGAGATTATCAGCAAGGTAAAGACGCTTGCGCCTATGCTGAATGAAGTTACCCTTCTGCACGTCAAGGGCGCTGTAAAGTTCGCGATCGAAGGCACGAACAACGCCGCCGCGATCCACACCGAGAACGCAAGCATTACCGCCGCCGCTGACACGCTGACCACCGTTTCCCTTTCCGGTTATGAGATCGTCAAGCTGGTTCAGATTTCCGATACTGTAATGACTATGAGCATTACCGCGTTTGAAAGCTGGATCGTCAATATGCTGGCGGAAGCTATCGCCCGCAAAGTCGAAGATTTGCTTATCAACGGCACGGGTTCTTCCCAGCCGAAAGGCATTGAAAACGCGAACACTTGGGGCGCGACCAACAGCGTTACAGTTACAAAGGCGGGCGCGCTTACCGCCGCGAACGTCCAGACGCTGATCGGGCTTCTGCCTTCCGGCTACGACCGCAACGGCAAGTTCGTTATGAACAAGAAAACCTTGTTCACCGACTTTATGCCGTTGCAGGACAACAGCAAGAACCACATTGTAACCGTTCAGAACAACGCGTACTTCGTGTACGGCTATCCCGTTCTTCTGTCTGATTACGTAGCGGATCACGAAGCCTTCTTGGGCGACTTCAAGAAGGTTTGCGCGAACCTTGCTGAAAATATCGGCGTGAAGAGCGCATACGACATCGACACGAACAGCTACAAGTATAGCGGTATTGCGATCTTCGATTGCGCGCCCGCTATCGGCGAAGCCATCGTGAAGCTGGTCAAGGCGACCGCCTAAAGCGGGAGGGCTGACAAATGCTTGACAAGGTAAAGCTGGCGTTGCGGTTGAGCGGGACAGCGCTTGACGGCGAAGTTTCCGATCTCATAAACGCGGCGATTGCCGATCTTCGCCTTGTCGGTATCAACATTCCGGCGGAAGCGGGATCGTCCAGTAAAACGCTGGGCGATCCCCTTCTTGATCGGGCGGTTGTGCTTTATGCAAAGGCGGAATTCGGCTTCAATGACGACGCGGAGCGCTACCGCAACGCCTACGACTATTTGAAATGTGCGCTATCGCTGACGGCGGATTATATCGAAAGCGAGGTGGCGGCAAAATGAGATGGGGCGAACAAATAACCTTGATTGCGCTATCCGATCCTTCGCCGTCAACGAACGAACACGGCTTCCCCGTCGCCAGCATTGAAACCGCGACAACGGTTTTTGCTGACAAGAAATCCGTGGGCTTTTCGGAGTTCTACAAAGCGCAACAGGCGGGATATACAACGGAATTGAAGTTTGACGTTCATTCTTTCGAGTATGAGGAACAGCAGATCGTGGAATATCCCGTTTCGAGCGGGAAACGGTATCGCGTCCTTCGGACGTACACGCACGGGAACGGAGAATTTACGGAATTAACGCTGGTTAATCTTCCGGAAGCGGAAGGGAGCGGCGCAGATGGCTAAATTCACCGTAACAGGGCTTGACGACGTACAAGAAGCAATGCTTCGGAGGGACAAAGCGACTATGGAAGCCGTGCCGGAAATGCTGAAAGCTGGCGGCGAGGTTATCAAGAACGCGTTTCAAGAGGAAACAAAGAAGTTAAACAGTACAGGCAGAGGAACGGGCGATTTAACCGCGTCGATCAAGGTATCCGCAGTAAAAGAGCGCAACGGCGGAAAATACGTCGATATTGCGCCGACGGGAAAAGATCGGCACGGGGTACGCAACGCCGAAAAAGGCTTCGTGCTGAATTACGGGCGTTCAAATATGCCTGCGCGACCGTGGTTCACGGCGGCGAACGAAAAAGCGGCGGACGAAGCGACGGCAGAAATGCGCCGCGTTTGGGAGGAAAAGCAAAATGAACGTTGACAGCACTTTGAAAGCGTTGCTTGACAAGCTGGGCGTTCCCGTCGCCCGTTTGAAATATAACGGGCGGGCGGCTTGCTTTATAACATATCAGCTTGTCGTGGGACGCGACACGCACTTTTCTGACGATGAAGAGGGCGCACAGGAATACACGTATCAAATTAACATCTATTCAAAAACGGATTACTTCGCGCTTCTCCAGCGCTTAAAAACAGCGCTGAAAGCGGCGGGGTTCTACGGAATAACCATCAACGCGGAAGTGTATGAGCAGGACACGGGCTATTATCACGTCCCCGTTGAAATCAAGTATATGGAGGTATGACAAATGGCAACAATCGGATTGCGCGATCTTTACCGCGCGCCCATTACGATCGGCACGGACGGCGCGGAGGAATACGGAACGCCCGTGCGAATGGCGAAGGCGATTTCGGCGGAGCTTTCCGTGGAAGTAGCCGAAGCGATCCTTTACGCCGACGACGGCGCGGACGAAGTTGTAAAAGAATTCGTTTCCGGAGAAATCACGCTGAACGTAAACGATCTTCTTCCGGCTGACCTTGCCGCCCTGCTTGGGCAGAAGCAGGACGCGGACAAGGTTGTTTACGGCGCAGACACAGACGAAGCGCCGTATTTCGCAATCGGCTTCCGTGCGAAGAAGGCGGGCGGAACGTACAAGTACATTTGGCTTTATAAAGTCAAATTTGCCGTTCCGGACGAAAACTACACCACGAAGGGCGATAGTATCGAATTCACCACGCCGGAGATCGTCGGGCAGTTCATCAAGCGTTCCGACGGCTTGTGGAAGGCTGAACACGTCGCAGAGCCTACGAACAGCGTGGCGGCGGCTTGGTTTACTACCGTTCGCGAACCGAATAACGCGGGCGGCTGATCGAAATTGAAAGGAGGAACGGCGGGGAGCTTGAAAAGGCTTCCCGCCTTATTCTGTTATGAGTGCAATTAAAGACGGACGCTTCCCGATCGTGCTGGACAAAGAAAGACACCTTCTTTTCAGTTTGAACGCGATCGACGAAATGCAGGATAAATTCGGCGGCTTTGACCGCCTTGATACCGTGCTTTCCGGAAAGGACAGCATTAAAAATCTTCGTTGGCTTTTGACTGTGCTTTTGAATGAGGGCGCAGAGGACGACGAAGAACCGCTTACCGAAAAACAGGTGGGCAAGCTCATTCATACGGGAAATTTTGCAGAAGTGAAAACGGCTATCTTCAAGGCGTTTTCTATGGGCAACAACGGAACGCCCGAACCGCCCGAACAGGACGGCGAGGACGACGAAGAGGACATCGAAAAAAACATGACGGCGGGCAAGGAATAATCGACCTTGCCCGCCTTCTTTATATCGGCGTAACGCTTCTTCGGTGGAGCGAAGCCGAAGTATGGCGCATGACACCGTATAAAATTTTGACGCTTTTCAAAATTCATCGTGAATTCAATCCGGATCGTTTCAAGCCCGTTCCGAAAGAAGTTGATATTGACGACGTGCTGGGAGGGATATAAATGGCGAAAGAAGAGCAGATCAAAACATCAATCGACCTTACAGGCGAAAAAGAGTATCGCGCCGCTTGCACTAACATAAATTCTTCCCTTCGCGAAATCGGATCGGAAATGAAGCTGACGACGGCGGAATTCGCCGACAACGCAGACAGCGTGGAAGCGCTGACCGCGAAACAGAAGCTATTACAAAAGCAGTTCGACGAACAGGCGAAGAAGGCAGAAGCGGCGGAAAAGGCATTGAAGAAAATGCGCGATAACGGTATCGAACCGACAAATCCCGCATATCAGAAAATGCAAACAAATCTGAACAACACCAAAGCCGACATGGTGAAAATTCAAAAGGAAATCGACGACACTTCTAAAAAGCTGAAAAGCTCAAAGGTGGATTGGGAGAGCGTCGGCGAAACCGTCGGCAAAACAGGAAAGGCGATCGGCGCAGCTTGCGCGGCTATGGGTGCGGCGATTGCGGCGGACGGTGCGGCATTCTTCGGGCTTGCCGAAGAAACACGCGAAGCCCGCGAAAACATGGGTAAACTTGAAACCAGCTTCACGACGGCGGGACATTCGGCAGAGGACGCGAAAAACACCTATACGGAGTTGTACGGCGTTCTTGGCGACGACGGACAGGCAACGGAAGCCGCCGCCCACCTTGCGAAGCTGACTACGAATGAAAAAGAGCTTTCGGACTGGACAAACATTTGCACGGGTGTTTACGCGACATTCGGCGACAGCTTGCCGATTGAAGGCTTGACCGAAGCCGCGAACGAAACGGCAAAGACGGGATCAATCACGGGCAATCTTGCCGACGCGCTGAATTGGGCGGGCGTTTCCGAAGATGATTTTCAAGCCAGCCTTGACGCTTGCACATCGGAGCAGGAGCGGCAAGCCCTTATCACGTCCACGTTGAACGGGCTTTATTCAGAAGCGGCGGACAAGTACAGAGAGGTAAACGGCGACATTATCGACGCGCAGAAGGCGACAGCAAATCTGAACAGCGCTATGGCGGCGCTGGGCGCGATTGCTGAACCGATCATTACAAAGCTGAAACAGCTTGCGGCGGAGCTTTTGCAGGAAATAACGCCGTTCGTCGAGCTTATCGGAAAAGGCTTGACGGGTGCGCTTTCCGGTGCAGAGAGCGCGGCGGAGGACTTCACAGACGGCTTGCTGGGTATGGTTACGTTCGCGATCGAAAAGCTAACGGAAATGTTACCGACCTTCCTTGAATTCGCGGTGAAGATGATCGCGAATATCGCTACGGGCATAGCTCAATCGTTGCCGACGCTTGTTCCTTCGCTGGTTCAGCTTGTAACGGACATCGTGCAAGTTCTGATCGACAATATCCCGTTGCTGATCGACGCGGCTTTACAGCTTGTAACAGGGCTGGCGGAAGGCATTATAAACGCGATCCCCGTTCTTGTTGCGGCGCTTCCGCAGTTGATAACCAGCTTGATCGACGGTTTGCTTTCCGCAATCCCGCAGATCATTCAAGCGGGTATCGACCTTCTGACGGCGTTAATTACCGCCCTTCCGGAGATCATCACAACGATTGTTGAAGCGATCCCGCAGATCATTGAAGGCATTATAACGGCGCTTACGGAGAACATACCGCTTATCATTCAAGCGGGCATTGATCTTCTTGTCGCGCTCATACAGGCATTGCCGCAGATTATAACGACGATCGTTCAAGCGATCCCGCAAATCATAAGCGGAATTGTAAACGCGCTGATCGGCAACATCGACCAAATCATTATGGCGGGCGTTCAGCTTTTCGTGGCGCTCATTCAGAATTTGCCGACGATCATAGTTGAAATCGTGAAGGCAGTTCCACAGATTGTTTCCGGCATTGTGCAAGCGTTCGCGTCGCTGGGCGGCGAAATGATAAACGCGGGCGCAAACCTTCTTCACGGCTTGTGGGAAGGTATCAGCGGCGCGGCTTCGTGGTTGTGGGAAAAGGTATCCGGCTGGGCTTCGTCCCTTGTTTCGGGTATCAAGGACTTCTTCGGCATTCATTCCCCGTCAACGGTATTCGCTGAAATCGGCGGCAACATGGCGGACGGCGTGGGCGTAGGCTTCACCGACAACATGGGCGGCGTTGAAGGTGATATGACCGCCGCAATGGGCGGAGCGGGCGCGCTGACGGCGGCGGAAGCAGTAAACGCCGTGAACAACGGCATTATTGCGAACATTGAAGGCTTGTCCGGAGCGGTGAACGCGATCGTCGAGCGGGTTATTACCGGACTGACGGCGCAAGCTCAACGTTTCAATCAAGCCGGACAGGACTTCGACAACAACATAGCTTCCGGCATGGTGGCGGGTATCGTGCAGATCACGCAGAAAGTACCGCAGATCGCGCAAAGCATTATTACCGCATTCACGGCACAACATCAAAAGTTCGTAACCGAAGGAACGAACATCGACAAGAGCATAGCGCAAGGAATGATCGCGGGTATCCCGCAGATCACGGGCAAGGTTGCACAAATTATTCAGCCCGTTATTACCGCGCTTCGCTCTTACGTATCGGAGTTCACGGCGGCGGGCGAAGAGATGGTACGCGGCATTTGGCAGGGCTTTCAAAATATGTCCGGCTGGCTTGAAAGCCGCGTCCGCTCTATGATGAGGGATATTGTGGCGGCGGTTGAAGAGGAAATGGACATCAATTCCCCGTCGAAGGTTTTTGCCCGTATCGGTTCGTACATGGCGCAGGGCTTGGGCGAAGGCTTCGCCCGCGAAATGCGCGACGTTGAAAGTTCAATCCGGCGCGAAACGTCGAACGCCGTTCCGGAATTCCGTTCCGGAGAGGGATGCGACACGCGCGGCGGCGGTACGCCTTCCGTTGAAGTCGTGCAAAACATCTATGCGAACGAAACGAGCTACGCCGAACAGCAAAGACAGGCGGCGCGGCAGTTCCGGCAGATTGCGCGGGAGGTTATGGCATGAGGACACAAGAAAAATTGATCTACACGAACGAGCGCGGGGAAAGCATAGAGTTTTCCCCCGCTTCTTCGTATCACGTAAACTTCAAGGACGTTACCGGACTTTCCGACGTGCGGAACGCTATTTACAGCACCAACAGCATGGGGCAGGACGGCGACACATACTTGGGCTATCGGATCGAAAGCCGCGATATTGACATCGTGGGATACATCAAGGAGCGGGACAAGCAAGCGGCGCAGAACCTACGCCGGAAGCTGAACCGCATATTAAATCCGCAGTACGAAGCAACGTTGACGTATGTTTTCGGCGACTTCCGGCGGGTGATCGGGTGCAAGATCGACGACGCGCCGATCTTCAAGCGAAAGCCGATCTTCGAGCAATTTACGGTTAGCTTGTCTTGCCTTAATCCCTTTTGGAGAGAGGAAACGGAAACGCGCGAGGACATAGCAACGTGGATCGGCGGCTTTGAATTCCCCGTTCCGGACGGGCTGGAGCTTTACGACGGCTGGGAAATCGGCTATCGCCAGCCGTCGCTGATTGTGAACGTCTACAATTCCGGCGACGTGAAAAGCGGTATCCGGATCGAGTTCCGCGCGATCGGCGCGGTTACAAATCCCGTATTGCTGAACGTCGATACACGGGAGTTTATCAAGCTGAATATTTCACTTGTAGCGGGCGACGTTTTAACCGTTTCCACGGGCTACGGTGAAAAAGCCGTGAAGCTGAACCGTGGCGGCACGATTACAGACGCGTTCCGCTATCTCGACGTTGATAGTTCGTATTTGCAGATCGCCGTGGGCGACAATCTCTTCCGTTATTCAGCGGACGCGAACGCCGAAAATCTCGAAGTTTCGATCTATCACAATAACTTGTATTTGGGGGTGTAGCGCGGTGGAATTATACGTTTATAGCCGCGATATGACACTTCAAGGGATCGTCGAAAAGATTTCGTCCTTGATATGGACGCGGCGTTATTGGAGTTGCGGCGAATTCAAGTTGCTTGTTCCCTTCACGGAGGAACACGCCCGCTTGCTGGTGAAGGAAAATATCATCATCAAGCGCGGCGGCAACGAAGCGGCGGAAATCCGCTATATTCACATCACGAAGAATTCACAGGGCATGGAGGAAATAGAGGTTCAAGGCAAGTTCCTTCTTTCGTGGATCGGCAAGCGCATTTTGACAACGCAGATCATCACGAAGGACACGACACAGAACATTCTATACGCCATTGTGAAGCAGACTTGCACGAACGCAGGAGCGGCGCGCAATATCCCGAATTTCAGCATATCCACGACCGACGCAGACACCGGAAGCGGGCAGATCGACTATACTTCGGAGCAGTACGCGAACGCCCAGCTTGCGGCGGAAACGGCGGCGAAGGCGGCGAAGCTGGGTATTCGGGTTACAACAAACGCACGGACGGGAAAGCACACCTTTTCCGTTTACAAAGGGCGCGACCTTACGGCGGGAAATGCCGCAGGAAACGCGCCTTGTATCTTTTCACAGGAATTTGACAACATCGTGGAACAGGAATACACGAACAGCGTTGAAAACCTTAAAACAACGGCTTACGTCGGCGGAGAGGAAAAAGAAGGCGTTGCGCGGAAGGTTGCGGAAGTCGGAGGAAGCGCGGCGGGGCTTTCCCGCGACGAAGTTTTCATCAATGCAACGGACATCGTGCAGGAATACGAAAACGAGAGCGGGCAGACCGTAACGCTTACAACGGCGCAGTATTTAGCGCTTCTTTCCGCGCGCGGCGTTGAAGAGCTGGAGCAATACGCGGAAACGCTTGCTTTCGGATCGAAGATCAACACGAACGCGAATTTGAAGTACGGCACGGATTACGATTTAGGCGATCGGGTAACGTGTATCAATAAGCGCTGGAACGTCCGCATTGACGTTCGCATAACGGAGATTGCGGAAACCTACGAAACCAGCGGCGAAGAAATAGATATTACCTTCGGCGAGAGCTTGCCCGCGCTTCTGACACAAATTCGGCAGATTACGAAATAAAGGAGGGCTTCACAGCATGGAAAAATCAAGTTTCTTCAACAGCGTTTCGCACGATCGCACGTACAAGGCGGAGGATTGGGCGGAATACTTTGCTTCGTTCATCGGGAACGGCGTTTTCCCCGTCCCTTCGACGGGGCTTCAAGTCGTCGCAAACGACGGAATGAAGCTGAACGTAAAAACGGGCAAAGCGTGGATCAACGGTTACTTCTACTTCAACACGGGCGATCTTGCCGTCGAGCTTGACACGGCGGACGGACAGTTGAACCGTATTGATCGCGTTGTCGTGCGCTGGGATTTGACAAACCGCGTTATGTCGGTGAAGGTAAAATCTTCTTCGTTCAGCGCTTCCCCTACCGCGCCCGCATTGCAGAGGGACGCGGACATTTACGAGCTTGCGCTGGCGGACATCTACGTGGGCGCGGGCGTAACAGCAATCACGCAAAGCAAGATCACGGATCAGCGCTTGAACACGTCGCTTTGCGGCGTTGTTGCCGCAGTCGTTCAGCAGATCGACACGGCGGCTTTTAACGCACAGCTTCAAGCGTGGTTCGCTGAATATCAATCCCTTTCGGCGGCGGAGTACAACACACTTGTTTCGTATATGAATTCGCTGAAATTGCAGGGCGACGCGCAATACAACGCGTTCGAGCAACACATGGCGGACTTTGAAACACAGGCGGCGGCGGATTTCAACGCATGGTTTAACGGCTTGCAAACCGTCCTTGACGATAACGCGGCAACAAACCTTCTGAACATCACGAACGCGCTTGACGCGCGCGTGGATATGCTGGAAGCGGTGCTTTTCAATGACATTACGACAAATCCGTTCTTGATCCTCTTCGATGATCTCGACGGCGTAACGTCTACGGGCATTTGGAACGAGAGTTTGCAGAGGATCGAATGTTGACGCGGTACGCTTGCACGGTGGCGGAATTGTCGTGCGTGATCGGAAACATCTTTGCGGAGCTTTCGCCGCCATGCGCGGCTTGCGGTGCGGAGGTATTGCAGATCACAGGAACAACGGTTACAGGGAACGCGGCAACGCTGACCGTTACCGAAGCGGGCTTCGATTTCGACGGGTGCGCCGACGATACCGCTATGATCGAGAGAATGCGGAAAGGACGGTGCATATATGCAAAGACCGGAGCGGGAGCGGAAAGAACCGACGGAATTCAACGTGATTGTGAAAGCGAAAGGCCTTGTAAAGCACACCTTAAGGAAAAGCTGGGTATCAAATATTACGGGCGCTATATGGACGACTTCTTTTTGATCCATCACGACAAAGCATATTTGCAGGAGTGCCGGAAGCAGATTGAAGCGTTCGTACAGGCGCGCGGGCTTTCGCTGAACGCGAAAACAAATATCTTTCCCTTAAAACACGGCGTTGATTTCTTGGGCTTTCATACATACTTGACCGAAAGCGGCGCGGTGATCCGCAAGGTGCGCCGCAGGAGCAAAAACAATATGAAGCGGAAGTTGAAGAAATTAGCCGCCCTTCACGCGGCGGGACGGATCGACGCAAAGACCGTTGAACAATCCTATCAAAGCTGGAGAGGACACGCCGAAAAGGGAAACAGCTATCACTTGATCCGGCGGACGGATCAGTATTACAACAGCTTAATGAAATCAAAGGAGGCGGCACAATGTCAAAAACATTAGGCAGTTTGTCGG
>ENA-OZEW01000412-OZEW01000412.1-human-gut-metagenome-genome-assembly--contig:-NODE-412-length-15203-cov-8.197386_pt1 | contig 15203 bp, 16 predicted proteins | sample MGYA00245072_ERZ653617 | MGnify/ENA primary metagenome ERZ653617 (study PRJEB26926, sample SAMN06165063) | human gut metagenome | biome: ENVO:00009003; feature: ENVO:2100002; material: ENVO:00002003...
GGACTTCCTTGCCCGGCTCCAGAGCCTTGTACTGCTCGAAGAAGTGCTTGATTTCAGCCTTGTGGTACTCGGAAACATCTTCGACATCCTTGATGTCGTCGAAGCGGACGTCAGCCGGCACGCACAGCACCTTGTCGTCTCCGCCGGCCTCGTCGACCATGTGGTACAGGCCGACGGCGCGGCATTCCACCACGCAGCCCGGGAACACGGAGTTCGGGATCATGACGAGAGCGTCGAGCGGATCGCCGTCCTCGCCCAGGGTGCCGTCGATGTAGCCGTAGTCATCCGGGTAGCCCATGGAGGTGAACAGGGTGCGGTCCAGGAACACGCGACCGGTCTCGTGGTCCACTTCGTACTTGTTCTTGGAACCGCGCGGGATCTCCACCACGACGTTGAAGGTTTCTGCCATTGTTTTCTCCTTGATCGATATGATCAGCAGTAGTTCGTTACTTAGGATACCCGCTTTCACGCCATGTCGGCACCATTTTCCGGATACCTATATGAATGGTGCTCAGTGCTGGGGAGATAAGGCGTGATGCGCTCGCTGGTCAACATCTTTTTGGCCGATTGTGATTGACTATCCTGCCTTGGAACGTTGGAAGAACAATTCCGTAGGTGGTTTTGCTCTTCCGTAGGTGGTTGGCTCTGGTATCCCTGCGGCAAAAAGGCTTGATTTCAGCCATTCTGTTTGCGTGGATTGACCGGAGAGCACCTACGGAATCAAAAAAACCACCTACGGAGTGCACAAAGCCGGGTTGAAAACGTGAGAAACGTCTTCAACCCGCCCTTGATCTATGTGTTTTGTGCTGGCTGGGTGCTAGGCAGAGTGCCTAGCACCCAAACTCACTCAGTCCTCGACCACCGTCAGCACGTGCGCCACGTCGGCCCACGGTGCCAGTGAGACGTAGTTGTCCCAGCCCCAATCGAACTCGCGTCCGGTCAGCTCGTCGCGCACCTTGAGCGGCTTGTCGGTGGCGAAACCGAAGTCGGGCAGTTCGATGTGCACGATGGACTGGTGCGTGTTGTGGCCGTCGAGGTTCACCACCACGATCACCGTATCCGGCTTGCCGGTACCGGTAAGCTCGGCCGGGGTCTGGCGCAGGAACGCCACCACGCCCGCATCGTCGCTCGGCAGGACGTGCAGGTTGTGGTAGCTGCGGCATGCCGGATGCTCGGAACGGATTTTGTTGAGCGAGGTGAGCAGCTCGGAGATGCCGTACTTGTCGGCCTCGTCCCAATCGCGCACCTTGACTTCGTACTTCTCGTTGTCGATCTGCTCTTCGAATCCCGGACGCTGCTTGTTCTCGATGAGCTCATAGCCGTTGTAGATGCCCCAGCTCGGAGAGCCCATCGCGGCGAGCACCGCGCGCACCGCGTGACCGGCGATACCGTTGTCGCGCAGGTAGGCGGTCATGATGTCCGGCGTGGACGGCCAGAAGGTGTTGTGCTGGTAGAAACCACCGTCGCCGTTGGTCTCCTCCAAATACTCCTCAAGCTCCTCCTTGGTGTTGCGCCACGGGAAGTAGCAGTGCGACTGCGTGAAGCCGGCATAGCTCAGCGCGCGCATCATGCCCGGACGGGTGAACGCCTCGGCCAGGAACAGCGTCTCCGGATGCTTCTTCGTCACGGCGGCGATCACGTCCTGCCAGAAACGCACCGGCTTGGTATGCGGGTTGTCCACGCGGAAGATCGTCACGCCGGCCTTGATCCACAGGTCCATGATGCGTTCGGTTTCCGCTTCGATGCCTTCCATGTCGGCGTTGAAATCGATCGGATAGATGTCCTGGTACTTCTTCGGCGGATTCTCGGCGAATGCGATCGTTCCGTCCGGCTTGGTGCGGAACCAGTTCGGATGCTGTTTGACCCACGGGTGGTCAGGCGAGCACTGCAGCGCGAAGTCGAGCGCCACTTCGATACCCAGCTTGTGCGCGTGCGCGCAGAACGCCTTGAAATCGTCCATGGTGCCGAGCAGCGGGTCGACGGTGTCGTGGCCGCCCAGCTCGGAGCCGATGCCGAACGGGGAGCCCGGATCGTGCGGTCCGGCAATCAGCGTGTTGTTGCGGCCCTTGCGGTTGGTCACGCCAATCGGGAAGATCGGCGGCAGGTACACGATGTCGAAGCCTTCGGCCTTCGCGCGGTCGAGGCCGGACAGCGCCGTCTTCAGCGTGCCCTGCACGATCTTGCCGTCGGCGTCGAAATACGCGCCTTCGGAACGCGGGAAGAACTGGTACCATGCGGCGAAGCTCGACTTCGGACGCTCCACGCGGAAGCGCTGCGGATTCGACGCGCTCAGGCCGTCGCGCAGCGGATTGGTTTCATGCAGGCTTGCGATTGCGTCGGTGGTCGCTGCGGCAAGACGCGCGGTCGCGTCGAGCGACTTGTCGGCAACGGTCTTCGCGGCTTCGCGCAGCGTCTTCTTGTCATCGGCGGTCAGCTTGGAATCGCGTGCGCCAGCCCAACGTTCCAGCAGCTGCGCGCCGGATTCCAGCGCGTTCTCCACATCGTCGCCGACCTCGACCTTGATTTGCGCGTCGTGCAGCCAGGAAGCGTACGTATCTTCCCAGCCTTCGACCACGATGTGCCATTCGCCGAGCTGCTTCTTGACGTCGGCATAGCCATCTTCCCACGGCTTCAGGTCGCTGTGGTCGCCGATCTTGACCATCGCTTCCCAGCGGTCCAGGCCGGGGTTGGTGCAGGTCATGGGGAAGCGGGCCTTCTCGGTGCCGCGCGTGTTGCGCACGGACACGGTGGCACCGGCCTTGGTGCGGCCTTCGATGAACACCTGCGCGGTGACCTTGAATGCCTCGCCAAGCTCCACGCGAGCCGGGTACAGGCCGTTTTCGGCGGACGGAGTGATGCCAAGAACGTTTACGCGGCCGAACTGTTCCGGGCTGGTGCGGTTGATGATAGGTGCTGGAGTTTCGCCGACGGTTCGCTTCGTTGCGGTTTTCGGCTTGGAAGTGCGCTTGGTGGTTGGTTTTTTGGTTGTCGTCTTTGCGGTTGATTTCGCGGCTGTCCTCGTTGTCTTTGTGGCCGCTGCTTTAGCTGTTGTCTTTGCTGTTGCCTTTGTGCGCGGTGTCGCGCTTGATGATGTTGCTTCATTCATATAGCCGATTATAGAGGTAGTTGTGTTCTTTTTGTGATTTCCCTTTTCGTAACGATTACGGCGATGCGGCTACAAGTGCTTTCTTCAAATACTTTTGGTAAAGCGTTTTAATACATGATTTGCGATTATGTTCGATTATGAAGGCTACAGCGGCATGACCATACGTTGTGCGCGTCGGTTGCGTTCGATATGTATGGGGACTTTATATAAAAGGAGCGAGACGTCCTAGAAAAACAAAAAACCGGAAACCAAAAGGTTTCCGGTTTCAATTGGTAGCGGGGCATGGATTTGGACCGTGGACCTCTGGTAACGTTGTTGCCCAGAGGTCCACGGTTCAAATCCATGAAGCCCGATTATTTGATTTTATCCTAGCGGCGTAATGCCGCCGGCCGCCAAGGATGCCGGCCGTGAGTATGCACAAAAAGCTGCCCCCTGCTCAGTGGCGGGACGAAATCACCCTATGGCTCGAATCGCTCACGGCGGCGGGTCTCAGTCAGGACACGATCAACACGCGGCGGTGCAAGATAGGGCACGCGGCGCGGTGCCTGGATAAATCGCCCTATGACGTGACGTCAGAGGATCTAGTGCATTGGACGGCCTCGCAGTCCTGGAAGGCGGAGACGCGCAAGGGCTATCGGAATACGCTCGTCGGTTTTTTCCGGTGGCTGCATGCCACGGGCCGGCGCGCGGACGATCCGGCGGTCGCGCTGCCGAAGGTGCGCAAGACGCGGCCGCATCCCCGCCCGTGCCCCGACGCGCACATATACGCCGCCATGTGCGCCGCGAACGATGTGGAACGGCTCATGCTGCGCCTTGGTGCCGAAGCCGGGTTGAGACTGTCCGAAATCGCGGCCGTCCACTCGCGCGACGTGCTGGAAGGCGACGCCGGCCCGTCGCTGATAGTGCGGGGCAAGGGCGACAAACAGCGCATAGTGCCCATAAGCGAAGACCTGGCGAAGCGGATAACGGCCGCGCCCGGTTGGCTGTTCCCCGGCCGGTGGCGGGGACACGTCGAAAAATCGTATGTGTCCCGCCACCTCACACGGCTGCTGCCGGACGGTTGGGGGCCGCACTCGCTGCGCCACCGGTACGCCACGCGCATGTACGAGACCACGCACGATCTGCTGCTGGTCTCGAAGCTGCTGGGACATAGCAGCGTGGAGACCACGCAAATCTACGTGGCGATGCCGGATAGCCGGCTGCGCGTCGGCCTGGACGCGGTGACGTTGGCCGGCTAGATTATTTGCCGGCCATGCGTAGAGGGTTGTAGGCGACGCCGAAACCGCCGGTGAGCACGCCGCCCGCGAAGATGATGTATTCGCCGATGTCGGCGTGGCCCGCGAGGGCGACGCCTCCACCCGCGAGTACGGCGGCGAGGCCGACGACGTAGATCACCGTTCGGATGGTCTCGCTGAACACGGGGGTGTATCCCTTGCTTGCGTCGATCTGCGCGGCGGCTTTGTGGTCGGCCACGCCTGGTGTGTTCGTGTCCGTGGTGATGGTGTTGTTCTCGGCGGCGAGCATCTGCTCGCTGGTGGGCTGTTGCATGTCGGCGCTCATTTGGCGGTGTCCTTCTCCTGTGCGGTCATGGTGATGACGAGTTTGTCGATTTTGTCGCTGACGGCCTTGGCGGTCCTGTCGTCGATGTCCTCGGGGTTGCTGCCGAGCGCCGTGGTGAGCTTGTCGATCTGCCGCTGCTGGGCCGCGACGGTTGCCTGCAGGGCAGTGACGGCTTTCTTCACGTCGCTGATACGGCCGGGCAGTTCGTAGTTGATGGCGTTGTACATGTTGCCGCCCAACGCGCTCTTGTTGTAGTTGTATCCCCATATTTCGGCTGCTGTTGCCATGTCGATGTCTCCGTATCCGTTGATTTGGTTTGCTTTGTTGATGATGTACCGCCAGTTGAGCCCGTTCGGGCACAGGTCCGGGCAGGCCGGGTGCGCGTATGGAGGCACGTCCCGGTGCAGGAATATGTTCCTGCCGCGTTCCAGCTTGCCGAACCCGTACCGGCGGGCGATGTCCGCGCATAGGCGGGCGCTGGCGTCGAGGCATGCCTGGGTGCATGGGATGAAGTCGAGTCCGCCCTGGTGCTCGATGCTGATGGTCTGGCAGTTGCTTGTGTAGCTGCCGTCCGCCCATGCGGCATCCGTCTCGGCGACGTACTGGTGGGTCTCCCCGTTGCCGCCGACGCCGTAGGTGCTTGATGCCTGGTATGAGGCACGCTGGAAGATGTTGTCGGTGCCGGCGAGCCAGCCGGCCATGATGTGAAGGGTGATGCGTGTGACGCGGTATCCCCTTCGCCCCGCGTAGTGGTTGGGGCTGCCTATCCATGTGATGCTCATCGCATGCTTATTCCTTTCCGTCGTCGTTGTCCTGGAAGAGCCCGTCGGGCGCGCTCGGTGGCGGTGGAGGCGCGCGCCGCCATATCGCGTCCACAAGTTCCCTGTTCCACAACCACAGGAGCTGTCGGTCTCGGGCGCTTTGGTCGAGTTGGCGTTGCGCCTCGATGAGCAGGCTGCTGGCGTCGGTGTCCTTGTCGCTGCGTGTCTTCGCCCATGTGGCCACGAACTGGACGCACGCGCCTACGGCCACGCCTCCCGTGCCGATGAGTGCGCTGATTATCGATTCGGTCATGCCGGGTCGCCCGCGGTGTAGATGAAGACGATCCAGACGTTGATGGCGGCCGTGTTCGACGAGCCTTTGCGCACGATGATCTCGCTCGGTGTGACCGTGACTTCCGAATGCCAGTAGGTGTCTGTCGCAAGGTATGGCTGCATGGAGCCGTTCTTGCCCTGTGTGATGACGTGTGCATCCAGCAGCGTATACATGTTGCTGATGCCCGGTGATGTTCTGGAATTGTTCGCCAGATTCTTGTATTCCCTTACCTGCATGTAGATTCTCCGGCCATCGACCCATTTGCGGCCGGTGTAGATCTCTGAGTTGAGTCTCCATACGCCGTTCCATGGCTGGTCGGCGTTCCTGGTCTTGACCCATTGGGTCCCGTCCCACACATATGGGCCGTTGTCGTCGTTGCCGTCGGTGACGTATCCGGTCTGGCCGGTGACGCCGGTGATTTGCCGAAGGGCTTCGAGGGTGGTGGCGACGGCCGGTTTGACGCCTTCCGGCGTGGTCCTCCGGTCCACTTGGTCAAGCGCCTTCTCGAACGTGTCGGCCATGCTCTTGAACGAGTCCGGCGCGGTTGATACGAGGTCGGAGCCTTCGGGATACGAGAGGCCGTAGATTGGTGTTGTTGCTGTCATTGTGTTCCTTCCTTTTCGGCGGTGGGCGAAGAAGTGTCGATGGTCTGGATCATCGAGAGGTCGCAGATGTGCATGTCGAGCTGCTGCCAGCTGAGGGTGGGCAGGTCGGCCCATGTGATCTGTTTCGTCAGCAGCGGCCGGAGCGCGGCCAGCGTCGCTTCCTGGGTGAGCGTCGGCTTGCCGTTGCGCCACCGGTATGAGAGCGTCCCGCCGATGGTCGTGATGGGGCCGGTGAAGGCCGGTCGGCCATCTGAGCCGGTCAGTGCCGACGCCTTGGCCTTGACGATGATGAACGGGCCGGATGGGCTTGCCTTGTACAGCCATGGAAGTCGTGCCGGGTCGAGTCGCGTGCTGTTGAACGTCACGTTCTCCGGTACCATGCGCAGGTCGTTCGATTCGAGCCATTGCGCGATGTTGGCGCGGTCCGTGTCACTGACGTTCGAGGTGCCGCCGCTGTTCCATACGCCGCCCGAGTCGTCCACGGCAAGCATGTCGGAATCGACGGTGAGGCTCTTCTGCATGGCGGTCAATTGTGGTGGAAGACGGCTCTGGTCTCCCATCGTGATCTCCACGTCGTCGAAAGAGAGCTTGCCGTTGTCCGATTTGACGCGTTTCGCGTTGATGACGACCTGTGTCAAAGGTTCGGTGATGCTCAGATCCGTCGATGCCTCGATGTCGGAGGCCGAGAGCGCGTATCGTGTCTCTCCGTCGGTGAGGACGTTGAGTCGGCCATCGGTTGACAGATGCACGGCGATCGGGTCGGCGAGGAACAGCGGCCTGATGGTGGATGCCGCGCCGTCGTAGACTTCGTGCCATTGAGGGAGTCGTGGGCCGGCGGTGAGCCGGTGCAGCAGGTCGAGCTGCGATGGGTGGTCGGATGGTGTGTATGGTGCGACGCTTGACGGCAGGGCGAGCCCGTCCAGTTGGGCTTCCGGCGCTCCCTGCGCCGAGGCCCTGCGGTTCATCTCCTTGAGGCGTGCGGATGGTGTGCCTATCCAGTGCGCGCCGTTCCATTTCGCGGCCGTGTCTGTCGGTCCTTGTGATTGCAGGCGTTTCCATATGGCCATCCTCGATGTGGCGGAGAGGTTGAGCAGCCACCCGCCGTCGCTGGCCGGTTCGACGCTGCCGCCGGTGGACACGCTGCCGGCGAACATCGTCGTGCCCGGCGAGTCCGGCGAGTCCGGCGAGTCTGGCGAATACGTCTTGTGGAGCGAGTCGATGGGGATGCGCAGATCGCGCCAGGCGCCCATCGACGGCTGAAGATCTTGCCATCTGGGTTGATCGGAGAACTGCACGATCACCTTCATGCCGGCCAATGTCAATGCCTGGCCGGCGAGCCGTCCGGTGCGGTCGCGGAGGGTGAACGACATCACGGCAGGTTCGGGTTGTTCGTCGATGCTGTCGCTGCCCCACCGGATAGTGAAAGAGTCGAGGGCCGCGATGTCCTTGGCGGAGTCGTTCACCGGTGTCCAGCCGTTGCCGGTGTCGATGAACATGAAGCACTGTTGCATATCATGACCTCCTTGCGTCGTAGTCGGCCAGCAGCCGTTTGATGGCCTTGGCGGTGCCGTCCTTGTCGATGACCTCGCCGTTGATCTCCACGTTCCAGGTGTTGACCACGGCTGGCGTGGCCGTGTTGCCCTGGGCGGAGAGGTTGAGGGGCATGGCCGCGAGTCTGCGGTTGGCGCGGCTGATAGCGGTTTCCACGGAGTTGTCGAACCCGTTGTTGAGGCCCTGGGCGAAACCGGTCATGATGGCCTGGCCGGCGGGGATGAGCAGTCGGCGGTCGTAGCTGATCGGGCCCTTGTGGGCCTTGATCCAGTCGCCGATGCCGCTGATCCAGCCGGTCACGTTGCTCCACATCGATTTGAGGCCGTTGAGGAAACCGCTGATGATGCTCGCGCCGGCGTTGTAGAGCAGTGTGCCGGCTCCGGAGAAGAAGCCGCCGATTGTGCCCGGGATGCCACGGAACCATGAGACGACGCCGTTCCACGCGTTCCTGGCACCGTTCGCGGCCGAGTTGAAGATGCCGACGATGGTGGAGCCGAGACCGGAGAAGAAGCCGATGATGCCCTGCACGCAGCCGGAGAGGAAACTAGTGAAGCTAGACCACACGGCCTTGCCGGTGTTGGTGCAGGTGAAGAAGTAGGTGAGTCCGGCCACGAGCGCGGCGATGAGCGTGATGACCAGCATGATCGGGTTCGCGGCCATGACCGCGTTGAGCAGTGCCTGAGCGACGGCGGCAATCCGCATGGCGGTGGTGACGGCGGTGACGGCCGCCACGGCTCCGCCGATCGCGGCCACGAGAGGGGTCACGAGGTCGAGATTCTGACTGATCCAGTCGCCGGCGGTCTTCAGCCAGCCGCCGACCGTCTGCGCGGCCGTGGCGACGGTGTTGAGCACGTTGCCGAACGCGGTTCCCGCCGGCTGTCCTCCGGTCATCGCGTTCACGACCGCCATGATGCCGTTCCACAATGATTGCAGGCCGCCGCCGACTGACTGCGCGGCGGACTGCAATGCGGTGAACGCGCCGGTGTCCTTGACCTGGCCGAAGAACGTTTGCAATCCCTGCACGCCGTTGGTGGCCAGGCTGGTCACGGCAGTTGATGCCGCGTTGATGCCGCCCGTGACCGCCGGCTTGAACAGGTTGAACGCGTCGGTCAGACCGCCGACCACGGCGGCTTCGAGGTTGCCCATGGCTCCCTCGATGGTGCTGGTGGATGTCGCGGCCTGTTTCGCCACGTCGGTCATGCCGAGGTCCAGCAGCGCCTGGTTGAACTCGTCGGCCGTGATCTCGCCCTTGGCCATGGCGTCACGGAAGTTGCCCGTGTACGCGCCGTTCTTCAGCAGGGCCTCCTGGAGTTTGCCGGACGCGCCCGGGATGGCGTCGGTCAGCTGGTTCCAGTTCTCGGTGGTGAGCTTGCCCGCGCCTGCGGTCTGCGTGAGCATCATCGCGACGCTTTTGAACGTGTCGGCGTTGCCGCCGGCCACTGCGTTCAGGTTGCCGGCCGCCTCGGTCAGTTCCATGTAGTTGCCGATGCCGTTGGCGGCCAGCTGCGCGGTGGTGTTCTGGATGTCATCGAGCCCGTACACGGTGTCGTCCGCGTATTTGCGGGTTTCCTTGGCGGCGGCCTGCACGGCCTTCGTGTCGATGCCGGCGAAGCTCATGGTGTTCATGAACTTGTCGGTGCTGTCCGACATGTTCACCACGTCGCTCGCGAAGCCCTTGAGCTTGTCCCACAGCGCGGTCACGCCCTTGACGGCCAATCCGCCGATGGCGCTGCCGAAAGCGGCCGCCTTCGTGGTGGTCTTCTCGAACGCCTTGACGGCATCATCGGCGTTGCCGGTGATGCGCACGCTCATGATCGCGCTGTGCGCCACGGTTCACTCCTTCTGTGATTCTTCCGCTTCCTTGAGCAGTTCGGCCAGTCCGGTGCCCCAATCCAGCTCGTCGGCCTCGTCCCTCCATTGCCATGGCGTGCCGCCGAAACGGCTTGCCAGGAGGAACGAGAGACGGCCGAGCGAGCCTTTGGGCCACTCGGCTAGTCCGTAGGGTTTCCCTCTTCGGGGTCCTCCTTCGCGGCCGCGAGGTCGAAGGACGCCACGGTGTCCAGCCAATGCTCGAAGTCGGGAAGATTGCGGCCGGCCATGCGCAGGGCGGCATATGCCGCGTAGGCTCCGGACCTTACGGGGGATTGGGTGATTGGCCCCCAGCCGGCCTCGATGGCGTGCGCTTCGGCCTTGCAGGTGGCGCGCATCGTGATCGGCACGAGTTCGTGCTTGCCGTCCGTGTAGGTGATCCGTGTGGTTGCCATGTCATTTTCCTTTCACTTGTTTCAATGTCTTGTCGATGAAGTCCTTGTAGACCTGCCGCCATTGGCTCTCGGTGGAGGCGACGCCGTTGTTGACGAAGAGCCGGGGCTTGATGCGGCGGGCTGGCCACCCGTAGTTGGTTGGTCCTGCGTAGGGCACGGCCTTGCGGCCGGCGCGGATGACGCCGGCGCGTTTCGTCGCACCGACACGCAGACTTCCGGCCAGCCGGCCGGTCTTGCCGCGCGGCGCGAGGTTGCGGACCGCTGGCAGTGCTATCTGCGCGGCTTCGCGGTTCACTTCCTTCAGGTCGTCCATGTCCGCGCCGGCCTTGCGCATCGTCTGCACGAAGCGTCTCTGGCCGACGACCATCAGCGCCTTGTCCGCCATCACTTGCCCTCGTATGCGGCGTGGGCGACGTTCGTGACGGCGAAACTCAGATCGTTCGTGTTCTTGGACTTGACGTCGCCGCCGATGGCGATTGGCGCGATGGTGACGTTGAAGGTCCACTGGATCTTGCCGTTCTTGTTCGGAACGAACTGGGCCGGCAGTGTTTCGCCCTTGTGGTCGAAGAGCCAGACGGCCAGACCGTCCTCGCTGAAGTCGTCGCCTATGGTGCCCTCGAACGTCCATGTGGTCGTGGTGTTCGTTTCCTCTGATCCGTCGAGGTAGGTGGTCGGGTCGTCGCTGCTGTTCGACGGGTTCAGCTGCGCCTTGGTCAGGTCGGCGCTGAAGTCCCTGCCGTTTGTGGTGTCGGTGATTTTGAAGATGCCTGGGCCGAGCGTGCGGATCTTTCCAGCCATGATTGTTTCCTTCCTATTCTGTTTCTTCGATTTCCAAAGCGTTCAATGTGACCTGGTAGGCCGCGAGCGTGCCGACTCCGGCCAGGCTCCAGCTTGCCGGTGTGGCCTTCTGCAGGTTCAGGCCCTTGTCGGCGAGCCGGTCGAGTGCGGCGAGGATGTCATCGACTGCGGATGGCTGCGTGGCCGGCGTGCCGGCGATGATGTCCAACGTCCAGACCGGTTCTGGCGGGCCCCATGATGGCCATTCCACGGTTGGCGGTTCGATGAACACCGCGACTTTGCCTGCCGTCGGGCGGATCAGTTGGGCGTCGATGCTGACGCTGCTGACCAGTCCATCGAGCATGTCGGTGAGCGTGTTCATCAGCGCGGCGCGTTGTTCCTGGATGTTCATGCGATCACCATGCCCCCGGTGAGCACGCCGGCGGCGCGGAGTTTCGGCCAGACCGAGCGGAGCGGGTCGGTGGAGATCCTGAACGGTTCAACGGTCGCGTCGCCAACGTCCATAACGCCGAGGCGGGCGTCACGCATGTTGAACAGGTCGGCGGCGCAGGAGACGATGCAATCGGCCAGCAGATCGTCATCGACGGTGGTGGTGCCGACCGCGTGCGCGACGTATCGGCGCGCCGCCGCGAGTTTGACCGTGAGCCGTTCGTCCTCTCCGGCCGGCACTCCAACCTCGTCGCGGAGCCGTTGCAGCAGGATGTTGTCAGCGATCATCATGCCGTGGCGAACTTCACCGGGATCAGGCCGTCGGCATGGGTCGTGGCCACGGCCATGTATCCGTAGACGCTGTAGCTGTTGGTCAGGCCGGTCACGTTCCCGTCCGTCAGCTGTGCGGGGCCGCCGGATTCCCAGACGGTCACGGCGGCCGGGTCGATGAAGCTGGCCAGTCCTGCGTCGGCGTTCGGCAGCAGCACGACGGGGACGCGCATGAACGTGCCGGCCACGCCGGTCAGGTCGAAGCTGCCGATGGTGTCGGTGCCGTCGCCGCTGAGGTTGAAGAAACGGTCGCCGGTGTCCTTGAGCCTCACCAGCGCCTTGAGTACGTCCTTGGAGACCGCGAGGCGGGTCAGCGACACGTTGCGGTCGTCGGCCAGCTCGGACGCGTCGATGATGAGGGACACCCAGTCGTCGATGGTCATGGATGCCAGCTGCGGGGCGTCGATCTTGTTGGCGTCCTCCGCCGCGTCGCGCTGAGCCTTGATCTCCGCATACAGGTGGTCGCGCACGGCCTTCTCGGTGGCCTTCGCGTAAGCGTTCTGCAACGCGGTGATCGCGGTGTTGAGCATCGGCGTGGTGCTGCGTTCGATGGCCTGGCGGCTCAGGGTGGTGTAGCCGCCGTAGGTGTTGATGTCGGCCGTCTTGGTGCCGAAGCTGATTTTTCCGAAGGAAAGATCGGCTCCTTCCTCGGTCTGCTTGCCGACGGCGGTGGTGTCGGAGGTCACGACATGGTATTCCATGCTCATGCCTGTGGCCGGGAGCGTGTCATGTGTCAGGAGCTGGGAGACTTTGCGGCGTTCCTCGATCAGTTTGAGGTCATCGGCGATCCAGGTGGCGGTGTTGCCGGTGTCCTTGGTCGAGATCAGGTCACGGCATTCCTTCATCACGGTCATGGCCTGCTCGTCGCCACGCGCGAGTGCCTGCATGTATTCGCCGTGGCTTCGGTAGGCCGCGCCGATGGCCGCCGGCTCTGGTTTCGCGCCCATCTTGGTGATTTCGGCTTTGATGCCGCGCTGTTCCTCCTGGACGGACTGGATCAGGTCCATCAGTTCGTTGTTGTTTTCCATGGTTTCCTTCCTGTGTTCGACGGCTGGTGCCGCTGATTTGGTCATTTTCGCGTTCTGGTAGGCCGGCCAGCTCACGATGCTGGTCTCAAGCAGCCTGACCTTGCGGCGGTGGGTGATGCCGTCGCGGTCCTTCTGCGATTCGATCGGGACGAAGCCGACCGAGAAGCTGTCGAGCACGCCGTCACGGATCAGGGTCATCGCGTCGCGGCCGCGTGCCGTGTCGCTGATCCGCGCGGTGATGTGCAGGCCGTCGTCGGTGCTTTCCGCGTTGGTGATCCGTCCGATGGTCTCGCCGTGCTCGAAGCACAGTTTCGCCTCGTCAAGCCCGTCGAACGAGCAATCGCGGTCGAAGGTCTCCGCGCCGTCCCACGTGTCGATGATGTCGCCGAACGGCACGGCGACGCCCTCCACCGTCGATGCCCCGGCATCGTCGGCCGAGCGGAGCGTCAGCCCCTTCCAGGCGATTTCACGTTTCTCGATGTTCATTGGTCTTCTCCTTTCACGAGTGCCGGCAGCCCTTCCTTGCGCCTCACGTCATCGACGGTGAGGAAACCGGCCTCGATGGCGGTCTTGTATGCGCCGTACCGGTCGCTCATGTTCGCTCTTTGCGAGCTGTCCCAGTCGAACTTCGCGGTTCGGCCGCGCGGCAGCAGGCGGTTGAAGATCTCCTCGATCTCGCCGGTGTAGGCCGCCAGCGTGTAGTCCGCGAACTCGATCCAGGACTGTTCGATGTTGCTGTAGGTGAGGTTCGAGCCATCGACGGCGGCGAGCATGATGCTTGCCGGGATGCCGAGCAGACGGGCGATCTGCGTGGTGTCGAACTTCTGCGTCTCAAGGAACTGCAGGTCTGCCGGCTTCAGGGATAGCGGCACGTATTCCAGGTTCTTGCCGACTACCTTGATGTCGCCGGCCTCGCCCGACGCCTTCCATGATGCCTTGGCCTGCTGCGCGGCTTCCTGTGTGATGTTCTCTGATGTGCGCAGATAGCCCTTGAGGTTCGAGCCGTCGGTGAAGAATTTCGCTTTGTAGTCGCGCGCGAGCTGTGCGGCCTCGATTTCCTCGCGTGCCGCCGAGATGGGGCCGAGCCCACGAAGACGTCCGGGCACGTTGAGGAACTTGCTGTGCACGACGTCCTCCGCCGTGTAGTCGCGGCCGAGATAGGAGAACCGCAGATCAGGCCGCGCGGGGTCATCGCTTTCGTCCGTGACGGTCACGTATTGCGGCGGCAGCACCTCGCATGTCACGATCTCGCCCTGCCAGTCGCGCACGATGCGGGTGAACGCGTTGCCGTCGAGCACGAGCGAGGCCACGATGTCGGCGATGAAATCACGTCGTGAACGAGACACGTCCGGCTGCAACACCAACGGGCTCACGTCCGGCAGATCACGACCGCCTCGCTGCTCCACGACCGGGAGCCCGGTGATGGCCGTCTGCAACACCTGCACGCCACGGAATACCGTGGACAGTTGGAGCGGTTCGGTGGCCGAACTCCGTGACGGCGGCTTGACGCCTTCCGGCATGTCCGTGCCGTCCGCGCCGCGCGTGAGCACTCGGCCGGCGAGCTTCATTCGTTTCCAAAGGTTCATGCCGCCGAGAATATGGCCGTGGTCCCGTCACGGCCAAAAAAACGGTGACATTCAGTGACATTCGGTGACAAACGGTGACATTCAGTGACATTCGGTGACAAACGGTGACACGTCAGAAGATTTGCAGCGCGCCGTCAGATGGCAGGTGATGCGCGCCCCACGCGGCCAGCATGCATGATTCGATCGGTGAGGTCAGACCAGTGCTGCCGCGCCGTGTGACGCGCCACGCGTCGCCGCTCCACGTCCTCGCGCAGTTGGCCGCGCTTGCGTCGAGCTCGGTATCGGCGGCGTGGCGGATCAGCTTGTTCTGCAAACCGCTGACGAATGCCTGACCGACCGCGAGGTAGTCGGATGATTGCATGGCGATGAAGTCAATCAGTGGGTCTCCGGCTTCGTCGGTCATGGATGCGAGCCGGTCGTGCAGGTCGGCGTTGGGCCCTTTGCAGTCCATGACCAGGGGAGCGTGGTAGGTGTCGCAGATTCTCGTGATCTCGGCGGGTGCCATGCCGGTGCCGTCCAGGACTTCGAGCAGTTGCACGGTCACGGTGCCATCATGGTCGAGGATCGCGGCCGAGATGGACGTGTTCGTGGCATCCACATCGACGGCCGCGGCGATCACCACGGGTCGGCCGTCGATCCGGTCCGGCGTGATCGGCGTGGCCAACGTCGATTGCCATAGCTGGTCGGGGATGACGCGCTCGGCCACTCCGTTGTCTCGCCGGTTGCCGAAGGCGCGCGCCCAACCGGCCTCGTTGCCGGCGAACTGCTCACGGAAGTCGCGCAATTGGCGGATGTCCCAGACTGTCTCTTATACACATCTCCGAGCCCACGAGACTACGCTGCATCTCGTA
>ENA-OZEW01000424-OZEW01000424.1-human-gut-metagenome-genome-assembly--contig:-NODE-424-length-14985-cov-4.739451_pt1 | contig 14985 bp, 15 predicted proteins | sample MGYA00245072_ERZ653617 | MGnify/ENA primary metagenome ERZ653617 (study PRJEB26926, sample SAMN06165063) | human gut metagenome | biome: ENVO:00009003; feature: ENVO:2100002; material: ENVO:00002003...
TACGAGATGCAGCGTAGTCTCGTGGGCTCGGAGATGTGTATAAGAGACAGCCACCCGCCTCACGCCGTTTTATCGGCGCCAACGCCCGCGCGGCGCGCAATCAGAAGCCGAGCCTCTCCAGCTGCTTGGGGTCGGACTGCCAGCCCTTGGCGACCTTGACATGCAGATCGAGCTTGGCCTTGCCTCCGACGATGCGGTTGACCGGGGTGCGCAGCTTCTTCTTGACGCGCACCAGATGCTCGGCGCCGCGTCCGATGATGATCGGCTTCTGCGAGTCGCGCTCCACGTACACGGAGACCATGACCTGGATCTTGCCTTCGTATGACTGCCCGCTCTCGTTGTCTTCGGGCCGTTCGATGGAGTCCACGACGACGGCCAGCGAATGGGGCAGCTCGTCATCAAGCTCTTCGAGGAACGCGCCGCGGATCAGCTCGGCGATGGTGTCTTCCGGACGCTCCTCACTGACCTGGTCGTCCGGGTACATCTGCGGCCCCTCAGGGGTGTTGTCGATCAGCACCTGGCGGACCTCGTCGAGATTGTCGTGTTCCAGGGCGCTGACGGGCACGATGTCGGAGAAGTCGGCGAACTCGTTGATCTCGATCAGTTTGTCGATGAGCTGCTGGCGGCCCAGCTGGTCGATCTTGGTGACGATGGCGATCAGCGGAACCTTCCACGCGAACGTCCCGTCCTCGCCCTTGGTGGCGAAATCGGTGCGCAGACGGCTTAGGATGCGCTTGTCGCCGGGGCCGATCTCCTGGTCGGCGGGCAGCAGGAACGCGATGGCGTCGATATCCGACAGCGATTCCTCGACGATGTCGTTGAGACGCTGGCCGAGCAGCGTGCGAGGGCGGTGGATGCCGGGCGTATCAACCAGCACGAGCTGCGCGTGGTCGGTGGTGAGGATGCCGCGAATCGCCTTTCGCGTGGTCTCCGGGCGCGATGAGGCGATGGCCACCTGCTTGCCGATCAGCGCGTTGATCAGCGTCGACTTGCCGACGTTCGGTCTGCCGACAACCGCTATGAATCCGGAACGGTACGCCGGCTGGGATTCCTGCTCGTCAGTATTGGTCATATTCGTGTCATGCCTTTTCTTCACGTTCGGTTTGGTCATTGTTTCTCTACGGTAGCGGTTCACCTTGTCATTGGGCGGACGGCTCCGTCATTTGCCTTGCGGGGAGGCGGACTCGCCGTCCTGTTCGTCGCTGCGGGGCTCATCGTCGTCGGCTGCGGGACCCTGCGACCCGGCCGCCGGCTCCACGACGATCATCGACACCCTCTTGCGTCGGCCCGCCGTGTCGACGGCGGTGAGGCGCAGGCCGCGCGTCACCGCGCTGGAGCCGACGATCGGGACGCGGCCCAGCAGCTTGGTGAGCAGGCCATATACGGTGTCGACGTCGTCCTCGTCGATGTCGATCTCGAACATCTCCTCAAGGGTGGCGATGGGAGTCCTCGCCGGCATCTTCCACTTGCGTTCGCCGATCTTCTCGGGCTCGGAATGCTGCGTGCGGTCGTGCTCGTCCTCAAGTTCGCCGACGATCTGCTCGATGGTGTCCTCGATGGTGACCAGTCCGGCGATGCCGCCGTATTCGTCGACGACGATCGCCACATGCTGCCGGGTCTGCTGCATGGCGTGGAACAGGTCATCCACCGGCTTCGACTCGGGAACCAGCATCGGCTGCCTGACGATGGAGGCTACATAGCGCTGTGAGGCGGCGGGATTGAACGCCGTGGCGCGCACGGCGTCCTTGAGATACGCCACGCCGATCAGATCGTCGACGTCGTCGCCGATCACCGGCACGCGGGAGAAACCGGACCGGGAGCACAGACGCAGCATGTCGGCAAGTGTGGCCGTGCGGTCCATGCAGATCATGTCGGTGCGCGGCACCATGATCTCGCGGGTCAGCGTCTCCGACAACGTCAGCACGTTGCGCAGCATCTCGGAGACTTCCGGATCGAAATCATTGGCCTCCACCAGGCGGTCGATGGTGGCACGCCCCTGTTCGAGCTGAATCTTCTCCAGCTCCTCGTCGTCGGACAGGTCCGATTCCTTGGAGCGACGCTTCTGACCCTTCTGCTCGCCCGCCTTCGCAAACGGCGTGATCGCGGTGGCGAACCTGACCAGTCCCGCCAAATTGAGCATGATGTCGATCGGCTTGCTGGCTCCCGCGGACCGCGGGCGGACCAGCACCGAGACGATGCCGACGATCAGCGCGAACAGGAAGCCGCACAGCAGCTGCAGCCAGATCGGCGCATCAAGCAGCGACGCCACGCACGCCACCAGCACGCCGTCGAACACGTTGCATGTGATGCGGAAGAACGCGCAGCTGCCCGAGGTGGCGTACCGGTTGGCGATGAGCCGCTGCACGGTATGGATCTTGCCGATCTTCTTCATCCGGATGAACTGGCTCGTCTCGGTGTCGGTCTGCACTTCGAGGATCTTGTTGTTCAGTCCTGCCCGTGTGACGCGCCCGACCGCACTTTCCGCGGCGGCCATGCTCAACGACAGCCAGACCAGCAGTGCGGCGACGACGACCAACGCGACAACCAGGATAATCGTGGACGTATCGGTCAACGGCATAGGAATCCTTCGTTTGAGTTCATGTGTTCAGCGCCGGTGACGGCATTGCCGCCGAACGGCGACGGGAAAAGACGCGTCATTCCGTTATCTGCCGTCCGCCGCCGTGCGACGCGTCGTATTCGGCAAGCGCGTCGGCCGCGCCCTTCGGCAATGTGGCCGGTTCGATGGTGATGCGGCGCACGGCCAGGAACGTGAGCAGCAGCTGCCGCTGCAGACCGAACATCTGCCTTTCCTGCTCCGGCGTGACATGGTCGTAGCCGAGCAGGTGGAGGATGCCGTGAATGGTGAGCAGCATCATCTCCTGCATGGTGCTGTGACCTGCCGCAGCCGCCTGCTGGGCCGCGACCCAGGGGCATATGACGAGGTCGCCGAGCACGCCCTCCATCGTGGTCTTGCCGTCGCCGGGCCTCAGCTCGTCCATCGGGAAGCTCATCACGTCGGTCGGGCCTTCCAGCGACATCCACCGCTCATGCAGCTCGGCTATGGGATCGGGATCCACGAACAGGATGGTCAGATCGGACTGGGTACTCACGCGCATCTGGTCCATCACCCACAGGCCCAGGTCGGAGAACGCCTTTGCGTCGATGTCCCAGATGGTCTCGTTGGTCACTTCCACGCTCATTGTGCGTCCTCCCGCGATTCCTTGCCTCGGTTGCGCCTGACACGGGTGGCGTCATGACGGTCGTATGCCTCGACGATGCGCCCGACCAGCTCATGGCGGACCACGTCCCCGGCGTCGAGATGGGCGAATGCTATGTCGTCGATGCCGCCCAGAATGCCCTCGATGGTGGCCAGACCGGATCGTGGCACGGCGAGGTCGACCTGCGTGACGTCTCCGGTGATGATCATCGTCGTGTTGAATCCGAGACGGGTGAGGAACATCTTCATCTGCTGTTCCGTCGTGTTCTGCGCCTCGTCGAGAATCACGTAGGCGTCGTTGAGCGTGCGTCCGCGCATGTACGCGAGCGGCGCGACCTCGATGGTGCCGTCGTCGAGATAGCGGTGCAGCTGGTCGGGGCCGAGCATGTCGGACAGCGCGTCATACAGTGGGCGCAGATAAGGGTCGACCTTGTCGTTGAGCGTGCCGGGGAGGAAACCGAGGCTCTCCCCCGCCTCGACCGCCGGGCGCGTCAGGATGATGCGGCGAATACGCCTGTCCTGGAATGCGCGCACCGCCTTGGCCACGGCGAGGTAGGTCTTGCCCGTGCCGGCCGGGCCGATCGCGAAGGTGATGGTGTGGGCGTCCACGGCGTTGACGTAGGCGATCTGCCCCGCCGTCTTGGCACGCACGGGCTGCCCGGCCGCGAAAGTGATGACGCCGGGTATGCGAGGCTTGCGCGCATCCCCTGAACGCGCTGCACCGAGCGACGCACGGCCCCGCTCGGCGGACCTGCCGTATCCGGGGTGTTCGGCGCGGACCTTGTTGGGCAGCACGTCCTGGTCGAGCAGCCTGCGCACGGTGTCGGCGTCCATCGGGGCGCTGTACGCGGCCTGGATAATCGTATGGATGACGTCTTCGGCGCGAGAGGCCTGCGATTCGGTGGACTTCGAATGGGAGACGATGGCCACCCTGTCGCCGCGTACGATGATGGTCAGGTCAGGGAACGCGTGCTCGACCTGCCGGATGACCTCGTCGACCGGGCCGAAGACGGCCACCGGGTCAAGCTGCGACGGGATGGTGATGGTACGGGTCGTCGTTGTCACGAATCGCCCTACTCGTCGAGCTTCTCGCCGGTGAGCACATGCGCGTGCACGTGGAACACGGTCTGCCCGGCGTCGAGGCCGGTGTTGAACACCAGACGGTACGCGCCCGAGAACTCCTTGTCGGCGATGCCCTGGGCGAGCCCGACGATATGGGCCAGTTCCGCGGGATCGGCGGCGGCCAGCTCGGCGACGTTCGCGTAGTGGTCCTTGGGCACGATCAGCACATGCACCTTCGCCTTGGGATTGATATCCTTGAACGCGTACGTGGTGTCGTCCTCATATACCTTCTCGCTGGGAATGCGCCCGTCGATGATCTTGCAGAACAGGCAGTCCTCGGACTTGCTCATATGCTCGCCGCTCCTTGCTGGCCGTGATGGAAATCTGCTTCCATGCTATTGCGTATTGAGGATATTCTCGGCTTCACGCGAAACGCCCCAACGCCCTCGACAGCAGCGACAGCGCCACCGGGCCCGCCGTCGATGCGCGCAGGATGTTCGAGCCGAGCACCACGCTCTGGGCGCCGGCCCCGACGAAATCGGACACCTCCTGCTCGCTGATGCCGCCCTCAGGCCCCACGACGACATTGATGCTGCGCGGCCGCCCGTCGGCGAGACAACGGTCGGCGAGCCGCGAGACCTCGTCCTCCACGGACGACCATGACATGGTGGCGTCCTGGTGCAGCACGATCACCAGATCGCCATGCACGCACGCGCGCCTGCAGATGGCGACGACCTGCTTGCTTGAGACGCACTGCGCCAGTTCCGGCGACCACACGCGGCGCGACTGCTCGGTCGCCGCGTCGAGGACCTGCCGCCATTTGCGATCAGTACGGCCCGCCTTCCACTTGGCGATGGAACGATTGGCCTGCCAGGGGATTACCTCGTCGACGCCGATCTGGGTCGCCATGTCGATGGCCGCCTCGTCGTGACCGGTCTTCGCCAGCGCCTGGATGAGCACGAGCCGCGTGACCGGCTGCGGCTGCCGCCCGACGCGCTGGACGCTGACGAGACCGGCCTGCGCGTCGACGAGCGTGGTCTTGACGCACAGCCCCCGACCGTCGGTCAACGACAGCCCGTCGCCCTCGGCGAGGCGCATGGCCCCCAAGGCATGGCGCTTCACCGAGGCCGGCAGCGTGATCGTCCACCCCACGTTGAGACCATCGCCGTTCACCGGCACATCATCGGTGTCAGGGTCGAAAAGGAATACAGGATCAGTCATGGATACAAGGCTACAACATCCCCGCAAACACAGGCGACACGCCATGATTTGGCATCATCCGAAAACACCGATATAGTGTCTACTCGTTGTCTGAAAACGACACCTGTCCGGGTGGCGGAATGGTAGACGCGCAAGCTTGAGGTGCTTGTGCCTATTTTATACAGGCGTGTGGGTTCAAGTCCCATCCCGGACACCAGCGAAGACCCCTTGGAAACAAGGGGTCTTTCCATATATACATACCGTATGCGCAGACGGCCGCGCGCAATCGGGCCGACGACGGTACGACGACATGAGAACCCGAGGCACGCCCATGCAATTCATCACCATCGACTCCATCGACGACGAGCGGGTTGCCGCATACACGAATCTCACCGAAATCCAGCTGCGCAACCGGCTCGAACCCGAGCGTGGCCTGTTCATCGCCGAATCGCCCAAGGTCATCGACCGCGCGCTCGCCGCGGGCCGCGAACCGATCTCGCTGCTGGTCGAAGAGCCGTGGATCGAAGGCATGTCACAGACCTTCGACGTCGTCGACAAACGGTGGGGAACGGACATCCCCGTATACGTGGCCTCCCCCGAGCAACTGCGCCAGCTCACCGGATACCGCCTCCACCGAGGGGCGCTTTCGGCGATGCGGCGCTGGCCGCTGCCGAGCGTCGAGGAGACATGCCGCGACGCTCGCCGCGTGGCGGTCATGGAGAACATCGTCGACCACACCAACGTGGGCGCACTGATGCGCTCGGCGGCCGCGTTGGATGTCGACGCGGTGCTGGTCACCCCGTCGTGCGGCGACCCGCTGTACCGGCGCGCCGCGCGCGTGTCCATGGGCACCGTCTTCCAGATACCGTGGACGCGCATCGGAGGCGACGACAAGCATTTCTGGCCGCGCCGAGGACTGGAGGAACTGCGCTCGCTGGGATTCACCACGGTGGCGATGGCGCTGAGCGACGACTCGATATCGCTGGACGAGCTGACACGCCGGCTGAACAACAGTCCCGAATCCGCGGACCACATCGACAAACTGGCGCTGATCTTCGGCACGGAAGGCGACGGCCTGTCACGTCACACCATCGCGGGCGCAGACCTGACCGTGAAAATCCCGATGTCCCACGGCGTCGACAGCCTCAACGTCGCCGCGTCCAGCGCCGTCGCCTTCTACGCGACATCCCCGAAGCGCGCGGAACAATAAGAACAGATCGGATATTTTTCATGACTTTTTCATGACGCGCAACGCCATTTCCTTGCACTCACGGGGAAATGTGCAATTATTGTTTCTGTAGGCTCCGGCAACGAAGCAGGGGCGGACAGGCAGACGGTGTCATCAGACGCTGTGAACAACGAGAGGAGCACTCAGATGGCGAAGAACAAGCAGAAGATTCTCTCCATCGTCCTGGCAGGCGGCGAAGGCACGCGCCTCATGCCGCTGACACGTGACCGTGCAAAGCCGGCCGTACCGTTCGGCGGCGTATTCAGACTGATCGACTTCCCCTTGAGCAACCTGGTGAATTCGGATTACCGTCATATCATTGTGCTGACCCAGTACAAGTCGCATTCCCTTGACCGTCACATCTCGCAGATGTGGCGTTTCTCGTCGTTGCTCGGCAACTATGTCTCCCCTGTGCCCGCACAGCAGCGTCTGGGCAAGCACTGGTATCTCGGGTCGGCCGACGCGATCTATCAGACCATCAACATCATCGAGGACGTCCAGCCCGACATCGTGGTCATCGTCGGCGCCGACCACGTCTACCGCATGGACTTCGGCCAGATGGTCGAGCAGCACATCGAATCGGGTGCGGAGTTCACCGTGGCAGGTATCCGCCAGCCGCTTGAGGAGTCCAACCAGTTCGGCGTGATCAACGTTGACCCGAACCACCCCAACATGATCCGCGAATTCCAGGAGAAGCCGGCGACGACCGAAGGCCTGCCCGACGACCCGAATTCGTTCCTCGCTTCGATGGGCAACTACGTCGCCAACACGGACGCGCTGTTCGATGCGCTCGCCAAGGACGAGAAGGCCGCGGACACCAAGCACGACATGGGCGGCGACATCGCGCCGTACTTCGCCTCGCGCGGCGAGGCCGGCGTGTACGACTTCAACTCCAACGTCATTCCCGGCTCCACGCCGACCGACCACGCCTACTGGCGCGACGTGGGTACGATCAAGCAGTTCTATGACGCTCACATGGACCTGATCGCCTACGTGCCGGAGTTCAACCTCTACAACCAGGCATGGCCCATCTACACGAACTCGGGCACGCTGCCCCCCGCGAAGTTCGTGCATGCCGGCCGCGATCGTCTCGGCCACGCGACCGACTCCATCGTCTCCCCCGGCGTCATCGTCTCGGGCGGCGAGGTGCATCATTCCGTGCTGTCGCCGAACGTGCGCATCCATTCGTGGGCCCAGGTGGTCGACTCCGTGCTGTTCGACGGCGTCATCGTCAACCGTCGCGCCCGCGTGTACAAGGCGATTCTCGACAAGAACGTTGTGCTGACCGAGAACTCCACGGTCGGCATCGACACCGAGAAGGACCTCGCCCGCGGCTTCACCGTGACGCCGGAAGGCATCACCGTCGTGCCGAAGGGCACCATCGTGGACGACTGATCGGCTCGGATATACGTTTTGAGGGGGTTTGCCGGATTCGCGGCAAACCCCCTCAACTATATTCACGTGTCTTCGTTCACGTGTCTTCGGCTGTACAGAGAAGCCGCAGACACGGATGAGGTCAGTACTTCGGCATGTTGTCGAAATTGAAACCGAGCGCGGCCAGCTGCTCGCGTCCCTCGGGCGTGATCTTGTCCATCGTCCAGCGAGGCTGCCACGTCCAGTCGATGCGGAACTCCTCCACAAGACCCGCCAGCGTGCTCGCGCACTCGTCCTCGATGAGGTCGGTCAGCGGGCATGCGGGCGTCGTCAGCGTCATCGTGATGATCGCGCGGCCAAGCTCATCGATCTCGATGCCGTAGACCAGACCGAGGTCGATGACGTCGATGCCCAGCTCCGGGTCGATGACCTGATGCAGGGCCTCCTTCACATCTTCGGCGGTGGCACGGCCGATATCGTCGATGGCCTTGAGCGGAATGTCATCCTCGCTGCTGTGCTCGCCATCCTCGCACTCGCTCTTCGGATGGCGGCCGCACGCGCACATCTCGACGCCGCCATCGCTTTTGGGGGCAGGATGGCCGTTGGGGAACCCAGCCGCAAGCTGCGGGTTCGCCATCACGCGGCGCGCCGCCTCCTCGTCGCCCAGAACCTTGCTCACCGAATCGAACACGGAAGCCTGCGGCTCAGGAACCAGATTGTCGCTCATATCTCTCCAGTCGTTAATCGCGAAACCGTTAAATCAAGAGTACAACTCGGACCGCTCTCATGGCAGTGCGGTGACCGTTTATTTCGCCGCCAGCGCCTTGGCGACGGAGTCGCGCATGCCCTCCCAGCCAAGCAGCGCGCACTTGATGCGCATCGGGTACTTGGACACGCCCTGGAACACCACGGCGTCCTCCAGCTTCTCCTCCTTGGCCTCGTCCTGCAATCCAGCGCCGCGCGACTCCATGAGCTCATGGAAGTCGCGGAACAGCTCCATCGCCTCGTCGACGGTCTTGCCAGCGCACAGGTCAACCATGACGGACAGGCTCGCCTGCGAGATCGAGCAGCCGTGGCCGTCCCACACCAGACGCTCGATGGTGTGCGGCTCGCTGTCGGAGACCTCGGCGTGAACCGTCGCCTCGTCACCGCAAGTGGGGTTGAACTGGTGGGATTCGCCCGGCGTGCAGTATTCGTGGCTGGCGCGCACGGTCGTGTCGGCCGGCGCGGAGCCCTGTTCCTTGGACACGTCCGTCGCGAAATGTTCACGACCATGCGGGTCACGCGCGGCCTCAAGAATCACTTCCTGATACATCTGCTCAAGATCGTCGCCGCTCATGCCGAAATCACCCATCGGTCAATCCCTTCCCATGCATAGCGCTCGATAGCGCTCGATATCATTCACGAACACGCGAAACGCCGTCCGCGTGAGATTTCGTGGATATTATGCCACATGCCGTGACAGTATCCCGTGGAAGTCATACGCGAACGGCGTAAACGCGACACGTATCACAGTCCGAAGAACGGACGGACCTTCGCCACGGCCTCGACCAGGGCGTGAGCGTCGTCGACGCTGTTGTACACGCCGGAGGATGCGCGGTTCGACGCATACAGACCGAAGTGGCGGTGCACCGGCTGGGCGCAGTGATGGCCGACGCGGATGGCGATGCCTTGCGCGTCGATGAACTGCCCGACGTCATGCGGGTGTACGCCCGCAACGTCGAACGCCACCGTGCCGATGCGGTTCACGTTCTCGCGCGGCCCGAGAATCCGCACGCCGTCGATGTCGCCCATCTTGAGCAGTTCGGCGGCGATCGTGCGCTCATGCGCCTCGATGTTCTCAAGCCCCACGTTCATCATCCATTCGGCGGCCACACCGGCTGCGACCACCTGGGCGACCGGCTGCGTACCTGTCTCTTATACACATCTCCGAGCCCACGAGACTACGCTGCGTACCGGCCTCGAAACGGGCCGGAGGCACCATGTACTGAGCGGGCTGGTCCATCCACGCGAGCTCGACCATGGAACCGCCGAAGTTCGCCGGCGGCAGGGCCTCCAACAGCTCACGGCGCCCGTACAGGAATCCCACCCCGGTGGGACCGTACATCTTGTGGGCGCTCCACGCGGCGAAATCGACGTCAAGCGCGTGGAAGTCGACCTTGAGGTGAGGCACCGACTGGCATGCGTCAAGGATGAAGATCGCGCCGACCTCATGGGCACGGCGGATGATGGGCGCGATGTCGGTGATGGCACCCGTGGTGTTGCCCACGTGCGTGATGGCGACGACCTTGGTGTGTTCCGTGATCACCTCATCGGCGGTATCCGAGCGGATGCGGCCGTCTTCGGTCAGATCGAACCATTTGAGCGTGGCACCGGTGCGGTATGCCAGCTCCTGGAACGGCAGCAGCACGGAATGGTGCTCGGCCTTGGATACGACGATCTCGTCGCCGGGCTTGAGAGCGAACCGTTTCGCCGCCTCTCCCCCACGGCCCAGACTCGCGTTGCCGAACGCGGTGGCAAGAAGATTCAGTCCCGCGGTGGCCCCGGCGGTGACGACGATCTCCTCGTTGCCCTCCTCGGCGTTGGCTCCGACCAGGCGGGCGACCTTCGCGCGGGCGTCCTCGAACGCCATGGTGCTGAGGGCCGCCAGCTCATGCGCCCCGCGGTGCACGCCGGCGTTGATCGTGCGGTAGAACTCGCTCTCCGCATCGATCACGCACTGCGGCTTCTGCGAGGTGGCCGCGGAATCCAGATAGACGAGCGGATGCCCGTGGATCTGCTGATCCAGAATCGGGAACTGCGCCCGAATCGCCGTAAAATCAACCATTGTTTCCCTTAGATTCAATGTCCTGCCGATATGTCGTTTTTCAGTTATCCGCTTATTCGCTCGCCGCTTCCAGCGGTGGATCATGCTTCCGGCGGTGGCCGCAGGGTGCAGGGATGTCCTGTTCCCGGGATCGCTCCAGGCCGCTCGGGCCAAGTTTACGGTCGGGAATAGTACACCCCCAGGCAATGCGGCCACACCTCAAACGCAACGAAACGAAGAAATCAGGCCAGAGCCGATTCGGAGTCGGAGCCTTCGGGCAGGTACCTGTCGTAGCCGGTCTCTTCGAGTTCGTCGGCAAGCTCGGGACCGCCGGTCTTGACGAAGTGGCCGTCTGCGAACACATGCACGATGTCGGGCTTGATGTACTTGAGGATGCGCGTGTAGTGCGTGACCATCAGGATGCCCAGTCCGGTGCTCTCCTTGGCGCGGTTCACGCCTTCGGACACGATGCGCAGGGCGTCCACGTCGAGGCCGGAATCGGTCTCGTCCATGATGGCGAACTTCGGCTTGAGCAGTTCGAGCTGGAGCACTTCGGCGCGTTTCTTCTCGCCGCCGGAGAAACCTTCGTTGACGGAACGCGACGCGAACTTCGGGTCCATGCGCAGCTTCTTCATCGCGGCGCCGAGCTCCTTGGTCCAGGTGCGGATGGCGGGGGCCTTGCCGTCGACCTCGGTCTTGGCGGTGCGCAGGAAGTTGGTCATCGACACGCCAGGAACCTCGACCGGGTACTGCATGGCGAGGAAGAGCCCTTCCTTGGCGCGCAGGTCGGGGGTCTGCTTGAGGATGTCGACGCCGTCGAGCAGCGCCTCGCCCGAGTCGACCTCGTACTTGGGGTGGCCGGCCAGCGTGTAGGCGAGCGTGGACTTGCCGGAGCCGTTGGGGCCCATGATCGCGTGGGTCTCACCGGAATGCACGGTGAGGTTCACGCCTTTGAGAATCTGCTTGCGACCCTCCTTGGTCTCCACGGATGCGTAGAGGTCCTTGATTTCGAGAGTGTGCTGTTCGGCCATCGTTACTTATCCTCCAATACGGCTTTCATGGCGTCGCTTTCGCCGCGGGCGAGGCGGCGGTCGATTACGTTCATCAGGTGTTCGGCGATGAATGGCACGCCGATCTCTTCGACGAGTTCTCCGAAGAACCCGCGTACGACGAGCTTGCGGGCCTCCGTTTCGGGGATACCTCGCGACTGCAGATAGAACAGTTCCTCGTCGTCGAAACGGCCCACGGAGCTCGCGTGTCCGGCGCCGATGATGTTGCCGTTCTCGATTTCGAGGTTCGGCTCCGAATCGGCGATCGCGCCCGGGGTGAGCACGAGGTTGCGGTTGAGCTCATACGAGTCGGTGCCCGGCGCGGTCGGCGCGATCAGCGCATTGCCCACCCAGGTGGAGTGCGCGTCCTTACCGTCGAGCGCGCCCTTGTAGACCACACGGGACTTGCACTCGGGATGGTTGTGCACCACCATCGTGCGGTGCTCGATGTGCTCGCCGGGGTCGACGAAGTAGATGCCGAGCATGTTGAGGTCGCCCTGCTCGCCGCCGAAGTCCTGATCCATGCGGATACGGACCACGTCGCCGCCGAGTGTGACGACGGAGTGGCGCAGGGATGCGCCCTCGCCGACGTGGATGCGCTGGTTGCCGACGTGCTTGGAGCCCTTCTCCCACTCCTGCACGAAGGTGGTGGAGACGTGGGAGTTCTTGCCGGTGACGATTTCCACGCCTTCGGCGAGACGGGCCAGACCGTGGTGCTCGACGATGATGTCGGCGTGGGCCTCATCGGCCGTCGAGATGACCAGATGCAGGGCATCGAGGTCGTCGCCACTGCCGATCACGTTGACCAGCACCGGCTGGGCGATCTCGCCCGACAGCTCGATCACCGTTGCGGTACGCCCGGAATTCCACTCGACGGCGGCCGCCCGATCGCTGGGCTTGGAGACCGTGCCGGAGACTCCTTCGCCGAGGGCGCACTGGCTGACGACCACGTGCTTTTCGTCGACCGCGGTGCCATCGGCGTAACTGATCACGATGGTCGTCTCCCCGCTCGGCTTGAACACGTCGAAGAACTCTCCGATGCGGTCGAGCGGCGTGTAGCGCCAATCGTCCTGCTTGCGCTCCGGCGCGGCGAAATCATTCATGTCGAACGAGCGCGGCTCCCTGTCGGCGCTCGACGGCATGGCCGCCGGCACCGCGTACGGGTCGTTCGGATCCGCGACGGGAATGGTGATTTCAGTATTGTTCGATGCCATGGGAGTCAGCCCACCGATCCTTCCATCTGCAGTTCGACCAAACGGTTCAGTTCGAGCGCGTACTCCATCGGCAGCTCGCGGCTGATCGGCTCGACGAAGCCACGCACGATCATGCCCATGGCCTCCTTCTCCTCAAGGCCGCGGCTCATCAGATAGAACAGCTGATCCTCGGAGACCTTGGAGACCGTGGCCTCGTGGGCCATCGTCACGTCGTCCTCACGCACGTCCACATGCGGGTACGTGTCGGAACGGCTGAAGTCGTCCACCAGCAGGGCGTCGCACACGGTGGAGTTCGACGAGCCTTCGGCTCCGTCGACGATCTTGACCAGTCCGCGGTACGCGGAGCGGCCACCGCCGCGCGAGATCGACTTGGCGACGATCGTGGAGCTGGTGTGCGGAGCGAGATGAATCATCTTCGCGCCGGTATCCTGATACTGGCCCTTGCCGGCGAAGCCGAGGGACATGGTCTCGGCCTTGGCGTACGGCTCGGCAAGAATGCACGCCGGGTACTTCATCGTGGCCTTGGAGCCGATGTTGCCGTCAACCCATTCCATCGTGCCGCCCTCGCGCACGTAGGCGCGCTGGGTGACGAGGTTGTAGACGTTGTTCGACCAGTTCTGCACGGTGGTGTAGCGCACGCGCGCATGCTTCTCGACGATGATCTCGACGATGGCGGCGTGCAGCGAGTCCTCGGACCAGATCGGGGCGGTGCATCCCTCGACGTAGTGCACGTAGGAGCCTTCGTCGGCGATGATCAGCGTACGCTCGAACTGGCCCATGGCCGGCGTGTTGATGCGGAAGTAGGCCTGTAGCGGGATGTCCACGTGCACGCCCTTCGGCACGTACACGAACGAGCCACCGGACCATGCGGCAGTGTTGAGGGCGCCGAACTTGTTGTCTTCGGGGCTCACGACGGTGCCGAAGTACTTCTTCACCAGGTCGGGGTATTCGCGCACGGCGGTGTCGGTGTCCACGAAGATCACGCCCTGGTCGGCGAGGTCCTTCTGGATGGAGTTGTAAATCACTTCGGACTCGTACTGCGCGGCCACGCCGGAGACCAGACGGCTTTTCTCGGCCTCGGGGATGCCCAGTCGGTCGTAGGTGGAGCGGATGTCGTCCGGCAGCTCCTCCCACGTCTTGGCCTGCTTGTCGATCGGCTTGACGTAGTACTTGAAGTCGTCGGCGTTGAATCCGCTCAGGTCCACGCCCCAATCGGGCATCGGCTTCTCAAGGAACGCCTTGAATCCGCGCAGACGCATGTCGAGCATCCACTGCGGCTCGCCCTTGTCCGTGCTGATGTCACGCACGACCTGTTCATCGATGCCGCGCTTCGCGGCCTCGCCGGCCGCGTCGGAATCATGCCAGCCGTAGGTGTAATCACCGAATTGCTGGATGATCTCGTCATCCTTTTTGAGTTTCTCTTCGTCCACACGCTGGCGATCGGCCACATACTGGCTCATCTCCACGTCGGACGCGGCGTTGGGCGCCTGCTGGGTGTCGCTCACCTTGACGCTGCCTCCTATTCATCACATAGTTCCTACGTTAAGTTAGCAGAACCTCACGGCGAACTCCACAGCAGACCCGCATGTTGGCTTAGCGCAAAACGTGAGCTTGCTTATATTGCGACTTCTCCGCAATGATCGCCGGACCGGCACTAAACAACGATGGGGATGCCCTTTCGGGCATCCCCATCGTCGCGTATCAGTCTACTCTTAAAGCCACACGCTCAGGCCTGACGGGCTTCCTGGTGATCCAGCGCGGCCTTGACGAGCCCCGCGAACAGGGGGTGGGGCCTGTCTCTTATACACATCTGACGCTGCCGACGAAGCTAGAAG
>ENA-OZEW01000428-OZEW01000428.1-human-gut-metagenome-genome-assembly--contig:-NODE-428-length-14880-cov-5.605666_pt1 | contig 14880 bp, 9 predicted proteins | sample MGYA00245072_ERZ653617 | MGnify/ENA primary metagenome ERZ653617 (study PRJEB26926, sample SAMN06165063) | human gut metagenome | biome: ENVO:00009003; feature: ENVO:2100002; material: ENVO:00002003...
CGACGTCAAGGCCGAAGCCTCGAAGCTGCTCGGCAACGACGCGCTGGAAACGGGAGGAGTTGTTGGTGGTGTATTCCACCTGCATCCCCGCACGCTGCGCCGCCCTGATGGAATCGGCGGCGTGTTCCACCGGGTTCTTGCCCCGGTAGACGACGCCGTCCAGATCGAGCAGCGCCAGCCGGTACGTCTGAGATATGGGACGGTCGGTGGATTTGAGCATGGCGTTCATGCACGTCACTCGTCCTGCGCTTCCGCAGCCGGTTCGGCGGCATCCAAAGCTTCCGCTTCGTCCGTCTGCGCATCGTCGGCTTCGGCGGGTTCCGCGTCCTCGGCTTCATCAGCGGCTTCGCCGGTGTCATCGGCGTTCTGGTCGGCGGGGTCGGTGAAGGATTCGGCGCCTTCTTCGGTCTCCTTGGCCGTCAGCTCCTCCTCGTCGGCCAGCGGGCCGTCAAGGGACGCCTCGTCTTCGGCATCGGAGTTCTGGCCGGCTTCGGCATCGGCTGAGTCATCGGAGTCATCCGATTCGGCATCGTCCGACTCGTCGCCGTATCCGTCTTCGGAGCCGCCGTACATGTCGTCGTAGTCGTCGGGCGCGAACTGGGCGTCGTCCTCGCTGATGCCGAGCATGTCGAGCTCGTCATCGGTGAAGTGCTCCATGTCGTGATCGATAATCACGTCGTCCACGGTCTCGTCCTCATCGGCTTCGGCGTACTGGGTTTCGAGACGGTCGAGCAGGTCGTCCAATGCGGCGGCCTGCTCGGTACGGCCGCACTCGTCGAGGAAGTACTGCTCGGCCTGCACGGCACGCATGCGGTATTCGCCCGGCAGCCCTTTGGAACGTCCGAGCGTGTGGACGATCTCGATGGCCTTGTCCCACATCTTGAGGTCGGCGAGGGCACCGGCATAGACCAGGAACATCTCGGCTTTCGCCTCGCCATGCAACGCCTTGGCATCGTCGGAGCGCACCACTTCGATGGCCTTCTTGGGATCGCCGTTGCCGCGTTCGCAGTCGGCGATGAACGGCAGGTAGTCGAGGAAGCCGTTCATGCGGTACGCGGTGCGGAACTCACGCAGGGCGAGCTTGTAATCGCCCTGACGGTACGCGATGAAGGCAAGTGTCTCACGGGAGAAATCGATGCGCGACGCCTGATGAGCAACCCACTTGGCGTGGGCGAGGGCCAGTTCGGGATCCTTCTCCTCCAGCGCATAGGCGGCGAGGATGTGCAGGCCGATGTTCTCGGCGTGCTCCTTGGACAGGCCGCGCAGGCGTTCACGCTCTTCCTTGGACAGCATGGACCATTCCATGCCCTTGGGCATCTTCGGCTCGTTCGGACGACGATCCGTATAGGGGTTCTGCGAAGGGTAGCTTACCGTGCCGTCGGAATTGCGACGGGGACCGTTCATATAGTCCTGACGCTTCTGCTCCCGATATTCGCGCTTCTCCTCGGCGGAGAACTCGCGACGCTCGCCGTCGCGGCGGTCATCGCGCTGATAGCGCGGGCGATCGCCATCACGATGGAAGTCACGGCGGTCATCGCGACGGTAACGCGGGTTGTCGCCGCCACGACGGTCATCGCGACGGAAACCGCCACGATCACCATCCTTGCGGTAACCACCCTTGTGGAAGTCACGGCGCTCCCCATCCTTGTGGAAACCGCCATCCCGGCGGAACCCGCCCTGATCACCGTCACGACGCGGACCACGATGGAAATCACGACGATCACCATCACGACGGTCGTCACGACGGAAACCGCCGCGCTCACCATCACGACGGAACGGACGGTCACCATCACGACGGTCATCGCGACGGAAACCACCACGATCACCATCCTTGCGGAAACCACCCTTGTGGAAGTCACGGCGCTCCCCATCCTTGCGGAAACCGCCCTTGCCGCGGTATCCGCCATGCTCGCCGTCGCGACGGAATCCGCCGCGGTCGCCGTCCTTGCGGTAACCGCCCGACTTGCGGTAACCGCCGGAACGTCCGGAGCCGTAACCGCGGTTGCCGTATGATTTGCCGCCGGAGCGACCCTGTTCTTCTGCCATACGTGTATGCCTTTCTTAATGCAAAGTCTGTTGTTGCGATGCGATGTCACGATGAGCGGGATGGTCTCCGTGCCGGCGCAACCACCCCAGCCGGCCCTGGCCGGCAGCTCCCCGCCAAGGGGAGCAGGAACGAATCAGTGCTTCTCGACGACGCCGAGCGCCTTCTTGCCGCGGCGGATGAGCGCGAAACGACCGTGCAGGAAATCGTCCTGGCCCAACGTCTGCTCTTCGTCGGTCACACGGTTGTTGTTCAGATACACGCCACCGGACTTGATGGTCTTGCGGGCCTCGGAAATAGACTTGAACAGGCCTGCCTTCACCCCGGCCTCGGTGATGCGGTCGTCGATGCCGACGGACGCGAACGTCTTGGCACCGGACTCGTCCTCTATCTTGAGTCCGTCGATGGCGGCTTCAAGCGTGTCCTCGTCGATGGAGGCAAGGTCGCCGCCGCGCCCGAACAGGGCTGCGGACGCGTCGATCGCCGCCTGCGTCGCGGCCTCGCCATGCACGAAGCTGGTCACTTCCCATGCGAGGGTGCGCTGGGCTTCGCGTGCGCCGGGATTGGTGCGCGATTCTTCGGCGAGTCGTTCGATCTCGGCCTTTGGCAGGAACGTGAATGCCTTGAGCAGGCCTTCCATCTCGACGTCGGGGCGGTTGAACCAGAACTGGTAGAACCGGTACGGGCTGAGCATGGTGGCATCGAGCCACACCGCGTTGCCTTCGGATTTGCCGAATTTCTTTCCGGTGGCGTCGGTGATGATCGGGCTGGTGAACACGTTCACCGTGACGCCGCGCACCTTGCGAATCAGGTCCATGCCGGAGGTCAGGTTGCCCCACTGGTCGGATCCGCCGATTTCCAGCGTGCAGCCGTACTCGTCGAACAGGTGAAGGAAGTCGTTGCCCTGCAGCACCTGGTAGCTGAATTCCGTGAAGGAGATGCCCTCCTCGGAGTTCAGACGACGCGCGACCGTGTCCTTGGCCAGCATGGTGCCGAGTCGGAAGTTCTTACCGACGTCGCGCAGGAAGTCGATGACGGACATCTGCGCGGTCCAGTCGTAATTGGAGACGAAACGCACCGGATTGTCGCCGTAGGTTTCCAGAATGCCGCCGATCTGCCGCTTGAGCCGTTCGGCCCAGCCGGCGACGACGTCCTTCGGGTTGAGGGTGCGCTCGCCCGACTGGCGGGGGTCGCCAATCAGACCGGTCGCGCCGCCGACCAAGGCGATCGGATGATGCCCGGCGGCCTGAAGGTGACGCATGTTGATCAGCTGCACGAGATTGCCGATATGCAGCGACGCCGCGGTCGGGTCGAAGCCGCAATAATAGGTGACCGGCTCCCCGTTCAACGCTTCGGCGAGTTGTTTCCTGTCGGTGGACTGGGAAATCAACCCGCGCCATTCCAGTTCTTCAAGGACGGAATCGAATCCTGCCTCTTTGAAATCGGTGACGTGAGCCATGGATATTGGTACTCCCTATCAAATTCTGGGCATTGTGCATCTATCAGTCTCGCAGAACATATCGACAGCATGCGCCAGGACGGCTGCCCGCGAAACGTCGGGGAATGCTCCCCGGTTCGTCGCTTGAATCCGGCCGTCAGTGACGGTACAGGCTTTCGAGAATCCGGCGCAGCTGCTCCAGCACATCGTTGTTGCGTTCGGTGCGCAGTTTCGGGAACGAGGCGATCATTCGACGCTGCTGACGGTTGAAGATGGACATCGCCGCGTCCCTGACCCGCATCATGAAGTCGAACGACATCTCCTTGCCGGATTTCCACGATTCGCTCATCTTGCCGGTGACATCGCTGACGGCGACCTTCATGGCGTCTCCGTAATGCGTCATGGCGGCCATGAGATTGTCGAGACTGTTCTCGAAATGCATGATGCCGCACACCGTGACGACGAGGTCGATCAGCGTGAGCACGAACAGCACCCCGCACAGCCAGTGGATGGCGGGCAGCGGCAGCCGGTCGGTGACACCTGCAACCTGCGGCTGGATCACCGACGTGATGAGCACGCCGCCCACGCCGAACACGAACGCCCCCAGCAGGCAGATGCGCCCGTTAAGATTGAATTTGTAGTCGGAGTAGTCCCACCAGCGGGCATGAAACAGCGCCTCCATGACCCAGGATGTGACGTATTCCAGTATGCTGGCCCCGACCATCGAAAGCAGGAACACCACCAGGGGATTGTGCACCTGTCCCAGCACCACGACGGCGCCGACCGCGCCCGCACCGTAAATCGGGCACAACGGGCCGTTGAGGAATCCGCGGTTGACTGGCCGGCGCTCCAGGATGGACACGAGAATGGACTCGTACACCCATCCGCAGAAGCTGTAGAACAGGAACCACAGGAACAGTTTTTCCACGAACAGCATCAGGCCAGCACCCCCGGCTCCGTGAGGGCTTGTGCCGCCCGTCGTGCGCGGACGCTGCGGATGCTCCGCTTTCGATTGCGGCGAGGGGTTTACCGGACTCCAGTTGCGGCTTGGAGAACCGCTCCAGGGAGAAGGTCTCCCGTGTGGCACTGATCTTGTCGGCCATGGTGACCAGATAGCCTTCGATGTAGCTCGGCGGCTTGAGCGTCATGGGGAACATGTGGCATGCGATGCTGTCGCGTTCGATCGCGTTGAGGCGGAAGTCACGCACCGCGTTGCGCAGTGCAGCCTGCCCGTGCGTGAACCCGTGCAGCCTATGGGCGCCGTCATCCCAGTCATGCCAGTCATACAGGAAGTAATCGTGCAGCAGAGCCGCGCGGACCAGCGACTGCAGATCGACCTTGTCCCACAGATGCAGGCGGTCGGCCATCCACACGGCGAGGCACGCCACGCGGATAGAATGCGCGAATGTCGTCACCGCTCCATGCTGGTAGCATCCGCGCTCGATATGCTGCATATGATCATGGACGATGATGTCGTGCCCATGCTCGTTGACCAACGACCGAATCTGATTGCGCGTCAGCACACTGTTTCCCTTCGCCCGAATCCGTCTTCCGTATGTCTGTGTCTCTTCCAGTCATGATTCTAGGTCAGACTCCTGTCACGCGGGTTCATCCTTCAGGATGAGCCCGCGCGCGCTGGCGGGGATGTGGAGGCGGTCAGTCGGTGACGGAGCGCAGGGACTTCGGGGACTTGTAGGCCGGACCATCGCTCACGGAGTTGGCGAACACGCGCAGCGCGTCGACGGTGGCCTTGGCGCAGGCGATCTGCTCACGTACACGGGCCGGCGACGTGCCGCCCTTGCCGTTGCGGGCGGACACGGAGCCTTCGGTGGACAGCACCTCGCGCACCTGCGGGGCCTTGTCGGCGGGCAGGAAGTCACGGAAGATCCCGATGAAATCGTCATCCGTGAGATCCCACAGCTCCTGGCCGCGGCCTTCGGCGAGCTTGACGCATGCACCGGAAAGCTCATGCGCGTGACGGAACGGCACACCATTCTTGACGAGCCATTCGGCGATGTCCGTGGCGAGCGCGAATCCGGTCGGCGCTTCGGCTGCAAGACGGTCGTGGTCGAAGCTCATGGTGGCGATCATACCGGTGAAGGCGGGCAGCAGCACCTCCAGCGTATCGACCTGGTCGAAGACCGCCTCCTTGTCTTCCTGCAGGTCGCGGGCGTACGCGGTGGGCAGGCCCTTGAGCGTGGCGAGCAGGCCTGTCAGGTCGCCGATGAGACGGCCGGACTTGCCGCGGGCGAGCTCGGCGATGTCGGGGTTCTTCTTCTGCGGCATGATCGAGGAGCCGGTGGAGTAGGCGTCATCGAGACGCACGAACGCGAATTCCTGGGTGTTCCAGATGATGATCTCCTCGCTCAGACGCGAGATGTCGACGCCGGCCATGGCGGCGACGAACGCGAATTCGGCCACCAGGTCGCGCGAGGCGGTGCCGTCGATGGAGTTCTCGGTGACCTTGCCGAAACCGAGTTCTCGGGCGACCGCGACCGGCTCCAGTCCGAGCGTGTTGCCGGCGAGCGCCCCGGAGCCGTACGGGCTGGCGTCGATGCGCTTGTCCCAATCCACGAGTCGCTGCACGTCACGCAGCAGCGGCCACACGTGTGCCATGAGCTGATGCGCGAGCAGCACGGGCTGGGCGTGCTGCATGTGGGTGCGGCCCGGCATGACGGTGCCGCCGGCCTTGACCGACTGGTCGATCAGCGCGGATGCGAGGGAAAGCAGCTGACCTGCGATGACGCGGGAGTGGCGGCGCAGCCACATGCGGATCAGGCAGGCGATCTGATCGTTGCGGGAACGGCCGGCGCGCAGTTTGCCGCCGAGCTCGTCGCCTGCGATCTCCAGCAGGCCGCGCTCCAGCGCGGTGGCCTCGTCCTCGTCGTCTTCGATGGGCGCAAACGCACCGGAGTCGACGCGGCGCTGCAGCTCGTCAAGCGAGGCTTCCATGCGGCTGAGCTCATCGGCGGTCAGCAGGCCTGCGCGGCCGAGGGCGCGCGCGTGGGCGCGGGAACCGGCGATGTCGTCATCGGCGAGTCGCCAGTCGAACTGCGTGGATTTCGACAGACGGGCCAGCTCGGGCGACGGTCCGGAAGTGAAGCGGCCGCCCCACAGGGCGAGGTATTCGGTGTTTTCAGCCATGCGATACTCCTTGGAGAATGGGCATATTCGTGCGGTTTCGACTGTCTGCCAGACTATCAGCGTTGTGATACATTCCCGTGGCGGCTCTCCGGTCGAGCGGCCAGACATACACAAGCACCAGCAGGAATGGCACCGTACAGCGTTACAAAACCGTCAGAGGGCGAATCGCCAGTGCGAGATCTCCTCGTCGATGTCGAACCCGCCTTCGAGCACGAACTGTTTCAACAGTTTCGACGCCTGTACTTTCACTTTGAAATTCGGCAGCGTCACATTCATGCATCGCTCGAAGAACGATTTCGCCCGTGGCACGTCGATGGTGTCACGCAGGGCGTCGAATCGGCCGAATGCGTTCAGACTTTTCTCATTGATATATCTGACGGTGAGTTCTTCAAGCAACGACCTGTCAACGCCGAGATGATCCACGAGCTTGTCGATCTGCTCATCTTTCTCTCGTTTGGCATAGCGCGTGATGTAGTCCCGCAGCGTCATGCCTTCCTCGACTTCCGCATCGCCACGCTCCACATCATGCAGGAACAGCTCAGCAAGTCGTTGTTCGTCCCTCGAAAGCGCAGCGAAGGATCGGTGCAGCTGTGCGGACATCTCCGCCAACTCCGGACTGTCCTCCTTGAGTGCCTTGAGCCATTTGACGAAGTTGGCATTCATGTAGTCGGTGTCGATCAGTCCGGTGTCGATTTCGGTGAGATACCCTTCCAGCTCATAAGGCGCTTCGGGGTCACATCTCCCGTCATCGTCCGGTTCTCCGGTGCAGCTGTCATCATCGAACAGCTCCTTATACCGCTGGGCGAGAATCAGATATGTGCGTTCGTCAATTTGGGGACGCACGATATCAGGTTCGCCGTTCCCGCCATCGTTCTCATCCGCATCGTCGGCATCCGTGCCATCGACCTTGTATTCCGTGGTGTTCCAGTCGAAACCCTGCACTTTCGCCGCTTCAAGGTAACGATTCAGCTCTACGAACTCCTTGGCGAACTTGCGTCTGGCCTCCACCGATTCCGGCAGCTGCATGAGGTCCGATTCCCCGTTATCCGTGAACACGTCGAGAATCTCCAAGTACCGTGTATCCATGGATTTCACGTTCGCGGGCAGTTTCTGCACGAACAAATCAAGCGGCCTGTCGCCGGAGTACAGTTTCACCGCCGCTTCGATGAAGCCGTACATGGTGTGCGGCTTGCGGTAGTAGCGGATGACTCCGAACGGCTTGTCCGGCCCGAACAGGCGGTTCGTGCGGCTGAACGCCTGAATGATGCTTTCGTAGTCGATGATCTTGTCGAGATACAGCGTATTCACCCATTTTGAGTCAAATCCGGTGAGCATCTGGTCCACGACAATGAGCAAATCGAGCTGCTGACTGCGGTTTGCTGCTATGCCGCCGTACGGACTCTTATGCGATAGTCGCGACGAAATATCTTTCTTCATCGCCGCCCATGTGGGGATGATGAACTCTTTGCCGAACGCCTCGTTGTAATCGGTGATGATTTCAGTCAGCGCATCTTCTTTGTCCGTTGCTCCTTCGTTGTTGTCGATGTTGGGATCGAACAACGCCGTTACATGCAACTTAGGTGCTTGCTGCTTGAACAAGTGATAATAGTTGACAGCTTCAGGAATGGAGCTAGTGGCGAGCATCGCATGGAATTTGCCCGCATGGCTGAGCACCGGGAACTGTTCGAGAATGTCCGAGACCACCATGTTCGGATGCGGGGAGTCGATGCCATATTGGTCTCGTCCAAGGAAATCCTCGATGCCGCTGAGACGGTTTCCAGCGCCATCAACCATCGGCCCCATAGGGACCTCGGATTTATCCATGTAATGCTGAAACACCTTAGCTTTAATGGGGTCAGCAAGTGCATCTTCCGTACTCTCAGCTTTCGCCTTGTCGAGAGCCACGGCACGTCTGACTTCAGAATCCTTGTACGTGGTCACCATGTACGGATCGAATCCGAGTACATTATGGTCACGAATGCCGTCGGCGATGCTGTACCGGTGCAGGCAACGGCCGAATACCATGGCGGTGGTGGAGTTCTTCTTCTGGTTTTCGCCCAGAATGGGTGTGCCTGTGAATCCGAAGAACAGCGCGTTGGGGAAGGAACGGCGGATGACTTGCAACATGTCGCCGAAGGTGGAGCGATGGCATTCGTCCACGATGAAGACGATGCGTCGTGCAGCAAGTTGATCCAGCCATGTCTGGGTGACGCCCCGCTCCCCTGCTTTCACGTTGCTCATCTTCTGGATAGAGGTGACGATCAGGGTGTCGTTGACATCGGTGCTGTTGAGTTTGTCCCGCAAAACACCGGTGTTCTCCGTGCCCTGCACTTCCGTCTCGCTGTCGGCAAAGCTGCGGTACTCCTTCAATGATTGAGTGCCCAGTTCGATTCGGTCCATGAGGAACACGACCTTGTCGGCGTCATGCGAGTCAGCAATGAGCTGAGCCGATTTGAAGCTGGTCATGGTCTTGCCTGAACCGGTGGTGTGCCACACATAGCCGCCGGGTCGTCCCGGCATGGAGGGTCGCTGTTCCCAATCACATTTCCTCACCACATCGGAGATGGCGTTTGCCGCGATGTACTGGTAGCTGCGCAGCACCTTAAGGCATCCATCCGCCGAGTCGGCGATGGTGTAGAAGCCGATGAGCTGGTGCGCCATGGGAATGGACAGCAGGCCGGCGGTGCCGGAAGTGCCGCCGATGAACAGCTTCCATTCGTCTTTGCCTGGGTGTTGCCCGCCACAGATAGGCTCGTTGTTGTAGTCCGCCCAATGGAAGTAATAGCTTGGATTGAATTTGTCCGCGCCGGGATTGGCGAAGTAGACGGCGTCGTCGGGGGTCATGGCCACGAAGATCTGCACGAGACGGAACAGGCCGGTGAACACGCCTTCGTGCGCGTATTTTTCGATCTGATTGGTCGCTTGGCTGACGGGTATGCCGCTTCTCTTGAGCTCGATATGGATCAATGGCATGCCATTGATGAGGAGCACGAGGTCGCCGCGCCGCGAGCTCAACATCGTGTTCTTGGCTGGATAGACCGGTTGCTGAACGATTTGGTAGGTGCTTTTGCCTCCCGCGATCTCCTTGCGGTCATAGATGTAGAGACTGACTTCCTTGCCGAAATGCGCCACATCTTCTTTGTTGTCACGCGTGATAGACACGGTACGCCCGTTGACGAACGAATTGAGCGCGAGCGGCGTTCGCAGGGTCTCGATCTGCTCGATTATCTGTGCCATTTCCCCGTCCGTCAGCGGGTATTTGCCGAGCCTGTCTATGTCGTTGTTGTTGCGGTACAGTATGTCTTTCCAATTGTCGAGCAAATCTCGCTCAGTTGGATAGCGCAGGACACCGTCCTTCCATCCATGCTGCTTAAGCACGGTGATGACGTTTTCCTCGAACACCGATTCGCTATCGAATATCATGATTCTTCTCTCCCCGAACTTCCCAGTGTCCTGCCTTTCGCGAGCCGACGCGCTTAAGCAATCCACACCCAATGAGTATCTCAGCATCCCTTCGCACAGTCGCTGATGAGACTCCCACAGCACGCGCCATATCATCGTATGTCGCGCTGGGGCTCTTCTCTACAAAATGAAGAATGACTCGCTGTCTCTCGGTTATCTGCTCATTCAAACCATTTAACTGCTCATTATTGTCAGTTATCTGCTCATTCGAACTATTTATCTGCTCATAATCGTCAGATATCTGCTCATTGTTATCAGGCTTGGCATCCGCCTCCAACATGAGCGTGAGTATCGTGCGATCAGCTTCTCCGAAGTTCTCTTCAATCTGTGGTTCAGGAAGTCCTGCATTCGCCCATGTGGCGAACACATCGGGGACACCCGTACCAGCTCGCTCGCCCACATCGATTAGGCTGAACATCTTCATGACAAGACCGTTGCGCGGATCAGACACCCCGCCGAGGCGCATCTGTTCAATGCCGGTTCGGATATCACCCGGATTCTCGAACACCAGCTTGTCGGGGGTGCGCCTGACCACCACTCCGCGTACGCCATGGTAATCGGCGTTGAACAAGCAGTTGGCCAACGCCTCACGGACCGCCTTATGCATGGGGGTGTCATCGACGCGGAAAATGCCGTCGAGCTTGAATGGGGTCTTCAGGGATTCGGCAAGCTTGCGGTTCACGCGGAAGAAGAAATCGAACAGGTTGCCCGACCACATGCCATCTCCCGAATGCACACGATCGGTCCAGCGAATCGCCGGGTCCAGAGTCTCCTGATAGTCAAGATAATACTGCGGGCATTCGCGCACGATGTCATAGTCGTTGCCGAACATGAGCAGGCCGCCGAACGTGGGATGCAGCCTGCCATCCTCACGGCTTACCGCCGCCGCGCCAATGGCGCGTAGAAAACGCTCGTCATCGAGATCGGTCCAAGAACTGCCCTGTCGCGCTGCACGGAAACGATTGCGATATGCCCGCACTGTGTCTGTATTGAAGTCGGCAACAGTGAGATCGTCCAGCACCTTGGAATCCATCGTCTCAGCTCCCTGATCCCGGAGCATTGCTGAGATCTCCTGCCGCGTGCAACGGTAGTCGCCCTCACCACGCCGACGGTAGGTTCCCCCGAAGAGATCATTATTGATATACACGGGGCGTTCGTCACGCGGAGCGCGCGGAACGTGAATAGCCAGCACTATCCCACCATCCGCTTCGAGCACTTCAACTTCCGATTCGATGGGCAGCACGGCGCTCACCTTGAACCGGTTGCTGACCGTGTTCCAAAAGTCCTGGCGAAGATGTTCCGCTTCCACTGGTGTGAGCCCGACTGTTTCAAATGTGCCGTCTTCGCGTTCTTTGACACCAAGCAGGATGACACCGCCATAGGTGTTGGCGAAGGCGGAGTAGGTCTCCCATATGCTGCGCGGGAGGCCGCCCTTCGCGGACTTCGCCTCGATCCGGTTATTCTCGCGATATGAGGCGAGCTTCGCGATATCGAATGGTTCCATGGCGATTCCTCCCCTCACACGAACATCTTGTCAAGCAAGGATTTTTTGATGTTCCGCAGCAATTCCAACTTACGCTGATGAAGGGTGATTAAAGAATCTAGTTGGTCAAATTGCTGTCCGATTATTCTCTGCTCGTCGACATTGGGCATCCAAATCTCGCTCTTTTGAAGTTTGTCAAAGAAGAAGTACAGTCTCACGCCGCCCTCTTGAAGCATTTCAATTTGCTTTGTAAAAAGCGATGATTTGAACCAGTGCCACAAGAAGCGATCGTCGCAAGAATGATCCGTCTTGAATACTTCGTATAAGGAGCTGACGATTACGTTTTTCCTGGTAGATTGATAGCCAATTGAGCCAACATTGATTCTTGCGGGGTTGTAGGCAAAAGACCCAGGCTCGACAATCCAGTACGCTGTCTTGTCGGCATCTCGCATTGTTCCGCCGTTTTCGAACTGCTCATCTTGAGGCACAAAACCGCGATCGTTAGATACCGAATAGCTTTCGAGCTGCAAGTTGTCTTTGTTCCGAATACCTGAAGCTTCAACGAAATCCACGAACTTACGCTGTTCCCAAGGGTCAGTAAAACCAGCGAAACGAATCTCGGGTACGGACTCGCCATCCTTCGGGAACATTTTTTCAAGCATCGATTTTTTAAAGATGACAAGCTTGTCATACTTACGCTGATGAAGGGTGATGAGGTCGTCAAGACGGGAGAAGAAAGAGCCAATGGCCTGCTGCTCGACCTTTGAGGGTACTGTTGTCTCAACTTCCTTGAGCACTCCCACGGCTAAACCCGGCTGAGCAGATTGGCCCGAATATTGTCCTAAGTCCATACACCTCAGAAGATGAACCAAGAAGCGCGTATCATGTAGGGAATTCGCCTTGATAGCTACCGCATGTTCAGTGAAATAGGCCTTTCCCACTGCAGTATTGACATTCCCGCATAACGCACCTTGGCGACCTATAAGGGCATAAAAACCGTCATGGTTATAACGTTTTGCGTATCCGCGTAAGCCGTTGCCCCCATATACGGGGTATGGCCCAGACGCAAGTATCTTTTCGGCAGAAATGAAGTCGCCACTTTGGAACTCGGAAGACAGTTCCCCCAACTTACGCTGTTCCCAAGGGTCAGTAAAACCAGCGAAACGAATCGAAGGAACTTTCGCCTGTTCAGTCATCATTCACCTCCCAACAGGGTCTTCAGCTCGGCAATACCGGCCATATCGAACTCATTGCCGGTTAGTTGACCAAGCATATTGCCAAGTTCTGCCTCAGCCTGTTCGATCTGTTCGCACACATCAGAGTATGTGGTCGAATACTTGTCGTTCAGCGCATTCACCGCTGCAATCAACTCATCAACAGCCGTCTGAGGGAGCTCCTCAAGCTTGTGCTGCAATGGTTCCACCCACTTGGCAGCAAGCAAGTCATCAGCATGTTCATCGCTCAGTCCTTCAATAACGGTCCGGGTCTTTTCATCAAGCGCTGAACGGAGATTCTTAACGTTCTTTTTGACTTCACGCTCTTCATCAAACAACCGCTGTGCACTCACAAGAGCACGGTCAAAGTCAGTCTCGGGATTCTTCCCAATCGATTTCACTGCTTTCTTCAATTCAGCGGCAACGAAAGAATCTCCATCCTCGCTGACGGCATCAGTCGAACTCTTGTCATCCTCATCCAGATTTTCAAGAATGTCAACGATTTCGCCGCCAATATCACTCAGCCGAGATTCAAATGTGGCAATTTCCGCAAGATCAGAGGTAAGAAATTTCCCCTGTACGAGATCGAACGGCAGAATATGCCCGACCCAGCCGTCCGGCACTTCGACATCCTTACCACCTTTCTTCTTGACGACCATATTGGCATCGACTTTGCGAACGGCGTCATGTCCCTCGGCCTGTATGGTTTCAAGGTCGATGGAAATAGTCTTTTGCCAACTATCGTCAAGCACCTGATACGCCGCATAGGCGTCTACGAGAGGGATACCAGCCAAACGACGCAGCAGATCATTTGCCAGAGTCTCCTCTTCGGCGGCAATGCCCACATTGGCGGCATTACCCACCAATTCACCGCGTATATAAGCCGGATAATCGATGAACGCCTCACGATAACGCTGGATATATGCCTTCACATCTGAGTCGGCATTCACCGCCTCACGAACGTCTTGCACGGCGAGCTTGGCCGAATGGCCGTTCTCCTCCGCGAAAAGGCACCGGCGCAGTCCGGGGAACACGTTCCAATATTTGCTGAGTGCATCGATGTCCCGCTTAGGAATACCGCCGAACATAGTGGAATACACATCCCAGCTCTCGGCATTGTCGGAGGAATCCACGTAGCGAGGAATATTGAGGTTATAGTCATTCTGCCGAATCTCATCAATACCCACCAAGCGGCTGAACTTATCGACGTCACGATTCCCTGTCACCGCATCCACGATGCGTTTGATATCGCTCGCACGCAGCTTGTTGTTCTTGCCTTCCTTGGTGAAGTATTTGGAAGCGTCCACGATGAGCACATGATCGTCGTCGCGATGTTTGCGCAGCACCATCACGATGGTGGGGATGCCGGTGCCGAAGAAGATGTTCGCGGGCAAGCCGATGATGGCCTGAATGTGGTGGTTCTCCACCAGGTTCCGGCGAATAGTGCCTTCCTCACCACCACGGAACAGCACGCCATGGGGCAATACGATGGTCATGATGCCGTCGTCGCGCAGATGGTAGAGGTCATGCAGCAGGAAGGCGTAGTCCGCCTTGGACTTGGGCGCGATGCCGTATTCGAAGCGGATATCCTCGCCGGCCTCCGGTGGTTCCCAATTCTGGGAGTAGGGAGGATTCGAGACCACAGCGTCCACGAACAGCGGCTCATAGGTCTCATCCTTGGTCTCGTCGGTGTCGAACCACGGCCAGTCACTTTTCAGTGTGTCTCCGTTGCGGGCCACGATGTTGTCCGGCAGGATGCCGCGCATGACAAGGTTCATGCGCGTGAGGTTGTAGGTGTTCTCCTTGAGTTCCTGCGCGTAATACCTGATGTCATTCGGGTTGCCGTTGCGACGGGCCACCGCCTGGCCGATGTGGATGAGCAACGAGCCCGAACCGCTTGTGGGGTCATAGATGTTGATTTCCTCACGGCCGGCGAGATGCCAGGCCACGATTTCGCTCATGAGCTGTGAGACCTCGCTCGGCGTGTAGAACTCGCCGGCCTTCTTGCCCGCGTTGGAGGCGAAATTGCTGATCAGGTATTCATAGATGAAGCCGAGGGTGTCGTAGTCCTGCCGGCTGTCCATCGGAATGTCCT
>ENA-OZEW01000449-OZEW01000449.1-human-gut-metagenome-genome-assembly--contig:-NODE-449-length-14477-cov-7.436347_pt1 | contig 14477 bp, 12 predicted proteins | sample MGYA00245072_ERZ653617 | MGnify/ENA primary metagenome ERZ653617 (study PRJEB26926, sample SAMN06165063) | human gut metagenome | biome: ENVO:00009003; feature: ENVO:2100002; material: ENVO:00002003...
GAGATGCAGCGTAGTCTCGTGGGCTCGGAGATGTGTATAAGAGACAGTATAAATATTCAGCAACTTAGAATATTTATAGGAAATAAGGAGGAACATCATGGCTTTAGACGGAATAGTCATTTCAAATATAGTTGCAGAGCTAAACAGCACGATACTAAACTCAAAAATCAGTAAAATCGCAGAACCTGAGGCAGATGAGCTGCTTCTTACCCTAAAGGGACCAAACGGCTCGTTCAGGCTTTCGATGTCTGCAAGTGCATCGCTTCCATTCATCTACCTGACACCCACAAATAAGGTAAGCCCTCTCACTGCCCCTACATTTTGCATGGTTTTAAGAAAGCATATAGCAAACGGACGCATCACAAAGATTTACCAGCCGGGCATGGAGCGTATCATAAACTTTGAAATCGAGCACTTAAACGAGATGGGCGATCTATGCCACAAAGTGCTTATTATCGAGCTGATGGGCAAATATTCAAACATCATCTTTACCGACTCCGATGGTACGATAATAGACAGTGCCAAGCGTATTCCCGCATCCGTAAGCTCTGTGCGTGAGGTGCTTCCGGGCAGAGCCTACACCATCCCCGCGACACAGGAGGATAAATATAATCCTCTGACTGTAGATTCGAAGCAGTTTGTGGATATTATATCAGCAAAGCCGCTTACTGTTTCAAAGGCTATCTACTCATCCTTTTCCGGCATCAGCCCTCTTGTGGCAAATGAGCTGGCTCACAGGGCAGGCCTTGACGCGGACTCCCCTGTAGCTGCCTATTCACACGATGAGCTTTTGCACCTGGGAAGCAACTTCACATGGATGATGGAGGACATAAAAAATAATCGTTTTACGCCGAATATCGTGCGTGACGGCAATGAACCAAAGGAATTTTCTTCAATAGAGCTGACTCAGTATAGAGATTTAACGGTCACAAAATATGAATCTATATCAGAGGTTTTAGAGCTTTACTACTCTGAGAGAAACACCTATACACGTATACGCCAGAAGTCAGCCGACCTGAGAAAACACGTAAATACCCTCTTAGAGCGAAACCAGAAGAAATATTCCCTGCAGATGAAGCAGCTTAAGGACTCCGAAAAACGCGAAAAGTACAAGGTGTACGGCGAGCTTATCAACGCATTCGGCTACGGACTTACACCGGACGACAAGTTTCTTGAAGCTGCAAACTATTATGATGACAACAAAATCATCAAAATCCCTATCGACAACACAAAAACTCCTGCCGAGAACGCGCAGAAATACTTTGACAAATACGGAAAGATGAAGCGTACTGCCGAAGCATTGAACGAGCTGATTCTTGAAACAAAAGGTCAGATAGACCATCTCGAATCAATTCAGAATTCACTGGATATCGCTTTAAGTGCTGACGACCTCGTCCAGATAAAGGATGAACTGATAGAATACGGTTTTATCAAAAAAGGAAAGGGTTCAAAGAAACAGAAGGTAAAGAGCAAACCCTTCCACTATATCTCATCAGACGGCTTTGATATGTACGTTGGCAAAAACAACTACCAGAACGATGAGCTCACCTTCAAGCTGGCAACCGGAAACGACTGGTGGTTCCATGCCAAGGGCATGCCCGGCTCACATGTCATTGTAAAAGCTGAAAACAAAGAGCTGCCGGACAGCACCTTTGAGGAGGCCGGCAAGCTCGCAGGCTACTACTCAAAGGGCAAAAATGCCGACAAGGTAGAGATAGACTATCTGCAAAAGAAAAATGTCAAAAAGCCAAACGGTGCCGCAGCCGGCTTTGTCGTGTATTACACAAACTATTCTCTCACGATTCACCCGGATATATCCGATATCAGGCAGATTGAGTAAGCAGATTATACTTATTTCATAACAATTTCATAACCATTCCAAAACCCTTAAAGTAAAAAGCTGATATACACATGCATAGTCCTGCATGCGATATCAGCTTTTATTTTAGCCATTTAAGCTCATCACAGATTCATCCTCTTTAATTGTTCTTTTGCAAATTCATCCATTTTCTTTTTCAGTATTCTGTTTTCCGGTGTACAAAGCGCCGGGTCTGCTTCAAGCACCTCATCCACCATCTCAGATGCTTCCTTTAGCACATCGCTGTCCTGATACACATCCGCAAGTGCAAACGCAAGGTCTCCACTCTGCCTGATTCCAAAGAAATCCCCGGGACCTCTGAGCTTTAAATCCTCACTTGCTATATAAAAGCCATCATTTGATTTATTTAGTATCTCCAGACGTTTTTTTGATTTCTTTGAATTTGACGAATTGATGAAAATGCAATATGACTGTGCATCCCCCCTGCCTACACGGCCTCTTAGCTGATGAAGCTGTGCAAGTCCAAACCTGTCTGCATTTTCTATCATCATGACAGTTGCATTGGGCACATTTACACCAACCTCCACGACTGTTGTGGACACAAGCACCTGCGACTCATTATTTGCAAAGCGCTGCATCACCTCATCCTTTGCCTTGCTCTTCATCCTGCCGTTAAGCACATCCACCGTGATATCCTTTGGCAGTGCCGCTTTAAGCACATTTGCATAGTCTGTGACATTTTCCCCTTCAGAGTTTTCGGTTTCCTCCACAAGAGGGCATATAACATACGCCTGATGACCGGCTCTCACCTGCTCCTCGATGAAGCTGTAGGCCTTTGGCCTGAACGCCGTGCCAACCACACAGTTCTTGATAGGAAGCCTCTTTGCAGGCACCTCATTTATGACAGAGATATCCATATCACCGTATATGATTATTGCTAACGTACGCGGTATCGGAGTGGCACTCATCACAAGTATATGTGGCTTTCTTCCCTTATCCGAGAAGCTCTCTCTCTGCTTCACTCCAAATCTGTGCTGCTCATCTGTGATAACAAGCGACAGATTGGAAAAATCCGCTTTCTCCTGTATGAGCGCATGAGTGCCTATAATAAGCGCATTTTTCTCGTTTTCAAGGCGCGCATAGGCCTCTCTTTTCTGCTTTGCCGTCATGGAGCCGGTAAGAAGCACAACAGGACTGTCAAGTCCAAACTGACTAACCAGTGAGCAAAACGTCTCATAATGCTGGTTTGCAAGCACCTCCGTCGGAGCCATTATGGCAGACTGATAGCCACATTTTGACGCCCACGCCATAAGAAGAAAAGCAACAATTGTCTTTCCTGAGCCCACATCGCCCTGAATAAGCCTCTGCATCACATAAGGACTTTTAATATCCTGCTTTATCTCATCTATCGTCTTCTTCTGCGCGCCTGTCAGCTCATACGGAAGCTTCTCAATCAATCCGTCTATAAAAGCATCATCCGTAAACTCAAACTCATTTTTGTCCTTCTGCTGCTTTTTATTCTGGTAGCGCATGCCCATGATAAAGAGAAAAAACTCATCAAAAACAAGCCGTCTTCTTGCCTCCACAAGCGCGTCAAAGTCATCAGGGAAATGTATCTGCTTCATGGCATAATTGTACTCGCAAAAGCCGTATCTGTGCCTTATATCCTTAGGCAGATAATCTGACAGCAGTGTATCATGTGACAGAGTCTCCTTTATCGTCTTGACTATCAGATTGTTTGTCACACCGCTTGTCACGGAATACACAGGCTGCAGTGTATCACGTATAGCCTCGTACTTTTGCACCTCATACACCACAGGCTGTTCCATGACATATCGGCCTCCCTTTGGCTTAATATGTCCGTAAAATATAAGATGTCTCCCCTGCACAAGCTGTGCCTTAAGGTATGGCATACGGTACCATACCAGCTGTATCATATGCCCGGGCGAGCCGATATCCTGCAATGTAATCTGCATTCTCGCTGTATTTTTCACTACAGGTGCCTTTTTAATCACAGCATGGATGGCATAGGTGCTGCTTACGTTTACATTATTCAGTTCATCAATATCCGTTATTTCCGGAAACTTTACATAATCCCGGGGAAAATGAAGGAGTATATCACCAACGGTGTATACTCCCATTTTAGCAAATGCTTTTTGTGTTTTTTCCCCGATTCCCTTAACCGCGGTAATCGGTGAAGCTATATCCATATTTGCTCCTAAATATAATAAATGTCATTTATATTCTTTAAAAGGCTTTACTCTACAGAAATAACATAATAGTAGATTGGCTGTCCGCCATCGTTGACCTCAACCTCTACATCAGGATATTTCTCTTCGATTGCTGCCGCAAGCTCATTAGCTGAGTCCTCATCAGAATCACTTCCGAAATAGATGCTGACAATCGCTGAATCCTCATCTACCATGGCATCTACCATCTCAAGTGTGGTAGCCTTTAAGTCTGTTCCAACAGAAAGGATGCTCTTGTCTCCGATTCCCATGAAGTCGTTCTGCTTGATGGTTTTTCCGTCAATCTCAGTATCACGGACTGCATATGTCACCTGTCCTGTCTTGACATTTTCTATCTCAGCCATCATCTGCTCTTTATTCTCCTCGGCACTGTGGTCAGGGATATAATTTACGAGTGCTGTGATACCCTGTGGGATAGTCTTTGTAGGGATAACAATAATCTGTTTATCCTCAACAAGGTCTACTGCCTGGTTTGCAGCCATGATGATATTCTTGTTGTTTGGCAGGATAAATACTGTCTTTGCATTTACATGCTCGATAGCGTTGAGCATATCCTCTGTGCTAGGGTTCATGGTCTGACCACCCTCTATGAGATAGTCCACTCCAAGGCCTCTGAACACTTCATTCATGCCTTCTCCGATTGAAACAGATACAAAACCCATTTCCTTTGCAGGCATGTTATTTGTCTTTTCATCAGCCTGAGCAGCTTCATAAGCCTCTTCCTCAGCCTTCTGCTGTGCTGCAAGCTTCTGTGAATCCTTGATGAGCTTTTCCTGATGTTCCTCACGCATATTGTCGATCTTTATCTTGCTGAGTGAGCCGAAGGTAAGTGCCTTCTGCAGTGCAAGTCCAGGGTCGTTTGTATGTACGTGAGTCTTTACGATCTCATCGTCAGCTACAACGACTATAGAGTCACCGATTGACTCGAGGAATGCCTTGTATGCGTGCTCCTCATTGTCTGACATTGGCGCATTGAGTACAATAATAAACTCTGTGCAGTAACCAAACTTAATCTCTGCCTCTGTCTCAGCCGAAATCTTTGCAGGAGCTGCTCCTGTTGGTGCGCCCTCGATTGTATAGTCAATCTCCTTGCCGATAAGAGCATCATATGCTCCCTTTAATACCTGAACAAGTCCCTGTCCGCCTGAATCAACAACACCTGCCTGCTTTAATACAGGAAGCATCTCCGGTGTCTGGTCAAGCACATACTCAGCCTGCTTTATAACCTCTTCAACAAATGTGACAACATCCTCTGTTTCGTCTGACAGCTCCAGAGCCTTTTCTGCTGCGCCCTTTGCCACTGTAAGGATAGTTCCCTCCTTAGGCTTCATAACCGCCTTGTAAGCTGTCTCAACCGCCTTCTGGCATGCTTCACAAAGAATAGTGACATCTATTTCATCGTATTCCTTTATAACCTTGCAGAAGCCTCTGAAAAGCTGTGATAAGATAACACCCGAGTTTCCTCTGGCGCCTCTTAAAGAGCCTGATGAAATAGCCTTTGCAAGCTCTGCCATGGTAGGCTCTGTGAGCGAGCTGACCTCCTTGGCCGCAGACATGATTGTCATTGTCATATTTGTTCCGGTATCACCATCCGGTACCGGGAATACATTCAGCTCATTTATCCAGTCTTTCTTTGAATCAAGATTCTTGGCTCCCGCAAGAAACATCCTTGCAAGGAGCTTTGAATTAATGCTTGTGATCTCCACTTTTTGTAGTCCTCCTTAATCAATTACCCTTACGCCCTCAACGTAAATATTGATCTTTGCAATTTTCATTCCTGTAAATGACTCAACCTTGTACTTAACCGTCTCGATAAGATTGTCCGAAACAGTGCCGATCGAAATACCATACGCTACTATTACATGAAAATCAATGGTAATTTCGTTGTTCTCATCTACCTTTACATTTATTCCATGGTTCAGGTAATCTCTCTTTAAAAGCTTTACAAGACCATCCTTCATGTTGACCGCTGCCATGCCTACTATTCCAAAGCACTCTACAGCTACAGAGCCTGCATAGGTTGCAATAACATCTGTATCAATTAAAATTTGTCCATATTGGGTATCCATCTGTCCCTTCATAATATATACCTCCATCATATTGTGACGTAGCTAATGTTATTATACCTTTTTTTTCACAAAAAGCAAATATTTTTATATTTTATCCTTGCATTCTTTATTTTAATCTGATAGAATACATTTGTTGTGAGCTTAAGAGTATGGTAAGCTTAGTGAAATGCAAGGAGGTGCAATATCATGGCAAAATGTGCAATTTGTGAAAAAGGTGTTCATTATGGAAATAATGTCAGCCATTCTCATAGAAGATCAAATCATGTTTGGAAGTCAAACATTAAGAAGGTTTCTTGCAAGGTCAATGGAGTTCCACAGAAGTTATATGTATGTACTTCATGTTTAAGATCTGGCAAAGTTGAGAGAGCTTAGTCTTTATTTTTGAATCTTTTGAATTTTAAAGGACATCCGTTTGGATGTCCTTTTTATTTGCTTTCATATATGAAATTAATCCTGCTTATCGTCCTCTTTATCGTCTACCTTTACATCGTCGAGATTAAGGTCATCATTTTTTCCCTTTGAGAAGCGGCTTACAATGTCCGGCACCATATCAAGTATCTTTGTCATGCCGTCCTGATTCTTTACATTGACAAGCTTTGTCTGTCCATTCTGGATAACGAGCACTGCACTTGGCTGAATCTTTCCACCCATACCGCCGGCTCCGTTATTTTTCTTTTCTGCCGAAAATGCTCCTGCTGCCACTCCAAACGACACATCCACAAGCGGAAGTATGATTGTATCCCCTATATGAATCGCATCACCGACCACCGTCTTTGTAGTGATAAAGCTGTCCATCCCCTTGAAAAGTGACTCTACTGTGTTATTGAAACTATTATCTGCCATAATATCTTCCTCCTATCTGCTTATCCTATTATATAATCTGCGGCAGTTTTTATCAAATAAAATTCTAAGTGTTGCCGCTAAAATACTTATTACTATCACATGCCCCTTTATATCAAAGCTGCCCTTTGCATACGGCTTTTCGCTCTCGAAATCGGGTGTAATCCGCCATCTGTTTGTATAGCCGACAGGAAAGCATGCTAAAATTCCCAATGAAATGCCTGTTGTATCCGGCGAGCCTGTTGAATAAACCATTGTAAGCTTAAGCCTCCTTGGGCATATTCTTTTAAGAATGATAAAAAGCTCTTTTTTCAGATGTGAAAAAGCGGCTTTATTTCTCTCATCACTGTATTCTCTTTTTAGCTTATAGATACAGTTTTTTATTTTATCTGACTTATCTTTAAATTGCTTTTTATGTGACTTTTTGTGTGGCTTTTTATACGTTTTTTTATGAGTGGGCTTTGTTTGTTGTTTTATATGCTGATTCTCATCAGTTACTGACCTGTACTCATTATGCGTACGTGCTGTGCATTCATCCTCTGCCTGTTCATCTGTGATGTGCTCTGACTCATCTGCCGATATTTTAGGCTCATCTCCGGTGTTTTCACTGACTTTATCTTCTGTTTCAGTTTTAGCTGCATCATCCATTACATCATCATTAAAAGCCTCATAATTATCTCCCAACGAATCAGCAAACAGCCCCTTCTTCACAAAGACAAGTCTTATATATCCGTCAGTTTCATCCGCATACTCTATATGCAGTGCAAACAAATGAAAAAGCCACGACGCATGCGCTTTTGCTCTTATGTCTGTATTGTCAAAGCTTCCGACAGCCCTGTACTTGACCGGCACAAACAGTACGCAAAGCAGCGCTGTAAGTATAAGAGCAAGCACTACAAGGAGTATGATGCCTATGACCTTTAAAATCGTAAATATCATCTATCTATTTCCTCCGTCTGCTCTTTAAATAGCTCTTCACATCTGTTTTACCTGTATTTTCGTATGTCTCCTTAACAATATCACAGGCCAGCAAAAGTGCCTCATCATAATTACCCGCTACTGCGATTATGTGCAGATTCTTCTTCGGATATCCCTTTTGCAGCAATTCTCTTGTCGGAATGATATCCAAAAGATTTTCCTCATTTGACGGAAACGTGATGATGTATGTGTGAAGCATGCCGGCATTATGCTCTATCTTCCACTTGATTTTCTTTATCTTTCCGGTAACAGACTCTCCTACAAATAAATCCTCATACCATTTCATTCCAAAACCTCAAAAAGCAGTTTTTAAAACTGCTTTTTAATAATACTAATAATACTTGTGTGTCCCCCATAAATTGCTTTTCTTTAAATCCAGGTACTCATTGTAAGCCTTCTCAAGTATCTGCTTCTCATTTGCAAACTTGAGCAGATGATATGCCTCGTGATACTTGTAAAACCCTGAATCCATGAAATACTCTTCTCTTTGCGGTTTACTATAATAACTTTCGCCCATCATAAGATACCAGTGTACATCCTTTTCCACTGTATCATGTGGCACGGTAAAAGAATAGTGGCTCTTACCCACGTATTGGATTATCGTTGCACTGGCACCAGTCTCCTCTTTCACTTCACGGATTGCAGTGTCCTTGTACTCTTCATCAGATTCCACAGTTCCCTTGGGCAGTACCCACCCCTCGTACCTGTTCCTGTAGTTCTTGTATAAGAGTAATATTTTGCCACGAAAGATTACCACACCGCCACAGCTCGTTGCTTCTATCATTGCCATTCCTCCAAGTGTGGTTTAAACGCTATCTGTCAGTTCAAGCGAAATATGAACGATAACGTCTGTCATTACATTTAAGTATAACCTACTTCTAAAAAAAGTGCAACAAGCCTATTCATTGAAATATTTATCAAATACCTTTTTTGCCACCGGCACCGCATATGTGCTTCCGGCACCCGAATCCTCCACAACTACTGCGATTGCCAGATCATTGTAGCCATCCTTTTTTCCATAGCCCACAAACCAGGCATTGGTCTGGTCTGTAGAATCTGATACCTGGGCAGTTCCGGTCTTTCCAAAGGCCTCATAGCTCTGATCGCTTAGCTTTGCGCCTGTTCCATCAGATACCACTGCTGCCATAAGATTCTGGAGAAAAGCTGCCTGATCCTTTGACATAATCTGCTTGTATGAAGCCGGTTTATTCTGCTCCACAAGCGCCCCGCTCGCATTTTCCGTATGGTCTACCAGATATGGCCTCATCAGATTTCCATCATTGCAGATTGCACCGGCAATCATGCACATGTGAAGCGGTGAAACAAGCGTGTTTCCCTGTCCAATCGTGGTCTGCATGGTCAGAGCTGACGAAGCATTGTTATCCAGTGCAAATTTACTCTTTTTTGAATCAAAGGCTATGGGCAGATTCTTATTGAAAAGCATATCGTCACACAAGGTATTAAGCTTATTGTTGTCCACCAAAAGACCTATATTGGAAAAGGACGAGTTGCATGACTTTGCAAACGACTTTGTTAAATCCTCCTGTCCGTGTGATTTATTGCCGGCGCAGTGAATTGTAAAGCCGTCCTTTGTAATACTGCCGTCACAATCAAAGCTGTAGTCGTTGTATGTAGACGGATTTTCGTTATAATACTCAAGTGCTGTAAAAATCTTAAACACTGAGCCCGGAGCATACTGTCCCTGTGTTGCCCTGTTGTAAAGAGAAGTGCTGCCCTCACCGTTTACGCTCTCCCAGTCACTTGCGATGGTATTTGGGTCATAATCAGGCTTTGACACCATAACTGCAATCTTTCCTGTCTTCGGCTCAATTGCAATGACAGCACCTTCATAGTCGTCAAGTGCATTGTATGCAGCCGCCTGTGCTTCATAATCCAGTGTGGTTATGACATTATCACCGGTATTTTTCTTACCGCTTATATCATTTACTATCTGGTCAAGGAAAAACTCATGTGAGCGAAGCAATGAGAAATTTTCCTGCTTTTCAAGCCCGGCCTTACCGTTTACGGCAAAGCCTGCCACATGCGCAAACATCCTGCCGTCAGGGTATTCCCTTGTCTCAGATGCATCTGAACCTACCTTTGTCTGTGCTATGACATGTCCATCCTTAGTCTGTATCTCGCCCCTCACTACGTTCTTAGAGAAAAGATCCTGCAGCGAATTGTATGGACTGTTGATGAATTCGTCGCTTTTTACAAACTGGAAATATAAGAAATAACCTATCAATCCAACAAAAACTATAAGGAAAAAATATGTAACAACCGCATACTCTCTATTTCTGTGTCTTCGTGCTGTTTTTGCCGCCTGCTGCCGATTGTCTCCTTCTCTGTTGACTTCCCTGCGCCCCCGGCTCTTTAGCTGTCTGCTTTTGTCTGTTTTTTGTCTCATGGTCCTTTCGTCTCTTGTCATCTATATTTCTCCTTTTTTCAGGGGCTGCCTGCATAATATACATGCCCTGTATCATTCCAAAAATAATCATCGTAGATAGAAGCGAGCTGCCACCGTAGCTCACAAGCGGCAGCGTCACACCGGTCATCGGTATAAACTTGGTTGAGCCGCCGACAGTTAAAAGCACCTGAAGCGCATACACACTGCCAAGTCCCAGCGCCACATACTTGTAAAATGCATCCTTCATCTGCATGGAAAGATTAAATATCATAAGAAAGCAGCTGACACAAACCATAATGAGGCAGACAGCAAATATACCGCCCATCTCCTCTGAGATAGCCGCTATGATAAAGTCCTTTGACACAATAGGTATCTTATTCGGCAGTCCCTGCCCCAGTCCAAAGCCAAACAGTCCGCCTGTACCTATGGCAAAGAGCGACTGACACACCTGATAGCCGGCCTTGTCTATGACAGAAAGAGGATCAAGCCATGCAACAATTCTGTTCTTCACATGTGAAAACAGATGATAGCCTGCGTACATTCCAAGCCCAACAAACGCGAGTCCTCCGGCAAAAATATAAAACTTTTTTGTCGCAACATAAATCATGACCAGATATGTAAAGAAATACAAAAGCGCTCCACCGAGGTCATTTGATGCAACAAGTATCAGCACAAACACGGCCGATACGCCGCTTGTTATGGCAAGCTGCTTTAAATCGGTTGATTTATACAGCATGGATGCTATAAAAAACACAAAAAGTATCTTTACAAACTCAGACGGCTGAATCGAAACAGGACCAAATGTCAAAGAAAGCTTTGCTCCTCTGCTCGCCACTCCTATCACAAGCACTGACAAAAGACCAAGTATTCCCACACCGGCATATGTCCATGTCAATTTTCGAAACATCGTGCCTTTTTGCATGATAAGCGGTATTAAAAACGCAAATATCGTTCCGGCAAGTACAAAAACAAACTGCCTTAATGCCTTGTCAAACGAAATTCTCGTTAGAATAATCATGCTTATACAAAGCATCATCACCATGTTGTTTAGCACAAGCTCTGAGGCATTCTTATAAAACTTATGATAAATCAAATAAATTGATTCAAAAAGCACAAGCTGTGCTATATAAAATCCTATTATCTTTGTATCCATTGTCGTGACAAAGAGCACCAAAAAACCATCTAAATGAATTAGAAACATATAAAATCTCTGCAGATTATATATATGCCTCTGCTTTTTCGGCTTGTCGGGATACTTGAATAAATGAAAGCATAAAAAAGTATATATGAGAAAAAGTATTATCATAATATACTTGGAAAGCTGTACTATCAGATGTACCATGTTATTCTACTCCTCTTTTGTAATGTCCGTTTGTATATTCAGCTACCTTATCATCCATAACCGCCTTAATCTGCTTTGGAGTCTCGATTGTAAAGCTGTATCTAAAACTTCTTATACCTGCCTCCTTAAGCTTACTTATGTTCTTTGTGAGCATGGTAGGCAGTGAATTATATATTGTATTATAGCACTCCTTACAGTTGTTACAAACTGCAAAGGATTTATTGTATCTGTCCTTTAAATATATAAGCTTTTGCTTTTTATCACAGCCCTTTGTGTTTTTGTGCACACAATTGGCGGTGGTCATAAGCGGATAATATCCATAGACTATCATCTGCGAGCCTATATTGTTTCTATGCATAATCTCCCTTGAATTGAGTTCAAGCGGCACTGTGTCACCACTTACTCCGTGCTCAAAAAAAGCACTCTTTGAAACATCATTAAAGGTATACATATTGTGGTCTAAAATAACTTTTTTCCCTGTAAACAGATTTTCTGTCAGATAAAGCTCCTCATAGTTTTTCACAACAAAGCCCTCGAAGCTTACCTTATCAAGCTCTTTTGCGATAGATACAAAATAATCCGATGAATCAGCCCTGAATATCGTAGGCAGCATGAGATACACTTTTTTATTTCGCTTTGTAAGGCTTTTCACATCATCTGCAAACTGCTGTATCAGAGTCTTCCTGTCATACATGTCAAAATCCAGATAAAATACATCAAAGCATTCATAGCCAATAAGTGTATCAAGCTGCGCGCGTGTCATACACGAGCATATGGTGGTGTAATCATTTATAGCTTCATCATGTGCTGCATCACTTTTTACGACATGCTCAGGGAGTGCTGTAAGTCTTGACATATCAGCGTATCGTGCATCATTCCTGTAATACTTTTTCAACAGCTTATCACAAAGCCCTGAAATTGCATCACGCCGCAGCTTGTTTAGTGCTCCGTTTGGCACAAAGACATTTTCTCCGATTTGAGCTTTAATATGTGAAAACTCAAAGTCTGTATCACCGGTTTTGTTTATCCTGTCTATAGCGGCCTTTTTATCAAGCGGTGCCTTAAGTGCGGCGCTGACAGGTTCTATTGAAGCTTTGTATGTCACATCACCTTTTTTTACAGTGAGGCTTCCGGGCTCGCCCTCTCTTAAAACAAGCTCTCCCTCTATCGAAAGCTTTCTTTTTTCAGGCGAAGGCTCTGCAGCATTTGAAACGAAATTAGGCTTCACATAAGTCACCATATCAGAGCCATTGTGGTCGAAATAATACCTGTCTGTGAAACCACAGCGGTTTCCAAGTGCCTTTATCCTGTCATAATCAGCATCACTAACAGGCTTTTTGCTGTCAATATAGTTTCTGTAGTATTTTACCACTCCACATGCATACTCAAGCTGCTTCATACGTCCCTCAATCTTGAGCGAATAAACACCTGCATCATGCAGCTTGTCAAGAGCCTTTATACCACACATATCCTTAAGGCTTAAAATGTATTCATCCTTTTTGCCCTCCACGGTATACGGCAGTCTGCACGGCTGTGCACAGCGGCCTCTGTTTCCGCTTCTACCACCTAAAATACTGCTGAAAAGGCACTGTCCGGAATACGAATAGCACAATGCTCCGTGCACAAAGGCTTCAAGCTCCATGCCGGTTTCCTCATGTATGCGCTTCATCTCAGCAAGAGAAACCTCCCTTGCCATGACCACGCGCGTCACTCCAAACTGTGAAAGAAAGCGCACTCCGTCAGCTCCCGTTACCGTCATCTGTGTACTCGTATGTATCTCCATTGACGGAAAATACTCATGGATAGCCTTCACCACGCCAAGATCCTGCACTATCACTGCGTCAAGACCTCTTTTGTAGTATGGAAGCAGGTAGTCGTAGAGCTTTGAAAACTCACTGTTTTTAATCAGCGTATTGACCGTCAGATACACCTTTACTCCTCGTAAATGCGCAAAATCAATTGCCTCTAAAAGCTCCTCTTCTGTGAAATTATTGGCATATGCCCTGGCTCCAAACATGCTTCCGCCCACATACACAGCATCGGCGCCGCTTTCTATCACACCCTTAAGTATCTCAAGGCTTCCTGCCGGTGCAAGCAGTTCAAAATCTTTATTTCTCATATATTTCCTCATATAGATGCTCATTTGATATCATATAAACCTGCAATAAAATAGGGAACAGTGTACGATAACTGTTCCCTTTTATTGCTATTTATCGCTACTGTCATTTGCCCCTTTAGAAGCATGTGCAGATTTTTTAACAGGCTTTTTTCCATCAAGAAGTGACTCCTCAAGAGTTGCCTCAAGTCTCGCCTTGTTGAGTAAAAGCTCTTTGTTTTGTGCCTCAAGCTCCTTCATGCTCGCCTCGGCATTCTCGGTCTTCACCTGATTGGAAATTAAATCATGCTTTAAATCGTATATTTCCTTATCCTTATTCTCTATATCACCCTCGAGCTTTTCGACAAGTGCCTTTGCCTTGAAATAATCATCCGCAATATTGAGCTCAATAAGTGTGCTCTTCATATTGCCCGGAAGATGCTTATACTCATCCATATCATCAAACTCTGCAATCTTGTTGTTGATGTATGCCGCAACCTTCTGTAAGTATTCCTCATTCTCATATCCTGACAGTGTGTAAACCTTTCCGTCTATTACCACCTCGGCATTTGTTTTTGCAGACATTTAATCATCCTCCGTTTTCACATTTATTCAAACCAGCTATATTAATACTGTCTCTTATACACATCTGACGCTGCCGACGAAGCTAGAAGTGTA
>ENA-OZEW01000472-OZEW01000472.1-human-gut-metagenome-genome-assembly--contig:-NODE-472-length-14059-cov-4.886247_pt1 | contig 14059 bp, 10 predicted proteins | sample MGYA00245072_ERZ653617 | MGnify/ENA primary metagenome ERZ653617 (study PRJEB26926, sample SAMN06165063) | human gut metagenome | biome: ENVO:00009003; feature: ENVO:2100002; material: ENVO:00002003...
CGCCTGCGAGACCGCCGACGTGGCGGGCGCGGGCGAAGGCGTCCACCCGATCCTCGTCATCGACGAGGCGTACGTGGAGTTCCGCAAGCCCGGCACGCCGAGCGCGGTCTCGCTCATCAAGAACCACCCGAACCTCGCCGTCAGCCGCACGATGAGCAAGGCGTTCGCATTCGCCGGCGCACGTGTCGGCTATCTCGCCGCGAGCAAGGGCATCATCGACTGCGTGCGCATCGTGCGTATGCCCTACCACCTGTCCGCCGTGACCCAGGCCGCCGCGCTCGCGGCGTTCGAACACACCGACGAGCAGCTGAGCCGCGTCGAGCACTTGCGTGAGATCCGCGAATCCACCGCCGAATGGCTGTCACGTCAGACCTACAAGGGCGAGCCGCTCGAAGTGGCCGAGTCCGGTTCGAACTTCCTGCTGTTCGGTGGGCATTTCGACGACCGCGAGGCCATCTTCGACGAGCTGCTCAGGCGCGGCGTGCTTATCCGCGTGGTCGGCCCGGACGGCTGGCTGCGCATGTGCATGGGCACCGACAAGGAGATGGAACAATTCCGTAACGCGCTGACCGAAGCATTGCGTATTGTAGAAAGCAGATAACAACTCCCGAAACGCCGGCGGCGCGCGCGACCATCAACGTCATGACCCGTCGTCGGCGACCGCCGACCGGCACACTGGCCGGCAGGCAAACCGGGACTTATCGGGACATATCAGGATCAAGGACCAAGGAGCACATCATGGCGCGTACCGCGCACATCGTCCGCGAGACCAGCGAATCGCACATCGAACTCAGCCTGAACCTTGACGGCACCGGCAAGACCGACATCGACACCTCCGTGCCGTTCTACAACCATATGATGAACGCGCTCGGCAAGCATTCGCTCATCGACCTGACGATTCATGCGCACGGCGACACCGACATCGACGTGCACCACACCGTCGAGGATACGGCCATCGTGTTCGGCGAAGCTCTGAAGCAGGCTCTCGGCGACAAGAAAGGCATCCGCCGCTTCGCCGACGCCACCGTGCCGCTCGACGAGGCGCTCGCCAAGGCCGTCGTCGACATTTCAGGCCGTCCGTACTGCGTGTGCTCCGGCGAACCCGACGGCTTCGAATACTGCATGATCGGCGGCCACTTCACGGGCTCCCTGGTACGCCACGTCATGGAATCCATCGCCTTCCACGCCGGCATCTGCCTGCACATGCAGGTGCTCGCCGGCCGCGACCCCCACCACATCGCCGAAGCCGAATTCAAGGCGCTCGCGCGGGCGCTGCGCTTCGCGGTCGAGCCGGATCCGCGCATCCAGGGCCTGATCCCCAGCACGAAGGGCGCACTGTGATGAGCGGCAACGACGACAGGCACGGCGGAGACGACGGTTTCGACGACGACATCCATTTCAGCGACGAGGAACTTGAGGCCGCGCTGGACGGATTCGAGAAGGAATTCCGCGATTCGAACGCGGCTGCCGGCGAACCGGCGAACGACGCCGCGGCCGACAGCCCCGCAGACGATGCGGGAGCCGCGGATTCCGGTCAGGCACAGGAGGCCGACACCGCGACCGCGTTCGACGACGAGCTGCAAGGGCTTCTGGGCAACAAGGCGAAGGCCGCCGTGCTGATTACGCGTGTCGCGTCCGCCCGCCTGCTCGCCGCGTTCTGCCAGCTGTCGGACGTGTCCGCCGACTGCATCGGATCGGAGGAAGGGGCCGTGGCCATCCTGCGCAACCTTGACGGCGACGGGCCCGAAGTCGCGGCACGCGACCTCACCATCGTCGTGTCGGGCATGTCGCTGGTGCTCGCCGTCAACCGTGCGGACAAGTTGGAGGCGACCGTCTATCTGCAAGGCAAGCCGGGGCAGACGATCGCCCCGCCGCTGCTGTTCACATCGACGGCGCCGTTCGTGGAGGATCTGCTGCTTGGCATCACCGACGAGGACGGCCTGATCGGCACCGGCATGAAAGTCGAACAGTCCGCGGATCTCGACCATGACCAGGCCATGGCCGTCATCGCGGAACACACGAAGTTCGGGCGTGGCTCGTCGCGCATCGAATAATCGGGCGGCCGGCGGACGCCGCCCGTGCCCGTGCAGCCAAGGATTTTCAGACTGAAGGAGACGACATGACATCGGTGGTGGTATTCGACTATGGATTCGGCAACGTGCGTTCCATGGTGCGTGCGCTCGCCAATCTCGGCCTTGACACGACACTGACCTCCGACTACCGGCAGGCGCTTGAGGCGGACGGCATGGTCGTGCCCGGCGTCGGCGCGTTCGCCGCCTGCATGACCGGTCTGCGCGAGGTGTCGGGCGACCGCGTCATCCTCGACCGTCTGCGTGCCGGCCGCCCTGTGCTGGGCGTGTGCGTGGGCGAGCAGATCATGTTCGAGCGCGGCAACGAGCACGCAGACACCACCGAAGGACTTGGACTGATCGGCGGCACCGTCGATCTGCTGGATGCCGATGTCGTGCCGCACATGGGATGGGACACGGTCGAGGCGCCGTCCGGTTCCGCGCTGCTCGAAGGCGTGGAGAACGAACAGTTCTATTTTGTGCACTCCTACGCGGCGATGAGCGCCACCGCGAAGGATCTGAGCGCCGAGCAGGTCGATCTGGGCGGCGACGAGCATATCACGTGGTGCACGTATGGCCGCAGCAGGTTCGTCGCCGCCTATGAGCGCGGCCCGCTGTCGGTCACCCAGTTCCACCCCGAGAAGTCCGCCGACGCCGGCAAACAGCTGCTGCGCAACTGGGTCGGCACGTTCTCGAAGTAGCCGGCTGAACGGCATGACCAGCCGGCGCTGCCGGGAACCCCGACTCACCCGGCAACGCGGACGGTGGGGCCCGAGCCTCAACGACTTCAACGATTCCAAAGGAGAACAACCATGTCACTCACATTGCTTCCCGCGGTCGACGTGCGCGACGGCAAGGCCGTGCGCCTGCGCCAGGGCGAATCCGGCTCGGAGACCGACTACGGCAGCCCGCTCGAAGCGGCCCGCACGTGGGTCGAGGCTGGCGCCGAGTGGATTCATCTCGTCGATCTGGATGCGGCGTTCGGCACGGGGAACAACCGCGCGCAGCTGCGTGAGATCGTCCATGAGCTCGGCGACAAGGTCAACATCGAGATGTCCGGCGGCGTGCGTGACGACGACTCGCTGTCCGCCGCGCTGGAGGCCGGAGCGGCCCGCGTGAACATCGGCACCGCCGCGTTGGAGAACCCCGAATGGACCGCCTCGGTCATCAAGCGGTACGGCGACCGCGTCGCCATCGGACTTGACGTGCGCGGCCACACGCTCGCCGCCCGCGGATGGGTCAAGGAGGGCGGCGACCTGTTCGAGACGATGAAGTTCCTCGACTCGGTCGGATGCTCCCGCTACGTCGTCACCGATGTGGCGCGGGACGGCATGATGAGCGGCCCGAACATCGACCTGCTGCGCGAGGTCGCGGAACGCACCGATGCCAAGGTCACCGCTTCCGGTGGCATCAGCAAGCTGGACGACCTGCACGATATCAAGATCCTCGCCGATTTCGGCGTGGACTCGGCCATCCTCGGCAAGTCGCTGTACGCCCGCGCGTTCACGCTCGAAGAGGCGCTCGAAGTCGCCCGCTGACCGATACGGCTGTCGACGGGGGCCGCCCCCCCGCCGCCCGTCACCGTCGGCTGGGCGGCCGGCGGCCCCTGCTCACTTCTTCGCGCCGCTTTTCTTCGAGCAGGGGAGCTCGCCCTTCTTGATGAGCTTCCTGAACAGGGAGTAATCCTCCTCGTTCTGCTCCGCATACGCCTGGGCGAACGCGGCTATCGCCTGGTCGAACTCGTCGGTGCCCCCAAGATAGTTGGCGATGGCCACGCTGTCGCCGGTGCGGGCATGCGCGTGCGCCAGGCACCATGCGCACATGCGGCCCAGGTCCGACAATCCCAGCGCGTTCAGATGATCGATGTCGATCGAGCCCTTGCCGTTCCAGAATTGGCGCACGTAATAGTCGCGCGGCCGGCCGTCCTCCGCCACGAAACTCGCCCAGCCGAGCAGCACGTCGGCGGTGGATTGGATCAGCTTCTGCCCCTGCACCACACGCTCGCCATGCGTCGCATACGGCGAGCGGCCGACGAACCGTTCGAAGACCGACTCGTTGGCCTCCTTCATCTGCAGCATCAGCGGGTCGTCAAGCCCCCGTCCGGTGAGAATCGACACCCAGGCGCGGGTTCCGACCGAGCCGACGCCCACGACCTTGCGGGCGGTGTCATGGTACCGGTAACGGTTCAGCACGTAACGCCGGTCCTCGTACAGGCTTTGCCGGTAGCTGTCATACAGTGCGTCCAGCCTCTCCCGCAGCACCCCGAGATCCGCATAGTCCTGCAGCTCGCTGATCGGCACCAGCTCCGGCGGCTTCGAGCGGAACCGCAGCCGCTTCTCGCCGCTGTCAAGATAGGTGAGCTTCGCGGCCGCATGGTCGGAATCACGCACCGGCGCGCGCAGCGCGGCGTCGCGCAACGTGCGGTTGCGCTTGCCGTTCACCGTGCTTTCGTAATGGTCGAGCGCCGCCTCCACGTCGAGATGGTCGTACCAGACGTCGAGGAAGTCCATCTGCGAGAACTGGCGGATATGGTCGCGGTACGAGTGCACGCAGCGTGCGACCGCGTTGCGCCGGTCCTTCTCCTTGATGCCGTTCGCCCGCCCGCAGATCTCCACGGACACCGCGAGCCGCTTCACGTCCCATTCCCACGGTCCCGTGGCTGTCTCGTCGAAGTCGTTGATGTCGAACACGAGCCGGTCGCTGGGGGAGCGGAACATGCCGAAATTGCCGATATGCGCGTCGCCGACCGCCTGGACGGGGATGCCGGTGGTCGGCGTGTGCGCGAGGTCGTTCGCCATGATGAGCGCGGTGCCGCGGTAGAACGTGAACGCGGAATCGCTCATGCGGTAGTACCTCAGCGGGATCAGATCCGGCACCCGCTGCGCCGACTGTTCCTCCAAAAGCCCGATCACGTCGCGCCGGCGCGGCACGATCTTCCAGTCGGCGTGGCTCTCCAACGGTGTGGTCTTGCGCAGCGCGATGCCGGCCTTGGCCTGCCCCAGCGGCGTGTCGGCCATGTGCCATGACATATCGATGATGGGATGGTTCTCGCTCATGGCTCCACGATAACGCCGACGCGGGAGCGACATTCCGGCGATGCCCCGGCGTGTCCGATGGCATGTTAACGAGTCTCGTAACACGGACGTGAAACCATGAGGGATTATGGATAAGCAGCAAGAGTTTGCCCTGCGCACGGTTGAGGAACGCGACGTGCGCTTTATTCGGTTGTGGTTCACTGACGTGCTGGGCACGTTGAAATCCGTGGCCATCGCGCCCGCCGAGTTGGAGGCGGCGTTCGAGGAGGGGCTTGGCTTCGACGGTTCCGCCATCGAGGGAATGACGCGCGTGTCGGAGGACGACATGATCGTGCAGCCCGACCCGTCCACGTTCCAGATACTGCCGTGGCGTGGCGGCCCGCAGGGTACCGCTCGCATGTTCTGCGACATTCTCACGCCCGACGGCGAGCCGTCCCTGGGTGACCCGCGCCACGTGCTCAAGCGTGCGCTCGCCAAGGCGAAGGAGAAGGGTTTCACGTTCTACGTGCACCCGGAGATTGAGTTCTATCTGTTCGAGAACCAGACCGACTGGTCGAAGGCGCCGACTCCAATCGACGAGGGCGGCTATTTCGACCATGTGCCGCGCAGCCCGGGCATGGACTTCCGCCGCGCCACCGTCAACATGCTGGAGCAGATGGGCATCTCCGTCGAATACTCGCACCATGAGGCGGGTCCCGGCCAGAACGAGATCGACCTGCGGTATGCCGACGCGCTGACCACGGCCGACAACATCATGACGTTCCGCACGGTCGTCAAGGAAATCTCGCTGGAGCGCGGCATCCACGCCAGCTTCATGCCCAAGCCGCTCGCCGACGCGCCCGGTTCCGGCATGCACACGCACCTGAGCCTGTTCGAGGGTGATTCCAACGCGTTCTACGAGGCCGGCCAGGAGTTCAACATGTCCCTGACCGCCCGACAGTTCGCCGCGGGCATCCTGCATCATGCGGCGGAGATCTGCGCGGTCACCGACCAGTTCGTGAACTCGTACAAACGACTGTGGGGTGGTGCTGAGGCGCCGAGCTACATCTGCTGGGGTCACAACAACCGGTCCGCGTTGCTGCGCATCCCGCAGTACAAGCCCGGCAAGGGCAACTCCGCGCGTATGGAGTTCCGTGGACTCGACCCGGTGGCGAACCCGTATCTGGCGTATTCGGTGCTGCTCGCCGCCGGTCTGGACGGCATCGAACAGCAGATGACGCTGGGCGAGCCGACCAGCGACGACGTGTGGGAGCTGACCGACGCCGAACGTCAGGCGATGGGCATCGAGCCGCTGCCGGATTCGCTGGACGCCGCACTGAAGATCATGGAGAAGTCCGATTTCGTCGCGGACGTGCTCGGCGAGCATGCGTTCGAGTATTTCCTGCGCAACAAGCATCAGGAATGGGACGAATACCGTGGCCAGGTCACGCCGTACGAGTTGAAGAAGTACCTGCCCAAGCTCTGACGTGACGTGAAACCGGCCGACTACCGGCAAACAAGAAACGGTGTGGGGATGATGGCTGCTGATCCGGCCATCATCCCCACACCGTTTTTGCTTGCCGAACCGACCGCCGCAGGATGCCGCTGCGATCACTCGACCTTGCGCGGCGTCATCTTCTTGGTGACCATGTCGTTGCCCCCGTAGGTGCTGGACAGGCGAACCTTGACCGGCTGGCCCGGGTCTTCGACCACATAGGAGACCGTCGCCTTGGCCAGGACCCCCGGCTGGACGGAGCGGCTGAAACTCATGTTCTCGTACCCTTGTGGGAGCGGCGGCTCGGTGTAGTAGTTCATTTCCAGCTGGGAGCCGTCCTGCGTGACGGTGAGCTTCGCGGCGTTGGACAATGGCTCATTGGCCTCGGATTGGTTCACCCATGTGATGGTGACGATGATGGTGTGACGGCCCTGATAGTCGTCGGGGCCCGTCGTCACGTCGTCGATGGAGACGAGGGCGTCCCCGCTGTAGCTGCGGATCCGCTTCATCTTGCGCTTCTCCGCCTCGGCGGCTTTCGGGGCGGGAGCGATGTCGTCAGGCTGGACCTGCTCGTATTGCGTGCCGCTGGTCGGTGCCTTGAACGCGGACACGATGCCCTCATGGTAGCGGGTCGCCTGATTGGCTACGACGTACAGGTCGCCCGTCGCGTCGTCCAGCTGGTACGCGATGGTCGCGTCGCTTTCCTCGCCCTTGGCGATCTTGATGTCGTCCGACTGCGTCTTGTACCCTTCGATGGATGAGCCGCCGCGGCTGTGCAGGTAGGTTTTGTTCAGGCCGATGCCGCTCTGATACACCTGCAGGTCCATGGCGAGTTCCCCGAAGGTCGTATTGGCATCGCCGGTGTTCTTCCAATGGTAGGTGATGATCACCGTCTTGTGCCCGTCGTGATCCGTGGGGCCGGTGGTCGCCTTGGCTATGGTGACCATGGCCTTCCGGTTGCCGAACGATGTCGTCTCGCCGGTTTTCACGCGGGTCGGCTTGTTGTCTTGGGAGGGCGACTTGAATGAGTACGATGAGTCGTCCGAGTCGCTGCTGCCGCCTGTGCTGATGATATGACTCACCAGGTTTGATCCCAGCGCGAACACGATTATGGCGATGACGGCAACCCAGGATCGGCGCTGGCGCTTCGTGGCTCCGCCGGGTTTGCGGTCGCTCTTGGACTGCACGTGTCCGTAGCCGCCGCGATATGGATGGCCGTTGTAGGACGGATTGAGGGGAGCGTCGCCCGCTCCGGTCCGTGCCGGCCCTGGTTTGTCTGCGGGGCTCGGGGCGGCCGGCTTGCCTGCCGGTCGGCGACGATCGGCATCGGGGCTGATTCGGCCGCTTCTGGGCTGCTGATACGCCGGCTCGTCGACCTGCGAGGTCTGGGAATCGATGCTGATGTACGCCGGCGAATCGTCCACATCGAACGGCGATACATAATCGTCGTCATGATGCCTGCTAAACAATCCCATGCCTGTTCCCTTGTCTCTCGGCCGCGCACGGTGATGCATGTCTTCTCCCATTGTAGGCGGCGTGCCGGTGCAGCGCGAGCGCCGGAAGGTGAAGACCGTCGAAATCGCCGGTGAATGATGGGCCGTGCGTCTTCGGCGCGTCTCCTGCGTGTCTCGGGGGCCTTGCGCGGCAGGAGGTGCCGCTAATGTATGTTCCGTCTGGAAGAAGAGAAAAACAGCAGGGGTACGGTCATGTCCGGTTCCGCCATCCGTGGGCGGCAGGGGAACGAACGCTTCTTCACGCTGCCGGCCGTCACGCTGATCGCGTCCAGTTTCGTGCTGGGCATGAGCGATTTCGTGGTCGTGGGCATCCTGTCCGACATCGCCCACGGGTTGCGGGTCTCCGAGGTCACGGTCGGCAATCTGGTGTCGCGGTTCGCCACCCATCTGACGTTGATCGGCGTGTTCCTCGCCGGCAACATCCTGTGTGCGCTCGCGCCGAATTACGCGGTGCTGCCGCATTACAGCCACATGGCGAAGGTCGGTTTTCTGCCGCAGTTCCGCATGCGGGCCGGCAATGGCTGTCTCAGTGCCTTGCGTCTCCGAACCATCCCCGGTAGATGATCGAGAAGTTCCTGTTGCCGTAGCTGGAGCAGGAGTCTCCTTCCCCGGCTCCAGCGGCGAGCGCGGCCTCGTTCGGCTGGTAGGGCGTGTAGATGTACAGCAGTGCGGTCGCCTTGTTGCCGATGACCACGTTGGCGCCGCCGCAGCTCGTGTTCGGATGGAACCTGACGAAGTTGAGCTTGCCGACATGGTAACCGTATGATGCCTCATGCCGCACGTAATACCTGTATCGATGCGCCGCGCCGTAGACCTGCCGGAAGAAGCCTGCGTACTGCGGGTCGCAGTCGTTGTCGTCGGGGCAGCTCAGGCCCATGGCCGCCTTGAACTGGAAGTCGGTCGGCTTGCTCGCGGTGACGAGCTGCTGTTCCTTCTGCAGCACGGTAAGCAGCACTTTCTGGCTGATGCCGCATGATCGCGACGATTTGTCGATGATCGTCGCCGCAGTCTCTCCCTTGGCGCCGTCGTATCCGTCGCAGTACCGGTCATCGGGCTGGTCCGTGGTGTCGAACGTGCGGTTTTTCAGGCATCCCGTCCCGGTGCAGTCGCCGCCGTGCTCATCGAGGAACGATTGCACTTCGGTGCGGCTCATCGCATAGCCGTTGAAGAACTGGCCGTCGGAGATGATGTTGCCCGGGTCGAAACCGTATCGGTCGCCCAGATTCTGCTGTCGTTCCTCGGCCGTCACGAGCGCGATGCGCTGTCCGACGAACGAGGTGGTGCCCCACGCCAGCGCCACGGCGCACACCGCCGCCAGCGCGGTGCCCGCCACCGCGAGGATGCGCCTGCGCCATCCAGCCCGCTTCCACCAGCGGCGCAGCGTGTTGCGTCGGGCCTTCGGCTTCGGGCGGCGGATCGCGGACCGTGCCGCTGTGCCGTGCCTGGTGTTTTTGGTGTTGTTTCCCCTGATGTTTTTCTTGGCGGGCGTACCGGGCCGGCGGTTGCGTTGCTTGCCGCCGTTCCGTCCTCCGGTCCGCCCGGTGTTGTTCCCCTGCTTCTTACATGTTGTCATCGTCCGTCATTGTAGCGCGGGGATATGTTGGATGCGCGGACTGGCCGTGCGCGGCGACGGGGGAGAGGCCGCGCACAGCGCTATTTGCCGAGCGTTTTCTTGATTCGCTGCAAGCTGACCGGCTTCGCGGTGCCAAGCTCCTGGGCCCACAGAGAGACGTAGAACTCCTCCAGCATCCAGCGCGCGTCGTCGGCCTGTTTCGTCAGTGCCTCATGGCGTGGGCCCGCGGGCTCCGTCTTGGCACGCTGAACGGCCTTGTCGACCAGCTGTCGCGCCTCGTCGGCCTCCCAGGCCCATCGCACGTCGCGGTTCTTGTCGTTCTTCGCCTTGGTGAGACGGATCAGGTCGGCCTCCAGATACTTCGGTATGCGCGGCAGGGCGGCGGGCGGCGTCGCGCCGATGAACCCGGGGAACACCAGCGTGGCGATATGCTCGCGCACCGATTGCAGCACCGACAGCATCGGCAGGTCGGCCTTGCCGGAGGTCGCCTTGTCGACATTCGCGTACGCGCGCAGGATGGCGATGACATCATGGGCGAGGGCGTAGACGGTGTCCTCGTAGACCTCGGTCACCCCCATCACCGCATCGGCGAGCGCATCGTCGTCGGGGAGCGTGTCGATGTTCGGCAGCAGACGTTTGACGGTGGCCAGCTGCAGGTCCTCCACCAGCGCCTTGGTGGAGGGGTATGGCGCCGACGCGAGCATCAGCGCCTCGGCGCCGAGCCACCGAGACGAGATACGCTCCGAAGGCATGCGCAGCGCGTCCAGGGCGCCCCGCCACAGCATCACCGCGCGCGACTCGCTCGTCGCCCCGGCCTTGTGCAGCAGGTTGGCCTGTTCGACCAGTTTGCCCTGGCTGGCGGCCTGTTCCGCCTTGTGTTCGACCATGCGCCGGGCGGATGCCTCCGCCTGTTCGGCGAACTGCCGTTGCAACGCGGTCAGGGATTTGCCTGAACCCAGTACCTTCACCGGGCCACGTGCATGCCGCCGCCCGCGTGCGTTGCGCGGCGCGGGGAGTTGCTGCTCGATGGAGAACGTCATCCGCAGATAGGCGGGCAGCTTCTCCCATAGTTCGCCGGTCAGCACCTCCGGGTGGATCTGAGCGCCCACGGTGTCGATCGCCGCCTGGGTGAACACGTGCGGCAGGTCGGGCCATGCGTGGCCCTGGCCGTCGGACGTGCCGGTGCCGGGCAGGGCCGGATACCGGTCGTCTATCCATGCGCGGATCTTGCGCGCGGTGTCCGGTGCGGGCACGAACTGCACGCGCAGTGATTTCGGCAGGGACTTGATCAGCCCCACGATCAGCTCGTCGAGCAGTCCGGGAACGTTCCATGTGAACTGTTCCGGTGTCAGACGGGACAGCGCCTTGAGCGGCACGTGCACGGTCACGCCGTCGGCGGGGTCGTGCGGGTCGTAGATGTAGCTGAGCCGCAGGTCGATCGGCTGGCCGTCCGTGCCGAGCGCGTGCCAATGGTCCGGATAGTCGGCGAGGCTCACCGACTCCGCCGATGACAGGCGTTCGACCTTGTCCGGGTCGAAATCGAGCAGATGCGGGTGTTCGCCGTGCTCGCGCTTCCACCATTTCGCCAGGTCGGCGACGCAGGTCACGTCATTGGGGATGACCGACTGGTAGAAGTCGTAGAGGTCCTCGTCGCTGACGGACTGCGAGACCTGTCTGGTGCGACTGGCGTCCTCGGCCGCCTCGTCCAGGATGTCGCGGTTTCGGGCCAGAAAATCGTCATAGCTGAACCGCTGCTGGACGTCCCCCTCGACAAGGCCCTGCCGGATCAGGAAGTCGCGGGCCTCCATGGGGTTGATGCGCCCCCATTGCACGGTGCGGTCCGAGATGATCGGCAGACCGTACAGCAGCACCTTCGCCGTGGCGACGGCGGAGCCGCGCGAACCAGACCAGTGCGGCTCCGCATACGTGGTGCGGGTCAGCTGCCCGGCCAGCGGCTCGGCCCACGCCGGGTCGATGGCGGCGCTGTACCTCGCCCACAGGCGGCTCGTCTCCACCAGTTCCGTGCTCATCACCCACTGCGGGGTGGATTTGGCCACGGCCGAGGCCGGGAACAATGCGAAATGAGTGCCTCGCGCGCCCTGATAGTCGTTCTTCGCCATCTTCTGAGCCCGCTTGATGGCCTTGGCCTTCGCCGCGCCCTTGAGACCGGCGAAATCGGAGGCCTTCGGCTCGCGCACGATCTGCATGCCCATCATCGACAGCAGGCCGGAGAGCATCGACGTGTGAATGCCGCGGTCGTCCCACGAGCAGCACAGCGAATGGGCCGCCTGCTGGTTGATCGGCAGCTGGCGTACCGCCAGATCGGGGCGGGAGACCGGCTGCGGGGAGCCGACCTTGAACTTGAGTTCGCGGCACATCTCCGTCAGCTGATTGACCAGGTCCTTCCACTGGCGTACGCGCAGCCAGCTGAAATACTCGCTCTTGCAGATACGGCGCAGCGCATTGTTGCTCGGCTCGCCATCGGCCTGGAAGATACGGTCCCAGATGTTCAGCGCGGTCAGATAGTCGCTGGACGGATCCGCATACCGGTTGTGGATGCGGTCGGCCTCATCCCGGGCCTCGTCCGGGCGTTCACGCGGATCCTGAAGGCTCAGGAACGCCACGATCACCAGCACGGCAGCCAACGTGTCGGGCGTGCTGGATTTCGCGGCCTCGATCACCATGCGGCCGAGACGGACATCGATGGGGATGCGGGCGAGCTGCCGTCCGACATGCGTCAGCGTCACCTCGCCGCGCTTGCGGCCGATCGCCTTGAGCTCCGTCAGCTCGTTGAAGCCGTCGGAGACCGCCTTCATGTCCGGTGGGTCGATGAACCCGAAATTCGTCACATCCTCGGCCGTACGGGCGACGCCCACCGACAGCATGTGCAGCACCACGGCACCCAGCGATGTGCGCAGGATCTCCGGCTCGGTGAACCGAGGGCGGGTCTCGTAGTCCTCACGCGAATACAGGCGGATGGCGATGCCGTCCGCGATACGGCCGCACCGGCCGGACCGCTGGTCGGCGCTCGCCTGGCTGATCGGCTCGATGGGCAGCCGCTGCACCTTGGCGGTCTTCGAATACCGGCTGATGCGGGCCGTGCCCGGGTCGACCACGTAGCGGATGCCCGGCACGGTCAGTGACGTTTCGGCCACGTTCGTGGCGATGACGATGCGCTGATGCGTGTGCGGCTCGAAGACGCGGTGCTGCTCCTTGGACGACAGGCGGGCGAACAGCGGCATGATCTCGATGGCGTCGGGGTGGCGCATGTCGTCGGCGCGCGGGCCGTAATGGCGGCGCAGCGCGTTCTCGAACTCGTGGATGTCGCGCTCGCCGGAGGCGAACACGAGGATGTCGCGGGCGCCGCGCTCATGGCTGGAATGGATGATGAGCTCCGCGCACGCCCTGGCGACCGCCGTGGGCATGTCCATGTCGGGTTCGCGAGATGAGCCACGGTCCCGGCCGCCGTCGGAGGGCGCCGCCGACAGTTCGGCATACGATTCCTCGCCGGGCATCGCGCCGGTCTCGAATCCGGGCACGTGCCGCATCAGCGCGGGCGCGGTGCCCAGCGGCTCGTAGACGACCTGCACGGGGTAGGTGCGGCCGGAGACCTCGATGACTGGAACCTTCTCGTGCAGCGCATGCTCGAAATGCTCCTGAAACTTCACCGAATCGATGGTCGCCGAGGTGATGATCAGCTTCAGGTCGCGACGTTTCGGCAGCAGCGCGGTGAGGTATCCGAGCAGGAAGTCGATGTTCAGGCTGCGCTCATGCGCCTCGTCGATGACGATCGTGTCGTATTGCCGCAGCTGGGGGTCGCGCTGGATCTGCGCCAGCAGGATGCCGTCGGTGACGACGCGCAGCCGGGTCTTCGGCGACGTCTCGTCGGTGAACCGCACCTGATAGCCGATCTCGTCGCCCAGATGGACGCCCATTTCGGAGGCGATGCGTTCGGCGACGGTTCGCGCGGCGAGCCTGCGCGGCTGCGTGTGTACAATCTGCCGGCCGTGCGTACCGCGGCCGAGCTCCAGCAGGATCTTCGGCAGCTGCGTGGTCTTGCCCGAACCGGTCTGGCCCGAGACGATGACGACCTGGCTTGATGACACCGCCTTGGCGATGTCATCGCGAGCCGCCGAGACCGGCAGCTCGGAAGGATATGTGAATTTCATCCGTTTACTTGTTCCTCAACACTTCAATGACGCGATATCCCTTCGCGGAATGATACTTCGACACCTCATAATCGTCGCCCAGCGCGGTGGCGAGCCAGGGGATCAGCGAGTCGGCGCCCAAATTTTTCTGCACCACCAGGTACGCGGCGCCTGCGGGGTTGAGCCGCGGCAGCCACGTCATCAGCAGGTCGTGCAGCGCGTCCTTGCCGATGCGGATCGGCGGGG
>ENA-OZEW01000484-OZEW01000484.1-human-gut-metagenome-genome-assembly--contig:-NODE-484-length-13847-cov-5.585919_pt1 | contig 13847 bp, 9 predicted proteins | sample MGYA00245072_ERZ653617 | MGnify/ENA primary metagenome ERZ653617 (study PRJEB26926, sample SAMN06165063) | human gut metagenome | biome: ENVO:00009003; feature: ENVO:2100002; material: ENVO:00002003...
GTCGCCGTCGGCGGACTTGGCCAGGTTCTTGGCAATCATGCGGATGGTCTGCATGCTCAGGCAGTCAGACAGGCTCCATGCGCCCGGGGTGATGTAGCCCTCGATGGCGTGGGTCAGGGCGTCCAGGCCGGTGGCGACCTTCAGGCCGCGCGGCATCGTGTCGGTCAGGTCGGGGTCGACGAATGCGACGATCGGGATGTCGTGGGGGTCGACGGCCACGAACTTGCGCTTGTTGGCGGTATCGGTGACCACGTAGTTGATGGTGGTCTCAGAGGCGGTGCCGGCGGTGGTGGGCACGCCGAAGATCGGAACGGATGGGTTCTTGGTGTCGGCCACGCCCTCAAGGGACAGTACGTCGGCGAACTCCGGGTTGGCGGTGATGATGCCGATGCCCTTGCAGGTATCCTGCGGGGAGCCGCCGCCCAGGCCGATCAGGAAGTCGGCGCCGGATTCGGCGAACTTCTTGACGCCGTCCTGGATGCATTCGACCGGCGGGTTCGGCTTGACGTTGTCGAACACCTCATACGGCAGGCCGGCCTCGTCCAGCACATCGGTGACCTTCTTGACAGTTCCGGTCTTCAGCAGGATCGGATCGGTTACGATGAACGCCTTGGTGAAGCCATGGGACTTCGCGACTGCCGGAATCTCCTTGATGGCTCCACGGCCAAAATACGCGGTCTGATTGAAGATCATGCGATATACCATGCTGGCTCTCCTTTGAATGACGCGCGGGCGTTGCGCTCGGCGTATCTGCTATGACGATTCCTATCGTACCTCGAAAACTGGAAACATGCTGGGAAGGTAACGCAAACACAGCAGAGAACAGTTGCGGTATAGCGCTGTAGCATACAATCGCCCCCGCGGCCTTACCCCTACGAAAAATCCCATTTGTCACCGCGTAAGTTTCTTCATCGCAAGTCCCACAAAGCAGTACATGCCGTACCACATTATGAGCTGCCCCGCATCCCGCCGCCCTCATTCATCCCGCCAAAGTCCCATCCGCACGGGCTGAAACGGGACTTCGCTCGGACTAGACACTCGGACGACACCCCCATCCGGCCAAAATCCGTTTGGCGCGGCGCGGATGCGACCATACACGGATGACGTGGCCAGAATGCTCATGCTGGGGACGATGCAAAGAGGCGATTTCATGCCTGCGCATCAATCAGACGCCCGGCTGCGCTCCGCTCAGGAATGATGCACGGCACTCGTCACCTTGATGGCGGTCCATGCGCCGCGTACGGCCAGCAATGCAAGCCATGCGGCGAACAGCAGCGAGCCGACACGCGGCGAAATCAGCCCGGCGATCAACGTGCCCAACGGCGCCGTCTGACATTTCCGCCCGCGCCGCGCTTGCTCTTGCCTTCTTCAATCATGCTCACGGGTTTACTCTAGCGCGGGTAACGCCTTCAACCAGCACCGGGTGCAAATTACGGGTTGAAATCGCCGTTCTGGGCAATTCCCCGTGCCAAATCGCCGTTTTAAGGTCCAAAAACGGCGATTTGGCACGGGGAATCACGGATTGCGGCGATTTCAACCCGTAATTTCGGGAAGAGTGGGGAAAAAAGAGACCGGGAGGAGGGAGGGCGCTGGGGGCATGCAGGACCGAGACGCATGCTGGCCCTAGCTCACGCAATCAGGTAAGACCCATGACCCGCCCGACTTCTCGACCAGATGCAAGAAACCCGCCATCCCAATGTTTCCAAAGGGTGACGGGTTTTCCGTGGTGGCTCCGAGCGGCATCGATCCGCTGACCTAGCGATTTTCAGTCGCTCGCTCTACCAACTGAGCTACAGAGCCAGTGAACATAAAAACCCGGCGAAAACCGGGTCTTCACATTCCAGCGACCCCGGCCGGACTTGAACCGGTGACCTCCGCCGTGACAGGGCGGCGCTCTAACCAACTGAGCTACGGGGCCATATGCTTGTTTGCAAGCAACGAGTAGATATATTACTCGGTTCTGGGCGATATGCAACTTCGGCGTGTCGCAGCGCCCGCAGAGCCTCCCAGGCAGGCCCGAACACCACCGAGGATGAACCTGAATCCCAGTATTTCCAGCACTTCCCGCACCTACCCTATCAGCGCCGCCAACGGCATGATCGCAAGACTGGTGAAGGCGGAGTCGCCGTAATCCTTGTAGACACAATCGCCGTTGATGCAGTACGACCCGTTCCAGGTTTCCGGATGATTCACCATGTATACCCCCACCGCGATCGCAAAAATGATGGTGATGATAACGATCACGATGGCAATCGCACTGATGACGATGCCCGCTATGGCGAACGCCTTGCCGCGCTCCTGCGTGCGGTTGATCTGCCGCAGGGCGATGATCGAGAGAATCAGTCCGGCCGGGCAGAACACGAACGACAGGACGAACCCGACAATCGACATCGTGTTCCATCGATCGTTCGGCGCATAGTACGCCGGCACGCCATAGGGGTTCGCGCCATACGGAGGATACGGAGGATATTGCGCAGCGCCATAGGGAGCCCCGTACTGTGGCTGCTGGGCGCCATACCCCGGTGCTCCATAGCTGCTGGTCTGGCTGTGCTGAGGCTGGCCATACCCTGGCTGGCCCGAGTACCCGGCCTGACCATAATCCGGCCGGCCATATCCGGTCTGACCATACTCACCCTGACCATACGGCGGCACCTGACCATCCGCGGCACCGGCACCCGGAGCCCACGAACCATCGCCCGCCTGCTCATACCCGGCCTGCGTCGGCACCTGCCCGTCATTACCGTCAGTCGGCATGGCACTTGGCGTATTCGATGACATCTCAGGACTCCTTCGGTCGCTATCGTTCCCGCCGCCGCTCACCGCCCGGCGCTACGCCAGTATATCCTGTCAACGCCTTCATCTCAACGCCAAGGCATCACAGCGCCATCCCCGAACCGGCGCAATACGATCGGACAGACCAGGGCCGGCCGCACCGCCCCATCCGCAGACGAAGCGACGCGAACCGGCCCCGTATTCGGTCGAGTCACCATTCAGACGGCGGTACGTCCGGCCATAAGCCGACCGTCAACGCCCAGCAGCCCGACCGGTCACCCAGACACCCGGCCACCCGTTCAGCTGACCTGCTTCCAGGTGGCGACGTCGATGTGGTGCTCGGGGTTGGCCTGCCACGCATCCCACGCGGACTTGACGATGTCCTCCACGTCGTACTTGGCGTGCCAGCCCAGCTCCTCGTTGATGCGCTTCGGAGAGCCGATCAGGTGCGGCGGGTCGCCTGCGCGACGGGCCATCACGGCCTCGGTGAACGGCAGGCCCGTGACCTTCTTGACCTCGTCGACGATCTGGCGCACGGAGGTGCCCTCGCCGGTACCCACATTGAAGGCGTCGTACTTGCGCTCGTCGCGGTCAAGGTACTTCAGCGCGGCGATGTGAGCGTCGGCCAGGTCGGAGACGTGAATGTAGTCGCGCACGCAGGTGCCGTCCGGGGTCGGGTAGTCGTCGCCGAAGATGGCCGGCGCCTTGCCCTTCTTCAGGCGGTCGAACAGCATCGGGATGAGATTGAGGATCGCGGGGTCCTCCAGCTCCACCGGACCGCATCCGGCCACGTTGAAGTAGCGCAGCGCGCAGAAGCGGATGCCGAACGGCTGCTCGCAGGCGCGGGCCATCCACTCGCCGAACAGCTTGGTCTGGCCGTAGGGGTTGATCGGCAGCATAGGGACGACGTCCTCGGGCACCACGTCGACCGGCGGCACGCCGTAGGTGGCGGCGGAGGACGAGAAGACGAGCTTCTTGGCGTTCTTGGACTGGGTCATGCCGGTGAGCACGTTGAGCATGCCGTTGATGTTCTGCTGGTAGTACCACAGCGGCTTCTCGACGGATTCGCCGACCTGCTTGCGCGCGGCGAAGTGGATGACGGAATCGACGTCTTCGGCGTCGAGGATCTCGGCGAGGCGGTCGCCGGCGCCCGGCGCGGCGATATCCATGCCATACAACCGCGCGCCTTCGATGCGGGCGGGCTTTCCGTAGCTCAGATCGTCGACGACGACAACGCGTTCGCCGGCTTGATGGAGCGCATGGACGACGTGGGCACCGATGTATCCGCACCCACCGGTAACGAGAACTGTCATATCTGTCCTTTCGTGACCGTGAGCATAACCATCGGCATCCGCGACGACTGACCATAACCAATGGTTAACGATAGTTGAATGTTTGATTATGCTCGCTTTTGTTATTTTTCTGAACAGTTTTATCGTAGCACATGAACATAAGAGAACAAAATATGTTCATTGAAACATTACCGACATTCCAGACCATGCACAGATGACAGGCGAGACGGCCCATCGAAGCACGGCGGCCACGAAGGAGGTCAACGGCCCCGGGATAATATGGCACATACCACGACCGACCAGAAACGAGGAAACCGTGCCAGAGCAGATCGAACAGCCGACTTTCACCCCGCGTCCGGTACTGTCGTTCGTGCGGCGATCCGGCCGTCTGGACGCGCGGCTGCAACGCGCGTGGGACAACTACGCCGACACGTATCTGCTGGACATCAACGCCGGCGAGGGGTCGCTGGACGTGCGCGACGACTTCACGCTCGACCGCGACACCATCGCCGTGACCTGGGGCAACGCCAATCCACTGATCGTCGAAATCGGCACCGGACAAGGCGAGAACATCGTCGCCGCCGCGGCCGCGCACCCCGACGTCAACTTCCTCGCGCTGGAGGTGTACGACCCCGGCGTCGCGCACACGCTGCTGCTCGCCGGCAAGCAGCGGCTCGGCAACCTTCGCATCGCGCAGGTGAACGCGCCCGAACTACTCGCCGCGACCGCCCCCGGCTCCATCGCCGAGGTCTGGACGTTCTTCCCCGACCCTTGGCCGAAGATGAAGCACCACAAGCGCCGCATCGTGCAGCCGCAGCTCGCGCAGTCCATCCACGGCGCGCTAGCCGACGGCGGGGCGTGGCGCATCGCGACCGACATCGAAGACTACGCCCTGCACGTGCACGAGGTGATGGACGGGCGCACGGACTTCCGCAACGCCGGCACGATCGCCGTCAGCCTGCCCACCGGGCACGTCGGCAAGGGCAACGCCGAGCTCGCCGACGACATGCCGCACGCCGATTTCACCGAATCGGAGCGATTCGACGACCGGGTGCTCACCAATTTCGAAAAGAAGGGACTCGCCGCGGGTCGGGTCATCCACGACCTCACCTATATCGCGGTGTGACGCCGATTACGGCGTGTCGCGGATTTGCATTATCGTCGCAGCTCACGTAATGTATATCGAGTTGTCAGCCCCCATCGTCTAACGGTTAGGACACCAGACTTTCAATCTGACAACGAGAGTTCGACTCTCTCTGGGGGTACTCACCAGCTCCGGGTTCCACGAGGTATCGTGGCTCGGAGCCTTTTGTTTCCAACGGTTTCAGGCCATCAGCTTGGCCTTCAGTTGCTCGAACAGGAAATCGCGCGGTGGTCGCTGCCACCAGAGATGCACCTAAGTTCCTCTCTCCCAGCATCTGACGCATGAGCGTGTCGTCCAGCAGGGACATCACGGGCACGCCGAAGTAGTCGGCCAGCGCCGCGATGTCGGGGATACTCCACGTGTTCTTGTTCTTCATCTTCGCGGCGCAGCAGAGTCTGTCCTGCCGCGGAGATGGGGTAATCGAAGTCATCGGCTGCGGGAAAGGCGAACGGCTCCCTCCATTGGCAGCAGGCCGATCTCGTCTGGCTGTATCGGATGAAGGGGCTGCCGTCGGATTTCGTGCTGGGCAACGATGCCGCCCTCATGAACAGGCTGCTGTCTCCTCCGGCAAAAGAAGGTTCCGCGCACTAGGCGCGCAACCCGCGCACCCGCAAGCCGATCGCCAAGGGACACCGCTCGCGCATGTGGGACGTCGTCATGGACGGCGGCCATTCCGCCGAGAACATCGAGGAGAAGCCCCGGAACCTGGACACGCTGGCGGAAGGCGACAGCAAGACGGATCCGATGAAGGACAATTTGTCACCCGACGGATTGTCACCCGAGCCGAAGGACGTGGAGCCGAGGACAAATTGTCCCGGAATCTTGGACAGAAAGTCACCCAATAGACAAGTGATAAACAATTCTCCCCTCATCCCCTTCGGGGATGCTCCCCTCAACGCCGAATCAGCCTCCACGAAGCCGGTCGCTGATCCGAAGCCCGAACCCGTTCCGGCGACCATGGCCGATCGCAAGGCCGTCCACTCGCTGCTGATCGACAGGCCGTACGGTGAGATCGTCGCGACGATGGACTGGGCGTACCGATCTACGGGGCGGCGCTGCTGCGCACCTCGTTGTGTCAGGAACACATCGAAGGCGTCATCTCGCAGGAGGCATGCCCGGTATGCGCATACGACAAACGCAACCACGCCACCCACGGCATCGACGGACGGCGCAAGGCGAAAGCCGGCGCACAGGCAGAGGCGGTGCGGCCATGAGCGGGGACGGGCAGCATCTTGAGGCGTGGAAGAAGGCCGGCGAATGCCGCGACTTCCCGCAACCATGGTCCGACTACCTGTGGTCACTGGAGTTCGAGCACCGTCCCGGCGACGCGAAGCCGTTCATCAGGCGCTTTGCGGCTGTTTGCTTATCTTGGTCGAAAACATCCTACCCAAAAAGCGCTCTTCTCTTACTCCCCCAACAACCAACGGAGAAACCCCACCCACGAGAACAGCAATAGCGCCCAATTATCTCACCTTCTATTTCCTTCAAATAAGAACGGCGGGCTCCTTTGACAAGGAGCCCGCCATAATCCTTTTTATCAGCCGCCACCAACGCGGTATGCGGTGCAGATATCGGGATCATTGACTTCGGAAATCATGAACGCTTCATCCTGCATGATTCACCTCAGCTCGACCCTACTGCTTGTCGGCTTCCTCGGAGGCGAGTCGTCCTTCGAGCTGTTCGACGATGTGGGCGTGCATGTTCTCGTCGATCTTGACGGTCAGGAGGAAGACGACGAGGCTGGCGACGATGCCGGCGAGCGGCAGGTAGTAGGCGCAGGTCTTGAACGTGCGGATGTTCGCGGCGGTCATGTCGGCGGCGGTGGCGTTGCCGACCATTCCGGCGGCGACGACCACGAAGCCCACGATGCCGTTGGACAAGGCGCCAGCGATCTTGTCGAGCATCGGGCGCACGGAGAGGGTGACGGCCTCGTTGCGCTTGCCGGTCTTGAGCTGGCCGTATTCGATGGAGTCGGTCATGCTCAGGATGGCGGTCATCTGGATGGTCTGCGCGGGAAGGTAGAAGAGGACGAGCGCGACGATGACGACGGGCAAGTTCATGGGCGCGATGATGAACAGCGTGTAGCCGGCGATCATGAGCGCCATGCCGGCGGTGTACAGCCAGCGGCGCGGGATGCGACGGTTGAGCACCGGGTAGAGGGGCGTGGTGCCCAGTCCGGTGATGACCGGGATGATGCCGGCGATGGAGAAGCTGTCCGGAGCTCCGAGCACGTACTTGAACTGATAAAAAAGCACGCCGGTGGTGGCGACGTTGGCCACGGAGTACAGCAGGTAGCTGAGGGCCACCCACAGGAGCTGGTCGTTCTGGGCGATGGCCTTGAACGCCTCGATGGGGTTGCCGTTGGCCTCGGCCTTGGCGCGCAGCCCGCCTTGGTTCTCTCGGGTGCCGAACGCGACGCTCCACGCGGTCAGGAGGCCGAGCACGGCGATGATGATGGCGAACGCCGCCCAGCCGGTGCGGCCCTGCTCCCACTGGCCGGTGAACTTCCAGGTGAACCAGCTGACGACGGGCACGACGATGACGGTGACGCCGTTGTAGCCGATGGATCCGGTGAACGCGCCGAGCGCGGTGTACGTGCTGCGCTCGTGCGAGTCGGAGGAGATCGCGGGGATCATGCCCCAGTAGGAGATGTCGCGCAGCGAGTAGATCACGTCGAGCAGGATGAACACGATGACGAACAGGACCATGAACACGCCGGTGTTCACGTCCACGAGGCCGAACAGGCCGGTGAACACCATGATCAGCAGGATGCCAGGCACGATGCCGCCAATGAACTGCCACGGGCGGAACCGGCCCCAGCGGGTGTTCGTGTTGTCCACGAGGTTGCCGAGCAGCGGGTCGAGAAAGATCTCCGCGATGCGGATGACCACCACGAGTCCGGTGATCACCGCGATGAGGCGTTTGGCAAGCGTCTTGTCCACGTCGATGAACAGCGCGGTGGTCACGAACGTGATGAAGAACGTGCTCATTGTGTTGTAGAACGCGGCCTGGCCCAGGTTACCGAATGCGTATGCGATCTTCTGACCCGTGTTCCGCGTGGGCTGCGGCCTTCCGGTCGTTTCCGTGTGTTGTGTGGTGGATCCGCTCATGGTGTGGTGGCCTCCTTGCGACCTGTAAAGAATCCGTGCGCGTGAACCGCTCCGATCCCGCAAAGCGTGAGTATAGAACTTTCTTGAAAAAGTAGAAAACTATACCGCGTGTCGCAAATCATGCCAACGTTCTGCAACCGGCACTCCGTGTGGATGAGTAAGGTTTGAAGCCTGCTTGATGTGCTTGAATCTTAAGAAATCCACGTATTTTGCATGTTGCAGGCCTTGTGCCGCGAAATGCTGGAAAGAATTTGCGCAATCAAGTAACAGTATTTATCCTTGTTGTACAAGGAACCCGATTCAACGAGGTTCCCTCACTGCGGCGGCAACGACGCGACGCAATCCGATGCGAAAGCGAGGACATCATGAACACAACCGACGATCAGCGGAAGAACGGCGATCCGATCGTCCCCCCGTCCATACCGACGACGGCATGGCTCGCCGACCCGCGCGTGTACGCGGTTCACCGGCTCGACGCCCATTCCGATCATGCGTGCTGGTCTCGCTCCCCAGTCGACGGCGAGAGCACGGATCTCAGGCAGAGCCTTGACGGCGAATGGCGGGTCCGCGTCGAGACGGCGCCGACGGGCCGTTTCCCCGATGGGACGAGCGACGGGCCGGACTGGATCAGCGACATGTCGCCTCTGTTCGCCGCGCCCGGATTCGACGATTCGTCGTTCTCACGCGTGCAGGTGCCCTCGCATCTGGAGACTGCGGGGCTGCTTGCCCCGCAGTACGTGAACGTGCAGTACCCATGGGACGGACATGAGGACCCGAAGGCCCCGGCCATCCCCGAGCACGGCCATGTGGCGGTCTACCGGCGCGAGTTCGACGCGGATGGCGAAGTCGCCCAGGCCGTGCGCGAAGGGCGCCCGGTGACGCTTACCTTCCAGGGCGCGGCCACAGCCATCTACGTGTGGCTCAACGGCTCGTTCGTTGGCTACGCCGAGGACTCCTTCACGCCCAGCGAGTTCGACGTGACGGACGCGATCAAGGTGGACGGCAACGTGCTGGCGGTCGCCTGCTACGAGTATTCGAGCGCGAGCTGGTTGGAGGATCAGGACTTCTGGCGTCTGCACGGCCTGTTCCGCTCCGTCGAACTCAACGCGAGGCCCGCCGCCCACGTCGCCGACCTCCATGCCGACGCCGACTGGGATCTCGCCACATCAAGGGGTTCGCTCTCGCTGGATGTGCTGATCGACGGTGCCGCGAACGCCGCGACGGCCGACTTCGCACTGTGGGACAAGAACGGCACCATCGTCTGGCACACCGCCACGAAAGCGGACGGAACGCTGCACGCCGAGGCCGAGATCGATGACGCGGCGCCATGGAGCGCCGAACGCCCCGACCTGTACGAGCTATCCGTCACCCTGCTCGACGCGGACGGCAAGGTCCTGGAGACCGCTCGCACTCGCATCGGCTTCCGGCATGTGGCCATCGAGGACGGCATCCTCAAGCTCAACGGCAAGCGCCTCGTGTTCCGCGGCGTCAACCGCCACGAGTTCGACTGCCGGCGCGGCCGGGCCATCACCGAAGAGGACATGCTGTGGGACATCCGCTTCATGAAGCGCTACAACATCAACGCGGTGCGCACCTCGCACTATCCGAACCAGTCGCGCTGGTACGAGCTGTGCGACGAATACGGCATCTACCTGATCGACGAGACCAATCTGGAGACCCATGGCAGCTGGAACAGCCCCGGCGACATCCCCGTGGGAACCTCCGTCCCCGGTGACGACGAGGCCTGGCTGGGCGCGTGCATCGACCGGCTGGACAGCATGATCCTGCGCGACCGCAACCATCCCAGCGTGCTCGTCTGGTCGCTGGGCAACGAATCCTACGCGGGCGAAGTCCTCAAGGCCATGAGCGCACACGCGCACCGGCTTGATCCGGGTCGTCCCGTCCACTACGAAGGTGTCAACTGGAACCATGCCTACGACGGGATCAGCGACTTCGAAAGCCGTATGTACGCCAAGCCGGCCGATATCCAAGACTGGCTCGAACACGGCGACGAACGGGGCGAGGCGAGCAAGCCGTTCGTCAGCTGTGAGTACATGCATGCCATGGGCAACTCGTGCGGCGGTCTGAGCGAGTTCATCGACCTCGAACGGTACGAGCGCTACTCCGGCGGGTTCATCTGGGATTACATCGACCAGGGGCTCGTCCAGCGTCTGCCCGACGGGAGCGAACGCCTCAGCGTCGGCGGAGAATGGGGCGACCGTCCGACCGACTACGAATTCGTGGGCAACGGCATCGTGTTCGCCGACCGCACGCCCAGCCCCAAGGCGCAGGAGGTCAAGCAGCTGTATTCGCCGGTCAAGCTCACCCCCGACGGGCACGGCGTGACCATCGAGAACCGCAACCTGTTCGCCGGCACCGACGGCTACGTGTTCGCCGCACGGCTCCTCGAAGACGGGCATGAGATCTGGCATGCCGACTACCGTTTCGACGTGGCCGCAGGAGATACCCAACACCATGACATCGCCTTCCCGGACATCGACGCGGACGGGGATACGCGCGAAGTCACCTACGAGGTCGATCTCCTGCTCGCCGAAGCCACCGCATGGGCGCCGGCCGGCTACGAGCTCGCGTTCGGCCAACTCACCGGCACGCTCAACCCCGAACGGGACATCACCGAGACCAACCATGACGACGACGGCCGCGCAACTCGCACGCTCAGCCGATGGAACGCCGGCATCCGCCGCGACGACGAAGAAATCCTCCTGTCACACACTCAGGGAGGCATCGTCTCCTGGAAGCGCGACGACCGGGAAATGGTCATCCGTCGCCCCGAACTCGTCACGTTCCGCCCATTGACCGACAACGATCGCGGCAACCATTCCGGTTTCGACCGTGCCGCATGGTTCGCGGCCGGCCGATACGCCATCGTAACCGAAACGAAAATCCATGAAAGCGATGACGGTCTCGTAGCGGAATACCAGTACGAGCTTGCCGATCCGAACCACACGCCCGTGTTCGTCACTTACCATGTCAACTCCGATATGCGTATGCAACTGACCGTCGAATACCCCGGGAACGCCACTGACATGGCCAGTCTGCCCGCGTTCGGCATCGAATGGGAGCTGCCCGGCGAATACGATCGTCTGCGCTACTACGGCCCCGGCCCCGAGGAGACCTACCGCGACCGTAAGCAGGGCGGCAAGCTCGGCATCTGGGACGCCACCGCGAAGGCGAGCATGGCGCCGTATCTCATGGTGCAGGAAACCGGCAGCCACGAGGACGTCCGCTGGCTCGAAGCCACCGACATCCAAGGCCACGGATTGCGCGTCACCCAACGCGGCGACCGTCACTTCACGGCCAGCCTGCTGCCCTGGAACACCTACACGATCGAGGCCGCGCGCCGCCACGAGGACCTGCCCAAACCGCGCCACAACTACCTGCGCCTGCTCGCGGCCCAGATGGGCGTCGGTGGAGACGACTCCTGGGGAGCCCCCGTCCACACGGCCTACCAGCTGCCCGCCGGCAGGCCGCTCACCCTCGACGTGAACCTCGAACTCATCTGACCGGCAACGGGCGGCGGCATGCACCACCATGCCGCCGCCGGCCCCGCCTACGACGCGGCGATCGAGGCCACGGGCGCTGCGGCCGCGGACGGCACCGGCGAGGAGGCGTTCGAGCGCGCCGGCCACGCGGTCCACGGCACCACCCGCCAGGCCCTCTCGCTCATCACCAACCCGATGGACGTGATCTGCCGCAACATCCGCACCGTGCGCGAGAAGATGGCAACCCGCCCCGACATCCTCGGCTGCCACCTCGAAGGCCCGTTCCTCGCCCTCAAGTGCAAGGGCGCGCACGATTCGAACTGCCTCAAAGACCCGATGCCCGAACTCATGGACCGCATGCTCGACGCCTCGGGCGCCGACCTCGCCACCGGCAAGCTCGGTTGCATCCGCCAGATCACCATCTCGACCCCACCGACTGGACCGCCCAACACGTCTGGTGCGCCGGCCGCCAGGTGGAGTAAACTCCTTCCAGCAAAATCGACGCCGGTGCCGCCCGTCTTCGAGACGACGTCTTACGCCTGAGGAACGAAGCTTGCGCGCGGCACCAGTTCGGTCGTCAGCAGGATGTGACGACGCACCCGCCGCTCATGCTTCAACCCATCGATCAGGGTGGAGAACGCCATGCGGGCCAACTCCCTTTGATCGATCGCATACGAACTCAGCGGCGGCGACGTGTACCGGGCGATCGACTGGTTGTTCACACTCACCACGGCCAACTCGTCGGGAACCTCCACGCGCAGTGCGTTCAACGCCTGCAACGCCCCCACCGCAAGCACGTCGGCGGCCACGATCAAACCATCGGGCATGCTGCCGGCCTCACGATGGTCAGCCACCAACTGCTCCGCGAGACGATAGCCGTTCTCCACGGTGAACGTGCCGGACGAATACACCAATCCGTCCGTTTCCAATCCCAGATGCGCGGCCCACTGACGGAACGACAGCTCGCGAATGTCCTCGGGATAGTCATGCATGCCCATGATGCTGCCCACGCCGCCGAGAAACGCGATACGACTGCGGCCCGCCGCGATCATCGCGTCCAAGGCGTCCAGCATCGTCTGCGACAGATCGGGACACACGGAGTCGAACAGGCGCGGCGCCGGATTCGTGTCGATGCACACGCCATGCGGGAGCACCATATGCAGGGCTCGCAGGTCCGCTTCGGGAAACACCGTGGCTCCCACGGTGATGAACCCATCAAACTCCGTTGCGCGTTCCGTCAACTCGTGTATGGACCGGATGAACGTGAGCTGGTCCAATTCCAACGACTCCGCACGCTCCGCAAGAACCTTCCGCAGATCGGCGAAGTACGCGTCCTGCAATTCCTCCCCGGACGGAGGCGCATCCAACACCGCGATCGCGGGACGGAACACGTTGCGATACCCCATCTCCTCGCACACGCGCAACACACGCCGACGCGTCTCCTCCTTGATGGAGAACGACGGGTCGTTCAACAAGCGTGACACCGTGCTCTGCGACACCCCGGCCCGTCCCGCGACTTCCTTGAGCGTGGCCATGACATCCTCCCCGCAAACTTTAGTAAAGGGTTTTACTACAGCATAACCCGGGAAGGCGGGGTTAGAGGCATTGGCGGCGTGGAAGTTTACCCATGACTGGTAGACTGCACATGTCCCGGCAATAGGGGCAATGCATAGGGGGGTGGCGGGCATGTGCAGCAACATTCCCGTCACCTTACGATTCTTATAGCGTGTCAGGTAAAAGAATTATGATTCTCAATCCACCTTCCGGCCACACGACCGGCCAGTTAAGGCCAGTTACACACTTCGAGAGATAGTCCCGCACGGCATCCTACTCGATTCATAGGCTGCCGTTTTCATTTATCAATGCTCTCACGAAGGGAGCGTAAGACATCTAGCGGCCACATCGAAGTAGGGGGCTTGATCGGACTGGCCATGCTGATCGGCTCCTCGTTGGTCTGCATGACGCGCGGGCGGACGGTATGCCGTGGCGGTGCGGATGGCGCATCGTCCGACGGGCTGGCGCACGG
>ENA-OZEW01000492-OZEW01000492.1-human-gut-metagenome-genome-assembly--contig:-NODE-492-length-13732-cov-6.427506_pt1 | contig 13732 bp, 7 predicted proteins | sample MGYA00245072_ERZ653617 | MGnify/ENA primary metagenome ERZ653617 (study PRJEB26926, sample SAMN06165063) | human gut metagenome | biome: ENVO:00009003; feature: ENVO:2100002; material: ENVO:00002003...
ACACTTCTAGCTTCGTCGGCAGCGTCAGATGTGTATAAGAGACAGGGTCTGGACTATGTGGATATTTTCTATCACCACCGCATGGATCCGGATACACCGCTGGAGGAAACCATGGGTGCACTCGACCAGATCGTGCGAAGCGGAAAAGCACTGTATGTCGGTCTGTCCAACTACGACGGGGAAACGATGAAACGCGCGGCTGCCATCTTAGAAGATCTGCACTGCCCGTTTATTATCAACCAGAATTCCTACAATATCTTTAACCGTACCATTGAAGAAAACGGTTTAAAACAGGCCGCAGCAGATGGGAAGAAAGGAATTATTTCTTTCAGCCCGCTCGCGCAGGGTATGCTGACCGACCGCTATCTAAACGGTATTCCAAAAGACAGCCGTGTCAACACGGACGGACGTTTCCTGCATGCGGATCAGTTTGATGAAAAGCGGATGGCAAGTATCCGGAGCCTGAATGAGATTGCGGCTGCCCGTGGTGAAAGCCTCGCACAGATGGCACTCAAATGGGTCATCCGTGACGGTGTGGTCACTTCCGTTCTGATCGGAGCTTCCCGCCCGGCACAGATTCTTGAAAATCTGAAAGTGTTAAACTCTGCTCCGTTTACGGAGGAGGAACTGAAAAAAATTGATCAGTGTGCACTTTCTCTCTAGGTAAAACAAAAACCCCGGATATTTATTTCCGGGGTTTTGTCTTTTCCTGCATCTGCTATTTGACTTTGACTTTTAATTTTAAAACTTTGGTCTTTCCATTGTTTAAGGTTACTGTCACGCGAATGGACGCAGTTCCTTTTTTGTTCGATTTTATGGTACCCTTCTTATTTACAGATGCAATTTTTTTGTTATTGCTCTGATAAGAAATGCTTTTTACATTGTCCATATTTAAGGTGGCTGCCAGAGAAACCTTCTTTTGTTTTCCCTTCTTCACCTGAACGGTTTTATTCTTCAATGTAACCGTTTTTAATATTTTCGTTGTGACCTGATCCATATCTTTCTGATCCATAAGGACATAATCCTTATTGGAATCTGCTGAAAAATTCACATTTCCGGCTTTTGTAACCGTATAACTCTTGTCGTTTACAAGGACATAGGCACCTGTCTTTTGATCTTTTGCACACACATACAGCTTGTTTCCGGTCTGTATGTCTGCTGTATTTACGGTCAGTGTATAGCTTACGTTGCCAGCCGGATCGGTGACCCGGATCGTCACATCTGTGTGTTTTCCATTGTTTTCTTCCATGGTTTGTTTTATCAGATCAGCGGTCACCGTTGTTTTGATGGCTTTATTTTTCCGGGTTCCGGTAACGGTCACGGTTGGTGTATTTTGTCCGGCCGCGTTTCCATCGGACGGTGTTTCTGTACCAGCTGTATTTCCGTTAGACGGTGTTTCTGCATCGGTTTTATTTCCGTTGGATGGTGTTCCCCCTCCGGCAGTGCCACCACCCGAAGTATTTCCGCCACCGGAACTTCCTCCGGAAGATGAGCCGCCTCCGGTCGTTCCACCGCCTCCGGTAGATGAGCCGCCTCCGGTTGTTCCACTTCCTCCGGTGGAACTGTCCTCTTTGATTGTAACGGTCACGGCTTCACTTGTCACTGTTTCGTAATAAGTCTGTCCATCCTTATCATCCGGCTCATATACTGCCTTAAACTGATAAGAACCGCCACGTTTTAAGCCTGATACAACCGTATCGGCTTCCCCATATACGAGTTTTTCCTGTGCCTTTATTATGGTTCCGTCCTGATAAAAAGAAATCGAACCAAGCGGAATACTGCCATTTCGGACTCCATCTACCTTTGCATACAGATGTACGGAATTACCGTTTTCTGTCTCTGCCGTAAGGCGAATCGATGGTTTCGCCGCTGTAATGGTAAAGGTTCCGACTTTTTCCTCTATCACATCGTACTGGTTTCCATCCACTTTAAACCAGACATCATAACTGCCCGGCTGCACCGGAACAACATTTTTCCCATCCTGCCGATAGAAAACTTCAGGCTTTACCTGCGAATCTACCGTCTTTCCGTTGTCCTTTCGGACTACATTTACCGTGGAAACAAAGCAGCTCTGTTTCAGCCCTGTGTATGCAGCTGTCTGCTGGATGGTATCATACTGCATCTTTACGGCAATTGGATTTACCGTCACGGTTTCGTTTGCCTGGGAAGGAAGTGCCCTGTAGTTTCCATTGGCTGCTCCTGCATAAGAAACTGTAATTGCATTTTCTCCCATATGAAATCCGTTTGCCTCTGAAACCGGAATCTTTATGGCTGCCACTCCGTTTTGAAGCGTGATGCCGGATACTTCATAAGGGGTCTGGTTAATGTATACCGAAAAACCAGCAGATGGCACGTGTCCCTGTAAGCTGCTATCTGTATAGACCGTCTGCACGGTAAGATTCAGTTCATCCTGCATGGACACGGCCGTTGGTAATCCATTTATCGTAGTGGTTGTTTCCTTTGAAGTAGCCGTCGAACCGGATGTATCCGGATCTTTGTTTACAATCAGAACTACCTTCTGCTCAATTTGTTCATCTGCTGAAAATGGACGGATTGTGATGTAGTAGGTTCCCGGTTCTGGCAGTTTCAGTTCGCCACTCGTAGCATCTTCATAAATTTCCGGTGTAATTGTATGTACCCCGTCCGGATCTGTCTCCGGATGAAATGCCAGTCTAAGATCCGAAACATTGGCATTTCCATCATCACCAACCGTTGAATAATATATATGATTATTGAACTCTACTTCGTATGTAAGTGGAACCTGATATAAAGTTTTCCCATTTTCGGGTGTCCCTTCCTGCCATTCCACATCCAGATAATACGATTTATCACTACTCATAATATTTGAAACATTCGCCAAAAGTACAGGATTTTTTACTGTAACATTTTTTACCGCAACCGGTTTATCCCCTGACAACTCACTGGTTTTCCAGATTTCTCCGTTTCCAGACGATGTCCGTTCCAGTGTCATTCCCGCCTGTCCGTCTGTCGGTGTAAAAGAAACCGCCGTATCCGCAGCCCTTCCAAGTTCCAGATAGGTGTGACCATACTCCGCAATTCCGGATTTTCCATTTCTTCCATTCAGGGTTTCAAATGTAAGTGCACCCGTAATGGTATCTGTAACATTCAGCTTCTGTTCTTTTCCTAAGATCAGTCGGTTTCCTACTGAATCCGCACTCACAATCGAATGTACCTGTGGAGTTTCCATCTGGGAAAGATCAATCGCACTTGCCCCTTCCAGCCTGACCGTACAGCTGTCCAACGCTGCCGGTGCAAATGTTCCACCTCCCTTTACTGTGAGGTTTCCTACTTTGCCTATACCTGGAATTCCGGTATAGGACTGGTCGGTATCTATGGTCAGAAATGTCTTCCCTGCGTGATTTTCAGATACTCCGTACACCTGTTTCGTATCGGAACCGGTAAGTGAAATTTCCACATCGCCGGAAACCGTATATTGTCCATCCGCTGCCGGTGGATCCGGCTCCTGCGTGGAAAACCAGTCATCCTGATTTACATATGGTTCAATGGCACCGGATGCATAGATTTCCCCATTTTGCGTACCGGAAACGTGCGCAAGCACGATCTGTGTCTTACCGTCATATGTTCCGTTCATGGAACCGGCATAAATATTCCCCAGATTGGTACCACCACCCGTAATCAGAATCTGTGCCTCTGATCCCGGATGATTCCCCATATTCTTTCCATTCTCATAAAGGGATCCGCCAAAGATATCTACATAGCGGAATCCGCTGTCGCACGTAACATTCTCAAGAACAAGTTTATGCCCATTTGCAAAAATTGCATCGTGCAGACGATTGGAAAACCGCAGCGTAATGTTTTTAAATGTCACATCCGTATTCAGGATAAATCCCCCCTTACGGTTGGAAAAAGTATTTCCATTTCCGTTGACGGTCACGCTTTTATCAAAAATAAACGGTTCCGCAGCCTCGGCATTTAAAAAAGCACCACTTCCCAAAATTAAGATTTCATCCCCATTGCCGGCAGCCGCATAGGCATCCTCAAATAAATTGTAGGGATTTCCATAGCTTCCATCTCCGGAATGGGTAGAATTTCCATCTTTAAATTCCGTATAGATCGTTCTTGCCGCTGTCTGCACAGCCTCCTGCGCCTTTACCGGCACGACAGGCTGCACGGTAATACACATGGTGAGCACGATAAAAAATGCCCATAGACGTTTTGCTGCATTGTCTGGTTTCATCTGATTGTTCTTTTTCATCCATTTCTCCTGATAATAAGAACAGGGGGATGAGTCAAAAACTCATTCCCCTGTCACTTCATTGATAGTCTCTACCATCATCCTAACATGGTTTCCAATCATCGTCAACAAATTTATGACCTGTTTTTATACCTATATCATCTGCTGATTTTATATTTTATTATTTCTATCTGTTCTATCTGTGTGATATCAATCTTCTGATTGAAAATATAACGAGCCCCACAATATTTCATTTCACTTGCAGATGCATAGCCATCTCCAAGCTCTTCAAGATCTGTACCATCCATGAAAGAATGTTTCTTTTTTTCAGTTCCTTTTCTGTCATCGGTAAGAGGTAACTCTCCTATGGAATATTGCTTTCCGTCTTTTGTTGTTGCAACTACATGATAAAAACACCCTTTTTCTCTCCAGTCATTGACGGGACAAATACTAACCGTATAAGGTGTAATTTCAACAGGGATTGTTTTTTTTGTTTTCTTAACATCCGCTTTTAACATCTTCTCCTTCATTGGAACAACTTTTCCCTTAACCAAAACATTTTTTAATGGCGTATTTGAATTATCCGGTGATTGAAATCCCTTATATACTTTCGGATTTTTCCACGCAGTATCATCGGAATAAAAGCCGCATACATTGATCTGAATACCATCACCTGTATCTATTACATCCACCTTACTGGTAGTATCTAACCCACCTAACCAATAATTTGTTCCTTCCAAAGATTTTGCGTTCGGAAGGAACACCTTTGCACGCATAACCTTCGTATTTGAAGCAACCTGAATTGATGATATGATTATCTTTTGTTCTTTTCTGCCATCATCTTCTCTACTGTTTGATTTTGCATCAAAATTTTTTCCACACGCACACAGACAATATAGCATTGTAAAAATTAATAAGTACAGACTGATTCTCTTCATTCATAATCCTCCAATTTCTTTTTCTTTAAAACACTAAGGATTAATATGCTTCCTATCACTATAATTCCAATGCCAGCCACATATTTCATCGAACTTCTGCTCTGTACTCCAGCTCCTGTACTTACCTCAGAATCTTCAATATAAGTATCTGAAATCTCCGCTACAGAATCAAATGAATAGACACCGCTTTCCACATTTTGAGTTTCCGGAATTTTCTCCATAACCGGATACTGATACCCCAACGAAATCCAGATACGTGCTGTTTCATCATCCATCCCAAGTGCAACCGGCTGTCTCATTCCCGGTTGACTTCCCACCAGTACTACTCTCGTACAGTCCGATAATGCCTCTCGTTTTTCCAGAAGTATATCATAGTAAGGTTCCACTGTATGTTCTGCTGTCTCTGTAATCATCCACTTTCCAGCATGATTTTTTACTTCTTCCTGTTCTGCTTTTGTCAATACAGACTTTGCTTCTTCACTCAAAGGAAGTCCTTTGGCTACGGTAAACATTCCATATGTCTTTTCCATTTTAAAAGGAATGACCCATACATAATTTGCACTTTCCAGAGCACTTGTGAGTTTTTTCGTATCTGCCGTCTGCAATTTTATAAGATTACAATCCACATATACTTTTAATGCCTTGTCATAATCGATGGTTGCATCCGGCTCTTCTTTTTTCATTTCATCCTGTAAATTACTGATTTCTGTCCAATCGCTGCTCGTTATTAACTGATCCTGATCGGAAACCGGTATTTCCGCGGCATAGACAGCAGAACCTGCTATCGTAAAAATTGCAATCATCATAAGCATTATTTTTAAAATATTTTTCATAGCCATTCCCCCTCTCTTGTGTATACTATACCTCATTTTTCCCATTATTCTTTCTGCATGTTAAAATTGGTTTGATTTTCGTCAAAATCTGCATTAAAAATCCCATAGCATACACCATGGGATTTTTTCAAAGATATAACACAATCTGAACCTCAAATATATTTTCATCGATATTTATAGATTTCCATCCCCCGTATTTGTCTACAACATCTGAAATATTCTGCATACCGATTCCATGCAATGCCTGTTGTTTCTTCCTTGTCAATAAACGTTCTCCCTGTTTATTGACTTTTCCATCAAACGTATTTTTCACCTGTATACCCAGAATTCCCCTGTCGTATTGTATCCGAATCTCCAAAAAACGATCTTTTATCTGCTCCATTGCCTCAATTGCATTGTCCAACAGATTTCCAAACAAAACATTCCAGTCATATCCATCCACTGGCAACTGGCACGGAATCACGATCTGCGACTGAATCTGACAGGACATTGCCTCCGCTTTTGCCAGTTTATGATTCAAAATCATATCCAGTTCCAGATTCCCCGTATTCACATACTTATGCTCCGTCTGCAAATGCTCACTCATTTTATTTACATATTCCTGTGCCTTATCATACCTTCCTTCATTAAGATATGTCTGCAGAAGATACATATGGTTTTTCATGTCATGCCGCAAAGAATCCAGCTTTTTCTGATCCTGCTGCATGATATGCATCTGCTCCTGATAGACCATCATATGTTCCTTTAAAAGCCGTTGCTGCATTTTATCCTGATAAGCTTCTCCCAAACGGTCATACAAATAGAACATTCCAAGATCTACAACGATCATAATAGCCAGTGATAATACTGTTTTTGGCGAATTTTCGCCGGATACACTCTCAAGAGCATATATCCAGACAATATTTCCGGCTAATACAAGAATCATAAAGTAATAGTTCTGTGTTTCCATAACCCTTCGCCGACATATCACCTGTCTTATTCCCATTGCTATGAGCAGATTGACCATTGCCCCCGTGATGGTTCCCATTGCCCGCCCTTCGGAAAACAAAGAAAAATCTCCCAGATAATAATACATGATAAATTCTATGGTAAGCCCCAGCAATACTGTAAAACAACCTGCCATTATTTTCTGCAGTATACTTCCTTCATACAATATACCTTCTGCCGCCCAGAGAAGCAGTACCATACTCACCGTAGTCCCCATGGCATTTCGAAAACCAAATGCAACAACTGTATTAATAAGCCATACGAGCACATAAACAATATTTGCCATCCGTGGCAGTTTTCTTTTCTTTTCCAGAAAAACATCCGTCACTTTAAAACTTACATACACACTTAATATGTTACATACCGCTTCAAATATTCTTTCTATGTTATTCACCCGCCACACCTCATCTTTTCCATAATTGCATGATCAAGGTTATTTTTCATAGACCGACTGACCGGAATGTCATCCCCATTGATCATGTGTACGCTGTCTTTCTGAAAAGATTCTGCATACCGCAGATTAATGACATAAGATTTATGTACCACGCAGAATAAATGCGGATTCAACGCAGGAATAACCTCCGAAAGTTTTCCATAAACACATAATGTATCATTTGCTGTTACCACTTGAATTTTTCTGGCAAGGCTCTGCAAATAAAAAACAGAATGTTCTTCTATCCGTATCGCATTTCTTCCTTTCCCAATTTCTATAATATGTGGCTGAAACTGATACAGCCTTTCATATTCATCTAATATATAATCTACTCGTTCCTGTTGTATGGGTTTCACGAGGAAATTCATTGGACGCAGATCAAAAAGCTGCATGGCATACATTTCTTTTGCCGATACAAAAACAATCTGCATGGATTCATATTGGATCTGAGATCGAATCCAGTTTCCAACGATAATCCCCGAGCTGTCCCCTAATTCAATATCCAAAAATAACAAATCATACCTTTCGCTTTGCTGCAGTTTTTGAATAAATTCTGCTCCACTTGTATAACCGTCAACATCCACTTTTATTCTTTTCATTTCTGCAAACCGAAAAATACTTTGTTCCAATTTATAAATAAATTGTATATCATCATCACATATTGCTACTTTTATCATTGTATATCCTGTAATTTATTTTCCTCTCTATTTCAGGATTTCCTGCAGCCGCGCATCTGTATGCAGGAGTTCCTTCGCACGATCCCTATATTGCTGCTCATGCAGATACGTATAGCGGAACGGTTTGATCGACGGTGCCAGATCAACTGCTTTCTCAAAATCCTCCCTCCGAAGATCCAGTGTTTTTACATAATCCCAGAACCCCGTCTGCGTAAAAATCGTGTCTACCCTCCGGTAACGATGATCCTGCACAACACTCATCAGATAGGTTGCAATGCCAACCTGAATCCCATGAAGCTGCGGATGCTCAAGCATCTTGTCCAGCGCATGGGAAATCAGATGTTCGCTGCCGCTTGTTGGTGCACTGCTGCCCGCAATCTCATTTGCAATTCCGCTCATCGCAAGAGAATCCAGAAGTTCCTTTAAAAACAGATCATCCTGTATCGAAGTAAACGGTGTGCGCACAAAACTGTTGACTGCTTTCTTTGCAATCATGACAGCAAAATCGTTGACTTTTCCGTACCCATGTTCTTCCTCAAAAATCCAGTCATACAGTGCCGTAATTTTTGATACCATATCGCCGATTCCGGAATATAAAAATTTCTCCGGTGCACTGCGGATAATCCTTGTATCCACCACAATCCCATATGCAAGTTTTGCCGGAACGGACTTGCGGCGTCCTTCTACCAGAAGGGAAGCACTGGCACTTGAAAAGCCATCGCTCGATGCCGATGTCGGAATGCTGATAAATGGCAGATTTCGCAGAAATCCACAATATTTCGCACCATCAATCACTTTTCCGCCACCGATGCCGATGACTGCCTGCGTCTTCGCCGGCATGGAAAATGCAAGACTGGTCAGATCTTCCAACCGCACGGTATCAAGTTCCTGATATTCTAAAATATCAATGTCCTCCTGCTGCAATGCTTCCATAACGGTAGAACCAAACATTTCTACAAGACCGTTTCCAAATAATACAACTACTTTCTGTAACTGTAACTCTTTTAAGTAAATCCCCAGATTGTCCAATGCACCCGCACCGATCTTTAAAAGTGCCGGAATGGAAATGTGTTTTCCTGCCATAATAAATGTTCTCCTTCTCATTCTCTTTTCTATTGATTTTAGTATAAACAAAGGTTCCTGAAATTACAATCAGTTCCCCGAAAAAAAACACACGCTTCTCTTTACAATTATGGGTAAGAAAAAAGACGATTTCCTGCGAAACCGTCTTTTTCTTATTAAAAATTTTGACGAAACTCCTGTAAATTTACTTTGTCACTTTGATCGTCATCTTTACCGTCTTTGTCTTTCCGTTCTTTAAAGTGACTTTTACTTTCACAACTGCTTTGCCAGCTTTCTTTGCGACAATTGTACCATTTTTATTCACTGTTACAACCGGCTTTTTGGAAGATGTATAAGTGATCTTCTTTACATTTTCCATGTTCAGACCCTTATCAAAAGTAACTTTTGCCTTCTTTCCGTTTGCAACCGTTTTCTTGGTATCCTTTAATGCAACACTCTTTAAGATTTTACTGCTCAGGGCTTTTGCATCCTTCTCATTCAGCAGTACATAATCACCGGCATCTTTGGTATCCGCTGTCACAGTTCCGTCTTTGGAAACCTTATAAGTTCTGCTGCTGATCAGGACTTTTTCTCCTGTCTTTTTATCAACTTTTACAAGTGTCAGCTTTTTGCCTGCCTGCAGATCCTTCGCATTGACAGATACGCTGTTCATCACTTTGCCGGAAGCGTTCTTTGTTGTCTGGGTAATCGTGATGTCGCTGGTTCCTGCCTCTTTGACTAATTTTGCAACCACATCTGCTGAAATTGTAGTCTTCTTTGTCTCGGAAGTATTCTTTACTGTTTTTTCCAGCTGTGCCCGGGCATCTGTCACTTCTCCCTTATCGTTCTTTTCAACGGTAAGTGTCGCATTTGTATCTTTTGCAATATTCTCAAATGTTTTGTCCGTTTTCCGGGTTTCCGATGGTTTTGTATCTGGTGTTGTATTTCCGGTATCCGGTGTTGTTGTGCTGCCGGAATTTCCACCAGAGGTACTGCTGCCGGAGGAAGAATTTCCGCCATTATTTCCACTCTGGCTGGTCTGTTTTACCGCAATCAGACCATCGGCATCTGCTTTTGCAGCTTCTGCATCACTGATCATTGTTCCTTTGAACGCATCAAAGTAAAGTACCGATTCCACATCTACCGCGGAACCTGCCGGGTTGGAATTACACCAGAGTCCGAATGCCTGCACATCTTTTAAAGCATCCCCACTAAGTTTTCCACCCATCTTCCCTTTAAAAGCGGAGAATGGAACGGTTACTTCATAGGCATCTTCTGTCTTCGCAAGATTGGTCAGATATACTTCATACTCTTCTCCTCCTGCCTTGATCTGTACAACAACCTTCTGCCCTTTTCCATCAAGTTTTGTCCAGAATTTCAATGCATTATAGGCTGAAAAATCTGTATTGCCCAGACTTGCATTTACCAGACCCGTCCAGACTTCCGAACCGGTTGTTTTTAATTTGTAATTAAATGCAGCACCATATGTACCGTCTGCCTTATGCTCCTGATCCAGCGTAAAGGACGAACTGCATCCAGCGGCAGAATTTCCACCGTAAGCTGCATCCAGAAGTCCATTACTCCCGACATAGTAGTCAAAATTTTCCAGCACACCTGCCGGAGCTTTGTCCTTTTCTTTTCCGATACTCAGATTTGTGATCGTGGACAGTTCTTTTCCATCTGCAACAAGTGTAATGGATGCTACATCTGTTTTTCCGATCTGATCCATTTCCTTTTGTGTCAGCTGCGCCGTATAGAATCCGTCGGAGCCTTTTGCAGCCGGCAATGTCAACTGTTTGCCTTTTGCCGTATCCTTTACAACAAACGATACCTCACCGGCATTGGAAACACTTGCCTTTAACACAGTTGGCTTTAAAATCGTATCCATATCAAACGGTGCTACCATGTATCCGCTGACATCTTTGTAATTATCCGTCTTTACTCCTGCGTACTTATCGATATTTCCATAGAAATTCGTACCGTTTCCAAATACTGAATCCTCATTGTTGTAGTAAGAAATGAAATCATTGATCATTTCCTGTCCCATGGTATCACTGTATTTATACGGCACATAGAAATTGGTATCGCTGAAATTTGCCCATACCATATAATATGGCATGTCGTTTTCCTTTGCGATATCATTCACTTTCTGATACCAGTTCACACCCGACTTTGCCTCACTGACCGGATTATTTTTTACAAGAAGCCCTTCGTTATCACTTCCATCCTTTTTCATCACACGTACACCGGTCTCCGAAATCGCAGCCAGCTTGTTATGCTGTTTTGCAAGCGATGATACAACCTGACAGGTCTGATCCAGATGATCAAAGAATGAAGTATCACTCTCTGCCGGATAAGTATTAAAATCGTTGTAATAATCAAATGCCAGAATATCTACATAGGCATCTCCCGGATAACGCGACATATACTCCGCCTCGGTCTCCAGCGGTCCGTTTGGTGAATACACATAAAGCATATTATGTACCCCTTTGGATTCCAGATACTCTCTGGTATATGCATACAGACTCTTATAACTTTCCGCCGTGTTTCCAGTTCCCCACCAGAACCATCCGCCGGTATTCTCATGCAGTGGACGGAAGATGACCGGAATATTTGATTCCTGTAATTTATTCGCATAGGTTGCAATGGTATCCAGATAAGCCGTAAAGACCTTATTCTTTTCTCCTCCTGGCAGAATCTTTTTTAAGCTGTCCCCGGACAGATCTTTGGATTCGTTGAAATTACAGTCAAAGAAATCGTAGGTTCCATCCCCATTGTCTTTGATCTTCGCGCTTGTGAAGTTTGGCATATGTGCAGATAATGTGACGATTGCTCCATTCTCTGCTGCCTTTTTGCTGTAATTGATGGAATTTTCCAGTGCAGATTTTGCATCTGTTCCACCTGCCTCGCTTCCAAACAGTGCAAGGGAATCGATTCCAAAAATACCGCTGACAGAACCGGTCACATCATGGACATCTCCTAACTCATCCTTTGTTCCAACCGAACGGCTGACATCATTCTGATGACCAAACAGTACCTGATCGCTCTCGGTCAGTCCCTGTAAATATGCATACAATGCCTTTGCGCTATTGCTGGCATCCGGATCTGTCATGGTCAGGATTTTATCTGTTGCTTCTGTTTTTGCCTGTGTTCCGTCTGTATTCGGTGTTGCGGTAATTGTCACAAAATCACCACTGGCATCCTTCTGGGAAAGTATCAGATTATCCAGATAAACATCCCCTGCAAAGGAACTGTTGGCTCCGATAAGTCCGATTGTCAGATCATCCATTGGTGTGGCAGATGGAGAAAATCCTAAAGTAACTGTAACTTTCTTATATCCGTTTCCTGCATCTGCTGCCTCGGACGAATCTATGCTGGTATCTTTATTGATTCCGCTATTGGAGAAAAATTTTATCTTGGAAATATTACTGTTTTCCGGATAAATCAAATCCACACTCACCTGATTATAATTGCTGATATCAGCCGGTGTCTCCGGTGTGAATTTCACTTTTGCCTCACTCCATGATTCGCCGGAGTTGGCTGTATAATCCAAGCTTACTTTTAATCTTCCGTCTCCGCCATTTGCATCATAGGAACATTTCGGAGCAGCATTTTCTTCTCCACCGTGGAAATACTGATATCCGGTTTCGCCTGCCCACAGATTTACCTGGAATTCATCATTTAAATCAGAAAGAACGGTTGGCTCCTGTTTGGTCAGTTCCTGTTTATCGCTTGATAAATTTGTAAGAACTACATTTGAAAATGTCACAGTTCCCTTAAATCCGGTTCCCACAAGGACGAATTCAACATCCATCAATGTATCCGGTGTTATTCCTGAAAACTTTACTTTCAGATCAGCTGAATACTTCTCCCCATCTTTCGTAAAAGAATCCTGCTGCAGCCACTGGCAATCCGTACTGTTGTTCCATCCCCAATCTGATCCCAGTTTTGTTACACCCTGGATATTCAGATGCGCTTTATCTGCAGCCAGCGACTGATAGGATGCTTCATCCAGTGTTACCTTTGCAGTTAATTCATACTCTTCATTCACATTTCCCAACGAGCCATTGATGGAATTATCATATGCAAAAGTAATTTTTCCTGCACCATTCCAGTCTTCTTCTTGCAATCCTGAAAAATCAATGGTTTCTGTTGTTTTTGCGTTCTCATTTTTGTACAGTTCTGTACGTGTTACTGTTGGTGCTGACGCTTCATTTGTTTCCGCCGCATACACAATCTCATTCTGTAAAAATGTGCATGCCTCCGGTGTCAGTGACCCCATCATTGCTGCTGCCAGCGTGATGGCAACAATCTGTTTTCCTACCCTTCTCATGTTTTTGCTCTACCTTTCCTTTCTTCTCCATTTTAGTTGTAAAAACCTTCCAGCACCCTCCATCTATCCGGTTTCACTTAATAAAAAAGCAATTGCACGCTGCTTCCCATATTTCAGGGAGAGGGTACTGCATACTTGGGGAGTGCAGTAAAAAATATGGGAACCAGTGTGCAATTGCTTAATTTATTTGATAAATTCAGTATATCACCTGTCTCTTATACACATCTGACGCTGCCGACGAAGCTAGAAGTGT
>ENA-OZEW01000511-OZEW01000511.1-human-gut-metagenome-genome-assembly--contig:-NODE-511-length-13311-cov-4.548355_pt1 | contig 13311 bp, 7 predicted proteins | sample MGYA00245072_ERZ653617 | MGnify/ENA primary metagenome ERZ653617 (study PRJEB26926, sample SAMN06165063) | human gut metagenome | biome: ENVO:00009003; feature: ENVO:2100002; material: ENVO:00002003...
GTTCATATTATTATAATGTGTATTTTTGTAACAAAGTAATAATGAAAAACCTCTTAAGTATGAAAACACCTGTTCTCGCGCTATTCATTTCTTTAGTGGCATTTGGAGCCTGTGTGTCCAATAAACAAACCCAGCCGTCAACCGATTATACCCAATTGGTGAATCCGTTTATCGGAACCGATTTTACCGGCAATACTTATCCGGGAGCGCAAGCGCCTTTCGGAATGGTACAACTTAGTCCGGATAACGGTTTGCCCGGATGGGACCGTATTTCCGGTTATTTTTATCCGGACAGTACGATTGCCGGATTCAGTCATACCCATTTGTCGGGGACGGGAGCCGGAGACTTGTATGATATCTCTTTTATGCCTGTTACTTTGCCTTATCAGGAAGCGGAAGCTCCTTTAGGCATCTATTCCAAATTCTCTCATGCGGATGAAGAGGCTTCAGCAGGTTACTATCGCGTGTTGCTGAAAGATTATGATATCAATGTGGAATTAACTGCTACAGAGCGTTGCGGCATCCAGCGTTATACGTTTCCTGAAGGAGAGTCGGCTGTCTTTCTGAATCTGAAGAAAGCGATGAATTGGGACTTTACCAATGATTCTTATATTGAGATAATTGACTCATGCACCATTCAGGGATATCGTTTTTCCGAAGGATGGGCAAGAGGCCAGCATGTGTATTTCCGCACTCGTTTCTCCAAACCGTTTGCCTCGGTAGAGATGGATACTACTGCCATTGCTTTGAAAGGTAAACGTGTAGGTACGGCTTATATCGCCCGCTTTAATTTTGATACGGAAAAAGGAGAACAGATTGTTCTGAGTACTGCTCTTTCGGGAGTGAGCATGGAAGGTGCCGCTAAAAACATGGCGGCTGAGGCACCTCACAATGATTTCGATAAATATTTGGCTGAAACTAAAGATAATTGGAACCGTCAGTTGGGAAAAATAGAGGTAACAGGTGATAACAAGGACGATAAGGTTAATTTTTATACAGCATTGTATCATACAATGATTGCCCCGACTATTTATAGTGATGTGGACGGGGCTTATTATGGTCCCGATAAGAAAATTCATCAGACGGATGGTTGGGTGAATTATGGAACCTTTTCATTGTGGGATACTTATCGTGCCGCACATCCGTTATTTACTTATACGGAACCTCAACGTGTCAATGATATGGTGAAATCATTCATTGCTTTTTATGAACAGAACGGACGTTTGCCGGTATGGAATTTTTGGGGAAGTGAAACGGATATGATGATTGGCTACCACGCTGTACCTGTTATTGTCGATGCTTATTTGAAAGGTATTGGTGATTTTGATGCAGAGAAGGCATTGGAGGCTTGTGTGACTACTGCTAATTTGGATAATTATCGTGGCATTGGTTTGTATAAAAAGTTAGGATATATACCTTATAATATAAAGGATGAATATAATGCGGAAAATTGGTCGCTTTCCAAAACATTAGAATATGCTTTTGATGATTATTGCATAGCCGAAATGGCCCGGAAGATGGGGAGGACTCAATTAGCGGACGAATTCTACAAGCGTTCTCAGAATTATCGCAATGTGTTCAATCCGGCGTCAAGCTTCATGCAGCCGATAGATGATAAAGGAGTATTCCAACCTAATTTCAGCCCGGATGACTACACTGCCCACATTTGTGAAAGTAACGGTTGGCAGTACTTTTGGTCTGTACAGCAGGATATTAAGGGGCTAATTGCCTTGACTGGTGGTAAGGATCGTTTTACGGAAAAGTTGGATAGTATGTTTACTTATATCCCGGCTGGTAATGCAGATTTGCCTCTTTTCAGTACAGGTATGATTGGCCAGTATGCTCATGGTAATGAGCCTAGCCATCATGTGATTTATTTGTATAATAAGGTACGTCAGCCTTGGAAAACTCAGAAGTATGCGGCGCAGGTCATGCATGACCTTTATTTCAATGCACCTGCCGGACTGTGTGGAAATGAGGATTGTGGACAGATGTCTGCCTGGTATGTATTCAGTGCTATGGGATTTTATCCTGTCAATCCGGTAAGTGGTGAATATGAGATTGGTACGCCGTTGTTCCCCGAGATACAGATGCATCTGGATAATGGAAAAACGTTCACAGTACTGGCCCCTGGAGTAAGTCGTGAAAATATCTATATCCAGTCGGTGAAAGTAAATGGGCAACCATACGATAAGAGCTATATCACACACCGGCAAATAATGGATGGTGCTACTGTAGAATTTGAAATGGGTCCGGAACCGGGAAATATTTGGTATAGATAGATAATAATTGGTTCAACTTATTAAGAATTGTAATTGTACAGGAGGTGAGTTAAAAGTAATATTTGTTATCGTTTTGCTGTAGAGGCGGTTTGAATCTGCCTGAAAATTGTATGATGAGCGGAAGCTTTCTGCCCCTACAGTGGATGATTGGATCGTTATTTGGAACATTGGCTCTCTCCTTCATACAAAGGTGAATTATATAATATGAACGAGGAACTTGATGACACCTATAAGGTCGTCTTTCGTCAATGCTATCCTAAGCTGTTGTTCTATGCGACACGGCTGGTCGGTACCGAAGAAGCCGAAGATGTAGTGCAGGATGTTTTTGTGGAGTTGTGGAGGCGGAGAGATTCAGTCGTCATAGGAGAGCAGATTTTAGCTTTCCTTTATCGTTCTGTATATACCAAGGCTATAAATTTATTGAAGCATCAGATTATAGAGAATAACTACAGTGCGGCAATGATAGAGATCTATGAACGAAGATTGCAATATTACCAGCCGGATCATGCTGAAGTTATTAAAAAGATAGAGAATCAGGAATTGCGTCAGGAAATTTTTGGAGCGATTAATGAATTGCCGGATAAATGTAAGGAGGTGTTTAAACTGAGCTATCTTCATGATATGAAAAACAAGGAAATCGCTGATACTCTTGGCATTTCTTTACGTACCGTAGAGGCACATATGTATAAGGCCTTGAAATTTTTGCGCGAACGTCTCAGCCATTTATTATTGTCATTGATTATATTTTCAGCAAAACTGCTAAGTGTTTTTACAAGTTGAATTGTTTACTATATGAATAGGGAAAAAGATGAGTAAACTTAACGAAGATATTATTATCAGGTATTTGGAAAACCGATGCTCGGAGGAGGATTTTGTTCTTATCAATGAATGGATGAAAGAATCTGATGAGAATGCCGGAGAGTTATTCCGTATGGAGGAGATTTATCAGTTAGGTAAATTCCCCTTTGAGGAGGAAAATCTGGTAGTGAGGGCAGAGCGCAGGTTGGGTAGAAGATTGGAACAGGAAAATCAAAAGAAACAAGAGGTGTTCAAGCTTAGAAGTGTGTTGCGTTATGCAGCTGCTATAGTGGGCGTGATGGTGCTGGCTGCGGGATTAGCCTATTGGTTCCGGAATAAAGCGGAGGAATTGGTGGTAGCATCGGCTGCTCATGGACAAGTGCGTGAGATGTTGTTGCCTGACGGGACAAAAGTATGGTTGAACCAGTCGTCTGTTTTAAAATATCCGCGTGCTTTTGAAGGAAAAGAACGTCATGTATATCTGGATGGGGAGGCTTATTTTGAAGTGGCACGTAATCATGAGAAACCTTTTACGGTAAAAAGCCAGGCAATGGATGTCAGGGTCTTGGGAACCTCTTTCAATATAAAATGCCGTCCGGATAACAGTTTTGCTGAAACGACTCTGGTAGAGGGGGAAGTTGAGGTAAAAGATAAATCAGATAAAGGCAGAATTACTTTGTTACCGGGACAAAAGGCTGTTTTAAACAGGGTGACAGGGCGGATGCAGGTAAAACAGGTCGATCCCAAGATGGAGATAGTCTGGCATAATGACTTGATTCCATTTGAAAAGTCATCTATTTTCCAGATTGCGGCAGCATTGGAACGGTTCTATGGAGTGAAGATAATCCTTTCACCGGATGTAGACAGTACTAATACTTATTCAGGTGTACTGAAAAAGAAAGATAATATAGAGTCTGTGCTGAATTCTTTGCGTAACTCTATTCCTTTCAATTATAAGAAAGTAGATGATAACAATATATTTATCTCATCGGAAACGAAATAATTTTTAAATAAAGAACTATGAAAATCAACATGCTCTTAAGCGGCTGTCTTCTAGGGTTATTGTGTTTCACTGCATGTGATTCTGAGGGCAATGAAATGAATGATTACACCCATTATGTCAATCCTTTTATTGGTACAGGAGGCCATGGGCATACTCATCCGGGTGCTATGGTTCCTCATGGCATGATACAGCCGGGGCCGGATACTCGTATTGACGGTTGGGATTCCTGTTCCGGATATTATTATGAAGATACTACGATCAATGGTTTTGCCCATACACGTCTTAGTGGTACAGGGTGTGCGGATTTCGGAGATTTCCTGTTGATGCCGACTGTAGGTGTGCAGCGTACTGATTTCTTGGGAACAGAAAGCCAGAAGCGTCCTTTCGCATCGGCTTTTTCTCATGAAAAGGAATATGCCGAACCGGGATATTATTCTGTTTTTCTGGATACATACGGGGTAAAAGCCGAACTGACTTCGACAGAGCGTGCGGCAATGCATCGGTATACTTTTCCGGAAAGTAAGGAGTCTGGATTTATCTTGGATATGGACTATAATATTCAGCAACAAATCAATCAGGTAATGGAAGTGGAGGCAGTGAATGATACTGTGTTGCGGGGGCGCAAACGCAGTGCCTATTGGGCATACCGACAGGATCTTTATTTTTATGCCGTATTTTCCAAACCCTTTACGTATACCTTGTACACGGATACTGTTCAGGAAAATGACAAACAGATTCCTGTATGCAAAATGCTTTTGCATTTTGAAACGGCGAAAGACGAACAAGTGCTGGCTAAGTTCTCTATCTCTTCTGTTGATGCGGAAGGTGCTTATAAGAACCTCCAGGCTGAGATGCCCGGTTGGAATTTTGATGGAGTGCGTGCCGATGCTAAGAAGAAATGGAATGAATGCCTGTCAAAGATTGCAGTCAAAACCAATAATGAAGACCAGCGTGCCATTTTCTATACGGCTATGTATCATGCTTTCCTAAGTCCCAATCTGTTTACAGATGTAGACGGGCGTTACTTGGGAATGGATTTGAAAGTGCATACCACCGACATGAAACATCCGGTTTATACCATTTTCTCTTTGTGGGATACTTTCCGTGCGTTACATCCGTTACTGACTATTGTTGATCCTCAGTTGAATACGGAGTTTATCCGTTCATTAATAAAGAAGCATCAGGAAGGTGGTATCTTTCCGAAATGGGACTGTGTGTCCAATTATACCGGAACTATGGTGGGATATCATGCGGCTTCGTTGGTAACCGATTCTTATGTGAAGGGATACCGCGATTTTGATGTGCAGGAAGCTTACAAGGCATGTCTGCGTGCAGCGGAATATGACACTACCGGTATTGTAGCTCCCGATTGGCTGATTCCATATGTTATGCCCAAAGCACGTTATTATAAGAATACTCTTGGCTATATTCCATGTGACCGTGAGAATGAATCGGTAGCGAAAGCATTGGAGTATGCGTATGATGACTGGTGTATCTCCGTGCTGGCAGACAGCTTGGGAGATACTGAAACCAAGGAGAAGTATGCCCGTTTTGCAGATGCTTACGAATTTTATTTTGATCCTGCCACCCGTTTCATGCGTGGATTGGATAGTAAAGGTGAATGGCGTACTCCGTTCAATCCCCGTTCTTCCAATCACCGTAATGATGATTATTGCGAGGGTACTGCATGGCAATGGACTTGGTTTGTTCCGCATGATATCCCGGGACTGGTGAATTTGATGGGTGGGGAGGATGCTTTCGTAGGAAAGCTGGACTCCTTGTTTACGGTTTCTTCCCAGTTGGAAGGGGAGGCTACCTCTGCTGATATCACAGGACTGATAGGCCAGTATGCGCATGGTAATGAGCCTAGTCATCACATTACTCATATGTATAACTATGTAAACCGTCCATGGCGTACTCAGGAATTGGTTGACAGTGTGCTGTATAACCAGTATTTCAATGCTCCTGACGGCTTGTCGGGTAATGAAGATTGCGGTCAGATGTCTGCCTGGTATATTTTGAATTCCATGGGCTTCTATCAGGTATGTCCCGGTAAGCCGGTTTATTCTATCGGACGTCCGTTGTTTGAGGAGGTGACGATTAATTTGCCCGACCGCAAGACTTTCGTTATCCGTACCCACAATAATTCGAAGACCAATAAGTATATTGAGTCGGTTTTGTTGAACGGAAAACCGCTGGATGTTCCTTTCTTTACCCATGATGATCTGGTACGTGGAGGAACGATGGAGATTACCATGAGTCCCGTACCGACGGAATGGGGAAAACAGGTGAAGAATTAAAAGTATAACTTAACCCAAATAGCAATATCATGAAAAAACTATTTCTATCAGTTGTAGCGCTGTGTGTCACGCTGTTTGTACAGGCAAAGGATTATGCAGACTATGTGAGTCCGTTGGTAGGTACACAGTCTTCCTTTGAACTCTCTACAGGAAATACTTATCCTGCCATATCCCGCCCGTGGGGTATGAATTTCTGGACTCCCCAGACAGGAAAGATGGGGGACGGATGGCAGTATGTTTATACGGCTAATAAAATCCGTGGTTTCAAACAAACCCATCAGCCCAGTCCGTGGATTAATGACTATGGTCAATTTTCCATCATGCCCGTAACAGGAAAACCGGAATTTGAAGAGGACAAGCGTGCAAGCTGGTTCTCTCATAAAGCTGAAATTGCAAAACCTTATTATTATAAGGTTTATTTGGCAGAACATGATGTCGTAACCGAAATGGTTCCTACGGAGCGTGCCGTAATGTTCCGTTTCACTTTTCCTGAGAATGATTCATATGTAGTGGTGGATGCTTTTGATCGTGGTTCGTCTGTCAAGGTGATTCCCGGAGAAAACAAAATCGTGGGCTATACTACCCGTAACAGTGGTGGTGTTCCTGCCAACTTTAAGAATTATTTCGTTATTGAGTTTGATAAGCCGTTTACTTATGAGGCTACGTTCTCTAACGATGTACAGCCTGAAAAACCGGACGGCAGTGTTCCTGTAACCTTGAAAGAAGGTAAACTGGAGCAGACTGATTTCCATACCGGAGCCGTTATCGGTTTCAAGACAAAGAAAGGTGAAGTAGTTCATGCCCGTGTGGCCTCTTCATTCATCAGTCCTGAACAAGCAATTCGGAACCTGAAGGAATTGGGTGGTGACAGTTTTGAAGTATTGGTACAGAAAGGTAAAGAGGCTTGGAATGAGGCCTTAGGTAAAGTAGAGGTGGAAGGTGGAACATTGGATCAATACCGCACTTTCTATTCCTGCTTGTACCGTTCCTTGTTGTTTCCGCGTAAATTCTATGAACTGGATGCCAACGGACAACCTGTTCATTACAGTCCTTACAATGGCGAAACGCTGCCGGGATATATGTATACGGATACAGGTTTCTGGGATACATTCCGTTGCTTGTTCCCTTTCTTGAACCTGATGTATCCTTCGGTAAATAAGGAGATACAGGAAGGTTTGGTTAATACTTATAAGGAAAGCGGTTTCTTCCCCGAATGGGCCAGCCCCGGTCATCGTGGTTGCATGGTCGGCAATAATTCAGCTTCTATCTTGGTCGATGCTTATCTGAAAGGAGTACGTGTGGAAGATGTGGAAACATTATACAAAGGACTGATTCATGGAACGGAAGCCGTACATCCTGAAGTTTCTTCTACCGGACGTCTGGGATATGAATATTATAACAAGCTGGGCTATGTGCCTTGTGATGTGAAGATTCATGAGAATGCAGCCCGTACATTGGAATATGCATACGATGACTGGTGTATTTATCAGCTGGCGAAAGAGTTGAAGCGTCCGAAGAAGGAAATCGCACTTTTTGCCAAACGTGCCATGAACTATAAGAACCTGTTTGATTCGGAAAGTAAATTGATGCGTGGCAAGCAGAAGGACGGCAAGTTCGCTCCTGAATTCTCGCCGTTGAAATGGGGAGGTGACTTTACGGAAGGAAACAGCTGGCATTATTCCTGGTCTGTATTCCATGACCCTCAGGGATTGATTGATTTGATGGGAGGTAAGGAAATGTTCGTTACCATGCTTGATTCTGTCTTTTCGGTTCCCCCCATCTTTGATGATAGCTATTACGGACAGGTAATTCATGAGATTCGTGAAATGACAGTCATGAACATGGGTAACTATGCACATGGAAACCAGCCCATCCAGCACATGATTTATCTGTATGACTATGCAGGCCAGCCTTGGAAAGCGCAATATTGGTTGCGTGAGGTGATGAACCGTATGTATACAGCCGGTCCGGACGGATATTGCGGTGACGAAGACAATGGTCAGACTTCGGCATGGTATGTATTCTCCGCATTAGGGTTCTATCCGGTATGTCCCGGTACGGATGAGTATATTCTGGGTGCTCCGTTGTTCAAGAAGGCGACACTTCATTTTGAAAACGGAAAGAACTTGGTAATAACCGCATCGGATAACAGCGATACCAACCGATATGTAGATGAAATGCGTGTAAACGGTACTGTTTATACCAAGAATTATTTGAAACACAATGAATTGTTACAAGGTGGTGTTATCGATTTCAAGATGACCGACCGTCCGAATATGCAACGTGGAACACAAGAAAGTGATTTGCCTTATTCATTTTCAAAAGACGAAAAAGTAAAATAAAAGTTTCACCATGCACTTCTCTCTTATAAAGAGAGGTTGGAGGGGGATGTTCTCTTTTGGCAGCATTGCAAGAGTACATCCCCTTTTTCTTTTTAAGTATTTCTTCTATACGTCAAAGTCCGATGATATTACTACTTTTGCCTTTCCTCTGCTTTTTTCTGGAAAATTTAGAAAAAAGAACAAGATTGAGTAAGTGTTTTCTTTTAGCTGCCTGTTTTTATTCTCGAAAGGGGAATGAGAACCCCTTCACTGGAGAAAAACAAGTCAGTGTTAACGAATTTATAAATTATGAAAGGCAATCAATTAATGAGAAAGCCCAAATTACTCAGGGCGCTTTTGATTCTTTTGTTTGTGGCTGTACCCATACAATGGACCCGCGCGCAAATCGTTCTTTCAACTCCCAAGACAACGCTTGGAGCAGTGATCAAGAACATTAAATCACAGTCTAACTATCAGTTTTTCTATGATGACAAGCTGGCTGAAATGCCGGTGAATGCCATTGATGTGAAGAACGGTTCATTACAGTCTGTACTTGATGCGGCTTTGCAAGGCAAAGGAATTACGTATAAGATAGAGGATAATATTGTCTATCTTTCAGCATCCGGAGAGCCTCAGACACCTCAGCAGACAGGACAGGAACATACAGTGACCGGAACAGTGGTTGATGCGACAGGCGAAGCCTTGATTGGTGTAAACGTACAAGTGAAAGGAAATCCCACAGCCGGTACGATTACAGACTTTGAAGGTAACTATTCTTTGTCTGTTCCCGGAAATGGTGAGATTGTGTTCTCATACATTGGTTACCGTTCGGAAACATTGAAGCCCGATGGCAAGGATGTACTGAATGTAACCATGCAGGAAGATACACAGCAGATTGGCGAAGTGGTGGTAACCGCTTTGGGGATCAAACGTGAGAAGAAAATGTTGGGTTATGCGGTTCAGGAACTGAAAAGTGATGAACTGAACAAGACAGGTGACCCGTCTGTGACCAGTGCCTTGCAAGGTAAGGTGGCAGGTCTTCAGATGAATACTTCGGCTACAGGTTTAGGTGGTTCTACGAAAATCACCATTCGTGGTAACTCTTCTCTTACCGATAACAACCAGCCGTTATGGATTGTGGATGGCGTTCCTTTCAGCGACAACACTACATCCGACGCATCTCGTTATGGTGGTGTGGACCGTGGTAGCGCTTCCATGGACATTAATCCGGATGATATCGAGAGTATTTCTGTTTTGAAGGGTCCGAATGCGGCTGCTCTTTACGGTTCACGTGCAGGTAATGGCGTTATCTTGATTACGACAAAGAAAGGTAGTAAGAAGGATGGTTTCGGAATCCGTTATAGTGGTAATTTCACTTGGACAGCTATCGGCGAGACATTGGATATGCAACGCCGTTACGGACAAGGACATATTGATACAAAAGATGCCAAGACTGCGGTGTATGACAAAACGGATAGCGGAAGCTGGGGCCCGGTATTGGATGGAAGCATGAAAGAGGCTTGGAACGGAGAAACTTACGCTTACTCTAACTATGGGGATAAGTTGAAAGATTATTTTGATACCGGTTTCTCGCATACGCATAACGTATCTATCAGCAACGGTACAGAGAAATCACATTTCCGTACTTCTTTCGGATACTCAGATAATGACGGTGTATTCCCCACTGAAAGTTTGAGCCGTGTGAATGCCGACCTGAATGCAGGAACGGAATTGAACAAATGGGTGTCTATGGACGGAAAGATTTCTCTTTCACGTACAAAAGCCGATAACCGTCCACTGTATGGTGATTACGGTGCTATTTCCCAGTTGATGAGAATCCCTAACAACGTCCGTCTGGATGACTTGAAACAATATTCTGATGAAACTCATGCGCATGTGAACTGGACAGGACCTACTGCCAGTATCCGTAATCCTTATTATGTATTGCATCAGCGTCAGAATTCGGATGAACGTTGGCGTGCTTTCGGATATTATAGCATGAAAATCAATTTCACTGATTGGCTGCATCTATCTGCCAAATACGCTTTTGACTACTACCGCACCAGAGTGCAAAGCACCAATGCGGGTGATGGTATCAATGGAGAAGCCAATACTTCCATGATTACGAATGATTCAATGGACCGTAGTGAAGAAAACTTCTTCGAGTCAAATGCTGAAGTCATTTTGATGGGTGACCGTCAGTTGACTGATAACTTCCGTCTGGGCTTCAATGTCGGTGGTAACTTTATGTACCAGCGTTCGGAAACTTTGGGCGTGGGCGTAGGTAATATGGTGGACAAAGGTAACTGGATGCTGAATGCGGCCAATTTGTTGAGAACCGGTAGTGAGGATGGTTACAAGCGTGCCATGAACTCAGTGTTCGGCTCTGTACAGATGGCATGGAAGGAATATCTGTCTTTGGATTTGACAGCTCGTAACGACTGGTCATCCACTCTTCCGTCAGGTAACAATTCTTTCTTCTATCCGTCTGCCAACCTCAGTTTCGTAGTGTCGGACTTCTTGCGCTCTATCGACAAACCGTTGCCAAGCTGGGTGACATTTGCCAAGGCACGTCTGTCTGCCGCACAGGTAGGTAAGGATACAAGTCCTTATCAGTTATACAACACCTACTCTTTCAAATTCGATAATGGTGTATTGACCCCGACCAAAGACAATGTGAAGATGAACGACCAGTTGAAGCCTGAAATCGCGACTTCTTACGAAGCGGGTCTGGATATGAAGTTCTTGAACAATCGCCTGGGATTTGATTTTACTTATTATTACAGCAAGACAAAGAACCAGATTATGAAAGTACCCGCAGCAGCTCCCTGGAGTGGAGGACAATGGGTAAATGCAGGTATGGTAACCAATCAAGGCGTGGAACTGATGTTGTATTCCACTCTGGTAGAAACAAAGGATTTCGCTTTTGACTTGAATGTGAATATGGCTCACAACGTATCGAAGGTGAAAGAACTGGCTCCGGAAGAAAATGTGAACTATATGTTCTTTAACGGTGACGGAAACTTCCCTGTAAAAGTAGGTACACGCGCCGGACACAAATTAGGCGAGATTTATGCTACGTCGCTTTATAAGCGCAATGAAAACGGTGATATTATCGTAAATGAAAATGGGTTGCCCATGACTGTGACCAATGAGTCCGAATATGTGAACAAACCTATCGGTAATATCCAGCCAAAGCTGACCATGTCTGTATCTCCTACCTTTACTTATAAAGGGATTACACTGTCTGCACTGTTTGATATGAAATTCGGTGGTGATATCTTCTCTTATTCCGAGATGCTGGCTACCGGAAACGGTTTGGCTAAACGTACCTTGAACCGTGGTGAGGAAAACAACTATATGATGGTATTCCCCGGTGTGACAGAGTCAGGCGAGGTGAATACAAAACAGGTGTCCGCTTCAGAATACTATGGTGCATTGCAGGCTGAGGATTTCATCTACGATGCTTCTTTCATTAAGCTGAAAGAATTGTCAATCGGCTATTCATTCCCCTCATCTATGCTGAAGAAGACTCCTGTCAACTCGCTGAATGTTTCATTTGTTGCACGTAACTTGTGCTATCTGATGAAGCACACACCGGGTACAAGCCCCGAAGGTGGCTATGACACTACGATGTTCTCACAAGCCATTGACTATGCATCGTTGCCGTTTACACGTACTTTCGGTATTTCTATCAACTTAGGTTTCTAATTAATTAAAAGGAAAAACTGATTATGAAAATCAAATTATATAAATCCGTAGCCTTATGTTCGTTGCTGGCTTTGGCCGGATGCCATGATTTTGAGGAATTGAATACAAATCCTTACGCACCGATTTACGACCCGACTGTGGAGAATGTATCGGCCGACGGTATAGATATTGATTATACTTTGACGGAACATGCCATGGCAAGTTTGAAAGGGATGGAAGGCGCTATCGGAAGTATTTTTGCCAACTTCACTTACGAAGGTCTTTACAATGATTATCAGACAACGACCAATCTGACTCATGATATCTATGCCGGTTATTGGGGAAACAATGTCAGCGGCTTTGTGAATCAGGCGCCTACCTATTCTTATACGGATGGATGGTCGGCCAGCCGCTGGAAGCATTTCTATGATGACCGCAGCACTTCGGAATACAGCCAGTTGGTCAAGACATTCTATTTCTGCAATAAGGATTATTACCATACGGCATTCTATATCACCCGTATTTATTATGCTTTCTTGTTGTCCATGCAGACGGACACTTACGGAGATATTCCTGTAGCCTACTATGTGAAGGGAGCCATGCCACCGGAAGAAAATGTGACCTATACACCTCAAAAGGAAGTTTATAATATCCTTTTCCAGCTGTTGGATCAGGCAATAACAGAGTTGCATCAGGAAAATCTTCCTGCTGTCAGTCAGTATGATTTAGGTGACAATGACAAATGTTATGGGGGTGATGTGGACAAATGGCGTCGTTTTGCCAATACACTGCGTTTGCGCCTTGCTTTGCGTGTATCCAATGTAGACCCGGCTTTGGCCCAGACTCAGGCAAAGGCGGCTTTGACAGACCCCTGTCTCTTATACACATCTCCGAGCCCACGAGACTACGCTGCATCT
>ENA-OZEW01000514-OZEW01000514.1-human-gut-metagenome-genome-assembly--contig:-NODE-514-length-13234-cov-4.514303_pt1 | contig 13234 bp, 9 predicted proteins | sample MGYA00245072_ERZ653617 | MGnify/ENA primary metagenome ERZ653617 (study PRJEB26926, sample SAMN06165063) | human gut metagenome | biome: ENVO:00009003; feature: ENVO:2100002; material: ENVO:00002003...
AAGCCACAGGGAAGCAAGCGGGTTGGGTGAAAAGTTGGAAAACCGGGAAAATCCCCCAACCGGAAGCTAAAGGGAAGCAAGTGGGTTGGGTGAAAAGTCGTAAAACCGGAAGAATCCCCCAACCGGAAGCTAAAGGGAAGCAAGCGGGTTGGGGGAAAATCTGGGAAATCAGGAAACTTCCCCAACCGGAAGCTATTGGGAAGCAAGCGAGTTTGGGGAAAAGCTGGAAAACCAGCCACAAAGCCCTAGTTGGCTTCGGGCGTGGCGAGGACAGCGGGGCTTTTCGCGGATCATGCACAGCTTTCTGTGTGGGATGATGGATTCTGTGCAGGGACATTTGCGACAGTCGGTACTTAATGAGCGCGTGCGCGAATTTAGTACCGCTACGAGGCGATGTACATGTGCCATAGGCACATTTAGGATGTACATCGCCGAAATGCCGCTGAACGAATGTGAAGGGGCGATTCCGATAAATCGGAGCAACTAAGCGGAAGCGGTCCCGGAACAGAACCATCACCCCACAGAAAGCGTCCGTGTCGAATATCCCCGCTGTCAGGGGAAAATCTCTTGTATAATATGCAGAAACCGCATATAATAATAACCAAGTATGCAAACAAAGACTTAAGAGACGAAAACAATTACGTTGCAATATGAGAGACGAGGTGAATCGATTATGTCATATGTAGAATACGAAAAAGCACAGAAATTAGGATTGAAAGCATTTCGAAATGCAGTATCCAAGGGAGAAAATGAATATCTTCCGGTATTGGATGAAATATTAGAGGATGTCGATATCGTGGGTGAGATGCCGCTTGGCATCGTACAGATTCCGCTGGATCGTATCGTTGGAACGAGCAATGTCGGAAGAACATACGCATTTGCGAACAACTTCATGCCACTGCTTGATTATAAGACAGAATTTGGTGCCAAATGGTCGGCACTGTGTGACAGTCAGATCGAAGAGGGAATTCGTGATCCGATCAAGGTTTACGAATATATGAATAAATTCTATGTCGTAGAGGGAAATAAACGTGTATCCGTGATGAAATACTTTGATGCGGTCACGATCCCGGCACAGGTAACCAGAAAGATTCCGAAGAAAACGGATGATCTGCAGGTAAAGATCTATTATGAATTCATGGATTTTTACAAGTTGACGGAGATTAACTATATCTGGTTTTCGCAGGAGGGATGTTTCCGCCGTCTGTTGGAGCTGACGAGTCCAGATCCGGATGCGGAGTGGACGGATGAGCAGAAGATGGATTTCGGATCTGCAAACCATCGCTTCTGCGTGTCGTTTAAGGCACTTGGCGGAGATAAGCTGCCGCTTACTACCAGTGATACCTTGCTGATCTTTATTGACATCTACGGATATGAAGCAGTGAAGAAGATGACCGAAGCGGAGATGAAGGAGAAGATCAAGCTTCTGTGGGATGAGTTTCTGATCGAGTCTAAAGGCAGGGAAGTGGAGCTTCATATGGAGCCGACGAAGCTTGGACGTAAGAAGCTGATGGATTATTTCCGAAGCTCGACACCGAAGAAGGTGATGGTAGCGTTCGTGTTCAACAAGGACCCGCAGGAATCCGAGTGGCTGTATGGACATGAGCTTGGGCGATTATACTTAGATGAACATTATCCGGATACGATCAAGACATTGAAAGTGCATAATATCGAATCTGAGGAGGAAGCAATCTCTGCGATGGAAGATCTGATCACGATGGGGGTGTCGATTATTTTCACGACGACGCCACAGCTCATCAGCGCGAGCGTGAAGGTTGCAGTCAATCACCCGGAAGTCACGATTATGAACTGCTCACTGAATACATCGCATAAGGTTATCAGCACATATTATGCCAGACTTTACGAGGTGAAATTCCTTGCCGGCATGATCGCGGGTGCATTGTCAAAGAATGGAAAGATCGGCTATGTGGCGGACTATCCGATCGTCGGTATGACTGCGAACATCAATGCATTTGCGCTTGGTGCGCGCATGGTGAATCCATATGCGAAGGTCTATCTCGAATGGACGACCGTGAAGGGAAATACACGGGAGAATGTACTTCGCGAATTTGAGGAAAATGGAATCGAATACATCTCCGATCAGGTTATGATCAAGCCGAATTCACATAACCGCCGGTATGGCTTATATCATATCGAAGGGGATGAAACAATCAACCTCGCATTCCCGCTATATCAGTGGGGCGAATTTTATGCGAAACTGATTGAGAGTGTGGTAAATGGTGCAATCAAGCAGGATGATGCTGTGAAGACAAAGGCAATCAATTATTGGTGGGGCCTTTCTGCAGAGGTCGTTGATATCATTTGTTCGAACAAGGTGCCTGAAGGCACGAAACAGTTAGTCGGAATTATCGGCAAACTGATCCGTGAGAACAGCTTCCATCCGTTCTATGGTGTGCTCCGGGCGCAGGATCATACGATCAAGAACGAGGACGAGGAGATCATGACACCGGAGGAGATCATGTTGATGAACTGGCTGGTGGATAACGTAGAGGGCGAGATTCCAGATGTCGAGGATATGAAGGATGAGGCGAAATCCATTGTCGAGCAGAAGGGTGTCAAGGATGAGGCGAAAGCAGATGCCGAACAAAAAGAGGTAAAGGACGAGGACTAAGATAAATGAAGATTTTGTTACTTGCAGACGAAGAGTCCAAGTATTATTGGGATTATTTTGAGAAAAGTAAATTAGAGGGGATCGATCTGATTATTTCCTGTGGCGATCTGGCTCCGCAGTTCCTGTCTTTCATGGCGACATTTGCGAAGGTGCCAATTCTGTATGTGCATGGCAATCATGATGCCTGCTATGACGAGACGCCACCGGATGGCTGCATCTGTATCGATGATGATGTATATGTGCATGAGGGTGTTCGGATCGCGGGACTTGGTGGAAGTATGTGCTATAATTTCGGGATGTATCAGTTCACCGAGGATGAAATGAAGAAACGTGTGCGCAAGTTGCGAAGGAAGATCAAGAAGGCTGGTGGTCTGGATATTCTGATCACGCATTCACCGGCATTTGAACTGAATGACAGCACGGATCTGCCACACACTGGCTTTCAGGCGTTTTATCAGATTTTGGATGAGTATGAGCCACTGTTGTTTGCACATGGACACGTGCATATCAATTATGGAAGAGATTTCAAACGGATTTCAGAATATAAGAATACAAAAGTTGTCAATGCGTTTGAAAAATACATCATAGAAATCTGAAAAAACTTGTAGGAAAGTAGTATTTTTGGTATAATTCTAACATATGTGTAAAAAATGACACAGATTAACAGAGATTAGGGAGAGGGATACGATGCAGAATAGATATGATAAGTGCCCGAATTGTATGCAAGCCCTTGGACAGGGAGAAGATGTCTGTCCATATTGCGGGTTCGATGTGAGTGGCTATGAAGAAAAGCCAAACTGCTTGCGTCCGTTTACAGTTTTACAGGGGAAATATATGATCGGCCGTGTGATTGGCATGGGCGGTTTTGGAATTACATACATTGGCTGGGATTTGAATCTGCAGACGTATATCGCGATCAAGGAGTATTATCCGGAAAGCTTTGCACAGAGAGATGCGATGACGACAACGATCGTATCAACACTGGATAGTAAGAAAGAAATATATGACAAGGGTTTAAAACGATATGTAGAAGAGGCACGGAATCTCTCGAAGTTCTATCAGTTACAGGGTATCGTATCCGTGAAGGATTTCTTCTATGAAAATGGCACCGGATATATCGTTATGGAATATATCAATGGTGTGGATCTGAAGCATTATCTGAAGGGCATGGGCGGAAAGCTGGATGAAGCGACCGTACTTGCTTTGATGAAACCGGTATTTGAATCTCTGTATGAAGTACATAAAAATGGATTGGTACACCGGGATATCAGCCCGGATAATATCATGGTTGATAACGAAGGCAAGATCAAGCTGATTGATTTTGGTTCGGTACGCGGACAGTCCGCAGAGACTGACAAGACCTATACTGTGATTTTAAAGCATGGTTACGCACCACCAGAGCAGTATTATGCGAAGGGAAAACAGGGACCTTGGACGGATATCTACAGTCTCTGTGCGACGATGTATAAGATGCTCACCGGTGAGGTTCCACCAAACGGCGTGGAACGTATGGAGGAGGACACTTATGTAGATCCTTCGAAGAAAGGCATCTCCGTATCGGAGCGGACAGAGGCAGTGCTTCGAAAAGGACTTGCGGTAAAGGCACCGGAACGTTATCAGGATATTGGACAGTTGCTCACAGATCTGTATGGAAGTGGACCGGTTACAGCGGGCAATGCAATGCCGCAGGCAAATCCATATACCGCATCTGGAAACGGAAACAGTTCGATGTCTGCATCGATGCAGTCGATGCATCTGGCACCGGGACAGAACGATACCGCATCTGGAAAAAATAAAAAGAAGATTGGGTTGATCGCAGGGATTGCGGCAGCAGTTGTGGCACTGATTGTAGGGTTGGTTCTGATCCTAGGCGGAGGAAAGAAAAAAGATAACGATGCAACGACGACAGAACAGCCGGCTGAGACAACAGAAGCAGCCAGTGCGACAGATGCGACGACAGAGAACACAACGGAAGCGACGACGGAGACAGATGTAAGTGGTGTAGGCGACTATGTATGGCCGACGGAACTGTCTGATTCATGGAGAGATTATACTGCGAACATCGATGGTACGATCTACCAGTTTCCACTTCCATATTCAGAGTGGAAATCAAAGGGCTGGCAGACAGACAGCGCGACTGTGAAGGTGGCATCGGGTGACTGGGATTATATCACAAGTTATACGGATCGTGCACAGCTGACGGTAATCGTAGCCAATCCGGGTGTCAATGAGGCGGAGATCAATGACTGTTATGTTGTTGGATTCTCATTTAGCTCCAAATCCGGAAAATATAAAGATGACTTTACAATCGAGTTAGCAAATGGAATCAAGCTGTTTGAATCGACAGAGAGTGATATCAAGACTGCATATGGTGCACCGGAATACCGGAGTGAAAATGAGTATTCTGATGGAAGCGGAACTTATGTATCCATTGATTATGCAGGAGATGACGAGAAAGATGGTATGGATTTTGATGTGACACCGGAGAAAAATCTGATCTCCATCCGGTTGATCAATTCCAAAATGCCAGAGGGCGCAACTTCGGTTGCAGATCTGAGTATGGATGCACCGGCAATCAACGATCAGTATGTGGCACCGGGTGGTGCAAGTGCTGACCGATTTGATGGTATTATTACAATTGGAGACAAAAATTATGTACTTCCGGTTCCATTTACGGAACTGGAGAAAGACGGATGGACACTGGATACTTCCGTTTCCGACTATATCGGTGGTAAGAACTACGAGAGCACTTACATGGAGAAAAACGGCGAGAAGCTCAGCATCAAGCTGGAGAACTTCACCGGCAATGCCATTCTGCCAAAGTATGGATATATCTCTGAAATCGGAGTAGAAGCGGATTATTATACAAGTAACATCACGTTCCCAGGCGGTATTTCGATGGGCGATGATGGAAGTAAGATTGAGTCGGTGTATGGCGATCTGGGCGATGATTTCTCTAAGGACGAATATACATATTTCATTTCCTACTATGTATATTACTATGAGGGCGATCATTATATCAGCATAAGTGCTTATGCGGATCCGGATACAGGAAAGATAACAGACTACACTTTTACTATGAGCAAAGAGATCGAATAAGATAGGAGTTGAGGTTATGTCAGATTTGAAATTTGACCAGATACTAGATGAATATGTACGTTTTTGTAATGACTCCGGAAAGATTGACTTAAATCTCTACGAAGAGTACAACGTAAAGCGGGGACTTCGAGACTCCAACGGACGAGGCGTACTGACCGGACTTACAGAAGTGTCCGACGTTATGGGATTTAGCGTTGTGGATGGACACCGTGTGCCAATTCCTGGAGAGCTTTATTTCCAAGGATATGAAGTACAGCAGCTCGTACAGGGCTTCCGCAACAGCCAGTATGGTTTTGAAGAGACGACATATCTGCTTTTGTTTGGTGATCTGCCAAGTCAGGAACAGCTTGACTGTTTCAAGGAGGTGCTTGGTGAGCTTCGCCAGCTGCCAGAGAGCTTCAACCGTGACGTTATCATGAAGGCACCGAGCCGTGACATGATGAATGTCCTGCAGAAGTGTGTTCTGACCTTATATACTTACGATCCAGATCCGAACAATCTGGATATCAAAAATGTACTGATGCAGTGTCTGCAGCTGATCGCACAGTTTCCGGTTATGGCGGCGTACGGTTATCAGGCATACAGACACTATTATCTTGATAAGAGCTTAGTTATCCACAGACCGAAGAAAGAACTTTCAACCGCAGAGAACATCCTGCGTCTGCTTCGTACCGATGGTAAATACACCGCACTGGAAGCAAAGGTTCTGGATGTCTGTCTGGTTATCCATGCGGAGCATGGTGGTGGTAACAACTCAACCTTTACGACACATGTATTGACATCGACAGGAACGGATACGTATTCGACCGTCGCTGCTTCCCTTGGCTCTCTGAAGGGACCGAAGCATGGTGGCGCGAACATCAAGGTACAGCAGATGTTCGATGATATGAAGATGCATGTCAAGGATTGGGAGAACGAGGATGAGATTTCCGAGTATCTGCAGGGACTCCTTGACAAGAAGGGCTTCGACCATTCTGGACTGATCTATGGTATGGGACACGCGGTTTATAGTGAGTCCGATCCAAGAGCGGTAATCCTGAAGAAGTATGCGAAGAAGCTTTCCGAGGAGAAAGGCTTGCAGGATGAGTTTGCACTGTATGACAGAGTTGAGCGTATCGCAGCGAAGCTGATCAGTGAGCATCGCCGTACATTCAAGACGGTTTGCGCGAATGTTGATTTCTACAGCGGATTTGTTTATACAATGTTGAAGCTGCCAATCGAGATCTTTACACCGATCTTTGCAATCTCCCGTATCTCTGGCTGGTCTGCACACCGGATCGAGGAGTTGGTAAATAAGGGCAAGATTATCCGTCCAGCGTACAAATTCGTTGGTCATCACAAAGAATATATTCCAATCGAGAAGCGTGATTGGTAAGAAAATTACGACAGTTTGCATGTACAAAATGTGCAAACTGTCTTTTTTTATCTGTATTTCATGACAAAAACGGGACTTTCATTCTTGCGTTGGAAAGTTGGGTGTGTTAGTATTGCTTGTATAAAATTAGGACGCAATGTATAAGAAAATAGACGAAAGGGACTAAAAGTATATGTGGGTAGCCGATCAGTGGAAAGAATATGAGATTATAGATTGTTCAAAGGGAGAAAAACTGGAACGATGGGGCGATTATATTTTGCTTCGTCCGGACCCGCAGGTGTTGTGGGATCTTCCAAGAAAGAACCCGGCATGGAAAAAGCTGAATGGACATTATCACCGCAGTAACAAGGGCGGTGGAGAATGGGAATTCTTCGATCTGCCGAAGCAGTGGAGCATCAATTACAAAGATCTGACCTTTCATTTGAAACCATTTACCTTCAAACATACTGGACTTTTCCCAGAGCAGGCGGTGAACTGGGACTGGTTTAGTGAGAAGATACGAAATGCAAACCGTGAGATCAAGGTGCTGAATCTGTTTGCCTATACCGGCGGTGCGACACTGGCAGCAGCGAAGGCGGGCGCTAAGGTCACACATGTCGATGCATCAAAGGGTATGGTGACATGGGGCAAGGAAAATGCGGTGGCATCCGGACTTGAAGATGCACCAATCCGCTGGCTGGTTGATGATTGTGTGAAGTTCGTGGAGCGGGAGATCCGCCGTGGCAATCATTATGACGGCATCATCATGGACCCGCCATCTTATGGCAGAGGACCAAAGGGTGAGATCTGGAAGCTGGAGGAGAAAATCCATCCATTTATCGCACTGGCAAGTCAGCTTTTGTCGGATAATCCGTTATTCTTTTTAGTGAATTCATATACAACCGGACTGGCTCCGGCGGTGCTTACTTATATGATTTCTATCGAGGTAGGAAAGAAATTTGGCGGACATGTGGAGTCGCAGGAGATTGGACTTCCGGTGAAAGAGACAGGACTGATCCTTCCTTGTGGCGCGTCAGGACGCTGGAGTGCAGAGTAGTTAGAATGTGATGTAAACAACCATTGTAACGATTCGTTGACATGTACTGTCAACATAGAGAGAAAGAAGGAAAAGACAGATTGCAGGAGACAGAGAAGACAATGGAAGAGAAAACAGAACAGGAAACGGTTCAGGAAACGACGTGTAGCGGACATGAACATGAACATGACAAACCGCGATATGGACGACAGAACAAATCTAAATCCATTTATATCACGAAGATCGCGATTGTTGTATTTACCCTGATCCTGCAGATCCTTTTCTGGGTATTTCTATATGGAATTGCCAAGAACTACATGTTTTACTGGAAAACGCTGGCGATTTTGATTTCGGCGACGGTTGTGCTATATATCGTCAATAAGCCAGAAAACCCCGCGTATAAGCTGACGTGGATTCTGCTTATGATGGTAACGCCGATCTTAGGCGGTGTGCTGTATATCGCGATTGCTGGTAACCGAACCCGTATGAAGTTTATCCGGGATGCGCAGAAGAATCATCTCGATACATTTCAGTATATGCCGAGTGATAAGAGCCGGCAGCGGGAGATCCGGAAGCTGAGTCAGAGTGCGAGTGTGCAGTCGACGTATATTTCCAAGACTGCAGGTTATCCGGTGTATAAGAATACCGCTGTGCGTTATTTCCCGCTTGGCGAGGATAATTTTGCGAAGCTTGTGGAAGAATTAAACAATGCAAAGCATTTTATATTTATGGAGTATTTTATCATCAAGCAGGGCGAGATGTGGGATACGATCTTGGAAATCATGGAGCGGAAAGCAAAAGAGGGCGTGGATGTGCGTCTGATCTATGATGATTTTGGATGCTCTATGTGGATTCCTTCCCGATTCATCAAGGATATGAAGGAGAAGGGAATCAAGGTTGCAGCGTTTAACCCGATTGGCCCAGTCTTTAACTTGCGGCAGAACAACCGTGACCACCGGAAGATTACGGTCATTGATGGTTATGTCGGATTTACCGGCGGTATCAATCTGGCGGATGAATATATCAACAAGAAATCACGGTTTGGACATTGGAAGGATACCGGTATCATGCTGAAGGGCGAGGCTGTCTGGAACCTGACGCTGATGTTCTTGCAGACATGGTTGATGCTGACCGGCGAGAAAGATGATTATTCGTCGTATTCACCAGAGAAATATCAGGATATGGCATTCTTCTCGGATGGATACATTCAGCCGTATGGCGACACGCCGGTGGATAATGAGATTGTCGGAGAGAATATCTATCTGAACATGATCAACAAGGCAAAGCATTATGTCTATATCACAACACCGTATCTGATTATTGATAATGAGATGGTGACAGCGTTGACACTTGCGGCAAAAAGCGGAATTGATGTGCGCATCATTACGCCGGGTATCCCGGATAAGAAGCTGGTGTATCTGGTAACCCAGTCATATTACTACCAGTTGATCGAAGCAGGAGTGCGGATCTTCCAGTATACGCCGGGCTTTATCCATGCGAAGACTGTCGTTGTGGACGATAAGGTGGCAACGGTCGGTACGATCAACTTCGATTACCGGAGTCTGTATCTGCATTTTGAGTGTGGTGTATGGATGTTTAATTGCAGCTCAATCTATGAGATCAAGGAAGATTATATGGACACACTGGCGAAGTGTGATGAAGTGACAAAGGAGAAGATCCGGGAGACGAGCCGTCTGAAATTGTTCGGACAGAGCCTGCTCCGGTTAGTAGCCCCGTTGATGTAGCTGTGAAGAAAGAAGGAACGTTATGCAGCAAAGAGGAAAAAAAGGAAATACCGACGATCTGCTTGCAGCAAGCTTCAAGGAGCTTCTGTGCAAGGCACCGATGGAGAAGATCACCATCAAGGATATCACAGACAAGGCAGGTGTGATCCGACCGACATTTTACAATCATTTTGCAGACAAATATGCACTGCTTGAATACATTGTATGGCATGATCTGCTCGAACCAATCAAGCCGCTCTTGTTAAACGATATGATACAGGAAGGTTTGACATTGCTTTTTTCAAGCATGCAGAATGAGCGCGCTTTTTATGAGCGGGCGGTGTGTATCGATGGACAGAACTCTTTTGAGAGTATTGCGCGTAGCGAAGTGTCGAAGCTTCTGTTAGAGATTATCGATCAGAAGAAACAGGGCAAAAGCCACAAATACGCATGGCTTGATCGTCAGATTATTGCAGAATACTACGCGAACTCGATGTGCTATGTAGCGATTGCGTGGATTAAACGTGATTATATGATCTCGCCGAAGGATCTGTCAGAGGTTTACAAGTATCTGACAAAGTCTTCGATGATGGATGTCTTGAATGAGTTAGTATAGTCTATACATAAAATTTATGGATGTATAGCAAAATAAACACATTTAGACTTATGTATAGAAAACACAAACAAACAACTTGGATTGAATATTCAATATATTCAATCCTTTTTTTATTATAGGGGTGCAATGAAGATGAGAGAATAAAAAGAAGAAAGAAAGGTGGATGACTCGTGATTCATTTTGGTAAATGGGTAGTGAAACACAAAGTACTGATTCTGGTGATAGCAGTCCTGCTTTTGATCCCGTCAGCATTTGGATATTTTCACACTCGTGTAAACTACGACATTTTAAATTATCTTCCGGACGACATCGAGACGATGAAAGGTCAGGAGATCATGGTGGACGAATTTGGTACCGGTGCATTTTCCATGTGCGTGGTAGAAGGTATGTCAGACAAAGACATATCTGCTATGCGTAAGGAAATGTGCAAGGTCGAGGGCGTCAAGGATGTTTTATGGTATGACTCCTTCATGGACTTGTCCGTTCCGATCGATTTACTTCCGGACAGCATCAAGGATGTATTTGTAAATAAGGATGCAGATTCGACAATCATGTTTGTCTTATATCCGAATTCCATTTCTGCAGATGAGACAATGGAAGCGATCGAAAGCCTGCGTAAGGTTATGAACAAGCAGTGCTTCCTCTCAGGTATGTCTGCAGTCGTTACAGATACGAAGAACCTCTCCAACAAAGAAACACCGATCTATGTATTGATCGCGGTTATTCTTTCGACGATCGTTCTGGCGCTTGCGATGGATTCCGCTATCATCCCGATTTTCTTCCTGTTGAGTATAGGTATGGCGATTGTTTATAACTTAGGTACGAACGTGATCAAGGGAGAAATCTCCTACGTGACACAGGCACTGGCGGCGGTTTTGCAGTTAGGCGTTACGATGGATTACTCGATCTTCCTGTGGCACAGCTACGAAGAGAAGCAGCAGGTATATCCGGGTGATAAGAACCGTGCGATGGCACATGCAATTTCCAACACGATTTCATCTGTTGTTGGTAGTTCCATCACAACCGTAGCCGGATTTATCGCACTTTGCTTCATGAGCTTCACACTTGGTATGGACCTTGGTGTGGTTATGGCAAAGGGTGTTGTATTTGGAGTTATCTGTTGTGTAACCGTATTGCCATCTATGGTTTTGATCTTCGACAAGGCAATCGAGAAGACAAAGCATAAGGTTATTTTGCCGGATCTCTCCAGAATATCGAAATGGGTAGTAAATCATTTCTACATATTTATTATCCTGTTCTTTATCCTGATTGGCCCAGCCATTTATGGATATACACATAATACCGTATATTATGATCTGGCAGGTACACTGCCGAAGAGCTTGGAGAGTATCACAGCGAACGACAAGCTGGAAGAACAGTATCACATGGGTGCAACTCACATGGTACTTTTAAATAAGGATACTTCAAGCAAAGATGTTGTGAAGATGACAAAAGAGATGGAACAGGTCGACGGTGTCAATGCGGTACTGAGTCTGGACAGCGTGATCGGAACGACGATTCCAAAGTCTATGCTTCCAAGTGATATCGTAGATGTATTTGAGAGTGGCGACTATAAGATGATGTTGATCATGTCCGAATATGCAGTTGCTTCGGATGAGGTCAATGCACAGTGTGATACATTAAAGAAGATTGTAAAGGAATATGATGAGACTGGTATGCTGATCGGTGAAGCACCTTGTACAAAGGATCTGATTGATATTACCGATGAGGATTTCAAGATGGTTAGTGCGGTATCCATCGGCGTGATCTTCATTATTATCGCAATCGTATTCAAGTCTATTACGCTTCCAATTATATTGGTATCCGTCATTGAGTTTGCGATTTTCATCAACATGGGTATTCCAACGTATACCAAGACGACACTTCCGTTTATCGCGTCAATCGTAATCGGAACGATACAGCTTGGTGCGACCGTTGACTATGCGATTCTGATGACGAACAAATATAAACGTGCGAGATATCATGGCGCAGAGAAGAAGGAAGCAGTGATCGAGGCAATGCAGGGTTCTGTACAGTCAATCGTTGTCAGTGCGTTGAGCTTCTTCGCAGCGACATTCGGTGTTGGCCTTTATTCAAACATTGATATGATCAGCTCTCTGTGTACATTGATGGCACGTGGTGCGTTAATCAGTATGGTAGTTGTTATTCTGTTGCTGCCAACGATGTTTATGATCTTCGATAAGGTCATCATTCATACAAGCGCAGGCTTCCGAAACAAAGAAAAACAGATCGAACAGTAATCAGGTTGGAAAGCATTTCGAAAGGAGAATACGTTATGAAGCGTTTAAATAAGAAAGAATGGAAGAAAACGACAAAGTATATCGCAGGTTCTGCCGGAGCTGTTTCACTGGCAGTGGCTTCCTGCGTAGCCGGAATCACAGGTAGTACAGATGTGACAAAGTATGACAAGGAATACCTTGCCGGAGATGATAAGGCAAGCGATACCGACGCAACGACAGTCATGAATACGGATGAGCTGGCAGATACGCTTGCTGAAAATGTAAATATGACAGAGAAGGATGTCGACAAGGACGAGACCGTTTATGTATTTGCTAAGGCAAATGGCGATGTCGATAACATCTTAGTCAATGAGACATTGAAGAACCGTGACAAGAGCGACAAGATTGAAGATACAACCGATCTGAAGGATATCGTAAATGTCAAGGGCGACGAGACATTTACACAGAACGGCAACAAGATCACATGGGATGCTGCCGGAAATGAGATCAGCTACTGTCTCTTATACACATCT
>ENA-OZEW01000527-OZEW01000527.1-human-gut-metagenome-genome-assembly--contig:-NODE-527-length-13001-cov-4.980380_pt1 | contig 13001 bp, 12 predicted proteins | sample MGYA00245072_ERZ653617 | MGnify/ENA primary metagenome ERZ653617 (study PRJEB26926, sample SAMN06165063) | human gut metagenome | biome: ENVO:00009003; feature: ENVO:2100002; material: ENVO:00002003...
GTCAAGGTCAGCAGATGGTCCGGGGAGGGCGTCTCGGTTACGTGCGGCGAATCCGGCGCAGTCGGCGCGTTCGGCTGAGCTGGCGTGGTCGGCTGGAGCTTGGTCGGCTCAACCGTGGTCGGCTGAAGCGGCGTAGTTGTCTCAGTCATATCACTCCCCCTCTCGCAGGGTCAGGTAGGCTTCGGGCCGGCCGAGACGCCACATGGTGGCCAGCGAACCGATGATGCCGATGACCGTAGAGCACACAATGGTCACGGCAATGAATCCGATCACCGCAACCGGGCTGGCTTGCAGATACGGCAATTGAAGCTGTTTGCCGATCAGCGAACTGAATGGGAAAATCACCAGGCTGGCCGCGCCGACGCCGATTACGCCACCGATCAGACCGATGATGGCGGATTCCTTCAGAATGATGGCATTCAACATGCCGCGCGTGGCGCCCATGATGCGGTAGGCCGCGAATTCCTTCTTCCGCTCGTTCATCGCGGATGCGAACACTGCCAGCAGCACGATGAGGCCCATGATCCAGAACACTGCGACGAACAGCGTGACGTACCCGACCAGCGCGTCGAGGTTGGTCTTGGTAGTGGCTGTCACGCCGCCCGGATACACGAATCCGAGCCCTTCGAGACCGGATTCCTTGGTGATGTTGAGCGAGACCTGCTTGGCGTCATACCCGTCCTTGACCTTGATGAGGATCGCGGAGACCGCCTTGTCGGCGTATTCGGCGGGGATGGCCGTGTGTCCCACCGACGACGAGTACGAGACGATCGAGGGGATGGTGGACATATTGACGAACACCGAATTGTCCAGACTGGTGCCGGTCGAGCCGAGCTGGGCGGCGACCGGGAACTCATGCCCGTACAGCTTGATCGTGTTGTTGCCGGATACGCTGATGTTCGAGCCGGCTACGACTTCTCCGTCTTTCAGCGTCCCGTCGAACTGCGATGTGATCCAAGGGGTGATGACGAAGTCGGTCGCGGGGTTGAAGCCTATGATCTGCACCTTCTCGTCGCAGCATGCGGCCGCGAGCGATGATATGTACGTCTGGGCCGTGACTCGGGAGATGCCATCGGCCTTGGAGACCAGGTTCTCGATGTCGTTGGTGAAATAGAACGTGTTGGATCCGCCGTTGGTGAGCAGGGCCTCGGCTTTGGCGCCGGTATCCTGCGGCACCACCATGAGGTCGGCTCCCATGCGTTCCTGCATGCTGCGCAATCCGTTGCGCAGGTTCATGGACAGCAGCGAGCCGCCGAAGAACGCGAGCGTCAGCATCATGACGACGATGACGAGCGCAGCCGTGCGAAACGGCTTGCGCTTCAGGTTCTCCAGCGGCAGTCGTTTGAGGGTGATTCGTGTGATCATCGCTTGACGGGCTTGGAGTCAAGGTAGATGGCGACGACGGCGAACAGCAGTGCCAGAATGCCGATCACGATGAGCGTCGGCCTGGTGACCATATGGCAATGCATCATGGCGCCCTTGCACACGCCGATCAGCACCGTCGGCACGGCCAGCGACAGCAGTGCGTTCAAAGCGACGGCGATATTGAGACCTGTACGTATCTTCGGGCTGCAGAACAAAGCGATGATACCCAGCAGGGCGATGACCACGCCGATGCCAAGCTCCGCTTGCGCGGTGTAATGGCACGCCATGGGCATATTATCCTTGACCTCGCACACATGGGCGAATGCCTGCGGGGCGACGGCGATAAGCACGCCGAACACGATGGCCGGCAGCGATGCGAATAGTCTACGGAACATTGTTGTCTCCTCTCGGTTGAAGATGGACATCGATGATTATGTCAACCGTTTCCGGGAAACACAAGCCTTGACTTTTCAACGCTTTTCATATATGCGCCGGTCATCCGCCGGTAAGGTCCCGCCACCATCCTCCCGCTGGCGGGAGGATGGTGCGAAGCCGCCGGTGGGTGGTTACCTCAGAGCTTCTCCAGCGGCGCCACGCGCAGCATCAGCCGCTTGACGCCCGACGAGCCGAAATCGACCGTGATTACGGAGTTGCGGCCCTTGTCCTGCGTGTCGACGACGGTGCCCAGCCCGTACTGGTCATGCGTGACCTTGTCGCCGGCATGGAAGTCGGCGATGTTGAGATTGTTGTCCTTGCTGAGCGACGAGGCCGGTCTGGCCGACGAGAGGGATGACTTGGGAGCGGTGCGGCGCGTCGTGACCTTGCCGCCACGCGACAATCCCGTGGATGAGCCGAACCGGCTGCCCGACCTGTACTGCTGTCCGGAGCCCTGACGGCCGGAACCGCCATGGCGCGAAGATGAGCCGAATCCCCTGGCCCCGCCATATGACGAGCCCGATCCGCCGCGCGAACCGGAGCCGAACGACGAGGAACCACCGTACGAGGAACGTCCACGAGAGCCGTATGACGAGGAACCACCGTACGAGGACGACCCGCCGTATGTGGTGCCGCCGAAGTCGTCATCGTCCCATCCGCCGAACTCGTCGTCGAAGCCGCGGCGCGACCAGCCGGAGCGCATGCCCTCCATGCCGGTTTCGCGCCGTTTCCAGTCGATGAGCCGGTCGGGGATCTCATCGAGGAACTGGCTGGGCATCATCTCGTTGGCCTGCCCCCACTGCGCGCGCACGGCGGCACGGGTGACGTACAAACGACGCTTGGCACGCGTGATGCCGACATATGCCAGACGACGCTCCTCGGAAAGCTCGTCGGCGTCCTCCATCGCCCGCGAGTGCGGGAACGTGCCCTGCTCCATGCCGGTGAGGAACACGACGGGGTATTCCAGGCCCTTGGCGGTGTGCAGAGTCATCAGCGTGACCTTGCCGGAGTCCTCGCCCTCGGAGGGCAGCTGGTCGGAGTCCGCCACCAGCGCCGTGGTCTCCAGGAATCCCGCGAGTGTGGCGTCCGGCGTGTTCTGCTCGAATTCGGCGGCGACGGACTGCAACTGCGACAGGTTCTCCACGCGGGAGGCATCCTGTGGATCCTCGGACCGCTGCAGTTCTTCGAGCAGACCGGACTGCGAGAGCACCTCCCCCACCACTTCGGACGGCTTGCCGTCATGTTCGGCCGCGAACGCGCTCAGGGAGCGCATCAGGTCCCTGAATGCGGCGAGCTGCTTGCCGGTGCGGGTGGGCACGCCGTCGATCTGGTCGAGATGGTCGATGCCGTCCCAGAACGTGGTCGCATGAGCATCGGCATATGAAACGATGATCGATTCGGCGCGAGGTCCGAGACCGCGCTTGGGCACGTTGAGGATGCGCCGCATGTTGACGTTGTCGGCCGGATTGACGATGGCCTGCAGATACGCGATGGCGTCCTTGACCTCCCGCCGCTCGTAGAACCGCGTGCCGCCGACCAGCTGATACGGCAGTCCGGCATGCACGAGCGCGCCTTCAAGCGCACGCGACTGCGCGTTGGCACGGTACATGATGGCCATGTCCGAATACGGCGTGCCCTCCTCGGCGCGGACGCGAGCGATCTCCCCCGCTATCCACGCGGCCTCCTGCTCGGCGTTGTCCGCGGCATAGCCGACGATCGGGTCCCCGCTGCCCAATGCGGTCCACAGCTTTTTGGGCTTGCGACCCTGGTTGTTGGCGATGACCGCGTTGGCCGCGTCGAGGATGGTCTGCGTGGAACGGTAGTTCTGTTCGAGCATGATGGTCTTCGCGTTGGGGAAATCCTGCTCGAAATCCTGGATGTTGCGGATGTCCGCGCCGCGGAACGCATAGATCGACTGGTCGGAGTCGCCGACGACGGTGATCCATGCCGGGCCGGCCCGCCCCGCCGAGGGGGCGTCCGGCACGACCTGCCCGGCCGCGTCCACGCCCGCCAGCTCGCGGATCAGCTCGTATTGGGCATGGTTCGTGTCCTGGTATTCGTCGACGAGGATATAACGGAACTTATGACGGTAATAGTCGGCCACCTGCGGTTGGGTGCGCAGCAGTTCGACCGTCCGGCCGATCAGATCGTCGAAGTCGACGGCGTTCGCCATGGCCAGACGATGCTGGTATTCGGCGTAGATGACGGAATACAGCACCTCGATGTCGCCGAAATTGCCGATCTGATAACCGCGCTGGCCGGGCCGGTAGTCGGGCGCGTAGCGCTTGAGCTGCTCCTGCCAGCCGATCAGTGAGTTCTTGTAGTCGGAGATGCGCGAGAGGATCGCGCGCGGCGTGTAGCGCTTGAGGTCGATGTTGAGATCGGCGCCGATCAGCTTGACGAGGCGCTCGCAGTCGGCGGTGTCATAGATGGAGAAGCCCGACGCCAGCCCTATCGACTGGCCGTCACGCCTGAGGATGCGCACGCATGCGGAATGGAACGTCGACACCCACATGCGCTGGGCGACCGGTCCGATCAGACCTTCGAGGCGTTCGCGCATTTCAGCGGCCGCCTTGTTGGTGAAGGTGATGGCGAGGATCTGGCTCGGCCATGCTCCGAATTGCGTGAGGATCCACGCGATGCGCCGGGTGAGCACGCGTGTCTTGCCAGATCCTGCGCCGGCGCCGATCAGCAGTGCGGGCCCCCGGTACTGCACCGCCTCGGCTTGCTGCGGGTTGAGGTCGCCGACGAGTTCCTCGGCGCTTCTTGCGATGAGATCCGGATCCTGCTGCACGCTGTTCCCCCTGACGGTTGACGATGATTCGGCTTTCCTGTTTACCACATGGTTCGGTCAGTGTCACTCGATATGGGCGACCTCCCATTCCGCCAACGCGTTCCTCAGACCGGAGGCATACAGGTCTTCGCCTTGTCCGGCCTGCGGGTGGATGCCGTCCGGTCCGAGCCAATCGGTGTGTGCCGCGATAGCACTGTTCCAGTCGACCAGAATCGAATCGGTGGGATGCTTGCGCACATAGTCGGAGGCCGCCTGATTGGCCACGGGAATCCACTCGCGGTCGCCATACGCATTGATGATGACCAGCACATGCCCATCACCCGCCGCGGCCGCAATCCGCTCGTATTCGCCGACCGTGGTCGCGCTGTTCGTGTTCAGCGAGATCACCACGTACTTGCGCAGACGGCCTTCCGCCTTCATCTGCGCGACGATACCGGGCGCGGTCAGGATGGACCGCGACACCTGGGCGTCCACGGCGATGCCGGGCAGTGACTTCTGCAATGCCGCCGACGCGCCCACGGTGACGGAGTCGCCGATCACGGAGACGTCCTCGCCGTTCAGGGTCTTCTCGATGGCTGCCTTGGCCTCCTCGCGGCGCTTGCGCTCCTCCTCGGCGCGTTTCTTCGCCTCGGCCGCGGCCTTGGCGTCCATCTTGCGCTGACGTTCCTTCTTGGCGAGCGCGCTCTGGTTCTTCTCCAGCATGATCTGTGTCTGCGTCTTCGCCGGGGCCTGGGCCACACCCATGAAGAACCCGATGACGATCAGTACCACAACCGACACGGTGACGACCATGCGCATCGTCTTCGCGGTACGGGAGCTGCGGGATGCGACGACCGGCGCGTCTTGCGGCGAGGGCAGGGGCGCAGCCTGAGAGTACGGCTGAGTGAACTCGACGTTGTTGAGGTGCGTCCCATACACGCCACGTGCCCGCGCGCTGCCGACCCGTCGCGGAGCCGAACGTTGCGCCACCGTGCGGCGGGGAGCCGACTTGTCGCGCTTGGACTTGATCCATTCCGCGACCGGATTCTCCACCATCCACCATGACACCGCGGTCATCACGAGGCTCAGCAGCAACGTGAGCGCCTGGACCACCCACAATCCGCTGCCACGATAACCGGGAAGCATGAGCTGCAGCAGCAGGTACAACGGCCAATGCCACAGGTACATGCCATACGAGTATTTGCCCAGCAGCGCGAGCGGACGCCAGCCGAACAGGCCGATCATCCATGAATCCTTGGAAATGCTGCCGCCGATCAGCACTACGGTGAGCACAGAGGCCAGAATCAGACCGCCGCGGAACGCTGACGCATCCTGCCCGACGCGCGGCATCATCATGATCAACACGACCAGTGCGCCAGTGGCCAGCCAGGGCATAACCATGGTGAACAGGCGGCGCGGCTCGGCGTCAGACTCCTCGCTGTGCCGCACGACGAACGCCAGCGCGACACCCAACAGCATGCCAAAACAGTGCGTGTCCGTGCCGAAATACACGCGTGTGGGGTCGGCGGACGGGTTGTACAGCACCCACATGCCACACGCGGACAGCGCGGCGAGCAGCACCGGCACCAACGCCTGCACGAACGTGGAGCCGATTCTGTGCAGCATGGCCGTCAAAAGCGGCAGCACCAGCGTCGCTTGGCCCAGCAGCGCCACGAACCATAAGTGCCGCAGCAATTGCGGCGACGTCGCCGCGAAATAGCTGTCTCCGGAGAAGATCTCCCCCCAATTCGACGTGAATGTCAGCGCGGAGACGCTTTTGCCCGGCACACCCACCAGAATGTCATGGTTGACGAACAGGCCGAGCGACACCGAGCCGGCGATCATGAACGCCATCGCCGGCCACAGTCGAGACAACCTGCGCAGATAGAAATTGCCAAGACGCAGTCTGCCGGTACGGTCGATCTCACGAAGGACGCTCAGGGCGAGCAGGAAGCCGGATACGGTGAAGAACACGTCCACGCCAATGAAACCGCCGGGCAGCGAGCGTTGCGACAGGTGATACCAGATGATGCCGATCAGGGCGAATCCCTTGATGCCGTCCAGGCTCTCATAGCGGTCATTGCGCATGCTGACACTCCTTACACGACTTCCCGTTCCGTCGAGGTTATGCTAGAGCATCCCCCTCCCAAAAAAACATTTTGGAATCACAAAGTGTTCGTCAAGGACTCGTGGCGGATTCATACAGGTCGCCGCGGTCATCTGCATGGCGTATGCTGTCCCTCTGTCCTATTCATTGACGGTACAGGCAAAGGGGACTTATGAAGGAGCTGGAAGAGCGCATTCGGCGTGATGGAACGGTCAAGACCGGTGACGTGCTCAAGGTGGACGCGTTCTTGAACCATCAGTGTGACGTGCGTCTGTTCGACCATATGGGGCAGGAGTGGGCCCGGCATTTCGCCGGCAAGACCATCACCAAGATCCTGACCATCGAGGCGTCGGGCATTGGCATCGCCTGTTGCGCCGCGCGCCACTTCGGCGATGTTCCGGTGGTGTTCGCCAAGAAGGCCCAATCCATCAACCTCGACGGCGACCAGTACACCACCACGGTGTACTCGTTCACCAAGCGCAAGGAGTTTCCCGTCATCGTGTCCAAGAAGTATTTGGACGCCGACGACCACGTGCTGCTCATCGATGATTTCCTGGCGAACGGCAAGGCGTTGCACGGGCTCATCGAGCTGTGCCATGCGGCGGGGGCGAGTGTCGAGGGAATCGGCATCGAGGTCGAGAAGGGGTTCCAGGGCGGCGGTGACAAACTGCGCGCGCAGGGCTATGACGTGGATTCGCTGTCCATCGTCGAGTCCATGAATCCCGAGACCGGCGAGATCACGTTCAGGGACTGAGTCCGGAACAGCAGAGAGCAGAGGAGAGAAAAGGAAACCATGTCGCAGAAGAAAACGAAGAATTCCGTATCGTTCGAGGCGCTGTCCTCGCTGGACGCGCCCGTGTCGTTCTGGAAGGGCATTCCGTTCGGCCTGCAGCATGTGATGGCGATGTTCGTCGCCAATCTAGCCCCGATATTCATCGTCGCCAACGCGGCGAAGATGACGTCCGCGCAATCGGCGGCCGTGATTCAGTCGGGTCTGCTGGTGGCGGGTCTCGGCACCTGCCTGCAGTTGTATGGCGCGTGGCTGATCGGCTCGCGGCTGCCGATGGTGACGGGCATCTCGTTCACCTATGTGGCCGCCGCGGCCGCGATCTGCGCCGACAAGGGTTACGGAGCCGTGGTCGGCGCGGTGATCGTCGGCGGTCTGCTTGAGCTGGTGCTGGGCCTGACCGCCCGGTACTGGCGCCGTTTCGTGCCTCCGATCGTCTCCGCCATCGTGGTGACGTCCATCGGCTTCTCGCTGCTGACCGTGGGCGCCACGAGTTTCGGCGGCGGTGACGCGTCCGCCGCGGACTTCGGATCCTGGCAGAACCTGACGCTGGGTCTCATTTCGCTGGTCGCCTGTCTGGCGTTCCAATTGCTGATGAAGGGCACCGCCAAACAGCTGTCCGTGCTGTTCGGCCTGGTGGTCGGCTATGTGGTGGCGATTTGCATGGGCAAGGTCGATTTTTCCGGGTTCCAGGAGCTTTCCGTCGTTTCGCTGCCGCAGTTCATGCCGTTCAAGCCCGAGTTCGATTGGGGCGCGATCATCTCCATCGGACTGCTGTACGTGGTCTCGTCCGTCGAGGTTCTGGGAGACACCGCCGCGCTGACCAAGGTGGGTCTGAACCGTACGCCGACCGAGCGTGAGACGGCCGGAGCGATCGCCGGCGACGGCCTGATCTCCTCGGTCTCCGGACTGTTCGGATGCCTGCCGCTGACCAGTTTCGCCCAGAACATCGGACTGGTGGCGATGACGAAGGTCGTCAACCGCAAGGTGATCCTGTCCGGCGGACTGATCCTGATTCTGGCGAGCTTCGTGCCTGCCGTGGCGGAGGTGTTCAACTCGCTGCCGCAAGCGGTGCTCGGCGGCTGCACGATCATGATGTTCGGCAACATCATTCTTTCCGGATTCCAGATGATCGCCGAAGCCGGCTTCACCCAGCGCAACATCACCATCGCCGCGTTGAGCCTGACCATCGGCATCGGCTTCACGCAGGTGAGCGACATCTTCGCGCAGTTCCCGGCCCTGTTCCGCCAGATCTTTGCCTCGAACTGCATCGCCGTGGCTTTCGTGGTGGCCGTGATCCTCAACGCCGTGCTGCCCGGCGAAGAACGATTCCTCTCCGCCCCCGCCAAGAACGAGGACTAAAAAAAACTAAGCTGCAGAGCATCTGCCATCTCCAGTCGCGAAGCGACTGGAGATGGTCATTGGCAATCAAATCACGACCTCGCCGAAACATTCCGCGTCATGCACCTTGCCGGCTGATTCCGCCCTTGTGACCGGTCGCCTTGAACGGTTTGGCGGATCTTCCCCTCACCGGGCGAAAACCGGCCCGATCTTTCGGCGGGTTTGCCTCCGGGTCGTCATGACGGTGCCTGCCGGCACGCCCGACCTCATCCTGCGTCGTGCGGATCCCCTTGGCCTGCAATGCGCGCAGCCACTTGTCTTTGTTGTTCGTCATCTCTCGTCCTTCGTCATCTCTCGTCCTTCGCCATCTCTCGTCCTTCGCCATCGCGTCACTCAACCGTGACGGATCTGGCGAGATTGCGCGGCTTGTCCACGTCATACCCCTTGATCTCGGCCATATCCATGGCGAACAGCTGCAATGGGACCACGTCGACGAGCGGGCTCATCAACGTCGGGCATTCGGGACGCCGGAACATGACATCCGCATAACGTTCATCATCCCGGTCGCCCTGTTCGGCGACGGCGATGATGAACGCGCCTCTGCTCTTGACCTCCTCGATGCCGGACCGCACCTTGGCGTGCAGCACGTCACGGCCGCGCTCGAGCGGCATGATGAACACCACCAGCTCTCCCTCATCGACCAGCGCTATCGGGCCGTGCCTGCCTGCGTGTCGAGCACCCATTGGATCTTGGCCGGCATGCCCTTGAGCGAGTCGATGATCTGACGGCATCGGATTCGCGCGGTATCGACGCCACCTGCGTGTTGCAGATCGACAGCACCATGGATCCCTGCTCGCACACGTGGCGCAGGGCCATCAGCGTGTCCATAGTCTCTCCGGACTGCGATATCGCCACGACCAGCGTACGCGGGGGGGGGTGGGGATGGGCGTTCACGTCGGAGGGCGCCCCGTTCGTGGCCCAGCTGGTGTGTCCGGTGGCGGCCGTCGCGGGCGGCATCGGGTTACGTTCCACGCTTTCGACGAGATTGGCGAGCCTTCCGGCCTTCTTGCGCACCACTGCATGCCCCATGCCCGAAGCGACGAGCGCCACTCCCGCAGAGTCGTACCCGCGGTATTCCAGGCGTTGCAATCCCTGAAGACACACCTGAGGGGGCTTGCCGCACGTGGCCGAAACATTACCTGCATATCCGACGATTCCGCACATGGTCTCACAGCTTAGCCCAGACGCCACCAAGCCGCCAACATCGCAATCCGCCATGTAGGACAAGTACGAATAATAAGTCATCTCAAGCTGTTCAGCATTCCGGGCATACACCGGCACGGCATTGTCATATATGAGATCGCTTCCATAACCCGACTTTGCTGAAATATCCTCGATGCGCCGTTCCACATCGTCATATCGGCGAAGCGCATCATTCAATCGTTCTACAGGGGAAGAATCAATATATCGCGTTGGATGACGCAGAGCGGAGCATCATCAATGATGTATGTACGGCTCTGGGAGGGCAAACCGGGAACCGGCTTAGTGCGCGTACCCACAGTGAATCACCGTGGCTCAACGCTCGAAATGGTATGCCCAATACTGCCCCGTGCAATGCAATCATCAGCAAAGATTCCATATCGGCCTATTACCGATTGAATCCCATCATTACAGCTTAGCGATGGAATGATCAGCCGACTTCGGCAGCGACGGTGGAAAGATAACGATTCGCCGGGTGCCGTATCATCGTAGGCATCGACGCAATCGCAGATTCGTGATGACCGGAGGAACGCTTATGGAAAACAGGGGCAGCCGTCCGTTCGGCTACTGGGATTCGAGTTACCGGGCCAAACTGCGCAGGACATGGATCGCGTTGCCCTTCTGCATCGTCGCGGCCGTCGCCATGCCGATATTCACCGCTGTCAAATACGGTGACGTGGTATCGGGACTCGCATTTTCCGTTGTGCTCGCCGTCGTCTGGGCATGTCAGCTGATGTACGCCAAGAGCAAGGCGAAGGCGGAGGCGGAAACCAGAAACGCCGTGCCCCGATACGATGACAATGAGCTGCCCCGGTGAGTCCCGATCCGGCTGTCGGGCGCGCCGTTTATAGGGGCTTATGCGGTTGGCATCGGTCGCTTATGATGGGAAACGTCAGTCGAATCGAACGATGATGGGAGCATGACATGGCCAAGGCGCTGATTGTGGTGGATGTGCAGCCGACATTCTGCGAAGGCGGCGAGCTGGGGGTCGAAGGCGGCAACGCGGTCGCCGGGAGGATCGCCGACTATGTGAACGCGCATCGCGGCGAGTATGCGTATACCGCCACCACGCAGGATTGGCATATCGAGCCGGGCGCACACTGGTCGGGCAATCCGGATTTCGTGGATACGTGGCCCAAGCATGGCGCGGCGGGCACGCCGAACGCCGAGCTTCATCCGGCCATCGCGGTTCTGGGCATCGCCCATCATTTCAAGAAGGGCCAGTATTCGGCGGCATACTCCGGTTTTGAAGGCATCGAAGACAATACCGACCGTATCCAGACGCGCGAGGAGGTCACGGCCGAACAGTCCGCCGGCAAGACGCTGGCCAATGCGCTGAAGGCCGCAGGCGTCACGCAGGTGGATGTGGTGGGCATCGCCGAATCGCATTGCGTCAAGGACACCGCGCTTGACGCGAAACGTCTCGGCTTTGATGTCACCGTGTTCGAGGATCTGACCGTTCCGGTCAGCGAGGAGTTGGGTGTCGCGGCCCGCAAACAGATGGCCGATGCCGGCATCATATTGGCGGAGGCTCGCTGAGCTTTCGTCGTGTGGCCTCCCGGTATGAAAGGGAGGCCACACGACGGGGCGCATGTCAACGGCAAGTCGGTGTAGTGGTATCACCGGATCAATCGTGCGGTCGTGTTTCCTTGAGCGCGGATTTGACGGCCCATTTGGTCAGCGCGTATTGCGCGTAGATGCTCGCCGCGACGATGACGGCCGAGACGGCCACACCGATGATGTTGACCGCGGTGTCGCCCTTGCCGAGTCGTTTCAGTGGGCAATGCGCGGCCTTGCCGCAGCCCTCGGATTGGTACACCAGCTCGTCGGCGTCGCCGTTGTCGCCGGCGCCGTCCGGTATGTGTTCGTTGTAATCACTCATGATGTTCCCGATTCATTTGGCCGTTGTGGCCTTATGGTCACGTACGCAATGTATCAAGCCAAGCTGGAAGAACGCTACTCATTGGCGCTGCCGAAGCAACTTCGCGATGCGGTTCAACAGACGGCCATACTGCTCTCCGAGGGGAAGAGCGTGACGATCAGCGCCACGGAACAGGAACTCACGACGGAACAAGCCGCGCACACTGGGAGTATCGCGACAGACGCTGGTCAGAATGTTAGATAAAGGACTCATTCCTTTTTCCCGCCCATCACGTCATCGCAGAATCCGCCTGACAGACTTGCTGGAATACGAACGGGCTTCCCGCAGCCGCCGTGATTCCTCCATCAGGCAAATCACGTTGATTGCGTCGTAATTGTCGTACTTGGGGTAATCCTCGGGCTTATAGCGTTTCACGAGGATAAGTTCGTCGTGACGTTTTCTGATGTCCAGATTCGTGAACCACGAGGCAGCGCCGATGCTTCGCCAGTTCTGCCCCGATTCGTCCGTCCAGAATCACTTGTCATTCTCGCTGTGAGCCTCATAATCGCCCGGCACCCGAAACTCCATGTTCCCCGAGTAGCAGCCAAGCCAGATTCGGTTCTCTTTGATGAGTGGGAACACTTCCTTATAGGTAACAGCGTTCTGATTGCCGATGACGACGAACTTCTTATCATGCTCCATGAGTTGAGCAATGTACTCACGGAAGAGGCTAAACGGTGGGTTAGTGACCACGATGTCCGCTTCGTCCAGCAACTCCACGCACTCGGGTGAGCGGAAGTCCCCATTACCCTCAAGGCATGCAATGTGAAGTGGCCTGATTTTTGTTCCGTCCTTATAGTGGGGCGGCTTGTGCCGCTTGATGTTGATGATACTCGGTTTCCACCGCTTCGGGTGTCCTGTAGCCCAGGGACTGGTGCAGGCGCTTCGAGTTCCACCACGAGACCCACCGGAACGTCGCCAATTCCAGGTCCTTCAGATCCGCGAAGGGTCTGCGCCGCCATACCAGCTCGGTCCTGTACGCGCCGTCGGCGCTTTCGGCCATGGCGTTGTC